>Ga0315288_10003255_pt1 | contig 20778 bp, 11 predicted proteins | sample YL17G11_20_MG_FD_203454 | JGI IMG/M metagenome (GOLD analysis project Ga0315288, IMG submission 203454) | Sediment microbial communities from Yellowstone Lake, YNP, Wyoming, USA - YL17G11_20 | ecosystem: Environmental > Aquatic > Freshwater > Lake > Sediment | place: USA: Wyoming | collected...
CGCGTCTCATCTTCTAAGCCGCTGCCTCTTAATTTTGCCTCTGCCTCAGAAAGGCCTTCTGTATCATACAGGGTATCTGATACAAGCCTACCCCTGATATACTCAAAATCTCTTCTATTCACTATCTCTCCGGCATAGTAAGATAACGTCTGGCTTATCCGCTCCTTGCCGGCCCTTCCGGTAAATTTACTATCCTCAAATGTCCCATCGCCTGTCAGGATAATGGCATCTTCCGCATCTATATCACCATCTTTATCTAAGTCTGAGAGCTTTATCTTTCTATCCCCTTCGATATCTGTGGTGTCAAATTTAAATACGTCCGTCAGCCTGCCGTTCCTGTAAATATAGTCCTGCCGATCGTAAATCTCGCCATTGTAAAAAGCAAATGACTGATCTGTCTTCTCTCTGCCGGCCCTGCCCTTAAACGTAGTTTCATAGAACGAGCCGTTATCAGTATATATAAGGGCATCCTCTTCATCGATAATGCCGTTAACGCTCAAATCCGTAAGTTTCGCTCTCCTGTCACCGGTCATATCGCTTGTATCGAATTTAAAGATATATGTCAATCTGCCATGCTTGTAGATATAATCTTCCCTTTCAACGATGTTGCCATTCTCATCATAGGTGAAGGTTTGGTCTACTTTCTCATGACCTGCCCTGCCCGTGAATAGCGTTTCACCTCTTAGGGTGCCATTGCCTCTTTGCCTTGCCAATGCCTCGTCATCTTTTTCATCTATAACCCCATCGCCGTTCACATCTTCGGTGGCTATCAAACCTTCGGTATCATATTTAAATATATTGGTCAGCCTGCCTTTCTCATAAACATAGTCATCCCTTTCCACCACTTGCCCCTGATAGTAAGAAAAATGCTGATCCATCTTCTCTTTGCCGGCCCTGCCCGTGAATGTGGTTTCTTCAAAATCTCCGTTCTCTGTATATAAAAGGGCGTCTTCGGTGTCTATAACACCATCACCATTCATATCTGTGAGCTTTGCCCTTCTATCCCCTTCGCTATATTCGGTATCGAACTTGAATATGTTAACGAGCTTTCCGTTTTGATAAATATAGTCTTCCCTTTCAACGATGTTGCCGTTTTCATCGTAAGCGAATGTCTGGTCAACCTTCTCTCTGCCAGCCCTGCCCGTAAATGTGAACTCTGTCAAGAGGTCGCCGCTGCCCCTTTGCTGCGCCAATATATTATTGTCCTTTACGTCTATGAGACCGTCGCCATTCAGATCTTCGGTGGCTACTACGCTTTCGGTGTTATATGTCTTAATATCTGTCAGAATACGCCTGTTCCCTTTGTAGAAATATTTTGCTTTATATTCACGATATTCGTAATCTTTGCGGTCAACTATATTCCCGTTTTCATCAAAATAATACGTCTGGTCCGCATATTCATTCCCTGCCTCTCCCTTGAACATAGTCTGTTCTGTTTTCTTGTCTATATCCGTGTTGGTCAGCCAATCTGCTTCTACGACATCCGATATGTCATAGCTGGTGGTGCTTACAAGCTTCTCGCCATCATATTGATAATCTCTTCTTTCGTGCGGGACATTGCGCGAGTGACCATCGCCCTGGTCTTCCATCGCATAGTCCAATAGCGAATATTTTAATTTTTCCTTACCCTTCTCGCCCCAATAACCATTTGTCTGGCTGAGCCTATCTTCCGTAAGAAGAGAGATCCATTCGTCTTTCTTATCTGGTTTAAATTTTACGTCTAAGTCTTCAATATCGTATGTCCGCGTTTCATCGAGATTCTGGTCGCCTGCCTTGTCATAGTCATATATCGTTATACGCGTAGGCTTTCCGGCAAAGAAATCTGAAACTATATAATCTATTACCTCGTTCTCTTTGGTGCCTTTGTAGTATATTATGCTCAAAATATCGTCTTCGGTAAGCATAGACACATCGGCCTCGACATCGAATGAACCAAAGATGAATTCACCATCTTTTTTGGTTTTTATCTCTTTTGCGTGCCTCATCCATATGGATACGTCTTTACCTGTTATGTCATAACTGGTTACGCTTTTTAATGAACCATCCGCGTTATACGTATAAACATTCAGTTGATGTGGGTCTCCTTGCTCGTCAAAGTCATCTAAAGTAAATTTTATAGGTTGCCCGTTCTGCCGCCTATCATCACCACTCTTTCTCTTTTTGAGATCGATTTCTTCATCCTGGCGTTTGGGCGGATTCCTTAAAAGCCACGAGAGGTCTTCGGTAGCTTGTTTTTGCCTTAGGATATCTTCGTGTATTGCTTGCCGCTCTTGAACGTAAGAAGGCGCAAATTTACTGGATTGTTCCCTCTCCTGATTTGATGGTAAGAGTTTTTCTACCCCTGATTGTTTTCTATCATATGATAATACATCATAATTAGTTACTTCTTCTGCGGCTGTTTTTTCCGTCGTAGGAGTGACTTTAGGAAGATTTTGCTCAATGGGTATCGCTGGTTTTGGAGTGAAATAAAACAAATCGCCAGCCCATGCTATGTCATACCATACAAACGCCACTACTAGCACGCTGGCGATGATTTTGAACCATATATTTTTGTTTGGACCGTAGTAATCAATCATCTTAGTTTAACCTTTTTTAATACTTTTTTTAATTTTAAAATATGTATCCAAAAAAAATAGCGTGTTTTTGACCACACTATAATATATATCATATATTATATCACTAGTCAATATAGAATATCTAGCTTTTTTATAACCTAACTTATATCAAATTGTTCGTATTGGATGGTGGCATGGCTTAAAGCAGTTTAGGGGTTTTCCGCTGCCTCTTTTATCCCTTTTACCTCTTTTACTCTCCTGGCCGCAAAGAATTGTTTTAATCTGCCCTTGATATCTTCAAAAATTATGTATGCGCTTGGCACTATAAGAAGGGTTAAAATAGTGGAGCTTGTAAGCCCGCCCATGACAGTTATTGCCAATGGGCTCCATAGGTTTGAGCCTTCTTCGCTGCTTATGGCCATGGGAAGTAATCCCAACAGAGTCGTGATCGTCGTCATTAGGATCGGCCTTAGCCTGTCCCTTGATGCCAAGATAACGACCTTATAACGGTTCATTTTTTTCTTGCGCAGATTGTTGGCGTGGTCTATCAATAGTATAGCATTATTAACAACAATTCCTCCCAGCATCATAAGGCCCACGAGCACGCCCATTCCGATCGATTTTTTCGCCAGGTACAATGAAATGACAACTCCTATCAACGCCAACGGAACGGAAACCATTATTATGAACGGCTGATAGTACGATTCGAACAAAGACGCGAGAACAAGGTATATTAAAATAAATATGAGCCATATTATCGCGCGAAATTGTTTCTGCGTCGCTATCATTGTAGGATAGTTACCGCCGAACCTGTAATAGTAACCTTCGGGCAATTTTAGGTCGCTCAATGCCTTTTTTGCGGTCTCGACGGCTTTACTTAATGGGACCTTCCCTATATTTGAACTCACTTGTATCATTCTTGTTTTATTCTTCCTCCACACCTCGCTTGGCCCAAGACCATACTTAAAATCCGCAACTTGTTCCAGGTATATATCATCATCTTCTCTATTCATAAGTATTAATTTATGCAGATCTTTAAAGGTCTTTCTATATTTTTCGTCCAGCCTTGCTATGGTCTCGACCTCGCTTGATTCTGTATGGAACAGCGTGGCGCGCAAGCCACGCATCTGCGCATGGATCATATCCGCAACATCTGTAACGGTCATGCCGAACAGGCTTGTCCTCTTCCTCTCAACTTTTAACCCCAACTCAGGCCTGCCTTCCCTCATCCTGATTTTAGTATCAGTAAACCCTTTTATCGTCCCGAGTCTAGTCGCCATAGATATGGCTATTTCCCTTAAGGTGCTGTAATCGTATCCGAAAAGCTCTAATATAACCTCTTTTGTTCCCACCTCTTGCTCTTCCTCAAAATATATGAACGCGGGCCTTATCTTCTCTGTCTTAGGACGAAGACTTTCGATCACCTCGCTAACAGATCTTTTCCGCTCTGTCAAACTCACGAGCTCAACGTATACCTTGCTAGACCACGGCTCAACCCTCGACGAGAATATCTTCACTTCCGGTATCTCTTTAGCAAGTGCCTCGACTTTCTTAACAACGTTGTTAGTAACATCCAGCTTCGTTCCCGTCGGTAATTCGATAAATATCGTAAACTTATTTTGCTCTGTTGTACCCAAAAATTCCATACCCAGTCGCGTAAACAGAAAAAGCGAAACAAGAAAACCTATAGTTGCATAGGCAAAGACACGATATCTGTTTCTTAAAAATAGCACGATACCTTTTCGCTGTAACCCATAGATGGTCTTCATGACGCCTACGATGTTTGCCTTACCGTAACCTTTAGGTATATCTTCTATGGAGAATTTCATCCTCGAAGACAATAAAGGCACAACTGTAATCGCCACAAACAGAGACACGAGTAGCGATATTGTAACGGTCCACGCGACACCGCCATATAGCAATTTTATCTCCTGCCCGACGAATACCATGGGCAAAAAGACTGTTATATGCGTAAGCGTGCCCGCCAAGATAGCTATCCATACTTCTGTGGTGCCCTCTATGGCCGCGGTCACACCCTTTAACCCTTCTTCATACCTTTTTAATATATTCTCAAAGACTACTACGGAATTGTCGACGAGCATACCGATTCCAAGGGCGAGGCCAAACAATGTCATAAAATTAATGGTAAGCTTCATCACCCTCATAAAGATAAAAGTGATTATGATAGATATGGGGATAGCTGAGGTGACTATTAAGACGGGCCTCACCTTCACAATCAGGATGCTCACTATCGTCATGCCTATTAAAAGCGGGTACAGAAGCTTCGTCGGCAAGAACATAACAGAGATTAGAAGGATTGTCGTTAAAAGGAACGTCCTCTTATTAAGCCTTATCAAGAAATACGATAGGACTAGCATAATAAGGCCGGCCCCCTGGAGAAGCGAGACTTTCAAATTCTCTATCGCCTTCTTGATAAAGTCTGCCTGATTACTGGTTACTACCATCTGAATGTCCTTTGGGAGCTTCTCTTTTAGCCTTTCAACCTCTTTCATTATAGTTTGAGCTACCTGTATGGTATTTGCCGTCGACTCCTTCTGAATGTAGATTGACACGACAGGCCTTATATTGACTCTGGCGTAGCCGGTTGGCTCCAGATAGGAATCTAATACATTTGCCACGTCCTTTAGTCTCACCATTGTGCCGTCCGGCAGCGTCGAGACCGGTATATTCTTTATATCATCTACACTTTTAAAAAGCCCTATTGTCCTTATTAAATATTTTTCCTTGTCTCTTTCTATTTCCCCGGATAACAAGTTGAGGTTATTCTGGCTTATCGCTGAAATGGTCTTCTCTAAAGATAGATTATAAGCCGCCATCTTCCTCTGGTCTGCCTCGACCAAGATCTTCCTTTCCCTGCCTCCGGCAACTTCCGTATCGGCTACGCCGTTTACGCGCTTCAGCGCCTCCTTTACGTTCTCATCCACTATTCTCCTTATCTCTTCAGTAGACCTTTTCAGGCTCGTAACTGCCAATATCACTATCGGGACGTCGGATCTTTTAAACTGGGCTATGATAGGCTTCTCTATCTCTTTCGGAAGTTTATTCTTAACCCTCGCGAATTTTTCCCTGACCTCAAGTGCCGCAAAATCCATATTTATGCCCGGCTCGAAACTCAGGACAACCGTTGACTCGCCTTCTTTGGAGATCGAGAGCATCTCTTCGAGATGGCTTACGGTTCCAACGGCTTCCTCGACGGGCTTCGTTACTAATGATTCCACTTCCGTGGGAGGTATGCCGCCGCGGACCTCTATCACTATGCTTATTTCTCCGAAACTTATGTTGGGGTACAATTCTACGGGGAGCTGAAATAAAGACAGGACGCCGACCAGGATCAGCGTCGTATAGACCATCAGCATCGTTATCGGTTTATTGATCGAAAATGACGGAAGGTTCATTTTTCTATTTTATTTTAATCCCTTATATTAGATGAGTCTACGCATAGATTATTTTGTCTTTCTTCTGAAAATCTTATCTGTAATTTCCACATAGCTCAAGTATAAGGTAGGAATGACAATGATTGTGAGGAAGGTCCCTACTAAAAGCCCGCCCATGACAGTGATGGCCATCGGCGCGCGAAGTTCAGCGCCTTCGCCGCCTATAAGCGCCATCGGCAGAAGTCCCAAAATAGCGGTTAGGGCAGTCATCAGAATTGGCCTGATCCTGATCTTACTGGCATTCACTACCGCATCCTTAACAGGCATCCCCCTTGATCTGAAGAGATTTACGCAGTCCAGCAAGACGATCGCGTTATTTACGACAATGCCGCCAAGTATGCCGACGCCCATCAATACGTATGCGCTGACACTCGTATGAGTGATAAGCAAGCTCCATGAGACGCCTATAATGGATAAAGGTATCGTAAACATTATAATGAGCGGCTGCCACAGAGACTCGAATAGCGCGGCCATCACCATGTAGACGAGAAGGAATGCCGCTATGATAGCGTTTCTCATGCTGTCAAATGATGCCTTCATCTCTTCCGTCTCGCCGGTAAGCTTCACAAAATATCCTTTCGGAATATTGATTTTATTTATCAATTTATTTACGTCTTCATAGACATCCTTTGATGACCTCTCATATATATTCCCATAGACGGAAACAACCCTTTCCTGATTAAGTCTTCTTATTTCGCTGGGACCTCTTCCTTTCCCGAAACTTGCAACGCTTGAAAGCTGGATCCTTACACCCGACGGAGACTGTATCTCCATCCTCGCGAGCTTATCAAAATCGCTTCTGTCTTTTTGCCGCAGCCTCACCCTTATATCAAACTCTTCACCCTTTTCCTTTAGCTTGGTAGATATGTAGCCCTTCAGGCCTATCAATGCGGTCTGGGCGATATCTGTTACAGATAAGCCGTATAAAGCGGCCTTGTCTTTATCAATATATACCTTGCTCTCTGGAGACGGCTCGGAAAGATTGTTCTTAACGCCGTAAACTCCTTCGACCTTCTTTAAGCCATTTTGTAATTCATATGTCACCTTCTCCAGAACCTTCAAATCATTACCTTTTAACTCTATTGTCACTGGCGCCTGGATGGAGAGCCCCGCGCCCAGGACGTTCTCCTGTAATATATAGTCTATCCTCGCTCCTTCCAGGTCCATCTTAGAAATCTGATTTTGTATAATTTGGACTATGTCGGAACTCTTAAGCTTTCTTTTCTTCTTCAGATTTACCACTATCTCGGCCTGACTCGAGGTGAGACGATCGACGATACTTTTTGTGGCGCTCTCTTTTGTCGAGCCAACCGTGACGTTTACGGCTTCGGCTTCCGGTATCTTCAAAATAAATTTTTCTATTTTTTCCGACACTGAATTAGTGACTTCGAGCCTAGTGCCTGCCGGCATATCCACCTTTACGGTGAACTGGCCCTGATCGACCTTAGGCATGAGCTCCTTATCAAGAACGATAAACGGCAATAAGGATATTAAAAATATCACGATAGTATAGAACATATATTTGCCTTTTGCATTTACAAATTTTTCCAATATGCCACCATAAAAATTCCTCATCTTAGAAGTAGCGCCGGCCTTGTCCAGAACAGAGAGGTCGTCTTCATTCTCTAGCACTACCCCTTTCCCGACCTTCATCCCCCTTGCAGAGAGTAGCGGGACTATTGTCAAAGAAGCCACAAGGGAAGCTAAGAGAGAAAAAGTTACTGTGAGGGCAAAATCTTTGGATATTTGGCCGATTATACCTATTACGAATATGAGCGGCAAGAAGACGACTACTGTCGTAAGGACCGAACCGGTCACAGAGATAAAAACCTCATTTGCACCTATTATCGAAGCCTCTTTCTTGTCCTTGCCTAACTGCATATGCCTGAATACGTTCTCGACGACGACGATGGCGCAGTCCACAAGGCTCCCGACGCCGAACGCGATGCCTCCTAAAGACATCATGTTAATAGAAACTCCTGAGAAATACATGAGGGCGAACGTCGCCATCACTGAGATCGGTATTGTGAGCGTGACTATAAAACATGTCCACACATTTCGTAAAAAATAATATAAGACTATAAAAACGAATACGCCGCCCTGCCACGCTGCGTCCCAAACACCTCCTATGGAGCTTCGTATATATTCAGACTGGTCGTATACAACGGCTACATTTATATCTTTGGGCAAATCTGATTTCAGCTCTTTAATTTTACTTTTTACCTTGTTTATTATTCTCACTGTATTGCCGAGCGCTTGTTTCTGTATGGCGATGGATATGTTCTCTTGGCCGTTATATCGCGAGAAGCTTGTCCTTTCTTTTACTCCGTCTATAACAGTCGCGACATCTTTTAAATAGATAAGGCGCCTGCCTTTGCTTATGGCCTCTCTTTTATACCTTGGCTCTCCTTTGCCGCCGCGTGACGCATAGGGCTCTTCTTGATCCTCTCGTTCGTCAGATCCTATCGAGACTTCCTCTATGTCACGAACGTGTTCGAATTCACCTAGGGTCCTTATAAGGTATTCATAGAAACTCTCCTTGATGGTCCCTGCGGGATAGTTGAGGTTGGCATTGGAAATCGCCTTCGAGACATCAAGTATAGGTATCCTTCTGGACTGAAGCTTCTCCTGATTTATCTCCACCTGTATCTCTCGTTCCAAACCGCCTGATATGGTAGCCGATGCAACACCCTCGACCTTTTCAACCTCGTCTTTTATCATCCGTCTTGCCAACTCCCTTAAGACGACGGGCGAACGATCCTCTTTGGCGGTGGTCACGCTTAATATAAGTATAGGCTTATCGAACGGGTTATAGGAAAGGACCGTGGGCTCTTCTGCTTCTCTCGGCAACCTCTCCTTGATAAGGTCTATCTTCTCTCTCATGCCGAGCGCGGCAAAATTGATATTTTGACTCCATCCAAATTCAGCTATTACTAACGACAGACCCTCTTTTGAGATAGAGGTTATTCTTTTTACGCCGGCGACAGTGCCGACAGCCTCTTCGATGGGCTTTGTTATCAGGGTCTCTATCTCTTCGGGCGCTGCGTTCTCGTAAGGTGTCACTACGGTAAGCTGAGGATACGTTATCTGCGGAAACAGTTCCTGGGGAAGCAGGTCTAATGAAACTACGCCGAATATTAAAATGCCCGATATGACCATTATCACCGCTACGGGCCGCTCGACAGAGAATTTTGGTAAATTCATAAAATTTTAAACCTTTTTATTAAGCCTATCCGTCCGGAGAGAAAAAAACAAAGCGCAAAACTGAAATTTAAGACTGCTTTAATTTCGAACCTTCGCTTCACGCTTTGCGTATTGCTTATAATAAGCCTTCCTGTACTTCTGTTATCTCCGTCCTGGCCTTATCCTTCAACTCTTCCTGTATCTCTATCACTATCAAGTCGTCTTCTTTTAGCCCATCTTCGACTTCAACAAGGTCCTGCGTCATATAGCCCAATTTTATCTTTCTTATCTCGATAGTCCCATACTCTGCTTCCTTCTCCTTGACCTCGGGCTTAGGCTCTTCCTTCTTCTCTTCTTTCTTCTTTGCGCCGAAGAGGCCAAACCCGCCGATTTTCTTCGCAGGCTTTTTCTCCTCTACTTTTTTCCCTGCCTTCTCTTTCTTGGGCTCTTCCTTGTGGATCACGTAGACGATATAGTCATTTTCTTTCTTCTTAAGGCCTGACGACGGTATCACTATCGTGTCTTTTTTCTCGTAAGTGGCTATTAGCGCCCTCACGAACATTCCGGGCTTGAGTATGTTTTCCTTGTTATCGAGCTCTACCTTGACGGTCTCGGTCCTTGACCTGCCCTCTATTATAGGGGCTATCCTATCTATCACGCCGTTGAAAGATTTATTAGGATAGGCGTCGGCGAACACCTCGGCTTTCTGGCCGAGCGCTATCTTTGGTATGTCCTTCTCTATGATATTGAACTCCGCATAGACTTTATCAATATCTACAAAGGTCCCTATCTTGTCGTTCGGGGTCACATAGCTGCCGGCATCCATTACCTTTGAGCCCAACAACCCGTTCGCCATGGCGTATATATTGGTCTTGTCAAGATCGCTCTTGGCTGATTCGTGCTCCAGCTTAGCCTGCTCCAGCTTTATAGTATTTACAGCCCCTATATCAAATAACTTTTGATTTTTATTTAATTCTATCTCGGCATATTTCAGTTTCAGCAGGGCGTCTTTTTGCACGAGGCTCGCGATTATATCGCCTTCCTGTATCTTCTCTCCCTCTTCAAAGTTAAAGCTCTCCACTATGCCGGATATCTGAAACTTAAGGTCAATCTCTTTAAAACCTTTGATGTTCCCTATGCACGGCAACGTGTCTTTGAAATCCGTCTTCTTAACCTTGAAGGCCTTAACGGGAGTAGCCTCTTCCTCGAATGTAATGCCGGGCGCCTTCGCCGCAGCAGGTGACGGCTTCTTCTTAAATAGCACGTTCTGGATATTCGTAGCCGTCCTTGCCACTACTATGACAACAGCGACAACGATCAACGCGATAACAATGAACCGTTTTTTAAATATCAGACGTTCTTTTTCCATGTTTTATATGCCTCTCATTTTTATTTATGGCGACTCCTTCTCGTCCTTAAAATAATCCTCTATGCCTATAGCCTTATTAATGGACGCAATAGATGTATGGCAGTCTGTAAGCGCCTGCACATATCCGAATTTTTCTTGCGCCATCTTTATCATGCTTTCTATTACATTGGAATCCTGCACTTCGTCCAGCCCCCGCTTCATCTTTGTGAACTCAAGATCTTTCTCCTGATATTTAACCTTATTAGTCGCTGTCTCCAGTTGTATAAGGGCCTTCTCGTAACTAAAACAATTTTCCCTGACCTCCAATGTTATATCCTGTTTTATCTTGTTCAACTCCTGTCTTGCCCTGTCAAAATCTATATCCGATAATTGAGCTTCTGAGTAGACATCGAGCTTATCGAAAAGCTTGACCTTCAGCACCCTATTGACATCTTCGGTCCCATGAAATGCGCTCACGACCGGAGTCCATACTTCTTTTGTCCACGTATACTCTGCCGTGGACCCCCAAAACGGCATCGAGGCTTTTACGCCGGCATACCATTGCTGTTGTAGTTTTTGATTTATATCTTCGAACCCGGGCTGAAGACTAAAGTCTGCCGGAACGAACTCTTCTTTGGCGAGCCCCCAGGAACTGAGGAAATCCACCTTTATCAATCCTTTTGCCCTGGCTATTCCCTTACCGTAATTATAATAATCGACCATCAAGGTATTTATCTTAACCTCGGGTCTATTCATAAATGCGGCGTGTAAGGCATTATCAAAATCTATTTCGACTTTTTTAAACTCTAAACTTGGGTTTATCTCAAAGGTTTCTTTGACATCGATGTTCATAGCTTGTTTTAATATCAGTTCAGCTACCTGCACATCCCCCACCGCAGAGGCAAGCTGGAATTTCACTTGGCTGGCCTGCGAACTGACGTTTAAGAATTCTAATTTTGTAGCAATGCCCGCCTCGGTCTCCTTCGAGACCATGTCGTATGTCTTCTCGACTTCCTGTCCAAGCTCTTTCTGCATCTTTAAATTTTCAACGGCCTTGGCGAGCGAGTAGTAACCTTTTTTGACCTGAAGCACAAGTTCGTTCCTTGTCTTTTCATAGTCATTCTTAACTATCTCCAAATTTGTCGTCGCCTGTTTCATGGTAAAATAGAGCTCTCCCCCGCGGAATAGCGGTTGCTGGCCCTCTATATATTGCTTTCTTCCTACATATCTTCTACCGTTAATCTTTCCGTCATATTCTTCATACCCGAGAGTAGCGGATGGCAGCATATTTCTTCTTGCTTCAAAGACCCTCATCTCTGCCAGCTTTATACTCTTCTTGGCTATCTGCAAAGGAAGGTGATTCTCTACGGCTATCTCTATGCAATCGTCGATGCTGAGTAACCCCCAGGATTCGGTTTTTGCAGTACCTACTGACGTGAGCCCGATCTCCCGCTTAAATGTCTTTTTACTTTTTAAGTTGCTTTTCTCTACGTCCTTTTTTACGTTTAAAGAAAACTTTGCGCTTGATTCGGCTACGCTCTTTTCGGGAGGCGGCGCCATGAGGTGAGTTTTCTGCGATAACATGTTTTCGGGGACAGCTATTTCCTGCTTACCATTGCCATTTTGACCGATGCCGTTCAAAGACGGTTTCACTTCCAACTTCAATTCTTCTTTCTTTAAATAATCTTTCGCCGCGACAGCATCCTGCGCAAAAGCCATATCTCTTTGAGATATTGATCCGAGAAAAATCGACCCAAAAGACATGGCCAATAATAATATTATAGCTAATTTAAAATTACCCAAATACCTCATTCTTATAATTACCTTCCCCTTGCCGAAATTAAACCCTTATACGACACCGCTTTTTTCATCTTTGATAAGCCTTTTCTTCTTCCTGTAGTCGCGCATATATTCTCGCATATAGTTCTTATGGCGGTCCCTATGCTCCTCCCTGTAGAGCTTGAGGTATTCCTGATGTTTCTTGCGCCAATCCAGCGACCGTTGCCTGCAAGTCTCTTTCCACGAGGCGTCCTGGGTCTCTTTGTATTTAAAATAATTCGGGTTTCTCCCTCGCCATGTCTTCATGTTGTCCAATTGGCGCTGATACTGGCATTCGAGCGAAGAGCAGATGGTCTGATTTGGCCGGTATTTATTTGGTAGAAATGGCTTACCGCAACTCTTACAAAATTTTTCTTCTGGCATGGGATACCTCTCTATTTTTTATTTTTAAGATGTAGTGCCTTACAGACAAGTTCTTATAATGTAATTACACACAAAAACTGTAAATGCTTATCCATCTAGCAAAACCCGTCAGGGCGAATCTTTTTATAATAATAGAAATCGCGTAGGCGGATTGGTTTTACACCTTTAGAAATATTTCCCGAATGGCGATTGAAGCCGCTCCTAAACTTATGGCGTCATCGCCTAATGTGCCCGGCATTATCTTCACTGTGCTCGCCTGTTTACTAAATGCGAGCCTTTGGACTATCTTTTTTATGGGTCCCAATATAAGATCTCCCGCCCTCTCAATACCTCCGCCTATCACAACAGCCTCTGGGTTAAATAAGTTAATCAGATACGATATGCGAAGGCCCAAATTAATCCCGACGCTGTGGATTATATTTGAAGCGACGTCATCATTTTCCATCGCAGCTTTTATGACCAGTTCCTGCGCTATATTCTCTATCTGGCCGTTCGCCAAATCCACTATCTTTGTGCCGATGCCCCTTGCCACCTCTTGTTTCGCCATATAGGCTATGCCCAAAGATCTGTTCCACGACCTTAAATATTTTGACTGCTCATAGAATTCATCTTCGAGTTCTTTGGGAACTTTTTCGGTAAGAACCTGGATCTCACCATTGCTGCCGGCACTCCCAAAACACGTGATCCCTTTTATGGCAATGCCCCGGCCTATATCCGAATGCATATATAACAAGTCTTTAACGTCGGCGTTGGGATTTAAATATCTCTCCCCAAACGCGGCACAAGATGCCGGCCCGGCAAAAAACACCTCTGCCCCGAATTTTTTTTCTATCGCCGTTCCTATCGAAATAAGGCTATTATCGGATATGCCCAATCCGACAGCCCTTATATTTCTAGCATCTATCTTAGATTTTTTTATCGTTTCCTCTATGATTCCGCTGACCGTTTCCTGGAGATTTGACTTTTGTCTTTCTACTTTTGCCTTTTCTATGATATTCATTCCTAAATCTGCCAATGAAACCCTGACTTCAGCGTCACCGATATCCGCTCCGATAATGTAGTTTTCTTTTATATTCAATTCCACCAATTCAGGCTTTCTGCCGCCGCTGGAAATACCAAATCCCTTCTCCAGCACAAGTTTTTTATCTATGTAACTCTTTATATAATTTGATACTGACACAATATTGATTCCTGTTATTTTCGAGATATCCGTTCTTGAGATAACCCCGCGTTTTTTTATAAGGCCTAATATCTCAAGGTTTTTCGCCTCTTTTTCAGATAACTTATTATAAGTGAACAGAATTTTTCGCTTTGTTTCCATTTTCTTAACCTTTTGTTTAAAAAAAAACAGCCTAGCTTTTGCTTAGGCTGTATATACGGTTTCCTGTCTTTTTAATCTTGGCATTTATTTTTTTTACACCTGACTTCAATAAGGTTAGTAACTAACTTTTGATGAAAGTATACATTATTATTCAAATAATGTCAAGGGCTGCACGAAATTTTAGCTTATAATATTATTAATATATATAAGCTTAAAGATCAATGTATTAAAATCGTATAAATTATGAGTTAGTTATGCTGGTTTTGACTGGGTTTGATATGAGGTTGCAGGCAATCATTAAAATAAGATGGCCCGCCTTTTAAATGCTATGTCTTATTCTTCACAATTATGATAACTTTTGTAAGGCCTATATCTAATTTACAAATATCTTGAAACGCCGCCTTAGACAGATCCAATATCCTTCCCTTTTTGACCAACCTTTTGTTCGGGCCTCTATCTGTCACCACCACTTCTGTCGCTAGTCCTGTGTCCAAGCTTTTCACGACGAGAACTGTCCCAAAATCATAGAACCAGCTTGCACAAGTCCTGCTTTCAGGATCAAATTTTTGTCCATTAGCCATCGGTGCATCAGCGCATTCATAAGAATAATAACTCGCTAGCCCTATTACGCCTGAGCACAAGACCTTATCGGGATTCACAACCGCGGTCGCAAGCTGTTCTTCTTGTAGAAAACAGGTTCCCAGCGCAGCAAATAAAATAAACAGCACCTTTATGGAAAGATGTATTTTTTTCATATTTAGTTAATATAGACTTTTAAATATTTTTTATTAATAAATCAAAAAATATCTGATGAAATATCTTCCGGCCGCGCATATTTGCTTTTGTTAATAATCTCTTGCAAAGCACATGGCTGGATGGGCAACAAACTTATGTTGCCAAGAAATCATCAGAAAGTATGTTCTACCTTTTTATTTTTTAACTCTAAAATAACTATATCACAAAGCAGGAAAAATGGAAGGGATTGAAGCTATCTTTTTGTTTTTTAACAGAGAAAATAATTTGGTGGGCTAATCTCTATATTCTTGATCAATAAACGAGAAGTCCGGTACAAATCTCGGATCTGGATTGGTTCTCATAAATTCTATAGCGTATTTTGAGCTTCGCGCTGTCTCGGTATCTGGACCCAACTCCACTGCCTTGGTAAATGATCGATATGCCCTTGAACGATTGTGTTCGTAGACATAATAATAGACGCCTAAATTATAATAAGCGTCCTGTTGTTTTGGGTCTAATTTCAGAACTTCGTCGATCGTTGCTTTCGCATCATCATATTTTTTGAGGTTAAAATATACCTCGCTTACGTAGTGAAGGTCTTTTATATATATAAGTTTGGTCTCTTCGTCCATTCCTATCCCTTCCAAACGCGCCACCTTTTCTCTGAAAACACCTAGATTATAGGCAGTTTCGTCTTGGTCTTGCATGAGAAAATGCAATCGCCCGAGGAAGAAATAGGGCATAGGATATTCGGGGCTCATTTTTATCGCGTCGTTAAAAAGCCGTAGCGCCGTCTTCTTGTCCCCTCTATTTTGGCACATGATGCCGAGCTTCGTTATGGCAACATAGTCTGTCTTATTTTCCGAGAGATATTTTTTTAAGACGCCTTCTGCTTCGTCGGCCTTTCCGGCCCTCACGAGATCATCCACCTCTTGATAGATCGACCCTTTATCGTATTGGGCCATTAACGAAACCCCCGACGAAAAGATTATCGCGATAGATAAAAGGGCCATTAGCGTTTTTGTCTTCATCTTGATTCCGATATTACCTTTATGGAAGAATCGCCCTCATTTACCGGAGGCTATCTTCGCTGCGCGCTCTGCAAACGCCTTCGCCTCGTCAGCCTTCCCGCTTTTTTCATATAGATCTGCCATATTGTTCAGAATGGTTATCAAATTGGGGTGCACCTTGCCAAATGCGCCTTCGCTTATATCGAGGGCGCGTTTATAAAGAGGTTCCGCCTCGGCGTATTTATTCTCGTATGAATAGACAGTGGCCAGATTATTGAGATCGGTTACTATCCCTGGGTTATCTTGCCCGAGCGCCTTCTCGTCTATCTCTAGGGCGCGTTTCAGGAGAGGCTCTGCCTCGGCGTATTTATTCTCGTATGAATAGACCGTGGCCAGATTATTGAGGGCCATGGCTACAGCAGGACTATCCTGTCCAAGCGCCCTCTCGTTTATCTCAAGCGCCCGCTTCAGGAGAGGCTCTGCCTCGGCGTATTTTTTCTGCGCCCTGTAGGCCTTAGCCAAACCGTTTAAGGTAACTGCTACCTCGGGATGATCCCGGCCCAATGCTCTGTCGTATATCTCCAGTATCCTTAAATAAAAAAGTTCGGCTTCCATATATTTGTTCTGAGATTCATAAAAACCTATTATATTCTTCAGATCGCTTACTACATTAGGATGGTCCTTGCCGAATGCCTTCTCGTCTATTGCGAGCGCCCAGTGTAAGAGGGCTTCCGCTTCAGAGTATTTCTCTTCATGTGAATAGATCATGGCCAGGTTATTGAGGTCGGTTGCGATATCGGGGTGGTCTTTACCGAGAGACTTCTCGTCTATCTCTAGGGCTCTCACTAAAAGCGGTTCCGCCTCGGCGTACCTGGCTTGATAAGAATAGGCGCTGGCTAGATTATTTAAGGACATTGCGATCCCAGGATTATCCGGCCCTAGTACCTTCTCATTTATAGCGAGGGCGCGCCTTAGAAGGGGCTCTGCCTCAGCGTGCTTGCCTTGAGGAGAATAGACTGCGGCGAGGTTGTTGAGGTTCTTGACTATCTCGATATTGTCAGGGCCCAGCGCCTTTTCGTTTATCTCGAGAGCCCGCTTATAGAGAGGCTCTGCCTCAGCGTATTTATTCTCGTATGAATAGACCGTGGCCAGATTATTGAGATCGGTTACTATCCCTGGGTTATCTTGCCCGAGCGCCTTCTCGTCTATCTCGAGGGCACTTTTCAGGAGAGGCTCCGCCTCGGCGTATTTGCCTTGGTACGAATAGACGGTGGCCAAATTATTAAGACAGATAGATACGGTAGGATTATCATGGCCAAGGACTTTCTCGTTTATCTCAAGCGCCCGCTTCAGGAGAGGCTCTGCATCGGCGTATTTTTTCTGCGCCCTGTAGGCCTTAGCAAGACCGTTCAAGGCCCCCGCCACATCAGGATGATCCTTAGGCAATGTCTTGTCGTATATCTCCAAAACTCTTTTGTAAAGCAACTCTGAATCGAGAAGTTTGCCTTGCATCCTATATATTCTGGCCAATCCACTAAGCGACGCGGCTGTGTCAGAATAATCTTTGTACGGCTCTTTATCATTTATCCCTAAAGCCCTTTGATATAGAGGTTCGGCTGAAGAAAAATTGTTCTGATATTCATATAAAAAAGCCAGACTATTAAGAGAGGCGGCTACATTGGGATTATCCGGCCCTGATACCTTCTCATTTATAGCGAGGGCGCGCCTTAGAAGCAGTTCCGCCTCGGCATACTTGCCTTGAGGAGAGTAGACTGCGGCGAGGTTATTGAGGTTCTTGACTATCTCGATATTGTCAGGGCCCAGCGCCTTTTCGTTTATCTCGAGAGCCCGCTTATAGAGAGGTTCTGCCTCGGCGTATTTATTCTCGTATGAATAGACCGTGGCCAGATTATTTAGATATGTTATGATCTCGGGGCTATCCTTGCCGAGGATCTTCTCGTCTATCTCTAGGGCGCGTTTCAGGAGAGGCTCTGCCTCGGCGTATTTGCCTTGATGGGAATAGACTGTGGCCAGATTATTAAGGCACATCGCCACATTAGGATCATACGGCCCCAGCGCTTTCTCGTTTATCTCAAGTGCCTGCTTCAGGAGAGGCTCTGCCTCGGCGTATTTTTTCTGCGCCCTGTAGGCCTTGGCCAAATTATCCAAGACTTCCGCGAAATCAGGATGCCCGCTGCCGCGCTGCTTCTCAACGTTCTCCAGTAACCGCTTATAGAGCGGTTCCGCATACTGATATTTACCCTGCAATTCGTATAATTCTATCAGGCCTTTAATATCGCCCGCGATATCCTTGTCGGCCTTAAACTGCGCATCCTCTTCTATCTTCAGGGCGCGCCTTAACAGCTTCCCGGCCCTTGCATATCGTTTTTGGGATTTGTAAAGTTTTGACAGGTTGCGTAACGCCATTGTTATGTCAGTGTAATTCTTTTCAACTATATTATTTCCGATCGATAATGTGCGTATCGCCAGTACCCTCTTCAAGAGAAGCTCTGCTTCCCGATACTTTCCTTGCGATTCATAAAGAGCGGCCAGTGTATTTAAAGAGGTCACTACATTATCGTGGTATGGGCCGAATGTCCTCTTGGCTATGCCTAAGGCGCGTTTGGCGGTTGTTATCGATTCAGAATATTCGCCGCGCTCTTTAAGCTGGATGGCCTTCGTATTGAGTTCATTCCATAGCGCATCTTGGGCGACGGCCGGAGTGGCTAATACAAGACATGCTGCCAGGATGAGTAAATGCTGCAGGGATATCTTCGCTGTGGGCTTTGTCATGAACCTATAAAACTAATTTTGAGACTTATTTTTTTCGTTTCTCGCTGATTTAAAGGCAGCGTTACGGGGTCTGCCCCGTTAACGTTTTTTGTTCCTCTTTTTTATCGTTTTCTATATCATCGCCCTTCTTGGTCAGACTTTCTATCACTGTGGTAAAAAGTTCTTTCTGCGCGGTCAAATCGCTAACTCGCTTCTCTAATTGAGAGGAGGTTTGATTTAAACTATTTTTTTCGTTTGTCACCTTCTCTAAAGTTGCTTGAAGCGTGGCTATCTCTTTTTCTCTCTTAAGCATACCGTTGCGAATATTTTCGTTCTCTATAATGGCTCTTGAAATTACGTACAGGGTAGCCGCAAAGATGGCAAGGACAAGCATAATCAGAAAAATGCTTCTCGTCCTTAGCGGCGGCATCCCGGCGATAACGGCTTTATATTCTTCATCTTTGGATTCAATCTCGTCTAGGTCGTCACTGCTCAGCTTCCAGGGAAGGCCGGGTTCCTGCAGCCTCGTCTTCGGTATCTCGGAGGCCACATTGGTCTCGAATTTCTTTTTCATTTCTCCTCCCGCGCTTCATTATTGAAACCATTGACTTCTTTTACTAAATTTTTTATATCCTCCACGACTTTTGAATCGGGGTACAATTCAAAAACGGATTTACCCAGACTAGATGCATCGATTATCTCCTGCGATTCTCTTATGACGGTCTTGAGCGAATACTCCGGATAAAACTTATATACGGCCTCCTGACACTCTTTGCATATGGCGTAATCGGTATTGTAGCGATTTAAAAAGATATGTATCTTGTCGACGTAATAACTGAAATCTTTCTCGATGGAAGCGAGGGTCTCGAGAAGGATCTTGAGCCCATGGAATGAAAGAAAATCCGCCAGGAGCGGTATCAATATCTCATCAGACGCTAATATAGCGTTTAAGCTTAATAGGCCTATGCTGGGAGCCGAATCGATGATGATATAGTCGTAATCTCTCTCGACACTTTTCAAGACCTTGCGCAGCCGGTATTCCCTTAAAGGCATTCTGAAGAGAGGAAGCTCGAGCGCTGAAAGAGATATCGAGGAAGGCACTAAATTTAATTTGGGTATTGAGGTGTTGACTATAATCTCTGAGAGGCGTTTCTCGTTTACGATAACGCTGTATAGGCCTTTATCGTGCCTGATGCTTTCTTGATTTAAACATGCGGTCAGATGCGCCTGCGCATCTAAATCTATCATGAGGACCCTATTGCCCATCCGAGCAAGGTAATAGCTATACGCGGCGGAAATACTTGTCTTGCCCGTCCCACCTTTATAGTTTAAAAATAATTGTTTTTTAGCGATCTTTGTTCTTGCGGGTCTCTTGATGTTTTTTGCAATGTTTGTAGGCGCAGTATCAGCTAATCCTTCCGTCTTGGTCTTGCCTTCCCCTATCTCTGCGCTGACACTGGTCGTCATATTTGCAAACTCTTTGTGCGGGCGATATTCTGTTATTTACTTCTGTAGGAATGAGGTTTCGGTTTTTGTCTCAATTCATTCAGCTCTTTAATGATCTTTTCGCAATATTTCATATCTGTCTCGATCTTCCTGTCTCGCATCTCTAACTCGGACTTAAGGTAAGCGACCGACTCTTTTAATTCCTTCTCGCCGTCTTCTTTGTCTCTGAACGCGACCTTCATCGCCTCTAATTCTGTCTTAAGCCTGCCTATGTTTTCGTCTACCAATATCCTGTCAGCTTCCTGCTGCTTGACCGCCGAGTCAAGTTTAAGGTTAAGCTGAGATATCGTTTCTTCAAGGTCTTTATTTTCTGCCTCTACGGCATGGAGCTTTGATACGGCGTCTTTTAACATATCATCGAGCTCTTTATATGCCCTTTCGGACTCCTCGAGCCTTTTAGTCTTTGCCCGCGTCTCGAGGGCCAACTGCGATATCTTGCCTTCCAGGTCGTGTTTGGAGCTCTCGGCGGCCTCGAGCTTCAGCATCAGCTCATTCTTTTCCGTCGCCGCAGTCTTATAGAACTTATCGCTCTCCACATATTTTCTGTCTCTCTCTTCGAGTTCCGCCGTCAGTTGCGATACTTTCTCCTCCAGGTCCTGTTTATCCATGATGGCGGTTTGGACCTTCAGCGCGGCGTCCCTTATCATGTTATCGAGACCTTTATATAATTTTTCGGTCTCTTCGAGTTTTT
>Ga0315288_10003256_pt1 | contig 20776 bp, 16 predicted proteins | sample YL17G11_20_MG_FD_203454 | JGI IMG/M metagenome (GOLD analysis project Ga0315288, IMG submission 203454) | Sediment microbial communities from Yellowstone Lake, YNP, Wyoming, USA - YL17G11_20 | ecosystem: Environmental > Aquatic > Freshwater > Lake > Sediment | place: USA: Wyoming | collected...
GGTATGGTCCAAAGCATTTTGAATATTAGTGATTTCGAAAACATTCGAAGGGAATGGGACAAACTTTATATGATGTCAGGGGCCAGTAATCTATTTCTGACCCACCGGTGGCTTGTTAATTGGGTCAAACACTTTGGGAAAGATCGCTGGGTGGTAATCGTAGAACGCTTGCGTGATGAAAATGATTTCTCAGCGGCTGGGATCTTTCAAATAACTGAAGGCGGTATTGGTTTCATTGATACCCTGTATTCCCACTTCCCAGGGATTTTGCATGAAAAAGGACGTCCGGCACCCCTGAAGGAAATTGTCCAATATTTAAGGAGAACGCATAGCGCTCCGGCTATCCATTTAGTGGAGTCTGCTAAGGAAGACTCATCCCTGGCAGAAATCAAAGCGGCGGCTGGTATGCGTTGGCAAATTCTTGAAAAAAATGAACATATGATGCGGTCAATAGCCATACAAGGCGACTTCGAATCGTATTTAAATACAAAAAACAAAAAACTTCGTCATGAATTAGAAAGAAAAAATAGGAAGATGGAGAAAGGGGGAGTTACAGAATTACGGTGTTTTGAGAAACCCTGGGAGCTGGAGGAACTATTCAAGGTAATAGAAGATGTTGAGAATGACTCGTGGAAATGTAAAACCGGGACGGCCATCATCTCTAGTGAATCTGAACAGGGCTTTTATAAGAGTGTATTTAAATTGTATTCAGGCATTTCAGCAGCGAAGGGTTATGTCTTATATCACAAGAATACCCCCGTGACGTATGTCTTGGGGGTTGTATTTGAGGGAAAGTATTACGCATTAAAGACATCGTTTAAGGAAAGTGTTTCGAATCTTTCTCCGGGCACGGTATTGTTTTTTCGCGTGGTGGAGAAATTAAATTCAGATGGCACAAGTATATCAAGGGTAGAGTTGCTCGGTGGGGACGCCCGTTGGAAAAATGAGTTGTGTACGGATGCTGGTTCCTATTGTACCTATGTATTGTACCCGATGAGGCCCCTCGCTCTTTTATATGTTACGGGATATAAATATTTGAGGCCAATCATAAAACGTTTGCCGATAAATGAAGGGTACTTAAATCGGTTGCGAAGAATGACGGGGCCCTATCAGTGAGATAGGACTTGCTTAATAGACAGGGCATCACGAGCCTGGACTGAGCTTTCTGGGTTGAATGATGGAAACCGGGCTTAAATGGGCTGATAACAAAAAGAAAAGCAAGTGATCCCGGATCAGGATATCTCGATGTATAAGAGGAAGGGAATATTACTATTAACGGATACTTTTCATGGTATGGGTGGCTCTGAACGAAATATTACTCAGCTCCTTGGAGGTATGGACAAGAACAAGTTCAAGCTCTATGTAGCACGCTTTGTATTTGCATCTGTTGAACCTGCGGAAAATATAAGAGATAGGGATTTTCCTATCATTAAGCTCAGTGGGGCTGGTATTTATACTATTTCCGGCTTGAGAAACCTTGTCTTTTTGAAGAGATTCGTGAGGGAAAAGAAGATATCCCTCATCGTAACGTACCATGAAAGCTCTGACTTCTATGGCCTAGCTCTTTCTATTATTTGTAATATTCCTGTCATATCCAGCAGGCGGGACATGAGTTTTAAAACAAAGGCACACCATAGACTTGCCTATAGACTTGGGGGAAGATACTTTGACTCGGTGATCGCTGTATGCAATGCTGTTAGGCAAGAGGTGGTAAAACGCCGTTGGTTTCCTGAGGAAAGGATGCTCACCATTTACAATGGAATTAACACCGTCGATTATGGAAATGGACATGATGGCACTGCTTTAAAGAAGGGACTTGGAATTCATCCAGACTCTCCTGTGGTGGGCATGGTTGCAAACATACACAAGGTTAAAGGATATCACTATTTTATTCACGCTTCCAGCATTATCCATAGATACAACCGCAACGTCCAATTCCTGATTATTGGCTGTGATTGGATACAGACTGGTTTCACAAGTAGCGAACTCAAGCGATATGGCAAGGAAATGGGGATTTCCCAAAACCTTTATTTTCTTGGTGGAAGAGAGGACGTAGCAGATTTGATCTCGATTTTTGACGTAGCTGTCCTTGCATCTTTAAGTGAAGGATTTTCTAATGTCATTTTGGAATATATGGCCTCATCAAAACCGGTCGTGGCAACGGAGGTTGGGGGAAATCCGGAATTAGTCCTCCATGGCGAGACTGGATTATTAGTTCCTCCGGCAGACGCTCATACACTTGCAGACGCGATCCTGTCCATCTTGGAGGATAAAGAAGCGGCGTTAAGATATGGTGCAGCTGGAAGAAGGCGAGTTGAAGACAAGTTTGAATTAGGAAAAATGATAAGGCAATATGAGGACCTATTTGAAAGGGTAATATTGAGGGAGCCGAGCTAAAGGCATTTCTTGATCGGGAAACGAAGAACGGAAGCGCTGATTAGAGAATCTAACAACGGGATTTACAAAGCATGATAAACCTATCGATAAGAAGACTCTCCGAAAAAGAATTCCTGGAAGTCAAGGATGAATGGAATTCCGTATTAGAGAAAAGTGTGACGAATGAAGTGTTCCTGTTATGGGAATGGACCTATGCATGGTGGAATAGCTTTAAAGATGGGGATAGAGAACTATACATATTAATTGGTGAAGATTCGCAAGGGAAAATGGTGGGCATTGCTCCATTTTATAAGGAGAAGGAGGCTTTTCCCGGTATGACGAACCGAGGGATACTAAAGTTTTGCTCTTCATCAGATACATATCCTGATCACCTCGATATTATATGCGAAAAAGAGTATGCGGATCCCTTTCTCGAATCAATTTGTGAATATCTTAAAAGAAACGGAAAGGATTGGACGGTTATTAAATTGGATGGGGTTGGTGAAAATTCTTTTGTAAGAGAATATTTCGAAAGGAGGCGGGAGGATATAAAAGGATTTCTTGTTGACTGCATCCCTGATTCCGAATGCCCTTATTTGCCGTTAAGGAAAGAATTCGAGGAGTACCTGAAGTCCTTTCCGAGGAAAAAAAGGTATAATCTTTTGAGGGAAAAAAGAAAGTTATTGGAGAAGGAAGGGATAAAACTGAAGAGTATTCATTTGGGAGAAGAACCCGAAAAGGATATTAAGAACTTGTTTTTACTCCATGCCGAAAGAGCCGAGAGAAAGGGGATTGAAACAACATTTTGTGGAGAAAAAATTTATGATTTTCATAAAACCTTTATTGCCTCTCTCTTGAAGGAGGGCAAAATAATAATTTTGTCTGTGTACGCAGGTTCTGTCGCATTAGCATCGTCTTACTGTATGAAACATAACAATAAATATTATTACTACCAATCCGGGATATCGAGTGAGGGAGAAAGGAAGAGCGCAGGGGCGGTTTTATTATCGCTGTTGATTGAACAGGCTTCGGGTGAAGGGTGTAATGAATTGGATTTCCTACGGGGGAGGGAGGACTATAAAGATTATTGGACTGAGAATTATCGTAAAAACTATTCAATTACAGTGAGAAAGGATGATTTCAGGAATAGAATGACACATTACATTTATGCCTTTTATAGGCACAACCTCGCTCAATTTCAAAGAATATATAAACCTATCATAGGCCGGACGAATAAGAAGGGGAAAGGGTGAAGGATCGAATTCATCAAAGATGTCCATTGCAGCATGGAGAACCTCATCCCTCCTGAAAACTCTGCTGTTGCCTTAAGCTAACCATAGTATCTTTCTTGTGATACATGTTGAGGGTATCCAGGAATTGAACAAAATAGAAGCATCTTGTCAATTACCATAACTATGAAACCAAGCATTTATAGTTTAGGGTCTGAGTTAATAGCTAAAACGAAAATACCGAAGGTATTTCACAGGTTGGCATATCGTGATGAGCTAAGCATTCTCATGTATCATGGAATTATTAGGTCTTCGCTTATGGTCAAGGACTGGTGTTTTGTTGATGAGAATTCTTTTATCCTGCAGATCGAGTATCTTAAGAAACATTTTGAGATCATTTCTCTCTCAGCGGCCGTCGAACGCATGAGGAATGGAGAGATAAAACGTCCGACCGTTGTGATCACCTTTGATGATGGGTATCAAAATAATTTTGATGTTGCGTTCCCCATTCTGTACAAAGAAAAAATACCTGCCACTATTTTCCTTACCACAGGATTAATAGATACGAATGATACGGTTTGGCATTGGCAGCTCAATCTTGCACTTTCGCAAACGCGAAGGCCTCGCATTGAACGGAATGGTTTTAAGTTCGACCTTTCGACACTAGACCTGAAGGCGAAAGCTTCAGCAGCCATTCAAGACAGTTTAAAAGGACTGCCACACGCACAGCTCATGGCAACAATCCGTAATATTATTGTGGAGTTGGATGGCGATCCGGATTGTTCAATAGAGGTGGGTTCTCCTTACCGGATGCTTAGCAAAAATGCGATCGCAGAAATGGTTGCCTCCGGGCTGATTGAATTCGGTGCACACACCCATCGGCACATTATTCTAAGTCGTCTTTCAGCGGAGGAACGACTCAACGAGATCAGGCGATCCATTGACGCGATTCGTGAACTCACTGGGCGTCCATGCAAGTGTTTTGCTTATCCGAATGGGCGGGTGGAAGATTATGACTCGGATAGTATCCAACATCTTAAGGCTTGCGGTATTCAAATGGCCGTGACTACGACTGCAGGCCCAAATAATAGGATGACACCTGCGATGGAATTGAGGCGCTACGGGGTTGGCGCTGATTTACCCATGGCAAAATTCCAGCTAATGGTCCATCACTTCATTTCAAAAGTTCACAGATCATCGGATTTCCCATCGGACAAAAGTTTCCAAAAATAGAATGCAGGAGTTGTAGGAGAGGTTTAGAGGGAAAATAGTCTGGCATGCCCAGCGCATGTCGGAAGTATTTAAACGATCATGATTGCAAAGAATCGGATTCATGGAAGCTAATATCTCACCTTTCAGGAAATTTATAAAACAGTTTAGCCATTTTTTCAGCGGAGGGGTTTTGGGCCAGCTTTTTGGCCTAATTACATTTCCAATACTTACCAGAGTGTTAACTGAAGAGGAATACGGGATAATGGGTTTGGTTTCTACTACGATGTTAGTAGGAGTTGCCATAGCGAAGGCGGGGGTGTCGGACGGAGTGATCCGTTTTTATAAGGAGTATGCCAAGATCCCGGAAAAAATCCCGGTATTCTCCTCAACTGTATTGGTAAGGGGTTTTATGTTTTCAGCCGGGACAGCTCTAATCTATTTATTAATTTTTCCAATCATAAATAGATATCTGAAAATAAATGACAAGGATATTGTTTGTTTCATGATTATGGCTATATATTTATTCATACATCCCTTGAATATAATTGTCATATATTTTTTAAGGGTAAATGATAAGACAATATTTATAAATGCACTCGGGCTCGGCGGGAAAATGATATCCGTCGGATTATCTCTATTTCTATTGGTTTATGTTTTTCATGAGCTTTATGGGTTTTTTATCGGTGTTATTCTTGCGGAATTTATCGGATCAATAATATTATTTCGCTGGTTTTTTAAAAGATACAAAATGGTTCCTAAAAAAAGTTCAAAAGAACTCAATTTAAAACTATTAAAATTTGGAACCCCGTTGCTTTTTTCGGAATTATCATTTTTAGCGATGTCGAATGCCGACAAATACATCATTGTTGCCCTTTATGGGGAGACGGTTCTTGGGTTATACTCAGTGGGGTATACATTAGCTAGCTATATCGGTAATATGATAATGTTTTCATTGGCGTATGCTATTATTCCGATATATGTGGAAATTTACGAAAAGGATGGGAAAGAAAAAACTGAAGAATTTCTAAAGAAAATTATGCACTACTTGATAATTGCAATTATTCCGATGGTTTTGGGATATTTTGCTGTTGCTAAGGAGCTTTTTATTACACTGGCCTCAGAAAAATATTCGTCTGCGGCGACCTTTTCGCCTATCATCCTGATCGGGTCATTTTTATTGGCAATGAACAGTGTCCTGAATGCGGGATTATACCTACAAAAGAAAACGATGACCATGCTGCTGATTATGTTAATCGCAACGGTATTAAATATCAGCCTGAATCTCATTTTATTGCCGCGAATTGGGATTATGGGGGCTGCCGTTGCAGCTCTCATAACATGCCTCTCGGCGACAATCTTAACCGCATGCATCTCTTTTAGGTATATAAATGTAAAAATTGAAATTAGTCATGTCCTTTATTATTTAATGTTGTCCTTATTAATGTATTACGTTGTGAGTCAAATCGACACTTCAAAAATGTGGATGAATTTGGTTCTAAAAATTATTGCTGGAGTATTTATCGTAGGGATGGGGGTCATCTGTAAGGAAAATCAAGTTTTGAGAAAGATAAAGGAAGTATTTTAGGTAAGCATTTTGGAGGTCAGGAAAAAATGTTTTAAAGGGTAATGGGAATATTGGCAAGGGAATGTTTTTTGAATTGTGAAATGTGGGGATATTTTGGGAAAAGTACTTAGAAGGGAAAGGACAACTCTTTTTGAAGTAGAGGAGAAAGGCGAGTGTTAGGTTTTGGAATACTGAATTTCTTAAAAACGATTGCAATACCGATTCTATATTACGGTGGAATTGCTACGATGGTAGCTAGCATTTTTAAAAAGCCGGAATGGGGATTTTTCCTGCTCGTAGCTTTGATTCCTCAGCCGAATATTTATTATAAGTTGTATGAATTCCCCTTCGGCAAGGATTTTATGGATTTAATATATTTTTCTGTCCTTGTGGGGATCTTCGTTAATAAAGGAGGTGTTACGATAACCAGAAACTCAATCCTGGTCATCTTATTAATTGTCGTCGGTTATGTTTCTGTGTGGAATAGCAGCCTCAACTTTTCTCTTCCCATACCCCTGACAACTGAGAACCCAGTAATCAAGCCATGGAAAAATTATGCGATGATGATATTCTTGTATTTCCTGGGACTCAATGTCATAAAAGAGGATGAAGATAAGCAAAAAATAGTAATCTCAATAATGTCCTTAGCCGTTCTATTTATCTCATTTCGGAGTTTCCAGGCATTTACGGGGGGGGGGGAATTTTCCTATGGAAGCCGATATGAGGGGCCATTTTGGAGAGTTCTTTTGGGAGCGAATCATTTCGGTGCTTTCATTGCTCAATACTGGGCTTTGTTTCTTGGCCTATTATTTTATGACAAAGATGTGAAAAGGAGAATAATATATTTGGCGACAATTTTGTTCGGTTTGCACCCTCTATTTTTTTCCTATTCGAGGGGGGCGTACATGGCAGCATTTAGTGCCTTAGCCTTTTATGGGATAATCAAGAAGAGAATTTTATTGGTGGGGATTTTAGTAGTTTATTTGTTTTGGCAGGATATTCTGCCGCCATCAGTTGTAGATCGAATTTTGATGACAACTGGCGGATCGGGAGAGCTGGAACATTCTGCGGCTGTGCGGTTGGATTTATGGGATCACGCTATTGAATTGTTTCGAGAAAAGCCACTTTTTGGAATTGGAATGGGGGGCTTTGGATTCACTATAGCCGAAGAAATGTTTTATAAGGATAGTCATAATTTTTACCTTAAAATATTAAGTGAGCAGGGAGTAATAGGAATTGGTTTATTGGCAATTATTTTGTATGGAGCTTTAAAAAGCGGGTTCGAACTAATGAAAATTGGAGGAAGCGGATTTCATAAAGGGCTCGGCTTCGGTTTTTTGGGGTGTCTGATTGCTTGCATTGTTAATAATATGTTTGGTGACCGATGGTCGTATCCTGTCTTGGGGGGTTACCTTTGGTTGACCTGGGGATTGGTGGACAGAGGTATATTGCTTTCCAAAAGAGGAGATGAATTTGTGATAAAAATGGCAAATGGCAAATTTTTAAAAAATCCACAAAACTTGCTGGAAAGGATAAACAAAAATGGGTAAGGTTCGAATATATCATTTTCTCCCGATCTGTGTTTTTTTCAGTTTTAATGTTTTCATGAATTGTAATAGCTTTGGAAGCAAAAATAATCTATGGGCTGAGTCCCAGGTTACTGGGAAGACCTATTACGTATCGGTGAATGGATCAGATGGGAATGATGGCTCAATAAATCGTCCTTGGGGAACTGTTCAGCATGCCGGGAGGACAGCCAAGCCGGGAGATACCGTTCTTGTGAGGGGCGGCATTTACAAGGAGGGGGAAATTTGGCTCCGGGCAGATTACGGACATGGCGGAAGAGATGGACAAATGCTGACGATTAAATCGTACCCGGGAGAGAAGCCCATTTTTGTGAATGCTGAGAGACCTTTCATAATAGATTGCGACTATATTCGTATCGAAGGGCTCAACTTTCAAAATGGAAAGTCGTTAAGCGTAGGAGGGTTAAACAGAACGGATATTCAGGTAGTTGGGAATTCTTTTATCGGAAGCGGATATGGATGGGATGCCATTGGAACTGGGGGTAATAACATTCTTCTCGAAGGAAATGTATGTGATATAAAAGGGAATGTTGTCGGCACCCAGGGTCATTGTTACTATATCATGCATGGGAAAAATATTATTATCCGGAATAATATTGCTAGGGGCGCAACTGGATATGGTATTCACATATTTGATCAGCGGCGTAGTCAAGATCCTCCTGGGTTTGAAAGATTGATCCAGGATGTGATTATCGAAGGTAATATAATTTCTAATTCAGAACAGCGTTGCGGCATTATCATCGCTGCGTACGATCACGCCCGGGTAGAAAATGTCATTATCCGGAATAATATTTTGTATAACAATGCAGGACCTGGAATTTTTATTACGGGGATAGCGGCGAATGTAAAAGTATTCAATAATACAATTTTTGGCAATAAGGAAGGGACAGCGTTCTTAGCGAAAGGAAACCCTAAAGAGGTCACTAATCTGATCATTACGAATAATATTTTCGACATTACCAGCTCGCCAGGCCCGCGGGCCCCTAAATACCATGTGATTATTGAAAACAAAAATTCCGATGTTATTCTTGAAAATAACCTCTACTGGCCCGGGCCGATACGATTAAAAAACATTTCAGACGCCTCTGCTCACACCGGGGATCCACTGTTTGTAAATCCAATGGAGAGGGATTTTCATCTCAGGAAGGGTTCGGCGGCAATTGATAAAGGAGTAAGCTTAAGCGAAGTTCCCAAAGATAAGGATGGAATCAATAGACCGCAAGGCTCAGCATTTGGTATAGGAGCCTATGAATTTCATGATTGAGGATTTATTGGAATATATTCTTTTTGCTGGGAAAGTGGTTCCGGAGTTATTATCGGGCGTTAATTGATGGGAATCCCAATTTTACTTTACCATGAGATTTTTGCGAATGCATTTAAAGGGGAGAAATATGCAATTGCTGTTGAAGAGTTCGAAAGGCAAATGAGTTACTTATCGGAAAATGGATTCCTAGGCTTTCGACTCGAGGAGTTTATTAAGCATGGTAGCAGTGCAGATAAGAGCAAAAGGGAAATAATAATCACCTTCGATGATGGAAATGTCAGCGATTATACGATAGCTTTACCGGTCTTAAAAAATTATGGGATTAGCGCTACTTTTTTTGTAACCACCAACCGGATTTCAACTAAAGATTATGTGGATTGGCCGCATTTAGAAGAGATGATTGGGAATGGCATGTCGATTCAATCGCACAGCCTAACTCATTCCTTTTTGTCAGAATTGAACCGGATTAACCTTTACAAAGAACTTTTCGAATCCAAAAATGATCTCCAATTAAAGCTCAATGTTCCTGTGGATTTTGTTTCCTTACCGGGAGGGTTCTGTTCGAAAGCAGTTCTAAAAATGGCTGAAGAGGTAGGCTATAGAGGGATATGTAATTCTGTCCCTGGTCTTAATAAGATGAGTGAAAAAAGGCGAGGGTTAATCGTACTAAAGCGGTTTGCGATAACCAAGAGGATCAATTTTCAAGAATTCAAGGCCATAGTAAATGGGGACTGGAGTTACACAACAGCATGCAAAGCAGAAAACTATTTTAAGGCGGGAATTAAAAAAGTCCTAGGGGCTCAGCGGTATTATTCGATCTGGTCAAAATATTTTAAAAAATAGGGTCGTTTCAGGGGAAATGAATTATTTTATGGGAGATGGAAAAAAGAAAGTCTCCGTATTAATCCCGTGTCGAAACGAAGTTCACTATATCGAAAGATGTATTAGAAATGCATATAATTTTGACGCCCCGGAAGGGGGATTTGAGGTGATTGTCATTGAGGGGATGAGCGACGATGGGACACGCGATGTTCTCTTTAGAATAAAGGAGCAAAATTACTCGAATCTAATTTTGATTGATAACCCCTTAAGGATCGTTCCGCACGCTATGAATTTAGGAATCAAGAATGCAGGGGGTGATTTTATCATTCGAATCGACGTTAGATGCATCCATCCCAAATCTTACCTGATTGACTTAATGCAGCTGATTGAGGAAACAAAGGCGGACAATGTTGGAGGTGTCCTTTCTCCGATTGAGGGAAATACATATACAGAAAAAAGCATTGCTCTGGCTTACAAAAGCCGCATTGCCATGGGTGGAGCGTTGCGGGAGAGGGATGGATTTGTTGGGGAGACGGATACGGTTTACGGAGGGTGCTTTAAGAGGGAGCGGTTGATAGAAGTCGGCCTTTATGACGAGGAAATGGTGAGAAATCAGGATGATGAGCTATCGTTTCGAATTCGAGAAAAAGGAGGGGAAATAATCCAGAGTAGTAAAATTAAAATTCAATACCAACCCAGAAAATATTTCCAGCAGCTCTTTAAACAATTTTTGCAATATGGCTATTGGAAAGTAGCCGTCATAAAGAAACACCCAGAGCAGGCATCAATTAGGCATTTTTTGCCATCGATTCTTATTTTAGGCTTTATAATTCTAGCCCTGTTTTCGCCTTTACACTTTTATATTTTTGGGGGATTCATCGTCTATGTCGGCAGCTATACTATAGCGATTGGTCTTGAATCCTTAAGGGTTGCGTTGAAAAGGGGAGTGCAATTCTGGCCAGGGGTCTGGGCAGCCATTTGCCTCGTCCATATAGGCTTTGGAGTGGGTTTCCTTTTGAATATAATTTGTAGAATATTTGGAGTCAAAATTAAATGGTTTGAGACGTTGAGTAGATAGAGAGGATGAAATGAAAGGACTTAATGATTTTCTTCAGTTTTCTCTGCCCACGATTGAAAGGGAGGAGATCGAAGAAGTTCTGGATACGCTTAAATCAGGCTGGTTGACGACGGGTTCAAAGGTGAAGAAGTTTGAAAATGAGTTTGCGAAATATATCGGTTGCAAACATGCGATCGCCGTAAATTCCTGCACGGCTGCTCTCCATTTGGCATTGGAAGCGGTGGGTATTAAAAAGGGAGATGAAATTATTACCTCGCCAATGACCTTTGCAGCCACAGCTGAAGTCATCCATTACTTCCAGGCAAAGGTTGTATTTGTGGATGTAGAATCAGACACCATGAATATGGATGTTAATAAACTTGAGGAACTTATCAAAAGGAAATGTAGAAATGGGAGAAAACATAAATTGAAAGCGATCATTCCCGTTCACTACGCGGGATATCCATGTGAAATGGATTCAATCATGGGAATAGCCCGAGGACATACCCTCGAAGTTATTGAGGATGCAGCTCATGCCTTTCCAGCTTATTATAAGGAAAGGATTATAGGAACGATTGGAGATATAACTTGTTTTAGTTTTTATGCCACCAAAACTATCACGACTGGCGAAGGGGGAATGATCACCACGGATCGTGATGAATGGGCGGAGAGAATGCGTGTCATGAGTTTACACGGAATAACAAAGGATGCTTGGAAAAGATACACCTCGGAAGGGAACTGGTACTACGAAATTGTTGCGCCCGGATATAAATATAATCTCACGGATATTGCTGCTGCCTTGGGAATCGCGCAGTTGAGAAAGGCGGAAGATTTCTGGAAAAGGAGAAATCAAATTGCAGAAATATACAAAAATGCGTTTAAGGATCTGGAGGAAATTGAAATCCCTGGTGTGAAAAGGATTGGGGAAAGTGTGGGGGGTAGTATATTCGATCAAGTCAGGCATAGCTGGCATTTATATGTGATTAAGCTAAACCTTGAAAGGCTGAGCATTGACCGAAACGGCTTTATCGATGAACTGAAAAAGAAAGGAATCGGCACCTCAGTTCATTTCATACCACTTCATATCCACCCATACTATCGAGAAACCTACGGCTATAAGCCGTCAGATTTTCCAGTATCATATCAGAATTATAAGAGAATCATATCGCTTCCATTATACCCTAAGATGGCGGATGAGGATGTCAATCGGGTAATTGAAGCTGTGACGGACATTGTGGTCAAGAATAGGAAGACGCGCTTATAGAAGAGAGGAAAATGGAAGGTTCAAGGAATTGCGAAGCTTAGAAGGCAAAAAGGTTAGACTGCTCTGGTGTATGGGAAAGCAGTGAAACGGCTTTTTGATATAATATCCTCGGCTTTTGGCCTCCTCTTACTTTCTCCCATTTTTTTAATTGTTACCATCCTTATTAAGCTTGACAGTACTGGTCCCGTTTTCTACAGACAAATGAGGGTGGGCATGAACTTTAGGCCCTTTTGGATAATAAAGTTCAGGACAATGGAGAATAAGGCGGACAAAAAGGGTTTGCAAATCACAGCTGGAGGCGATAAGAGAGTTACTAGATTGGGCCGAGTGCTAAGAAAGGTAAAAATTGACGAATTGCCGCAGCTCTTTAACGTACTAAGGGGTGAAATGAGCCTTGTTGGTCCAAGACCCGAAGTAGAAAAATACGTAGAGCTGTATAAAAAAGATTATGAAGAAATACTCAAGATAAGGCCCGGGATTACGGATATTTCCTCGGTTATTTTCAGTAACGAAGAAGGTGTCCTGCAGAACCAGGCTGATCCGGAATGGTATTATAAGCATATTTTATTGCCCGAAAAAATTAAGCTCGCAAGGGAATATATGAGCCGGGCGTCCTTTTTTTATGATATAAAAATCATCTTTCGGACCTTTTATAAGGTTTTTTGTCAGGTTATTGCTAAATTGTTTCCAGCAACAATGAGCCCCGGACAGTGATACAAAAGCCTTAGTACTGGGGAAGAAAGATATAAAAAGGATTCAAGAAGGATTTACCAAAAAGTTTTTAATCCCTTCATGATTTAGCGGAAAAATAGATAAGACCTCAATCAGAGCTGAATTATTAGTTGGAACGAAGAGTGGGGGTTCATATAAGGTCATGGGCCATAGGATATTCCTTTTAATCCTGCCTGTATAAAAAGATCCGTATCTCGCCTCTGGAAATAGATTTCCCAAAAGTGGTAATTAACTTCCACTTAAAATCAGAAGCCTTTCTTCCATGATTTAGATTCAAGCATTTAACTGTCTGATATTCTATTGAAAATAGAATATGTATCATTTTGGGGATTTTTGGCATAAGGTTTGCCACTATAAAGAAAATGCAGGATATAGTCTCCATTTTTTTTAACTATATTACCGTTGGCTATTTTGAGTGAAAAAAGTTTCTGTCTGTTTGGTCTTGTAATGGCTTTTGATGCAGGGAGGCAGGAAAGCGGGAAGAGTTAGAGGAGATTATTTAGGTAGAAATATCATGGAGAAGTTTTATGGTTAAGAAATTGCTGAATCTGAAATACGAAATGTTTGAAGAATGGACCCTGGGAAGGGTTTTGATGAATTACAGGCGCATAAGCATTTTTATATTCCAGTTCTTTTTAACGTTTTTAGCCTACATAGCCTCCTTCTTAATTCGTTTTGAGTTTAAAATTCCGGCTGACGAATTTGATACCTTTTTGAAAACTCTTCCCATATTGCTAATTGCCAGGATGGCTGCTTATTTCTATTACAAAATCGACTCCGGGTGGTGGCGATTTGTCAGCATGCAGGATTTAATGAACATTTTCAAGTCGGTGTTTTGGGGTTCTACGATTTTCGTGGTCACAATGGCTTTTATCAATAGACTTCAGGGTTTTCCCCGGTCGGTCATTCTCATAGAAGCGCTCCTTAACCTGATGGCCACTGGTGGGATTAGATTCTTTATTCGATTTTTCCGCGAGAGCAATGGTAAAAAAGCATCCAAAATAGTAAAGGACGCGATTATTGTCGGGGCTGGAAAGGCTGGGGTCTTAATCCTCAATGAAATCAGGACGAATACAAATTTGGGAACCCGTGTGGTGGGTTTTGTGGACGATAATTCGTACATAAGAGGAATGAATATCCAGGGCGTACCCGTTCTGGGAAGCACCGAAAATATTCCCGAGATTGTTGAGAAGAAAGCCATTGATGAAGTAATCATCGCCATCCCATCAGCCGGTTACAAGGATATCGCCCGCATTACCGAAATTGCCCGTAATACTCCGGTAAAGATAAAGGTATTACCCAACTTGGGAAAGATAATCCAAGAGGATAGCTTTACGGGGCAGATTAGAGACATCTCGTATGATGAGCTGTTGGGGCGGCGGGTAATAGCTTTTCGACGAGAATCAGATTATAAATTCTTGGAGGGAGAAATCAAGGACAAGGCGGTGCTGGTGACGGGTGCTGGGGGCTCCATAGGGTCAGAGCTGTGCAGGCAGGTTTCTCAATTCAACCCGCGGATCCTGATTATGTATGACCGTTATGAAAATAGCCTATACGAACTTGAGTTGGGACTCAGAAAACAATTCCCCAATCAATCCATTTTACCGGTAATAGGTGATATCCGTGATGGGGAGAAGTTTGGAAAGATATTGCAGGAAAATGGCATTAGTCTCATATACCATGCGGCAGCTTATAAGCATGTTCCCTTGATGGAACGCGAGCCTGTTGAGGCAGTGCGCAACAACGTGCTTGGGACATTTAATATTTCGAAATTAGCTGTGGCCAACAAAGTGAACAAGTTTGTGATGATTTCCACAGATAAAGCCGTAAACCCTAGCAGTATGATGGGGACCACCAAGCGAACGGCGGAATTGATCGTGCAAGGACTTTCAGGTGGGGCTACCAAATTTATCTCAGTCCGTTTCGGCAATGTTATTGGGAGCAATGGCAGCGTGATCCCCATTTTTAAAAAACAGATAGCCGAAGGAGGGCCAATAACAGTAACTCACCCCGAAGTGGCACGTTATTTTATGTCAATATCCGAGGCCGTGCAGCTGGTATTAACAGCGGGGGGTATGGGCCAGGGCGGAGAGATATTTTTATTGGAAATGGGAGAGCCCATAAAGATTGTAGACCTGGCGAAGAAGATGATCAATTTTTCCGGGCTGACTCCTCAGAAAGACATTGACATTGTTTTTACGGGGTTGCGACCTGGAGAAAAGCTACAAGAGGAGCTTTACTGGCAAGGAGAAGGCATTGTCCCCACGGAAAATAAAAAAATTACTATGCTCAAGCCTAATGGGCGAAATTTTAAGTTATTACTGGATCGAATTGGAAGACTTGAAGAGTGTGAACGCTGCAACGATGTCAAGGGCATTTTTGCCTTGCTCAAGGAGATAGTTCCGGAAGCAAGGATAGGATTATGAAATCGTTACGGTTCTATTCCTTGATGAATGCTTGGACTCTGTCAAGCCTCAACCATGCCGATCGAGTTTTGGTCTAAGGCCAAGGAAAAACCTCCACAAGTTATTGAAATGAAGATAAAAGTTTTCCTGATACCAAGGAATCACGAATATATTAAACGACTTAGATCAAGTCTGGGAAAAGTGGGTGTTCAAGTCAAATTACTTAAGCCGTTTCATTATTCATCATTATCAAATTTGGCTAAAATTATTTTTTACAGGGGGAAGGGATACAGGTTAATTCATGTTCATTGGCTTTATATCTTCCCTTTTGGGTTGGTGATGAAATTTTTTTATTATTTTTGTAGGCTCTTGAGAATAAAAATTATTTGGGAGATGCACAACATACTCCCTCACGATTATAAGAAGTCCGATAGGAGAAATGGCAAGTGGTTTTATGAAAAGGTAGACGCAATAATTTTTCACAGTGAAAATGACGTTCAGGAATCAAAAAGATTATTAGGGGTAAATCATGATAAGAAAAATATCATCATTCCCCATGGAAACTTTAATGAATCTTATGAGAACGGGGTTTCCAAAAAGGGCGCCAGAAAAATATTGAATATTGCTAATGATAAGAAGGTAATTCTCTGTTTCGGCTTTATCAGAAAAAATCGGGGTTATGAATATCTTATAGAAGCTACAAAGGATATGCAGGATACAATTGTTATAATCGCGGGGAAAATATTGGAGAAGGATGCCTATAATAAAATTCTGGATTATGAAAGGCAGGTGCCAAATCTAAGAATATTTGCCAAATGGATTCCCAATGAGGAGGTACAACTATATTTTAATGCCTGCGACATCGTTGTCCTGCCGTACACAAGTATAACAACCTCCGGGGTTGTTCCTCTCGCCTATGCTTTTTCAAGACCCGTTGTTACGACAAGTATCGGAGGCATAAAAGATGTGGTTGAAGACAATACCGGCATTTTGGTCGCCCCCAATGATTCAGAATCATTAAAAAATGGGATAATTAAGCTCCTGACCATGGATTATGAGGCCATGGGAAAATATGCCTACGAATATTCCAATCGTAGGTTTAATTGGGGATTCATAGCGGGAGAAATTAAGAAACTCTACCAAACGGTTTGACGCTATACGTGTTCACGGTATGCAGCGATCGTCGGGCCAGATGCCCTTCATACTCTGACAGGCGTCTGGCAACCCGCCGTTTTTCATTTTGATAAACCTCCTTTCTTAAAAGCTCGAATCTAGGCTCGGCCATGGCACGCTCCATTTCGATCAGACTTTTTAAAGAATATATTTATGACCAAAATCATTCTGGGGTACGCAATATTTTGATACCCTTCTGTTTGTTATTTATGGAAAGGAGAATAAAATAATTTCAAGGCATGATCTTTGCTGATTTTGGATCAAAAATGACGTGAAGGAAACCGCCGAAAGAACAGGGGGAGTATAATGAAAAGGGTGTTATCCGCTTTAATTTTTGTATTTTGTCTATCTGTCACATTACAGATAGGAGCGTCAGTTGCTTTTTCTGCCGCACCGGTTCTGTTTTTCTCCGATCTTACATGGGGCCCCAAGACAGGCTGGGAGGGCTCATCGACGAAGGGAGCAGCTGTTACTGTTTGGGGCAAAAACTTTGGTTCTCCCAGAGGGAGCAGTTATATCACCGTTAATGGAGCACAGCTCATAAATGATTCTGACTATGCTGAGTGGGATGCCATTGGTCCAGCTAGGGCACTAGAAAGAATTACTTTTTGGCTTAACAGTACATGTCAAGATGGAAATGGGTCAATATCGGTTACTGTAGGTGGTGTAACATCTAATACTCTACCCTTTAATATAACAACAGGTACAATATATTTTATTTCTGTCTCTGATGGTAACAATACTTATAATGGCAAATTTTCTACTCGTACCGGACATTCGGGTTCAGAAGGCCCATTCAAAGATCTCTATATGTTCAATCCCGGAATAGATAGCTTTCGCTACGGACAAAACCCATCAAAGGATGGCCAATATATAGTATATGTAAAAGGAGGAACCTATACCGCACTGGATACCGATGGTGCTTTTGTTGCCCTGAGAGGCCCTTATGGCGGTCCTACGAAACAAAAAGCTCTTATTGCATATCCTGGCGAGACACCCAGCTTGAACGCGACGAGCGCCGATCGCGGGGTCATCTGGAATGCCAATTATTCGCCATATGGCCGGAACAGCGATTTCTGCTACAGCAAACTGTCTGTAACGGGTGGGGGGGCTGCCATCGATTTCTGGGGCGACAACAACCGGGTCATCGGCTGCCAATTCAATTATATGCAGGAGGAAGTTTGGAGTGGCGTGGTGATGGTCGATAATTCCTATAATTCAAGGATTTACGGGAATCTTTTTGACAACTGCGGGTATGATTCATACAAGCATAACATCTACATCAAGACGCATTCAGATTATATAACAGGTGACAAGAGTTGCGAGTACACCTATGTCGGATGGAACGAGATCAGTAATGCATATACGAGGGACGGCCGTGGAGGTGCAATATTCATTTCTAAGGCAAGCGATGCGGATTCTAAATACACGCGATACATATGGATTCACGGCAATTACTTCCATGACGGAAACATGGAGTTCATCTACACAGGGGACAATACCCCGCTAAGTGATATTTATATTTACAACAATATTTTCCGGAGTGGGAATTTAAGCATGAATGGTGCAGTTTTTCTCGCATGGGACACCCAAAGCGTTTATCTTTACAACAATACCTTTTATCAAACAAGTGCAAGCGTGCCAATGGTTTACGCTGTGGGAACACACGAGACAACAAACGCGTTCTTAAAGAATAATATATTTTACGCGAATCCTGGCCAGACAATCTTGTTTGCTGAGGACAATTCTACCATAAATTCTGACCACGACCTTTTCTATGGATCAACAGCTCCTACGTCAGGTGGAGGGATTACAATAACCAATCCGATTGTGGGGAAGGACCCTCTTTTCATGGGTCCGACCAGCTATAATTTCCATTTACAATCCGGCAGCCCGGTCTTTAACGCGGGCACCTCCGTGGTCAGTGCTTACGTGACGCAAGATTACGACGGAATCTCTCGGCCGCAGGGGGCTCTCTATGATATCGGCGCATATGAATATGCTTCGGGGGGAGATATTACCCCTCCTGCGAAACCAACGAAGTTGAGGGTAATGCCCTAAGTGCGCCGCAAGTATTTGCATTCTTTTAAATTGCTTAAGAAAACGCATGGCCCAGGACCACCCAAAGGGCCTCGCATCGTGCCATTAAAAATATTCCCGCCTTCTGAATTGGTTTAGGGCAAGGTTTCGGGCTTGTATTGACTTGTAAAGATATTTAATACGATTGAATTAGTTAGGTAAGATTTTCTGCGGGTTAAAACCCAACGGGCAGGCAAATGGGGAAAGAGTCGAAGGACTCTTTCCCCATCATTTTTTCCCACCTGATCTTCTTTACTTTGCAGCTCCACTGACTTCATTGGAAAGTTGACTCTGATTTTGGGAGGTGTCATAGGCGGTAACAGCAATAAAATAGGTCTGTCCAGGAGTAAGACCGGTCAAGGTGTAAGTCGTAACAGTTTTCGCATCAGCGGGAGGACCATAGACTCCTGAGGCTGTTCCATAATAGACATAATACCCCCCCGGATCATCCAAGGTACTTCCATCGGCATTCGTGGTTGGTGCGTCCCAGGCCAAATTTATCACTCCGCTTGCGCCGCCAGAGCCTCCACCACTCCCTCCGCCAGATGCTCCACCGGAACCTCCGCCACTTCCTCCGCCACTTCCTCCGCCACTTCCTCCGCCACTTCCTCCGCCACTTCCACCTCCACTTCCACCTCCACTGATAATAGCCCCTCCTTCGCCACCCCCTCCTCCGCATCCACTTATCCCGATTAAGAGTGTAATAACGAGAGAAATAAAGATCAATTTCTGTTTGTTGAAGGCTTTAAGCATTTTCAATTACCTCCCTTTCGAGTATTCTCCAGGTTTTGTTCAGGCCAATTTCTCAGAATCAATATGCAATGAGTAAACCTTAGTTTCCAGGCCCGATCTCGCAAAAAATTTAAGGGATTAATTAATCTTACTCTGTACATTCCTGCTGTCAAGAAAAATTTTGAAAGAAAGAATGACTGCCGGGCTCATCACGGAGACACCGCTGGATACCAGGGAGAATTCTGTTTAACATACGGAAAACATGTCATTTAGCTATGGGAATTGGAACCCGGGGTTTCGCTGGTTTTGCATCATGGAAAGGGTTTTCTATTATGCATGGCGACATAAATCCTTGCGCCTATTTATAACAACCCCATATGGTTTGTCATCCCGGGCTTGACCCGGAATCCAGTCTCTTTTCTAGATTCCCGCTTTCGCGGGAATGACGAATTATGTGAATATATTTATGTCTCTCTCTACAGCTAATACTAATTTGACATCAAACATAGAGTAATGGTAAGATTTGGGCAGGGGGTGAGAAGATGAGAGGACCTGCCCAGATTTGGTCATGGGTTTCAGAAGAAGAACTTTTGGTATGGATTCGGGAAGCAGCGGATCGTGAAACCTACCAGAAGCGCTTGACCATCTGGCTGACGAAGATCGGCCCTTTTCATGCGCATGAGGTGGCCAGGATGCTTGGGGTTTCAAAGCAAGCTGTATGGCTATGGGTGGGCCAATACAACAAGGAGGGGTCAGAAGGACTCGTACGCCAAGGTCGGGGCGGCCGGCGATGGTCGTTGCTATCGTGGTCGCAGGAAGAAGCCCTGCTGGGGGCATTTGAAAAGAGGGCGTTAGAGGGCGAGTGGATCACGGGCAAACAGATGGTCCCCGAGATATGCCGGGTAACAGGAGAGGAAGTCTCCTTGGCTTACGTCTATCGTCTCTTGCAGCGGCACCAATGGCGAAAGCTTGGCCCCCGGCCGCGGCACGTGAAAGCTGATCCCCAAGCTCAAGAGGAGTTTAAAAAAAACTCCCGACCCTCATCCAGGAGACGGTAGCCTCCAGGGATCCTGGCCTGCCGGTGAGGCTTTTGTTTCAAGATGAGGGCCGGTTCGGTCGCATTAGTGACCGAAGGCGTTGTTGGGCACCGCTACCCAGCCGGCCGGTGGTGGGCCATCAAGTGGTGCGGGAGTACGTCTACGTCATGACCGCAGTAAGCCCCAAAGACGGTCGACTCGCCTCCCTGGTCATGCCCTGGGTTGACTCCGAGGTGATGTCTAT
>Ga0315288_10003258_pt1 | contig 20769 bp, 23 predicted proteins | sample YL17G11_20_MG_FD_203454 | JGI IMG/M metagenome (GOLD analysis project Ga0315288, IMG submission 203454) | Sediment microbial communities from Yellowstone Lake, YNP, Wyoming, USA - YL17G11_20 | ecosystem: Environmental > Aquatic > Freshwater > Lake > Sediment | place: USA: Wyoming | collected...
ATTGCATATATTTTTTCGTCATCTTTGTACATGTCTTTTACCAGGTTGACTCTTAGTCCTTGTTGTGTTGGTATGCTTTCTGTTTTTTCTTCTTTTTTTGCTTTCTCTATTAGACCAGCTATTATGCAGTCTATTGCTGCTGTCATCCTGTCGATTATGCTTCTTATGACATCTACTGTTCTTGTATATTTTAGGCTTACGTAGATTAAGTGGTCTACTCTTTTGAGTTCTTCTCTTGAATTATCTAAACATTCCTTCATTCTTGCTGGTCACCTTATTGACTTCTTCTATAAATAGTTTTGCCTTGTTTATGTATTGCTTGATTTGTTCTGGCGTGATTGTTTGGATATTGTATTTGTGGTCGCACATCACAAATTTTCCTTCTCTTGTGAATTCTATTGGGCTTGTCTTGTGTTGTTTTACTAAGCTTTTTACTTCTTGTATTAGTGTTGCGTAGCTTTCGTCTATTTTGTATCTTCTTACGCATCTTCCTCTGAATATGTGTATTTTTGCGTCTATGTCTTCTGGGAATTGTGGGATTCTTTTGAATAATAAGTCGTAGTATAGTACTGAGTTCATCGCGCTGTTTAGTCCTAAGAATACGTTCTCCATTATTGGTAATAATAGTTTTGTGTCTTTGACTAAGGGGTATGTTACAGATATCATGTGGTCTGCTTTTTCTATGTTTGTCTTTGCTGCTATTCTTAACTCTTGGAACTTTTCCATTTTATGGTGGTTAAGGTAGGATTCTATAAAAAACTTGTGCAGAAAACGCTTAAACGCCTTTATTCTTGGGTTATAGCCATTATTGCTGCGGCTAGATCTCCATTATTTTCTTCTATTGCTTTTCTTGCTTTTTCTTTTGTTGTTCCTGTTTGTGTCATCACTGTTTCTACATCTTCTTCTGAAATGTCTATTTTTACTGGTTCTCTTGGCAGCTCTTCTAGTTCTCCTATTATTTGTATTGTTTCTTGTCCCATCATGTTGACTTTGCTCACTTGTGGTTGTCTTATGATCAAGTCTATTTCTGGTGTCTTGATTATTACTTCTGTTGCTGGGATGTCTACTTGTGAAACTCCCATTTTGCGCATCATGTGCTGCATCTGTCTTGGATTCACTTTTGGAATCATTTTAGCTTAGTAGTGCGCCGCCGTACGTGTGTAATAGAATTATTATGATCATTACTGCAATTACTAATACTATGACTTGTCCTGGTTTTAGTGATATCTTGCTTTTGTAGTCATCAAAGTATCTTATCAAGCCTCCTCCGCTTGATGGCATTGATATCTTGTCTTGAGCCATTTTTGTTTTTCCTCCATTTGATAATAAAGTTGTGTGGGGCAGCTGTAAGCCACCTTCTGTCAGACCCTTATACAACACAGGTTGCGATGGTCTGTCTTAGCATTTAACTAAGCGTCATTGCCTAATTCTTTCGAATTTTGGCGTTTTCGACTTGCACTGGCCGAGGTCTTGCCGTTTCACCCTTTCTTGCCAAAACATCTGTTGGTTAATTCACAACACTCGCGTGTTGCTTCGCAAACTTCATCTTATTGGTAAGTGGTTCGTTTCTGAGCCGTTGCCACAGGTTTCCCCGTCTTACTTCCGTAAGTGGCCTTTTTGGTAGTGGGTGGACTTTCCTCAGAGCAATTAAGCTCCGTCAGCTAAGCACTGCCTCACACTAAACAGCATGTATCTGACGATTATTTAAAAGGTTTTCGGAAAAAAACATTTTATTTAGAAAATATTATTACTGAGTATTCTTGTTTTCCGCTCCATACTTGTCGTTCGTGTTCTATCTTGAACTTTTTTTGTTCTGCGATTTGTTTTAGTAATGAAGTGTTTCGCGTGATTACTATTACTTTTCCTTGTTTTTTGAGGATGAATTCTGCTTGGTAAAAAAAGTCTTCATATACTTTCTGTATTTTTTGCGGGTTTACCATTGCGCTTGGCATTGGTGGGTCTGTGATTATCCAGTCTACTTGTTCTTCTTCCATTTTTGTGTCTAGCCATTCTGCGTCTGCTCTTGCGAAGTTGATGTTTTTTTCTATGCCTGCAATCTTGGCATTATTCTTTGATGATGTCACATATCGCAACTGGTGATCAAACCCATTCAAAGTTATTTTCTTGTTTTCTTTTGCTTGTTTGTCTATTTCAGTGAAGAATTTGTCAAAATCAACCTCTTTAAGTGGTTTGAATTTTAGGAATGCAAATTTTTGTTTGTTGAAGTAATTCACAGGAAATTGTGTTTGGTGTAGTGCTGTTTCTATCAGTATTGTTCCGCTTCCGCAGAATGGATCTAATATTACATCTCCAACTTTTGCGTCGCTCATCCTGTACAAGCAATATCCCATTGTTCCTTTCAATGCTTCTGGGTGTAAGTATATCTTGTATTGTCTTTTGCTCAACTCAGTTGCTGTCATGTCTATTCCGAAGTATGCTTTGCTCTCACAAATATAAACAAAAAATGTCACGTCTGGCTGTTTTAGTTCTACTTTTAGTTTTTTCTTTTCTAATATGTATTCTCCCATTTGTGATTCTATGTATTGCGTGCTTTCATCTGTGTCGTCCATTCTTTTGCATCTTACTACAAATGTTGTTTCTTCATTAAACCATTGATCAAAATCTATTTTGTCTGTCAGTTTTTTTAGGTCTTCTATTTCTGAATATTCACATGAATCTATGTAATAAAGTATTTTTATTATTGATTGTGCTTTGTAAGCGATTAAGCATAAGTCTTCTAATTTTTCAATTTCAAACTCCACACATCCTTCCAAAACTTTAGTTTTTGTTTTTACGAGCTCGTTTATTTCTTTTGCACAGATGTCTTCAAATCCTTTGTGTGTTATCGCGAGTCCTTTCATAGAATTAGTTTTATTCTTCGTCTTCTGTTGGTTCGTCATTTGTTTCAGGTTCTTCTTCTGTTGAAAGTATTGTTCCGTTTTCTTCTCCTCTTTGTTCTTTTATTGCTTGTGCTGTTGCTTGTTCGTCTTCTGCCACTATTCTTGCTGTTGCTGATACTTTGTCTGTTTCTTCTAGTTTCATCAGTTTTACTCCTTGTGTGTTCCTGCCTATTTTGGAGATTCCTGATACTTTTGTTCTTATCACTATCCCTCCTTTGCTCATTAGGATTATTTCATTGTCATCATAGACCGACTTGACAGACACGACTTTTCCGTTTCTTTCTGTGCATTGGATATTGATTACTCCGATTCCTCCGCGCCCTATTGGTCTATATTCTGCCATTGATGTTTGTTTTCCGAATCCGTTCTCAGTAATAGTTAATAGTGATTTTTTGTCTGTTGCTATTTCCATTCCTATGACTTCATCATCCCCTCTTAGGGTTATTCCTTTTACTCCTTTTCCTGTCCTGCCTATTGGTCTTACTTGTTTTTCATCAAACCTTATTGCTAGTCCGTTCTTTGTTGCTAGCATTATGTGTCTTTGTCCGTCTGTCAGTTTAGCATTGACTAGAGTGTCTCCTTCGTCAAATGTTATTGCTCTTATTCCTCCTTTTCTTGGTTTGCTGAAGTTTGATAAGGGTGTTTTCTTTATTATTCCTTTTTTGGTTGCTAAAACCAAAAAGTGTTCTTCGTCGAATTTTTCTACTGCTACAAATGCTGATACTGTTTCGTCTTTCTCTAGTTCAACTAGGTTTATTATTGGTCTTCCTTTTGCTTGTCTGCTTCCTTCTGGTATGTTGTAGACTTTTAGCCAGTGCACGTTTCCTTTATTTGTGAACACGAGTAGGTAGTTGTGTGTTGATGCTACAAATATTTCTTCTACAAAGTCTTCATCTTTTGTTCCTGCTGCTATTACTCCTTTTCCTCCGCGTGCTTGTATTTTGTATGTGTCCATTGGCACTCTTTTTACATATCCTGCATGCGTCACTGTTACTGCCATCTTTTCTTCTTCTATCAGGTCTTCTACATCTATGTCTATGTTTTCTCCTTCTATTATCTGTGTTTTTCTTTTGTCTCCGTACTTTTCTTTCAGTTCGATTAATTCTTTTTTTATTATCTCAAGTATTTTTTGTTCCGACGCTAGTATTATTTTCAGTTCTTCGATCAGTTTTAGCAATCCTTTGTGTTCTTGTCTTATGCTATCTTGTTCCAGACTTGTTAACTTTTGCAGTTTCATGTCTAAGATTGCTACTGCTTGTTTTTCTGTTAGTTTGTAATTATGCACTAGTCCTTCTTTTGCTTCTTGTGTTGATCTTGATTTTTTTACCAGTTGTATTACTGCATCGATATTGTTCAATGCGATGATTAATCCTTCCAATAAGTGTGCTTTTTCTTCTGCTTTTGTCATATCAAATATTGTTTTTCTTCTTACGACTATTTTTCTGTGTTCTATGAAGTTTTGTATTAATTGTTTCAGGCTCAATACTTTTGGTTCTCCATTTACAAGTGCTAGCATGATTATTCCTACTGTTTCTTGCATTCTTGTATGTTTGAACAATTGGTTTAGTACAACGTCAGAATTAGCATCCTGCCTTAATTCTATGACGATCCTCATTCCTTCTCTGTCGCTCTCATCTCTCAGATCGCTTATTCCAATTATTTTTTTATCTTTTACTAGGTCTGCTATTTGCTCTACTAGTTGTGATTTGTTTACCATGTATGGTATTTCTGTGACTATGATTTTTTGCTTGTTTTTTGCTTCTTCTATTTTTGTTCTTGCTCTGACCAGTATCTTCCCTCTTCCTCTTGAGTAAGCGCTTAGTATTCCTCCAGTTCCGTAGATTATTCCTCCTGTTGGAAAGTCTGGTCCTTTGATTGATTGCAGTAACTCATTAGTTTCTGCTAGTGGATTATCTATGACCATAATCACTCCATCCACTACTTCAACTAGGTTGTGTGGTGGTATTGTTGTTGCCATTCCTACTGCTATTCCTGTGCTTCCATTGATTAACAGGTTTGGTAGCTTTGATGGAAGTACTGATGGTTCTTTTAGGCTGTTGTCAAAGTTTGGTACAAAGTCTACTGTTTCTTTATCTATGTCTGCTAGCATTTCTTCAGCTATCTTTGATAGTTTTGCTTCTGTGTACCTCATTGCTGCAGCATTATCTCCATCTACTGATCCGAAATTTCCTTGACCTTCAACTAGCGTATATCTTAGAGACCATGGCTGAGCCATCCTGACCATTGATTCGTATACTGCTGAATCTCCGTGAGGGTGATATTTTCCTAGTACTTCTCCCACTATTCTTGCTGATTTCTTGGATGGTTTGTTGTGGAGCATGCCCATATCATTCATCGCGTATAGGATTCTTCTGTGGACTGGTTTCAGTCCATCTCTGACATCAGGTAATGCTCTACCGATTATGACACTCATTGAATAATCGAGGTAGCTGCTTTTCATCTCTCTCTCTATCAGTCTGTCAACTACTTTTCCTTCATCTGTTGGGCTTTTATTTTGCTCTAATGCAGCTTTTTCTTCAGCTGTTTGCTTTTCAGAATTTTGTGGTTTTTCTTGTCCTTTTGGCATATCTCGTCAGTAAAATAACAGCCTTGATTTATTTATAAATGTTTTGTTTGAAAAATGGCTCTATACGGGCTATAAAGCAGTTATAATAGCTTTTTAGAGCTTTGATTTTAGTCATAAAAACCAGCCAAAAAACACAATATTTACCACTATTTAGAGACAACAAAAACGAAAGGTTTAAATAGTTGTTTTACTTCTATTTCTTAGCATAAGTTGAGGTGATTCAAGATGATAGAACCTAGATTTTTGGAAGTTAAGGAAATAGGAGATAGTTATGTTGCTGTTCCAGTTCACATTCCTAAACCTTCTGATGATGTTGTCAAAAGGATTGGTTATGATAGTGCTACTCAATACCATGTTGAGGATTGTTTGAGAAAAGCTAACTTGATTGAGAATCCTGATGAGAGGAAGGATTTTGTTTTGAGTGAGTTAGAAGTTATGTTTGGATGATTTGTTGAGGTGATTAAAATGCACACGTCAAAAAATATGATGCCTAGTAAAGTTTCAGGTTCTGAGTTCACTTCTATTGTGAATAAGGAAAAGTATGACGACAAGTATGATGGTTGGGCTTGTTGTAATGATAGAGCTACTATTCCCTTAGATTATGATTCAAAGCAAGTGATTTCAAATGATGATTGCCTTAATTTGAGGATTGAATTAAACACTAAGAGTCCTGAGGAATTGGAAAAATCCCCTGTTTTGTTTGCTCAGGAATTCAAAACTATTTATAGAGAGTGCAAGACTGTTCATAGGTGAGTTATTGTGTCAAATGAGATATTAACTGAGAGATTATCAAATATGAGTAAAGATGGAGTTGATGGTTGGAGATTTATTGAGAGTCAAGGATATTTGTGCAGTAAGTTGTACGTCCCTACAGATTATGATTCTAAAAAAGTTATTTCAGAAGATGACATCAATAATTTGAAGATTGAGTTGAACACTTTGAAGAGTTGGAATGATTTTGATAACTCTCAATTTTTGTTTGCTCAAGCGTACAAGACGGATTATAGATAAGTCTTGTGAGAATCATGAGAGCTGAAATTAGTCCAGGTTATTCTAAAAGGAATCAGAAGAGTTATACTTGTGTTCAGATGGTTCTTGATAGGAGGAATCTTCCTTTTCCTAGTCAGCAAAAGATTGGTGAATATTTGGGTTTGGTAACTCCTGATTCTGGTGAAAAAATGCCTGCTGCTGGTTGGGGCATTAGGATTGATAAACGAAAGTTTAGTTTGACTAATTTTTTCAGGCAAAGTAATTTGCCTTTGAGAGAAGAGCTTTTTCAGCCTGAGGATCTTGGTGATTTTGTTCCTTACTTTATTGCAGATAATTTAAAGCAAGGTAACGATTTAATGGCTATTTTCAGATTTGGCGCTCTTTATGATGTCAATCATCTTTATGGTCATGCTTCTTTAGTTCAGGCTATTAACAAGGACAAGGTTAGTTTGTTGAATCCTTATGATAGAGTTCAGAAGGTTTATCTTGAGCGCTTGGTTGATTCTATCAGCCAACACAAAAATGGTAAGAACATGCTTGGTGGTTTGTGGGTTATTTCGAGTGATAATTGATCAGTTATAATATTTTCACTATGTTTTCTTTTACTTTGTAGGTTCTTCCGCAGTACACGCATCTTTTTACTTTTGTGGAGAGTTCAGAATTTGTTGGTTGGTATTTCATGTTGTTCTTGCATCTTGGGCATTTTAGAAGTAGCATTTTTTAGTCTGTTTTGAATTTGCCGTTTGTTTCTTCTTCTGGATTCTCTTGTGTTTGGTCTTCTTCTGTTTCTTCTTCTCCTACTGTTCCTTCCATTTCTCTTTCGAATTCGTCTTTTTTCTTTGATGGATGCAGCAGCTCTTGTATTCTTTTTTCTACTGCAGGTGTGGTTTTTTCTTTTTCTATGTTTGCGACTATTTGTTCTGCTTTTTGTTCTTTGCTTGTTTGTCTTTGCATATCTTCTTTTTCTTCTGTTATGATCTCGAATCCTTGTAGTTTTGCTCTTGTTTCTCTGTCTTTCTTTTTTTCTTCTTCTAGTTCTTCTGGTTTTATTTCATATGTGTTTAGTGCGATTTTGTGGTCGTTTTCATCCATCAGGTCGATTTCTTTGTCGATATTCTTCTCTCTTTCTTTTTCGTCTCTCATCTGCTGTTCCATTCCTTCTTTTTTTGCTTTTCCTTCTTCTATTTTTCCTTCTGCTTCTTTTATTTCTGTCTCTCTTCTTTCTATTGCTTCTCTTATCTCTTCTGGCACTACTTTTCTGAATGTTTCTCTTGTCTGGTCTCCTTTTGGTAGGTCGAAATAGTCGAAGAATTTTTGTGTTAGTTTTATTGATCTTGTCCTTCCTTGTCTTTCTCTTATCACAAATCCCATCTCTTCTAGCTGTGCCATGTGGTCGTATGCTTTGTTGTTTCTTATCTTTATTACGTCTGCTTGTAATATTGGATATTTCCATGCAATAACTGCCAAAGTTTCCATCACTGACTTGTCTAGTTCTGTCTGTGATACTATGTTTTGGACTACTCCTAGATATTTTTCTCTGACTGTGAGTTTCCAAGTGTCTCCTTCGCTGAAGAGCATGAGTGAAGTATTTTCTTCGCCGTATTTTTGTTTTAGTTCTTCTAGTGCGCTCTTTACTTGTGATAGTTTTAGGTGTGTTAACTGCACCAGTTCGTCTTCTCTCATCTTTCTTCCTGATGAGAACAGCAAAGATTCTATCTTGTTTGATTCTTCACTCATTTTTTTGTTAGAGAATATACTCCTTTTTGTTCTTTTATTACTTCTAGTTTTATCAGGTTGTCCAAGAATTTTTTTAGTTCGTCTTCTTTTATTCCTGTTATTTGGGATAATGTTTTCAGATCTTTTGGTCCTGTGTGTAGTGTTACTGTGATTAGGTTTCTTAGTAGTGCATTAGTGTTTTTTCTTAAGAATTCATTTTCTGATTTTGATTGTTTTAATAGCATGTCTAGGCCGTGTAGTTTTGCTTGTAGATCGTTTAGGAAGTCTGATATGTTGTCTCTGCTCATTACCAAGCGATCTGGTTCTATTATCTCTACTGATGATGGCATGTAGTCGAAGCAGAATCCTGTTATTGTTGAGATGTTTTTTGCTTCAAATTCTAGTTCCACGAATGTTGCCCACATCTGTCCGTGTTCGTTTGGTTCTGCGAAGTCTTCTTTGATTATCTTGAATGATTTGTCTTCTTTTATTTTTTGCACGAATTCTTTTAGCGTGTTTGCTACGTGTTCTTTTGGTTTTCCTAGCATTTCTATTATTGCTCTTGCATATATCTTGCCTTCTTCTGTGTCCACGTGATGCTTTTGTTTTGTTTTTGCCATGGTTTTTAGAGTTTGTTCTGGGTTTTAAATAGTTTTCTGTGCTGTTTATAGTTCTTTCTTCCACATTATGAACACTAGTGTTGCTGCTGACAATATGGCCACTATTGTCATTGCTGTGTTTTTTGCTTTGTTTGTTGTTGATTCGTATATTATTGTTGGTTCTTTTGAGAGTGTTGTCATTCCTGTGATGCTGTTTAGGTCTTCATTATCTTGTTTTCCTGATAGTGTTTGTGTTGTTTTTGTCTCTTCTTTTGTTGTGCTGTTGTCTGTTTTTGTGTTTGCTGCTAATTCAACTTTTTTGTAGTCTAAGACTTTATCTTTGTATAATATTATGAATGCTGCATTTCTTGTCTTTTCTTGTTTGAGTTTTAGTGTTAGTTGTTTTTCTTCGTTCTTTTTCAGATCAATGGTTGTTGTCTTGTTTTCCAGTAATGTGTCTGTCATGATCTTTAGTTCTTTTATTTCTTTTCCGAAGTTCTTTATTTTTATTGTCAGGTTTGTTCCTTCTTTTGTTGTTATTGTGTTGGCGCTTGTTATTTTGGCGTCTATTCCTTCTGCAGGTTCTATTATCAGTTCTCTTGTTATTTCGTATGGGGTTTTTTGTTTGTTTTTTATGATTTTTATTTTGTAATTGTAAAGTCCTTGCACTGCTTCTTCCACTTTGTTTGTTAGTTCCACTGTTTTTGTTGATTTTGATCTTATCTCGTATGTTTTTTTGTTTTCTTCCCTGTCTCCGCTGTATGCTTTGCTGCCTCTGTACACATAGCTTGACACGTCTACTGTTGCATTATTGTCTTCGTTGTTTGTTATCTTTAGTTTGCTTCCGAATTTTTCTCCTTCCTTGATTTTTTCTGGTAGGTATAATAGTTCGTATGTGAAGCTTTTTTGGGCTAGTGTTGTGCTTTTCTGCACATATACTTTTTCGCATAGCTCTTCTGTTATTCCTTCTACCATGATGCTTCTTGTGTCTTGGCTGTCCAGTCCTTCTAGCTCAAGGATGTATTCTTTGTTTGGATATGTGCTTTCGCAGTTAGGGTTTATCTGCAGCGGTAGTGTTAGTGTGTAATTTGTGTATTCTGTGTATGTGTTTGTCTTTGATTCTTTGCTTATCCTGTTTCCATCGCTGTCTTGCATCCACATGGTTATTGAGTACTTTGTTGTGTTTGTTTTGTATATATTTATTTTCACGCGTATTGTTTGTCCGAATTTTGCTTTGTCATCACTTCCTAGATCATAGATGGTTTCAATCTTTACATATGATTCGTTGCTTCTTGGCTGGTCTTGTATGATAAAGAGTTCTGAGTCTTGATTATTTGCTAGATTGGTGTCTGTGCAGTTTGTTGTTATCGTGCTTGTTAGCACATAACTTCCTGGGTCTAGGTTTGGGGTGTATGAATAAGTTGCATGGCTTGTTATCTCATGTGTTATATTGTCATAGTTTTTTACTGTCTCGCCATAAAGGTTTGTTATTTTTTTGGTTATTGTTACATTTGTTTTTTCTCCATATATGTTTTGTACATAAATTGAGAATTCAAAATTGTCTCCGTCAGAATACACTGTTTGGTTTGTTATTGCATTTACACTATAATCACATTCATTAGGAAGTTCTGCATAATTTTCATATCCGCAGCTTGTGTTTCCTTTCCACCAGCTTCCATTGTAGAACAGCCAGCTTTTTCCTCCTGTTATTGCGTTATATGTTACTATATCAATAAGTTCTCCGCTTGAGTTGTATAAGTTGATTATTTCTCCGTCATTGTTTAATCCGCTGCTGCCGATTGAGTCGTCTTCCACATAGAGTTTTATTGCTTGTCTTGAGCAGTTGAAGTTGTTGTACACTCTTGTTTCTGAACCTGTTACTATTGCATATCCCATAGCAGGTATCAGTGTTCCTTCTCCGTTATAGAATCCTCCGCTTAGTGTATCGTTATTACTGTTGTCTCCTATAATCCATCCGCTAATGTTTATTGTTTCTGTTCCGTTGTTGTAGAGTTCTATCCATTCATTTAAGTGGGTACCATCTATTGGGTCTGCCATTATTTCGTTTATGAGTATTTGTGCTTTGGCTGTTGGGACTAAAATTAGTATCAACGTGAAAAGCAGTGTTTTCCAATGCATTTGATTATCAATTATTTTTTGAGTTTAATAATATTTCCCAAAATTTCACATTTTGTCCCAACTTGGTGACAAAACCGAAAGATTTATAAATGAAATCCAAAGGTATATAAATGTGAAAGCCTATACTACTATTTAGTAGATACTTTGGGGGATGGGTGGGAATTATTAAAACTGCCAAAAGCACTAAGGCCAATGGGAACTATCACGTGAGTGAGGGCTCTCATTGTTCTTTGGTTCTTAAGCCTGGCCACATGACTAATTTCTATGATGTTAATGAGGATAAAAATTTGAATACTTGTTATAGGTACAGGGCTGTTTTTAGTCCTTCTATGAAGATTAATGGGGTTATTATTGATGAGAGGGATAACCATTTAATTGTACTTTCTGATGTTGGTGGGATCTCTTCTGAATCTGATATTTCTGTGGATAAGGTTGCTTTGTCTGTTGAGAAAAAAAATATGGGGGTTGGTGATCTTGAGCATTCTAGTGAGGATATTTTTGAAGCTCTTAGCTCCTGCGCTAGGCCTGGCTTTGATCCTTCAAAGAAGACAAAAAGTTCTCCTTCAACTCTTGAACCTGCTAAAAAACAGTACGCTGTTGATGTTTATACACGTGATGTTTTGGCTTTCTTGAGAAACTAGGCCGCTGCTTTTCTTATCTCGTTTTCTAGCATTAGTAGTCTGTGACTTTCTGTTCCTATTGTTGTGAGTGCTTTTAGCATGACTTCTGCATATTTTATTTTATATTTTTCTTCGTTGAACTCGTAGAAGTGGTGCGTTCTTGCGTTCTTGAAATGTGCATAGTTTTGTGGGTATACCATGAATGAGAAGTATGCTATCAGGTTTTTCATGCTGTTCTCGTGCAGGTTCTCATATTGTAGTACTCCTAGTTTTATTGCTAGCTCTCTTAGTTTTCTTCTTCCATAAACTTCGCTGCTCATTGATTCTGTTGATTCTATTCTTGACACAAATGCTTCATATTCGTGTTGTGGTTTGTTGTCTAGCATATGTGTTGCTTTTCTTACAATCTGTTCTGCTTGTGGTTGTGAGAACATCTTTGTTATGTCCTCGTATTGTTTTGTGTTTATTACTTCGTTAATGCTGACACTTTCTGGGACTGTTGGTATGTATATTCTTACTTTGTCTATATTTCTGAGTGAGTTCTCTATGTGTCTTGCTGCTTCGCCACATATGTGTGCAACTGCTTTAACTATTTTTAGTTTTGTCTCTTCTCTTATTATTATCCTACTGAGTGTTTGTGTTTGTTCAACAAATAATTTTTCTGTTATTTTCATCAATTTTTGTTTTTGTTGGAATACTGATTTTATGTCTATGGCATTTATGCCCATGGATGTTATGTAGTGTTGTATCAATCTTGAATAAACTCTTCTTGTCTCTTCATACCAGGCTTTTGTCTGTTCTTCTTGTGTTTTTACTGATTCTTTTACTGCTGTTATCTCTGCTGATATCTTTTTGTCTTCTTCTTCCATCTTTAGGAGTTCAAAAAGGATTTCTTCTAATCTTTCGTTTTTGCTTATGATCTGGGTCAGTATGTATTCAAATATTTGTTTTGTTTCTTCTTTCTCTTTTATCTCTTTTAGGACCAAGATCAGTTGCATCACGTATTTCCTATCTTTGTCTGCTAGTTTTGCTGTTATTTTTTCTTCGCTGTACTCTTCTTTTTCTTCTTTGTAAAGCTTTTCAATTTCTTCAAAATATACCTTTCTAAGGCAGTAAAGCATGTATGCTTCTGTTAGTTTGTCTACTTCTTGTTGGTTTCTTGCTTTTGACAGTATTTTTTGCAGTTCTGGTTTTTGTTTTATTGTTTCTAGGGCTGTTTTTGTTGCGTTGATTTGTTTTATTATCTCTCTTGTTATCTCTTTCTTTTTTTCTGCTTTCTGTTTTAAGTTTTTGCAGTGTTCTACTATTTCTTCTGATATTTTTTCTTCTATCTTCTCTTTTTTCAAGAAATCTTTTATTTCTAAGAATGTTTTCCTGTTTTTTTCTGCTGGACTTTCTGCAGAGTCTGTTATTGTTTGTATTACTCTTCTTAGGATGTCCATGCTTGAATTATAATCTGTATTCCTTTATATTCTTTACTGCCATATTCCTGCTATTTTTTGTCCGCAGCTGCAGTTTCCTTTCACTAGCTTATTTTTTGTTATTGCATATCCTTTTCTTTCTATTACTAGTTCTCCACATCTTGGGCAGCGGGTGTTTTCTCCGTCTTCTGTCAAAAGGTTTCCTATGTACACGTGATGCAGTCCTTCTGCTATTGCTGTTTTTCTTGCTTGTGTTAAAGTGTCTGGTGGTGTTGGTGGTAAGTGTGATAGTTTATAGTATGGGAAGAAGCGTGAGAAGTGTAGGGGATGGTCTTTTCCTATATTGTCTATTATCCATCTGCTCATTTCTCTTATGTTTTCCAGATCATCATTTATTGTTGGGATTACAAGATTTGTTAGTTCCATCCATGTTTTTGTCTTGCTTATTCTTTTGATTGTGTCTAGTACTGGTTGTATGTGTGTTCCTGTTATTTCTGAATAGAATTTTTCGCTGAATCCTTTTAGGTCTACATTTGCTGCGTCAATATACGGGTACAGTTCTTCTAGTGGTTCTTTGTTTATGTATCCGTTTGTCACCATCACATTCTTTAATCCTTTCTTTCGCGCAAGTCTTGCAGTATCATATACATATTCGTAGAATATTGTTGGTTCGTTGTATGTGTATGCGATGGATTGGCATTCGTTTGCTATTGCTTGTTCTATTACCTGTTCTGGCATCAGTTCTTCTCCTATAATATTTTTTTCTTGTGATATTTCCCAGTTCTGGCAGTGTTTGCATCTTAGGTTGCAACCGACTGTTCCTATTGAGAATATGTTTGTTCCGGGTAGGAAGTGGAATAATGGTTTTTTTTCTATTGGATCAACTGCAATTGATACAGGTCTTCCATACACCAAGGCGATCAATTTGCCTTCTTGGTTTTCTCTTACACCGCATACTCCTCGTTTTCCTTCGTTTATTACACAATTCCAAGGACAGACATTGCATTGTACTGTCTTGTCTTTCTTTTTGATGTAGTGCATTGCTTCTTTCATTTGTTTTTTACAAGGATTGGTTATTATTAAACCTTTCTTGCCCATCATCACCGAATACAAAAAAATTATCTATTCTATAATAGTTAAAATTTGTTGTTATTCTTTAATACTTAGAAAAACTTTAATAAAGGAGCTTTTTATTAGCTTTATTTACTAGGAGGTGTTTTGATGGGTTTATTAAATTTCTTTGGCGTTTCTAAGTCTAAAAAGGAGAGTTTTGACTTTCCTGAAAGGGACGAGTTAGACATTCCTCCTGCTCCGCCTTCTGTTGGTGAAGAGCTTGAAAGCTTTCCTAGTGCACAATCTACTAGATTATCACCTCTGAGTTTTGATGAATCTCCTGTTGATGAAGTAGAGGATGAGGCTGTCAAGGTTGTTAGGGAAGGTCTTCAGGAGAGGGAATCTTTGGAGCTTACCAAGCCTATTTTTGTCAGGTACAAGTATTACAAGGCTATGCTTGATGAGGTTGGTCAGTTGAAGATTATCCTTAAGGAAGCAGAAGATACTTTGGATAGGATGGAAGATTTTAAGGAAGACGAGGACAAGGAGTTCGCGAAGTGGCGCAGGGAATTGGATGATCTGCAAAGAAAGCTTATTTATGTTGATAAAACATTGTTTGGTAAATAAATTAAAAGGTGGTTTTGATGGATGAAATGATGGGAGAAACAATGCCTGTTTTCGTAAGGATTGATGAGTACAAAGATGTTTTGGATGTTATGAATCTTATCAAGAGCAAGATTGGCGAGGCTAGGGAGACCTTGGCTAAGATTAATGATCTAAAGAATGAGGAAGATGCTGAGCTTGAGCTTTGGCATACCAGTCTTGAGGAGATTGAGAGAAAGATTGATTTTGTTGACAAAACTTTGTTCGAGCCTTCAGCTTTGTAGGTGAGTGATCATGAAGAAAGCTGCTAGTGTTGGTGAGAAGAAAGAGGATGACGTCTTCTTTGTAGGCATCAAGGATCCTGTTGAGATTAGGAGAAGTGTTCTTGAGTCTCTTAAAGGTATTGTTGAGGACTTGCAGAGGTTTGAGAGGTTCAGGGCTGTTAGGGAAGAGAAGACTAACGCTGTTCGTGTTCTTAAGGTCCAGGTCAGAGAGCTTCACCGCATGACTAACAAGTTGAGGACTGAAGTTCCTAAGAGTTATTTGAGGGTTAAGCTTGGTAGTGAACACGCTGCTATTGAGATTGAGAAAGCTAAGGTTTCTAAGAAGGAGAAGAAGAAAGCAACTGTTAAGAAGGTTTCTGCTGATGTTAAGGAAGAGCAGAAGCAGCCTGAGGTAAAGTTAAAGCCTAAGGAGCTTTCTGAGCTTGAGAAGCTTGAGGCTGAGTTGAGCAGTATCGAATCTAAGCTTGGCAAGATTCAATAAATTTTTATTATTTTTTTGTTGATTTTAGTAAGTTTTTTATAATAAACTTTAATTCTGTATTTTTTAGTGCGGAGGTGCCGGAGCGGCCAAACGGGATAGACTCAAGGCATCTTGAAAGCGGAGTGCTCTGTTGAGTGCGATGATGTATCTATGTAAGTCATCTATTGGCTTAGTGCCTACAGGGGTTCAAATCCTCTCCTCCGCATATTTTTATTTTAAGCATTCCGAACGAAGTGAGGAATGCTTTGTGTTTTGATCAAACCAACAGAAATGAAAACATTTCTGAGGCTCCAAAAACTTTCAGTTTTTGCGAGCTTTTGTTAAAAGTTTGTGAGGTTTTGTTTATGGTTGAGATTTATGCTATCGGCGGTTATAATGAAGTTGGTAAGAATATGACTGCTGTCAGGGTTGGTAATGAGATTATTATTCTTGATATGGGTCTTCACTTGCCTAATTACATTAATTTTACTAAGGATGAGGATATTACTTTTGCTGATGCTAAAGAGTTGATTGCTGCTGGTGCTATTCCTGATGAGTCTTTCTTGCATCAGTGGAAGGATCAGGTCAAGGCTATTATTCCTACGCATGCTCACTTGGATCATGTTGGTGCTATTCCTTATCTTGCTAGCAATTATGATTGTCCTATTATTTGCACTCCTTTCACTGCTGAGGTCATCAAGGCGATAACAAAGGATGAGAAGATTAAGTTGAAGAATCCTATTAAGATTTTGAATGCTAATTCTTCTCTTCAGGTGTCTGAGAATTTCAAGATTGAGTTCATCTATGCTACTCATTCTACTCCTCAGACTGTGATGGTTGCTTTGCACACAGAGGATGGTATTGTTTTGTATTGTAATGATTTCAAGTTTGATAATTTTCCTACTATTGGTTCTAAGCCTAATTACAAGAGGTTGATTGAATTAGGTAAGGAAAATGTTGTTGCTTTGATTGTTGATTCTTTGTATTGTGAGGAAGCTAGGAAGATGCCGAGTGAGATCATTGCTAGGGAGATGTTGAAGGATGTCTTGATTGGTACTGATTCTAAGGGCAAGGCTGTTATTGTGACTACTTTCTCTTCTCATCTTGCAAGGTTGAAATCTATAATCGAGTGTGGTAAGAAGATGAAGCGTAAGATTGTTTTTCTTGGCAGGAGTCTTTCTAAGTATATTACTGCTGGTGAGAATGTTGGCTTGATTGATTTTTCTAAGGATGCTGAGATTGTTAAGTTTAGCAAGCAGATCAAGAAGAAGCTTGCTGCTATTGAGAAGGATGGTGTTGATAAGTATTTGCTTGTCATAACTGGCCATCAGGGTGAGCCTAAAGCTACTTTGTCTAAGATGGTTGATGGTGAGTTGCCTTTCAAGTTTAGGAATGGTGATCACATAATTTTTTCTTGTAATGTTATTCCTACTCCTACTAATGTTGAGTTGCGTCGTATTTTGGAGGATAAGTTGAAGAAGTTTGGTGTTAGGATGTTTAAGGGTGTTCATGTCAGCGGTCATGCTGCTAAGGAGGACATTAGGGAACTGGTTCAGTTCGTGAAGCCTAAGCACATTATTCCTGCTCATAGTGAGTCTGGACCTAGTAATGCTTTGGTTGAGTTGGTTACTGAGATGGGTTTTAAGAAGGGCGAGAATGTTCACGTTATCGAGAATGGTAAGAGTCTTTCTTTTTGACAGAAACGTTTATATATTTGTTTGGTGTTTCAAACCTTTTGGGGGGATTTGTTTATGAAGCTTACTCTTGCTGAACCGAATTACTTAAAGGATAGTATCTCAATCATTTCTGAACTTGTTAATGAAGCTTCTTTCAAGATTACACCTAATGGTGTTGAGATGGTTGCTATGGATCCTGCTAATGTTGCTATGGTTGTTTTTAAGTTGTTGAGTTCTTGTTTTACTGAGTATGATATCAAGGACAAGACTAGTTTGGGTATTAATCTTAATAATTTGAAGCAGATCTTGAAGAGGGCTGGTTCTAGTGATGTTTTGACTTTGGAGATGGATAAGGATAACAAGTTGAAGATTCAGATCAAGGGTGTTACCACCAGGACTTTTAGTTTGCCTATCATTGAGTTGGAGGAGCGTGAGCAGAAGATTCCTGAGTTGAGTTTTGCTGCATCCATCAAGCTTCCTTCTTCTATGTTTAATGATGCTATTGATGATGCTGACATTGTTGCTGAGTCTGTTACTTTTGAGGCTGAGCCTAAGAAGTTGAACATTCTTGCTGATGGTGATCTTTCTAAGGCTAAGATTGAGATTAGGGAAGGGGATAATGTGAAGATTGTCACTGAGAGTGATGATAAGATCAGGGCTAAGTATTCTATTGAGTATTTGAAGAAGATGATGGGTGGTTCTAAGCTTTCTAATGAAGTAACTATCCAGCTTAACAAGGATTATCCTTTAAAGCTTGATTACAAGTGTGTTGACAAAGTGATGTTGTCTTTCATTCTTGCGCCAAGAGTAGAGAATGATTGATTCTTTTTTTACAAATATTTATTAACTTATTAATTCTTGTTTGGTTATGAAATTATTGAATCATCTTTTTAGTTCTTCTGAGTCTGTTGCAAAGAATATGGTTTCTGAGGATGATGTTATTCTGAAGAAGTGGAAGGATTATATTGAGACTATTCCTAAAAAGAAGGCTGTTATTGGGAAGTTATCAGTTTCAGACAAGAATAGTTGGTCTGAATTGAGGAAGTTGTTGGAATTGGAGTTGGTTGATGTTGGTGGTGAGGAGCGTGAAGAGTCTGAGTTGATTGAGGATCTGGAATTCATGGAGCATTCTCAAAAAGTTAGGAGAGTTCATAAGTTAGAGCAATGTTTTGCTTATGCTGAATTAAGGTATAAGTATGTGTACAATTTATTGTATCACTTGCATCATTACTTGATTCATCAGATGCATCTTGTTAAGAAGTTGCTTGCTGGTTCTAAAAATCCTGAAAAAATTATTTCTCATATCAGATCTCAGTTTGAGTTAGAGTTAGAGATTGTGAAGAAGATTGAGGGGATTAAGACTTTTCATAGTTTGTTTTTGGCTTTGGCTAAGGGAGAGCATGTTATTCGTAAGTTGGATTCTGTTGAGAAGAGGATACTGAAAAAGATGGATACGGATTCGCCTCAGGGTGGGATGACTGATAAGTGGGTTATGGCTGTTTTTAACGGGATTGAGGATAAGATTCATGAGTTGGTGTCGAATGATATTTTGGATAATCATGATGGTAGGGATTTTGAGTTTGTGAACAGGCCTGAATTTGTTGATTATGTTAAGGATACCATAAAGAATCTTAGGGTTAAAGCTGTTTCTGAGCGCATGATTAATGTTTTTGTTCATATGTTCAGAGAGAAGTATAATAAGGAGATGGGTTGAAATAAAAAAATAATTTTAAAGAACTGTTTTACTTCTTTCCGTAGTTGAATATGTCGTTGATGTCTACATCTCCGGGTTTGTAGTCTCCTGTTCTTGGTTTTACTGGTTCGTTGTCTACTCCTCTTTTGCTTTTTGGTGGTTGTGGTTCTGCTTGTTGTGGTTGTTGTAGTGTTTGTTGTCCGCTTGTTTGTGGTGCTGGTCTTGATGCTAGTGTGTTTACTGCATTTTTTAGATTTTTTATTTCGTTTGTTAGAGTGCTCATTTCTGCTCGTACCTTGTCCATTTCTTCTTTCATTTTTTTCTCTGTCTGTTCTGCTTGGTAGAATACTTTTCTGTTGATTATGTTCATTATTGATTGATCGTCCATTGTTTGTTCACCTGTTTTTGATTGTTCTGTTTTTTGTGGCTCGCTTTTCAGCACGTCTCTTTCTACTATGTTGCTTGCTTTTTTTATTGCTTCTTCGTCTGTCGCGATTCCGTGTTTTTTGAATTCTTTTACTAACTGATTTATTTTTATTGTTTGGTTTACATCCATTTTATTTTTTAGAATGTTGTGAGATATTTAAAATTATTCTTTTTTGTTTAAATACCTTGTCAGGAAGTCTTGTCTGTATTCTTCGAATGTTCCTTTGCTTATCTCTTTTCTTGCGTCTTTTATCATGTTTTGTATGAAGTGTAGGTTGTGTATTGTTGCTAGTCTTAGTCCGTAGTTTTCTTTTGCGTTAAGCATGAAGTAGACGTATGCTTGGGAGTAGTTTTTGCATGTGTAGCAGTCGCAGTCTTCTTCTATTGGTTTTTTTTCATTTATGCATTTGCTTCTGTCTAGTCTTATTGTTCCGTCTTTTGTGAATATGCTTCCTCTTCTTGCGTTTTGTGCTGGGAATATTGAGTCAAAGATGTCTGCTCCCATAGAGATTGAGTTGAGTATTTCTTGTGGTGTTCCCATTCCCATGATATATTTTGGTTTTTCTTTGCTTAAGTGTTTCATTCCTGCTTTTATTGTGTTGTATGTTTGTTTTACATTTTCTCCGATGCATAGTCCTCCGAATGATATTCCGTCAAAGTCGTTGTCGTTCATGAATTTTGCGCTTTCTGCTCTTAGGTCTGGGTGTATTCCTCCTTGCATTATTCCGAATAGTAGTTGTTTTTGGTTTTTGTGTGCTTTCTTGCATCTTAGTGCCCAGTCGTGTGTTTGTTTCATTGATGCTTTTGTTGTTTCTTTTTTGTCTGTTGGCTTTGGCACATGGTCTAGGCACATTGCTACGTCGCTTCCTAGTTCGTTTTGTGCTTTTATTGAGTCTTCTGGCTTGAACATTGCTGTTTTGCCGTTTATTGGGTCTTTGAACTTGACTCCTTCTTCTGTGTGGTTTATGTAGAATTCTGGCAGCAATACTTGGAATCCGCCTGAGTCTGTGAAGATTCCTTTGTTCCAGTGCATGAATTTGTGTATTCCTCCGAATTCTTTTATTATTTTTGTTCCTGGTTTTAGTGATAGTATGAATGCGTTGGATATCAGGCATTCTGTTCCCATGTTTTCAAGCTCTTCTGGGCTCAAATTTTTGACGTTTGCTTTTGTGCCTACTGGCATGAAGAATGGGGTTTTTAGTGTGCCGTGTGCTGTTTTTAGGTGGCCTGTTCTTGCTTCTTCGCATTCTTTTAGTATCTTGAACATGGTCTTGTGTATTTTTTGCTTGCTTATTAAAGTTTTTGTTCAGAAAATTTTATAAATACCTTTCTTCTTGTTTTGTTTTGGTGATAGGTTTTGGATACGGTTATTGCTTTTTTGAGTGAATGGGTTTTCTATTATGTCAAGAACAGGGATCTTGTTGATAGGAAGCTTGAGAAGGTTGAGGAGTACATCAACAAGTGTTATGTTTTTGCTAAGTTTAAGGATAAGTCTCAGGTTTATTTTATCGAGCCTGAAATTTTGGATGTGAGTAAGACTCTTGAGAAGGTTGATGCTGCTAAGAAGGAGATGGGTTGTGACTTTTCTTGTTTGGTTATCTT
>Ga0315288_10003261_pt1 | contig 20764 bp, 44 predicted proteins | sample YL17G11_20_MG_FD_203454 | JGI IMG/M metagenome (GOLD analysis project Ga0315288, IMG submission 203454) | Sediment microbial communities from Yellowstone Lake, YNP, Wyoming, USA - YL17G11_20 | ecosystem: Environmental > Aquatic > Freshwater > Lake > Sediment | place: USA: Wyoming | collected...
AATGCCGAACACGAGTGTCTTTCCATGCCGCCGGAGGTCAGCATGTGCTTCCTTCCACTCGAAGTCCGTCATCTCCGGGTCAACTGGCCAGATAGCACGAGAGACGTAGACATGGACATCCTGGCCGTTGGTGAGTACCTTCAGTAGGCCATCATCCCCGGCCATGTACGCCAGCCCCCAGACCTCCGCCTGACTCCAGTCGGCGGTCATAAGGCCGAAACCCTCCGGTGCCGTGAATGTCCTACGGAAGGCGTCCTTGGTCCCCAACTCTGGGATCTCCACGTTGGCCGGTTGGTTCTGCATGTTCGGCTCGGCCGAGGAGAGACGGGTTGTCTCGGCACCGCCGGGGCGGTAAGTGCTGCGAACGCGATTGTCTGACTCAATGAAGCGAGCAAGGCCCCCAGCACCATCACTGCCGTCGAGGTAGGTGCCCTTCGCCTTCCGTAACTCTTTGAGTTCCATCAGGATGGGTAGGATTGGATGGTCAACCTGAGAGTGAACGGCGGCGAGGGCATCCGCCCCGGTCTGTTCGTGCTCAAAACAGAGTCCCACGTCGCAGGCCTCGCAACCCCGGCCGCCATCAGTCTTGAAGCCACTACGGGGCAACCCCAGTTCCTCGAAGAGGATGTGCTGGAGGTTCTTGTGGTACATGTAGTTCCAGGGCGGCTTGGTCTCAGGCAAGGGAACGGCCCAGAGGCGTACCTCCGCGTCCGCGATGCGCTGGGAGTAGTGGGCACAGAGCTTCTCGAAGTAGTCTATGTCCACCAGGACGCCGCGCTTCTCCATCTCCCAACAGCAGCGTATGAGCGGCTGGATGATCGCCTCCGACGCCCACCGCGTACCCTCGGCATCTGCCTTCGCCCGGAGAACCGGGACCACCCGCTCTACGGCATCGGCGTCGGCAGCGCTGTACTTCCAAAGCACATCATCCGGCGCCTCCGACATCTTCCGTTTGTTGCTAGTGACGGCGTTGATCTCGGCTTCATAGTAGGGCATCGGCGGGGCGGCATAGAGCGCCGTCAGAATGGAAAGACTATGGCGCTTGGTCTTCCGCGCCTCCGGAGGCATGGCCGTCTCTGCGACCGCATGGTGCAGTAGCATGGTGTCTTCAATCTGGCCCTTGATCTCTATACCGAAGGCAGTGGCGGCCGTCACGAAAGGCCAGTCCGGGCTCCGCTCCAGGAAACGAACATCAAATATGCAGTTGTGGACAGCGAACCCTTCAGCAATGAATGTGCCTGTGTCTGTTTGGATGTTGACAACACGCCGTCTGCCCACAGACTGAATGCCTGTAATGGCTGTAGCCTTGGGCCGCAATTCCCAGTTATGCCCACCATTGAGGAAACGGATGAAGTGCCCAATCAGTTTTTGAGAACGGACTGTTCCGAGAAAATGAAGAATGTCTCCAAGAGACCCGCGTGTAGCAATCTGCTCAAAAGGACGGTGGCCCACTCGTTCCGAAATGCGGGCGTGGTAGGTATAGCCGCGGCGGGATAGCTCGTCTTTATAATGTTCAGCCAAGTCTCCGGGTAGTTGTCCCAAAAGGATCTGTGGCTGATCTGACATACCGCCGTCGGCATCCAGGAATCCCGCCAACCAGTTATCATCGTTGGTTGGGCTGGGCCATGTGTCCATCAAACGGGCAAGGCGGGGGTAGCGTTTGACCCACTGTGCTGGACATGTCCAGTGGTGCCTTATCCCTTTTCCTCCTCCGACCAAGAAGGGATGCTCCGGTGTCGTGACAATATGGCTGCCATCAGAAAAAGAAATCTCTAGTGCATCGGCTTCCCGCTCCTGTTTGGCGAGAACGATGGCAGGGCGATAGCAGCGCCCGTGTCCTTGCCCACGGGGATTTTCCTCAAAGGCGAGCAGCCGATCCCCAACCCTTATGTCCGCCAAGGGAACCCACCGCAGATCTTCCGTCAGGACGCGGGTTCCCGGTGCGAAACAGTTTTGCCCCACCTTCTTCTTGTCGCTGCCGAAGATCTCTTTCAAAATGCCGATAACCTTTGGCCATTCGTCATCCGCCCAGTGGGAGTCAACCACAGGCTTCGGGACTTCCACGAGGTAGGGCGGGCCGGATGGCCGGGCAGACATGAAGACGATCTCGGCCGGTGTCTTTGGTGGGCGTTTCTCCGCCAACAGGTTCTTTGCTACTCCTGGACTGATCTCTACGATGTCTGCCGCCACCCGCTGGTGCGATAGGAGCGGAACCACAAATCCCTCCCCCGGCTCGGTGGAGAAGGACAGGCACAGGATTTCGTCATGTCTCCAGTCAAGGCCAGTGGTCTCCGAATCCGCCGCAATTTCCCGCGTGTCCGGGTGGAGTAGGTAGTCTCTGAGGTCGGTGAGCTGGGCCAGTGTGGTGATGGCGGAGTAATCACCAAGGCGGGGCTGGCCCAGCTCTCCCGACGCTATGCGGAGGGCCTTCTCGAAGTGGGCCTGCACGGTGTCGGCGACGTGCCATTGGCCGCGCAACAAGAAGGCCGGATGGTAGGATGGGATGAACGGGATGCCTGTCTCTGGCTGAGTGAGGGTCTGGCCCAGGACCGAACTCAAGGTTACGGTCTGGCCATAAATGCTCTGGAGCGCAACGTCTCCGAGTGTGACGATGACTATAGGGGATACCTCCTTGATCTCTTCAATGAGGTACGGCCGGCAGGCACGGATCTCGGCTACTGTCGGGCGCCGGTTGCCGGGCGGGTGACAGCGGATGGCGTTGGCCAGGTAGACACTCTGGGTGGGGATGTTTGCCATGTCACAGAGGAGACGGAGGAGATGGCCACTCGGCCCTACGAAGGCCTTGCCTTGGAGATCTTCCTCTTCTCCTGGGGCAAGTCCGGCGAACATAATGAAGCCGGGCGTTCCACGACCGCCGACGATATGCTTTCGGCACTTAGCAAGAGCAGGACAGAGACTACAGTCTGGCGGGGGTGGCATCAGCTTCTACTTCTCCACCGCAGCCACAGACTCAGGCCGCCGATGTTCACCCAGATATAAGGGAGCCAATGATCCATCCCTATGTTACAGGAGAAGAAAGGAAAAACCTCCCACGCATGGCGTGTCCCCCAATAGCTGGCGAACGTAAGGTATGGGACTTTCATCTATTCCTCCACTTCGACCGTAACCCTGGCCTTACGCATCGGGTCTATCCCCAGGGCATCAATCCAGGCTTCCGGCGCTAGTGGACAGAGGTTGTCCCGCTTCACATCACAGTGTAGGCAGGTCTGGTGCGTCAACTCCATGTACTTCCCGTCCCGCCAGATGTACTCTGGATCGCTCAGGAGCCAGTGATGCGGGAGTTCGTCAGGGCAGTGGCCGTTTGGCGCTTCCACGGGATGCCTTCTTCTGTTCCGGGGCGGGCCAAATCCTCTCTGCCCAGCTTCCATCTTCATACTGTATCCGTAGGTGTAGTCCACCAACAACCGTACAGCCAGTCATCGTGAAGACTGCACCAAATGGAACCTCAATCCGAGTCATGGGGTTTCCTCCCGTTTCCACCTGCCAACCTCGTTAGGCCGAATGCGGCTATCACGGATGCGTCATAGATGTCCTGAACCAGATTGTCGGGCAGACCAAAACGGGCGATGGACCAAGCTTTGATATCCTCTTTGCTCACCCTGTTGGTGCCAAGCATGGCGCTCTTCCAGGTTGACGGGTCTACTAATGTGTGCGGAACCCCCAGTCGATCTAGGGCGTACCGCACGGCCCCGACCACCATCCCTAGATCGATGGCGGCCTTACGGTTGGGACCGACGAAAGGGCGCTCGACCCAGATGAAGTTGCAGCCTTGGAGGATACTGTTGGGTAGAAGTTCCTGCATCTGGTGGACTAGGCCCAGGAAACGATCCTCCGCCCGCTGTCCCTTGGCCTCTAGCCGCAGCCGGTCTACCAACGTGTCGTCATGTCCGTTGTTGTCAACGACGAAGATGGTTATTGCATGGCTATCGGGGTCGATGCCCGCTACGCGCATTGGTTAACTCCGCGGCCGGGGCGGAGCCAAGTCTCTCGACCCGCCGGCGGCCACTACCTGCTCAGGTACGGCCTTGACACCGGGGTAGTCCAGGGCTGTCTTCAGGGCGCGGGCCTGGGCGTTCAGGATCGTCATGTCGGGAACGAGCACCACATCCGGCACATGACCCGCGGCCACGGCCCGGATGAGCGCCATCTTGTCCACGACCTCGGCGTGCCAGGTCTGCCGTGTCGATAGACCGGAGATCCTGGGTGTGTCAGACACGACGATAGGGGCCATGATCATGGTCGCCTGGTCCTCCAGGGCCTCGGCCATCTCCTCCTTGCCTGCGCCAGCAGCCCGCGCTGATCGTGCTAACAGGCGCTCCTGCTCCTTGCGGGCCAACTCGCGCAACCTTGCCTCTTCCTCTGACCGGAGACGCTCCTGCTCTCTCTGGTAGCCGAGGATGCCATGCTTGATGGCCGCCTCAGCATTGACCAGCAGGGACATAGGCCGCTCAAAGAGGGCCATAATCCTTCTCTTGGTCTCATCGATGGGGCGCGTCAAGGAGCGGCGTAAGTCGTCCAGCTCCTTGCTCCGACCCTTGATGCGCTGAAGGGTGGCCGCCGCATCCTCGTAGTCATCGGCCGTCACGATATGGACCTCGGACGGGATGGTTACGACCATCTTCTCGGTGTCAGCCGTGAAGGTCTGGATCGCCACGTTGTCATTGGGATCGAGTGTCATGGTGTAAATCTCCTCCGCCAGGAATACAGCGTTAATGCCGACAGGAAAGCCGACCAGTCACCGGCGTTGTCCTTGTACTGGTGCAGTTTGTACTTGCCATCCGCGCCGAGCTGGATGGCCCACCGCTCCCAGACTTTTGCCTTGGGATTCCGCTCGTTGTAGGCGACCTGATAGGCCGCCAGTTGGAGCGCCGTCACCGGGTTGAGCGCGGCGCTCGTCTTGATGTCCAGAACCACCGGCATCCCCCGAAGCTTGCCGATTCGGTCGATGGTTCCCGCGTAGCGGTGACGGGTCGAGTAGACCTGGACCTCGATACCTTCCGGAACGAACTGGGCCTCCGACCTGAACTTCACCCAGGCCCAGACGTAGGGTTCGAGAACCGTGTCCGCCTGCATCTCTTCCAGGGTCAGGGCATCCTTGTCGTAGAGTGCAGTCGCCGTGTGGACTAAGGTGCCCCGCTCCTGCGCTGCGGCCATGATGTCTTCGCCGACGCCCAGGAAGTCGTTGATTCCCGCCATGACCTGCGTGACGCCGGGGATACGGAGTCCCTTCAGGTAGTAGGAGTGGGTTTGGCCGTCGTAGCGAAATCCTACGGGTTGAGACATCCCAACTCCTCCAGGACTTTCTTCGCTGCGTCTCGGCCGTCTTCGGGCCTGCCCGAACGTAGAATTGCTTGGCTCGTCCTGTGCTCCACAGTACGGCCATTGGCTGTCACCCTACTCACCCACTCCCCTGTGACCACATCCTGGTAGGTGCGGATCTTCACTCCAGCCACCCGTAACTCGGCCTGATAGGATGAGAAGAAGGTCTCATTCATGGACGGCCTCCTCCGCCTTCTCGTTCGGGTCTGGGCGCCACAGCAGAGGTGCTTCTTGTATCTTCTGGAGCAACTCCGGGCGTTCTGACAGGACAGTACCGAATTGTTTTCGCTGAAACTTGACGCCATCGAGCGAGTACCAGGATCCTGCCTGTGTGACGAGGCCCAGACGCTCCAGTAGGTCTAGCTGGCTGCTCACGTTGTCCACGCCGCCGAGGGCATAGATGTCAAACAGCCCTTGCTTTCCCTCTGGGGCGATGCTGCTCTTACGGATCTCGGCCCGCACCGTGATGCCAGAGGGATCATCGCCGTCCTTGATGACGCCGGTGCTCGTGAAGTACACGAGCAGAGAGCCCCAGAAGACCAGGGCGCCCTCCCCGGTCATCGTGTTGCGCTTCATGGCCTTCCGGCGCTCCCGGCTCCGTGGATCACCCATGATGTCGAGGTGCTGCCGGAGCTGGTTCACGATGACCAAGGCGATCTTGTGCTGGGCCAGCATCGGCCCCAACCGCTGCATCTCCCTGCTTATCGTCCGGGCTGAGAGTCCCGGCTGAGGCTGGTCTTCGATGGTGGCTTCCAGTTGCTTCTGGGCGGGCAACGCCGAGAGGGAATCCACGGCGATACACACCAGACGGGCGGGGTCTTCCTCGCGGACCCACTTTATGATCTCCTCGATGTCCTTAAAGCAGTCCTCCAAGGTTGCGGGCGTCGGCATGACCAGCCGGGCGGGGATGAGGCCGAGGCGTTCACCCCGGTCTCGGCTGTACCGATGCTCGGCGTCGATGAGGATCGCCAACCCGTCTCGGCGCTGCGTTTCCGCTAATATGTGATAGGCCACGGTACTTTTCCCAGCGCCCTCCTTGCCGTAGAACACGGTGACACGACCGACGGGGATACCCGGTTGCCCGATGATGTAGTCCAACATCGCGCATTGGGTACTGATGTAGTCGGCTATGTCCGAGGTGAGGGGTTGAGAAGCGAGCTTTAGCTGAAACTTGGCAGCGAGACGCTCCTCAAACGTGCCGGGTACGTCCTCTGGTGGGGACGCCTTCTTCCGTGGCATCTCTCTCCCTCCGTAGGCCGGGGTTCGCCGCCCCAATCTTGTCTTGGTGGGCCGAGAAGGATTCGAACCTCCGTGCTCCCTTTCGGGAGAGCGGGTTTACAGCCCGCTGCCTTCAACCACTCGGCCACCGGCCCCTAGAGCAGACCCTATTCGGCTGCTGCCGTATCCTTCTGCGCTCTCCGCAACTTGTCCCGCAGTGAGGTGCGGTTTGCTTCCTCTTCTGCGGTTGGGGTCTTCACCGCCCTCGCCCTCGGTGCGGTCGGGGCAGGTGCCGCCTCCTCCTCCTCTTCCGCCGCCAGTTCGCGGACCTCGCCCTCCACCACTTCATCCGGTGGTGGGGGCAGACCAGCACCCAACCGAGGCTTGGCTGCTGGTGCAGCCGACGCCCCAAAAGGATCGGTCGGGCCCGCCAGGACTTCCAGCATCCGCGCTGCGGTCAGCACCTCGTAGTTGGCCACGAGGTCGTTCATGTTCTCCAGGAGATCCGGTGCCTCAAGCGGCATCGGGTCTGGGGCCAGGAGCACCTGATACCGTGTGTCCTGTACGCTCGTGCCCTTGCGCCGAATGAGCACCGGTCGCCCCGTGTCCGGGTCGGTGATGTCCCGCTCGTCTTCCGGCAGCTCCTCGATGGCCTGGGTCAGGTCATCCAGGGTCGTCCTGGGACAGGGCCAGATTCGGACGAGGTTCTCCTTCGGGGTGCCGTCATCCTTCAACGTCACGACGTTCATGGCCGCATACCAGCGCGGCCCCTTGCCGTCGCCTTGCTCCCGTGCCTGGGCGCAGGCGGGACAGGGCTCGTCGTACATCTTCCGTAGGCAGACGAACGGCGGCCTATTCACCCCATAGAAGTGAACGGCTACGGGGTAGTAGAACAAGGTCTTGCCAGTGTCGGGGTCCGAAGGCAGGTCTTCCCTGGGCGGGAGGATCCTGATCCAGTTGTCTGCCCACTTGCCGCCGGGCCCCGGCTGCGGCTTGAACAGTGGGGTGCCCTCCGCCAGGGCCTTGGCCGCCTCGACCGAGGCAGCAATATCGGGCCTTCTCCATCCGGGCATTACTCTCCCTCCGTGGGCGGGGTGGTGTCGGGCTCCGGGCCCGGCGTCATGGTGTCGGCTACGCAGTCGCCATAGAGCGGATCCATGCTGTTCTCTTCCGGCACATCGCCGTTGGCATCGGGCATTGGCAGCGAAACGCGACCGGGGATGGAGCCTTCTTCAAAGGTCTCCGGTGGGTTGGGTGGCGATATGGCACCACCCACATCGGAGGCCGGATACCCCGGCAGTGCCAGCATGAGGCCGATCTCGTTCCGTATCTCTGTGACGACCTTGATGGCGAGGCGGAGACTGTGGATGGTAAAACTGTTCGCTGCGGCCTTCCTTGCCTCTGCAGCCACCTCCGCCGTCATCTCCTCGGTTCTCTTGTCGAGGAGTTCCAGCACCGTTCCTGCGTCGATGAAGTCCACCCTAACCTTCCCCCTTCTTCAGGTAGTCGGCCACCAACTGGCCGCCGCCGACGAGGACAACGACCAGGAACGCCGTGGTGCTGGCGCTGAACCCCAGCAGCCCCACGACTGTCGCTGTCTTCGCCAGTCCACCGGCCAGGGCCGCCAACCCTATGATGAGGATGTACTTCTTCACTCTTCTCTCCCTTCTGACTCCTCGCCGGGAGCCTATCCAGTTCCTAGTATCCTAACGGACTAACCTTTCAAGGTTGTCGAGCGGGAACCAGAGGCGCTCGGTCTTCGGATCACCGGGGAAGGCTACGCGCCGATCGGCCGCATAGATACCATCCACGATACCCTCACGACCGACAAATGGGCCACCCTTGACCCGAACCTCCGCACCTACGCGCAGTTCATCCTCCGTCATTTCTCTACTCTCCTTTGGCTACTGCCAAATGATGATCGCCGCGATGGTGGCGCCGGTACACAGGGCGCCCACCAGATTGACCGCTTCTAGGACGCGGGAATGGGCCTTGACACTGGTGCCAATGAGCCCCACGCATCCGATGAACAAGGCGATGAAGGCGGGTAGGCTGAGGCCTGTTACCTCGCGCTTGGCGAAGACAGAGATACTCTGGGTCGTGTAGAAGACCAGGAGTCCGCCGACGCCGGCGAGGTTGGCCAGGGCCCCAGTTAGTGGGGGAAGTCGCCGCCTTCTCATTTCCATCCTCAGTATGACAGATCACCCGCCGGGATTGTCAACCCCAGTGGATAAAGCGTCCGTCGCCTTGTACGTCCAGGTGTCCATCGCCTTGTCGATGGTCTCTCTCAGAACTTCCTCTGGTGCGTCGCTCGGATCCGTCCCCTCCGGTAGTCTGGCCTCGACGTGCGGGATGCCGTGGCTCCACAGGGATCTATGTATCTGGAGACTAGCATTCCGCCCCGGCTTATCACCGTCCATCATAATGATGAACGGGCGCCACCCTACGGGCAGGCGGCCGAGAAGCGTCACCTGTTGGGCCGACATCTGGCTGCCCAGGATAGCGACCGCGCAGTTGGGCAGGCGCAGTGCATCGAAGACGCCCTCTGTGATGATGAGCGGGCGCGGGTGTTGCAGGCGCTCCAGCCTGTCTAGGTTGAACACCACGTCACTCCGGCGGCTCCCCGCCGGGTAGAGTACCTTGGGCTCAACGGCTGGGTCGAGGGCGCGGGCGACGAAGGTGTAGAGCTGCTTGCGGTACGTGACCGGGATGATGATGCGGCCAGCATAGGGGCCCCCAAAACAGAACCCCATCTCGTAACTCAGGGCGCGGGCGTAGGGGACGTGACGCGATTCGACATACCCAATAATACGGTCCCACCCTTCGGGTAACTCTACTCGGCTGTCGATTCGGAGGTAATGGGCGGGCAACTCCACCCCCGGCGCCGGCGCCGGGACACCACCACCAAACCTGAACTTGGGCTCGGTCCGGAACCGTAACTTGCGCCGAGTCTCGAATGCCTCCGCTGGCTCCATGCCCAAAGCCCGGTGGAACAGGTCGAACAGGTCGCCCCGTTCCTGACAACGGAAGCAAATCCACACACCTGTCTCCGCCTCGATGTAGAGCCGGGAACGGTCGTCGCCACAGAGAGGACAAGGAATCCGGATCTCGGTGCCGTCCTCTACCAGCTCGGCCGGGAAGCCGCCGTCGATGAAGAACTCTATCAGTGCGTCGGGATCGATCAACGCCTACACTCCTCTTCAATGCGGTGGATCACTTCGGGCATGGCGTAGGTGACGTGCCAAGTCACCGATATGCTGACCTGATGTCCCGTCCTGTCGTGGTGTTGGGCACCGACCCCCAGGGCGTTGCAGCTCGTTGTCTGCCAATCACAGTCTCTACACTGCGCTAGGGCCTCTGTTATCCCGCGCCGGAATAGCTTTCTCCCGCACGTCATCTCATCCGCCCTTTACTTTGTCGTCTTCTTCCCAGATGACGCGCCTGGGAAACTGCGCCATCTCCATTGATCGTGTAAGGGTCCGCAGTAGGCGGCGCGTTTGGTGTGCTGCCCGCGGGTCGATTAGGAAACGGGTGGGAGAAGGCGTCTCCAACCAAAGCCGCCGCCATTTCATCGCCGCCCGCATGACGCGCCGGTGCCTCCAGCCAAGGGGCATGTGGTGGAAGAGCCAACCTTTGGTGTCTGCCTTCTTCTTCCCCAACCAGCATCGGAAGCAGGTGTGCTCGCAGTCGCTCATCGTCGGGCCACCTCCTCCGCGTCCTTCATCTCGTGGAGTCGCTTGCTAACCCGATCATGGATGCGCTCTAGGTGGGTGGTGCCCTTCAGGTTTAGGGCCCGCCCCGCGTTCAGCGCGGCGTATCGAACTCCCTCCAGAAATCCCAGGCCGAAGACGATGTTTTCCTTAACCTCGTTCATCGCAGGTTCCCCATCATACCGTCCCCAGGCAACGGAGCCCAGGATTTCATAGAGGGGGTTACCTTTTCCTATGGCCTTGGCCGCGTCGTACAGGGCATAAGCCCACGCCTCACGCCTCTTGGCGTATTCCTCACGCTTTATGGCACTCATGGTTTCCCCTTTGCTTGCCTTCGGGCCTTCGCTTCTAGTGCCCCGGCGCAGTGGCGCTTGTGTTCGGAGAGGCAGTACCGATCACATACCTTCTGGCCGCAGGGACGGCAGGTTATCCCACCCCAAGAGACAGAACCCGAACGGAGGATGATCGTACACTCCGCGCAGTATTCTGGTTCGGTTGTCATGGTTCCTCTCCTACCAGCACGGGTAATGAGTGCGTGTCGTGAACTTCCAGCCCAGGGAAGCCATTGTCCCCCCGGCCGAAGGTTGCCGTACAACGCAGCCAACCGCCCGTAGTTCCGTGATGTGTATCCTTCAGCACTGAAACATTCAGCCACGGCCCCTCCACGTCGTCCCGTTCCTGGTCTGTTTGCGCCAGTCCCAAGACGAAGTGCGCCTTCTGCGCCTTGGCAAAGGAGGCCCCCACATGCTTGAGACTTATGCGTGCCTTGTCCACCGCCTCTCTTGTGGCCTGGCCGGTGGTCCAGATGGGCACTTCCCGACCCTGCGCCACCTCGCCGCGGAGGGTGGTGAAGATCTCTTTCAATTCCTCCCAGCCCTGCTTCCGCTGGCGCTCCGGCACCAGCTCATCTGCTGAATCCAGGACCACCAACCCCGGAGGCTGGCCAGTTTCGGCGATGTACTGGTCGATGTCGTGGATGAGGTCGCGGATGGTCATCAACCCCGTCCGCACGTCGATGTCAGCGGTTGGCGGCTCTGCCATGTGTCGGCCCTTGGCTGCCCGGAGCAACTCTGTCCGCCACAATGTAGCGTTCAGGGCCTCGTCCCGGCCCCACTTCAGGGAGCGGGCACCCTTCTGGAGGATTCCTGTCACGGCCCGGCGCAATATCTGGGTGGGCGTCAGCTCGAAGGTGAAGTACAGTGTGCTGCGCTTCTTCCAGAATGCCTCCACCGCCATGTTGACGGCCAACATGCTCTTGCCTGTGCCGGTCGGACCCAGTATGATCCCCAACTCTCCGGGGTGGATTCCGCCTTCCCAGAGTTTGTCCAGGTCGTAGAGTCCTGTGGGAATGGCACCCCCAGAGAATCCCCGCGGCGGTTCGCCAATGAATGCCGACAGGCAAACGTTCTCGTCTGAATCCTCAGTGCTGGAAGTTAGGGCTGTACTTAGTTTCTCCCTGGCCTTCTCCACGTCGCCCCGATCCAGAGCGGCGCCGGCCTGCTCGACGTAGGCACCGAGGGCATACTGCGCCAGCCATGCCGTGCAGACCTCGCGGGCGTAGGGCAGCGATGGGGCATCCGGCGCGTAGGCATCCAACTCGAAGTAGAGGCGGATGACCGCTTCCTCGGTTGCCCGCGCCTTCCGGAGCTGGGTGTACTCGACTTCGATGGCCTGGTTCAGGACCGAAGCCGTGACTGTGTTTCGGTAACGTGCCCACTGCCGCAGGGCGAGGTCGGAAAGATAGCGCATGGGCCCTGGAGGAAACACGTTGGGGTCCAGGCTCTTATGGGCCCGCAGGAAATCCTCGTCGTGCAGGAGGAGGTAGACTGCTCGATAGGCTACATCGTCAGTCATGGGCGGTGTCGCGCCGTCTTTCCAGTGGTAAGGGGGAATGCTGCCGATCCTTCTTCCTCCAATTGGCGCAATTTTGTGGCTGCCTCGAAGATCACAAGGGCCTCTATATAGCGCCGCCGGGCCTCTAGCCATTCCTCCTTGGCATCCAGAAAGTCCTCATACCTAAGACTGAGCGGTATTTTCGTCATCGCAACGCCACCTCCAACTCCGGTATCTTAGAAGCGAATAGTCTCATCGTATGTGTGTATCCTTCCTTTAGGGGGGAACTCTCCCACAACCAGAAGAACTCGGCCAGCTCCTTCAGCCGCACCTCGCCGTGCTTGATGAGCAGCCGCTTCGCTATTCCGGCGTCCTCAGCATCGAACGGAGGGCAGGAGGAGCGGCACTCTATCCCGCGCTGGCGGAACCAGTGCAGGAACTCGCCGACAGTGTTGGCCGGCGCCGCCTCACTCCCAGGGGTCGGGCTCCACTCGGATCTCCGGACGTTCACGGTATACTTTCGGTGGCCGTCCGTCAGCGTCGTCCGCATCTCTCTCCCTTCGCCTCTGGGCGTAGTGCTCCCGCAGATGCTTGGCTCGCGTTCTCCACGCCAGGTTGGTGTCGCAGTTGTGTGCCTTATTCCAGTCTTTGTGGTGGGTGATCTGGCGCGGGTCTTTCCACCGAGCTTCTGGCATCTGTGGCAACCACGCCGCCACCACCAACCGTTGCAGGGCAATAAAGAGAGCCTTGGGCCGGGGCCTATCGGTGTTCCGCAGTTTATCTCCGTTGCCCGGCGGCATGTAGACGTAGAGGTGTCCGTCGGGTCTCCGTACAGGTTTGATGATCCGCCCAACATAGGTGCCCTTGCCCACCGTATCCCGCCGCACCCGACCGAGGTTGGAGACAACGTAATCCGGCACACCCGGTATCCGCTTGAACTCCTCATCTCGCTGGCAGCAGGGACCGAAACTTTCCGGCAAAGGTTCTCTCCCTTTATTACGTGTGACGTACTCTATGTGTAATGCCCAAGGCACAAAGTACCAGCATTAGTAGGAGGGCATCTTCTGACCCCGGCCTTCTAAGCCTAGCTTTATTAGGGCCTGAATCTGGGGTCTAAGGGATGACTCCTTCTCCTCAGTTCTAGTCTACCCCTATTAGGAATGGATGTCAACTCCTAACAATGCAACACCGCGCCTTCAGAAAGGCTAACCCTTGTTAGCATTATTAGGGATAGGCTGTATGCCCTTGGGCGGCTCCGCAGCCGGCGGGGAGAGCAGGGCACGGGCCTTCATGCAGACCTCGTGGTGGCAGTGGAAGAATGAGACAGGAAACCCAGCACCGCCCACCTTCTGGTGATAGGCGTCAGCCATATCCCAAAGACCCTGCCACAGATCGTGCCGCGCATCCTCTAGCACCGCGTTCTCGGTACGGAGGGTGGCGTTCTCAGTCAGCACGCTATCTGGAAATGTCGTACCACCCATCACGCACCCCCTTCTACCGGCTCCACAGGCTGCGGGGTGAGCAGGGCAGGGCACGGCCGGCTTGGGCGAGCTCTAGTTCTACGCCCTTGGCGCTAAGGGCGATCATCCCGAAGGTAATGCGACCCTTCCGTATCTTTTCCTTCAGCGCCGCGTTCTCAGCACGGAGGACATCATAAGCGTCGATGAGGATACCGATGTCCTCCCAGTTAGGTCGGTCCGGGCTGGTAAAGTCCAGATGATGCAGTCTTGTATAGATGCGCTGAACCGCGGGCTCGCGTTCCTCAGACATTGCCATCACTCACCTATCCTTATGTTCCCGCAGCACCAGCAGATGCCTTGGCTCGTCTCTCCGTGGCCGAAGCGCCGGTGCCACCAGCGCACGAGGGGAGTCGTCTCATCGAGGAAGCAGGAGAACCACTCAGGGATACACATCGCCATTGATCTCCTTCTTCGCGTCCTCGTAGGGGTAGGCCACACGTCTCTCAAACTCTGCCTGGGCCCCGGACAAAGCACCGCGGATGTCGTTGATGGTCTGATACGAGAGCCCGTGGCGCTCTAGGTAGCCGAGGGCTGCACAGGTGAATATGAAGTTCAGCTCACCCACAGCCGCACACTGATAACCATGCTTGTGTGGATCGCCAAAGGCATCTAGGGCGTTCCGGCGCTCTTCTTTGATGTAGGGCATGGTCTTCTCCTCCTATCGTATGATGATGTGGGCCGGACGGGACGGGACCGGGATGCGCTTGGCCGGGGCCCGGCATGACACAACCCTAAAGGCCGGGTCAGTCTGCGGTTCCACCGTGACCATGTGGCCGGGGCATTCCTGGAGGTCGTCCATCTGGGCGATGGGCACGATCTTGTCGAACTTGTGGCCCCGCGGACATTCGTACTCGAAGATGGGCATGGCTAGTGGTAGACCTCCGCTATCCGGTCCAGCGCCGTGGCCCGCGAGATCCACTCTCCGTGGTGGAGGTAGTCGAATCCGCTGTAGTGGACGCCGGGGGAGCACACTACCGTCAGGTGGCAGTCCAGCCCTTCGGCGCTACAGCAGCCGACGCCAATCCAGGCTCGGCGTGCTAGGTTCTTCCTCGCCCGCTCTTCGAGGGCCTTCAGTTTCTTCTCGGCAGTCATGTCTTCTCTCCCTTCGGCCACACCCGGATGCCTGTGTTCATCCCGGAGTAGATCGGGCCTGTGTACCACACCATCCAAGCACAAGTTACTGAATCTGTTTTACCATCTCCAGTAAATGACATCCTTGGTAGAACGATGATCAGGTCCGGCGGGTGCTGGGCCAGCCATGCCCCCCGCTCGTGGGTAGGCTCCAGGAACGACAGTCTGAGCAGGAGCGCCACCCCCCCGTGGGCCAGCGGGATCATCTGCTTCAGGATCTCGAACGCCTTGGAGAAGGGCGGGTTGGTTACAACCCAGTGAATGTGGCCACCTTCCCACTTGAACGGTTTGGAAACGTCCAACTGGAAGTCCGTGTAGGACTGCGGGTCGATGTCGTTGGTGGTGATGAACTCGCAACCTGCACGTTTGAGGGCCTCAACGAGATGCCCCTTCCCGGCGCAGGGCTCGAAGATGAAGCCCCAGGGCCGCGCATACTTGCAGAGCGCATCGATGGCGATCTGCGCCTGGAGTGTGTAGTAGGCGTCGTTGTCTCTACGCATTGGCCCACAGCCCCCTTCGGTTCTGTCTATCCCGCTTCCGCCACTGACGCATCAGGCGCCGGGCACGGTGTACGTGATCTCTCTGTGCCTGCGACAGATCAGGCCACTGGATGAGCATCGGCGACGATAGGATGCTCCGGATGGTGTGCAGGTTCATTGCTTACAGCTCCTCCGGTTCTTCCCTCTCCTGCCGCATCTTGGCGATGCTCTCCATCAACGTGTACGCCAGAGCAGCCTGCCACTGGGTGCTGCCGGCCAGTGCCATGAAGCTGACGGATTTCTCACCGTTGGGCGCCGTCAACTTGGCGTCGTCTTCCATCGCGATCCCAAACACCACCCCACCTACCTTCGCTGGGTGGGCCAGGGCTTCGGTGAGGATGGTTTGGATATGCTCCATCGCCCGCTGCTCGTCGATCCCCCTGTCGTCTAGGGGGATGTTTGTCTTGGCCTCCCGGTACACCATCCCCTTGTCGCCGTCGCCATTGCCTACGTTAACCACTGGTCTATCTCCTCTGGCCGCACTTCGGCGACCGTGTAACTGGCCTCTCGTTCGTAAGTCCTCCGCCTACTGCGGTACTGTCTACCCAAGTAGAAGCCGCGATCGGCAAAATCGAGAACGGTCAGTCTGTCTTTTCCTGGTGAGGATCGCATCCCGCGGCCTATCCGCTGGATGATGCGGTGTGGGGCCTTCCCCCCACCGGCCAAGATCAGGTTTTCGATGTTAGGAATGTCCAGTCCTTCGTCGGCTATCACGGAAGCTACGACGCAATCTAGGCGCCCCTGCCTCATGTCCTCCCATTTGTCCACGCGCTCTGTCCCCGGCGTGGACCCCGACATGAAGGGCACGTCCAGTCCTTCGGCCAACCTTTCCCCATGCCCAATGCGCTCCACGAGGATGAGGGTAGGGCCTGTCTGCCGGAGGGCGTCTGCGAGCCGGATGATAGTATCATTCCTATCAACATTGTTCGTAATGCCGGTGGCGTAGGCAGTCTGGTAGTCTAGGTCCATCGGCGGGCGTCCCGGCACTGGGTTCACGACGAATACATCCGCCGGCACCAGCCGCCCAGCCGCTATCCCCTTCTCGCTTGGCAGGTGTGACACCACGGGCCCGGTCCACCCCACCACGTTCAGGTAGGTGCCCCTGTCCCCACTGCGGAAGGGCGTGGCCGAGTAGCCAAAGCGGTAGTAAGCGTTCGGCAGGTGCTCCATCACGTAGGCGTAGGTGTCCGCCTCTACGTGGTGCGCCTCGTCCACATGTACGGCCTGGAACCGTTGGAGCCATCCGGCGGTTTCCTTGTTGGTCTCCAGGTTCCGCAACCGCGAGTAGATGGTCTGGAAGGTGGCGACGGTCAACCCTTCTCCGTCCTCCCACCGACCGTCTCCGACGATCCCGGCCTTGATCCCGTAGATGTCCCGTGCCCGCTCCGCTAACTGGTAGAGCAAGTCCTTGCGGTGGACCAGGGCCAGGGTTGGTACACCCAACCTCTTCACTATCTCCAAGAGCACGATGGTCTTGCCGGAGCCGACAGGATGGTGGACGATGCCCCGGTCCACAGCGCAGGCCACCGTTGCGGCCTGGTCTTGGTAGTCCTTGAGCTTGATGGTCGGCGCCAGTGGAAAGAGATTCGGATTGCCAACTGGCCGGATGCGCCGGTCCTCGATGCTGGCTTCGATGTCACTGAGTTTCAGGGTCGCGGCCACGTGAACCACGAGCCCAGCCGGGAACCGGCCATCCTTCTTGACCAAGCAGATCGTCCCATCCCAGTAGCCCATCTTGTAGGCGCCGGCGAAGATGTAACCCTTTGGCCTGTAGGTGAGGGCGGCCCGGACGAGCGCCTGCACCCCCGGCGTCTCGCTCTCGGTGGCGGCCCAGAGGTTGTCTCTAATGACGAGTGTGCAGTCCGTCATTCGATGGGGAGTCCCTGCCAGACCCCATTGCCTAGCAGTCGCATTGGATGGGTTCCGTTAAGTTGGTATCCTACGTGGGGAACGGTGATCGGGTTCGTGTAAATCACCCAGGATGCCCCGAACAGTTCCCCCACCTTGAGGACAGCGGAGACCTTATCGGAAGCCAGTACATCACACCACGCAAACCGGCTGGTTGGTGCCCCTCCCTTCTGCAGGAACAGGCGGTACGTGTGTTGTTCCGTTGGGGGATGTCTACGAATCACCCTCTCCCTCCTCCGTCATCACGATGCAGCCCGCCTCCTCCAGTGCCGTGAGTGCCCGCCAGATGGCGGACTTGCCGGCTCTGAGTTCGGCTTTCAGCTCGTCCATCGTCCAGTTGCGGCATGACCCCGCCAGCAGCCGGAGCAACCGGGCTTCTAACGGTTGGTTAGTTCTCAATGGTCTTCAGGTCATACGGTTTGAAGTGCCAGTCCTCGTAGCCCTTGCCTCGCTGGAACCTCACCCGCCAGACCTCCATCCTCGTCCCCACGTACAGGCGCCCAACGACCTCTCCGGTCTCCCCGCGCTTGACTGCGTAGAACGGGCTCCTGATGACCTCGACTAGGGTTGGGGGGACGGTGCCCTTCTCCTCCACCACCTACCGGACGCTCCTCTTCCGCTTTTCTTTGGCAGTGTTGCTTGTGTTCGGCACACCGCTCGGATGATACCCATACCGGGGGCGGCGCCGTGCTAGGTAGTGCGACACCTGATCAACGATCCGCTCCTGCTGCTCGCCGTACCGCGCCCAGTCTTTCGCCGATAACTTGCCCTTCAGGACTGCGTCAAGAGGTGCGAAGAGCAGGACGTGGAATGCCTCGTGCGCTGCAATCTCCTCTAGGGTTTCCTGGTCGGCGTGATCCGCAGAGTGCCGCCGCCAGACGAAATGCGCCCAGGAATACGGATAGCCAGTCTGGGAACGGCAGTCGGGTTGCTCATCATCTGGCTTCTCATTGAACTCGTCCACGAAGGAGACGCGGAGCGAATACTGTTGTAGGAATCCTAGCCATCGCAGGACGCCCTCAATTGCCTGTTCGACTTTCTTGGCTCTTTGCTTATCCGTCGTCATCGTGCCAGCTCACAGGGCCACCCCCATAAGCGACGGCGCCTTGCACCTGCGCCCTCCGACCGGCCGGGTCGTAATTAGCGGCTGCGTACCGATGACATCCATCACCCACCCACAGCAGACGCAGGTCCAGGTCTCTCCCCAGATGTCACGGTCGTACCAGAAGTGCTCTTCCCCTTCCTGGCCGCAGTGCCCGCACTTGCTCGGTCGGCACTTCATGGCCGCTTCTGACGGACGATAAACTCCGTTCCTTCGCATGGCGGGGTGCCTCTCCCTTCAATCGGTAGGCAGTCAGGATCGTCTCGTCTCTAACGACGACAGCCAGCCCGCCGCGGCAAAGCACTAGCTTTCCGTCCGGTCGCTGGCCGCTCCATTCGGGGTCTTCGACCACGGCATCCGCCTCGCCGGGTAGGATGTCGCGGTCTCTCATGGCATCAAAACCGTGGGGCGATATATGCAGACCCACGGTTACTTCCCTGTCCCTTGGCAGGGCGTGAATGTCTCGCCCTCGTTGGCCACGTAGGTCGGGCAGTTGGGGCAGACCCGTTCGGGTGCAGTCTTCGCGAGGTACTCCCGGCGGAGGTGCTTTGCGTCTTCCCGTAGGGTCAGGAGTTGGCCCTCGACTTCACCAATGGTGTCGAGGAGGGTAAGGATGCGCCCTTCTATGTCATCCAAGGAGGCCCTCTCCCTTCAGTGGTGGAGGCTGCTTGTCACCCGCCTCGCCGGTCGGGTGGGCAGTTGTTCCCCCATCCTACCCTCAAGGTACTACTTTCCCTCGGTGTTGGTCTAGTCCTCTACGACCTTGAGATACTGGTACGTCTCCGGGTAGCTTCTGATCAACCTGTGGAAAGCCGATCCTACCGAGTCAGCCCCGATCAGCGCCGCGTGGGTCTCCGGCTCGACGTTCAGGTAGTCGTAGGTCGATCCATTCTTAAACGTCACCCGTAGCCTCTCGTCCTCAGCGTCGTAGCCGATGGCTGCGATGTTTGAGGAGTCAACTGCTTTCATGTCCACTTGTCTTCTCCCTCTGGTAGCGTCTGACTTTCAGGATGGCCTTGCGGTGTGGGTAGCATTTGCGGCAGAGCAGCAGGCCGCCGGGTTGGTCGGGGTAGCGCCAGACCTCGCGCCTTCCGCCCGGACACTGCTTCCGCTTGCCTTGGCAGAAGTCCAGGATTCCCACACCCCGGCCGTTGTTGGTCATAGTTTCCTCAGTGCCTCCCGCCACAAGGCAATGACGATCTTGATGGCCACCTTGACCCGGCCTTTGTACCTACGCATCTGGCCCCACGTAGGCCTCGTTGTACTGTATCGACTCCCAAAGGGCGTCGAACTCCGGACCTCTTTCGGCTGCGTCGAAGGACAGGAGCACACCCTCCCGCCCGGCGTCGCCCGCCAGTACGCGCAGGTCGCGCTGGGCTACCCCGTCGGTGTCGTGGTCTACTATCACCACGTCCAGCCTCTGCGGGTGGTCGGTGTAGACCGCAGCAACACCTTCCGAGACCTCAACGACCACTCTGATCTTCTTCATCTGTTTCACCTCCCCTCCTACCGATACGGCCCGTGGTCGGCGTCGTAGCCTCGCTCGTAGCACGGGCAGTCGCCCTCATACTGGCAGTCGCAGGCGTGTGGGCCACTGTTGATCTTCATCGCCAGCCTTTCCAGCCCGGCGGAGAGATCAGCCCGGAGCGCCGTGATCGTCCAGGCAATGCGGGTGCGCCATTTCATATTGCGGGCCTTGAGGTATCGCAGCGTTGGCATCTAGGCCTCCTTCTGGCGCTTGTTCCGGCGCCAAGCGATATCCCGACAGAACGGGCAACCCGGCCTCCCTACTGGACCGGGGCCGTGGTGCCCTTTGTCACCAGCACTACCGGCGTAGTAGTGATCCAGCGCCTCATGCACTTCCTCTAGGTTCGGGGCAACGGTGGGTCGGTGATCCCCAACAGAAATCTGGAAACCGTTGCCTCTCTGACTGACCTTGAACATCACTTGACCTCCAATCCGTCGGCCGCCATGCCCTCAACGATGTCCCCGACGTAGCGGTGCTCGACCACCACTGTCGGGTAGTAGGGCTGGAAGCCGTTGTCCGGGCCGATGTGCTGGTCTATCCAGTCGCGCCCGGCTTGGGTGGCGGGTGCCAGCAGGAAGATGCTCCCGCCGCCCGTAACATTAATGTCTGCCGTTTTCTTGGTCATGCCTTGACTCCTTCCACTGCCCGCCCGTTGTTGAAGGTCTCCGCCGCGTCGCCGGTGTCGGCTTGCAGCCTAACCTTCAAGTCATTCAGGCGGTTGATTGCCTGCTCCATGCTCCGGTTGCGTGTATCCTGGAAGGCGTCCAGTTGCGCCCTGGTGATGTGTCCTAGCGCCGAGTTGACGAATTTCAGCAGCTCACGGTCCCGCGTTAGGCTCACTTCTTGGCCTCCTCTATCGCCGCCTTCACCAGCCCTGCCGCCCGCTGTATGGCCTCCTGTACGTCAACAGATAGGCCCTTCCAGGATCGCAAGTA
>Ga0315288_10003262_pt1 | contig 20756 bp, 25 predicted proteins | sample YL17G11_20_MG_FD_203454 | JGI IMG/M metagenome (GOLD analysis project Ga0315288, IMG submission 203454) | Sediment microbial communities from Yellowstone Lake, YNP, Wyoming, USA - YL17G11_20 | ecosystem: Environmental > Aquatic > Freshwater > Lake > Sediment | place: USA: Wyoming | collected...
GGTGTAGCGCAGCACCTCCTGCTTCTCGGGCTCATTGTGCGTCTCGTGGTACAGCCCGTCCCACAGCTTGAGCGTGCCGTCGCCCTGGAACGCCGCAGCGAACTCGGTGCTGCTGGAGGGGAAGGCCACGCGGTCAGCAGTGCCGTGCACCAGCAGCAGTGGCAATGGGAACTCGGACGCATGCTCCAAGGCGTAGTGTATGGCGCCGAGCAGACCAGAAGCCATGCCAAACGAGGTGCGATCGTGGACAAGCGGATCCTGCACGTAGGCCTGCACCACGGCCGGGTCGCGGCTGATGGCGCTGGCGTCCAACCCGCTGGCCAGGGAGACCGTGGGCAGCACGGGGCCCAACAGCCGCGCCAGGGCGACCTTGGCCTTCTGCGCCTCCAGGGCTGTGTGCAAGGCCGGGCTGGTGGCAATCACCCCTGCCAGGTCAGGCTTGCGGCGCAAGGCATAGTTGAGCACGAGGATGCCGCCCATACTGTGCCCGTAGAGGAAGCGCGGCCGCCCGGGAAAGCGCTGCGCGGCTTCGGCCAGCAGGTGGTCAATGTCGCGCATGAAGGCTTCGAAGGAAGGGGTGTGCCCACGCGGCCCTTCGGACTTGCCGTGGCCGCGCAGGTCGAACGTGAGCATGGCGTACCCGGCCTGGCCGAACGCCTCGGCCACGTGCGCATAGCGTCCGCTGTGCTCCCCCAAGCCATGTACCAGGCTCACCACAGCCTTGGGTGCTCCACACGGCTGCCAGCCCTGGCCGTAGAGTTGCAGTCCGTCTTCCGACTTCCAGTGGAACTCGCCATGATCCATACTGCGCCTCCGCTCTTGTTCTCGGCTGCGCCAAAAGTGGAACCTGCGGAGATTATATCAGTCTTTTCGCACGCGCGCAACCTGCGGAAGACAGCATGGGATGACCTTCCCGCAAGATTTGTCGGCGAAAAACACAGCCGGCGCAGCACACCCTCCGGGAGGGTTCTCGTGGTATAATACATGCTGCAGGCCAGGGAGCCTGCAACAGCCCTGACCCCAAGGAGCAGCGCCGATGTGCGGACGATTCGTGCTCATCAGCAGTGTGGCAGACCTGCAGCGTGCACTGCAGGCGACGCAACTCGTGATGGACCTGCAGCCCAGCTATAACGTCGCGCCGCGCCAGGACGTGCTGGCAGTGGTCCGCGACGGAGACGACCGTCGCATGACCTGGCTGCGCTGGGGCTTGATCCCCTTCTGGGCCAAGGACCCCACTATCGGTGAGCGCCTGATCAACGCGCGCGCCGAGAGCGTCTCCAGCAAGCCCGCCTTCCGCGCGGCTTTCCGCCGCCGACGCTGCTTGATCGCGGCCGACGGATTCTACGAGTGGCAGAGGCGCGGCGAGCAGAAGACGCCCATGTACATCCATCTCAAGTCGGTTCAGCCGTTTGCCTTTGCCGGGCTCCACGAGACGTGGACCTCGCCCTCGGGCGAGCGCATCGAGTCGTGCGCCATCATCACCACGAGCCCCAACGAACTGGTGGCGCCCATCCACGACCGCATGCCGGTCATCTTGCTGCCCCGGGAGCACTCCCTGTGGCTGGATCCGAGCGTGCAGGACGCGGCTGTTCTGCAACCCCTGCTGCGCCCCTATCCGGCCGAGGAAATGGAGGCCTACCCGGTCTCGCGCCTGGTCAACTCTCCCCACAACAACTCGCCCGAGTTACTGCAGCCTGTAGCTTAGGCATGAAGGCTTCTCACCCCAACCCCTCTCCCCCCGCAGAGAAGGGGAGAGGGGAGAGAACGAGCATTCGCACACTCAAAGTCGTGGATTCGTGCATAGCCCGTGGATGGCAGCCGCTACTCGTGGACGGCATCGCCCACCCTCGGACGGCAGCTCTCCTCCCACTCTTCGCGCAGGATGCCCATCAGCAGCATGTCAAAACGCTGGCCGTCACGCAGCACGGCACGGCGCAGAGCGCCTTCGTGCCGGAAGCCCAGCATCTCGTAGACGTGGATGGCGCGCACGTTGTAGGAAATTACGTCGAGCGTGAGCCGCTGTAGGTTGAGCTCCAGAAAAGCATAGCGCAGGCCCAGCCGTACCGCGTCCGTGCCGCATCCTTGGTTCCAGTACGTGCGATCGCCGATGCCGATGGAGATCTTGCCCGTCTGGTTGTTCCACTCGATGCTGTGCAACGCCAGGAACCCGATGAGACGATCATCATCCAGCGTGCGGATGCGGAACTCGACGGCGTTGGGCCCCGGCACGCCGGGCCTTGCGAATTCGTCCCCCGGGTGCGGGCGCACCCAGTCACTATCCACCAGGCGCATGTATTCGGCATCCTCGGACCAGCGCGCCATCAGCTCTGCATCCTCGGCACGCGGCCCCGCCAGGCGCACCAGCGTTCCGCGCAGCAGCTCGTTGCCCAGTATCGTCATTTCGTCGGTCTCCTGTTACACTTGATCTGGCTGCCAGAGTGGCGCATCGGGTGGACTGCCCAGGCGCACAGTCTGCTCATAGGCCACCTGAAGCTCCGGCAGCGCACAGTCGCCCGCCAGAGTCAGCGCGGCGATGCGGTCCAACTCCGCGCGCTCGGCCTCTGTCATGTCAGGCTCGTCGCGTTCCGGCAAGCCAGTGCTGCGCCAGGGCAGCAGCTCGATCTTGTTGAGCGCCCACAGGTCGCGCAGCAGGCTGTGACGCAGGTAGCCCATGCCCCACCACCTGGCAAAGCCAAAGTCCGCCGGGTCGGCCTGGGAGGCGCGGCACGTCTGCCAGGCGCGTCCGGCCGTCCAGAACTGCTCGGGCGGCACGTCGCAGGGGTCAAAAGGCACGCGATAGGCCCGCCGTAGCACGTCGTCGAGCTGCGCGTCGACCAGCAGCCAGCGCGCTTGCTGCGGGCTCCAGACCTCGCAGACCCAGTGGTCGATGTACCTGCCCGGTACCAGGTAGGTAGCGAACCCCGAGCGCGCGCGGGCCGGCCGCCCCTGGCGTTGCAGCATGGCGCACAGCAACGTGGCAAAGTCGTGACAGGTGGCCACGATGCGGCCTTCGGGTGGGCGCGCCACTGCCAGCGGGCGCGGGTCAAGCTCCAGAACGCGCGCGAGGATGCCCGCAACTTGCCCGATCTGCAGGTCCTGCTTGCGCACCATAGGCAGCGTCACGCCATAGCGCTGCGCCTCCAGGACGTGAATCAGGAGGCCCTGCACCACACCACAGAGCTCGGGCAGTGCGCTGGGCAGGCTCTCCAGAGAACCAGCGTGCTCGCCTGGGTCGGTCACGGGTCCTGGAAGTGCATAGTAGTGCAATGCCTGCGTGTCGAGTTGCGACAAGGCACCTCCCCTCACCCCCGACCCCTCTCCCCAAGAACACGGGAGAGGGGAGGCCAATCGGTATCTCCATGCCAGAATCCACGTATCCATGACAGAGTCAGTGTCGTGCAGACTAGCGTGGCTAGCCGACCACCGTCATGTAGATCACGCTCTCGTCCTCGCCATCGACGCCCAATAGAGCATTGGCTTCGTCGTCGTAGAGCGCCGCAATGGGGCAACTGACCAGACCGAGGCCCACCGCCGCCAGCGCCACGTTCTGGGCAATGTGCCCGGCGTCCAGGTAGACGTAGCGGTAGGCGCGCTGGCCGTACTTCCATTTGCAGCGCGGAAACACGGCCGTCCAGACGAAAACGACGCCCGCTCGCGCTGCCATACCCTGGTCCAACGCGGCGTACGCAACCTGCGCGCGGCAATCTCCGGCGCTGAGCTGCTCGAGCGCATGGCTTGCCACCGCATAGTGGTACACGCCCGGATCGATCCCTTCGATTGCGTGCACGGCCAGGTACGTCTCCACCGGATACAGGGCTCCGGCCGAGGGTGCCGTGCGCAAAGCGTAGCCCTCACCCTCATAGGTGACGCCCTGCGCCGCCCACAGCAATTGCGAGAGCCCCGCCTCGGTCAGAGGCACGTCACCGAAGCGGCGCACGCTGCGGCGCGCCGACAGCACCTGCCACAGGTCCACGCCAACGGTGCTCTTGGGTGTGCTGAGCGCCACTCGCGGAGCAAGCGAATAGCGCTTGTACGTGTCTGGTTTGGTCGCCCCGTCCGGCCCGCCGCCCCCCAGCTCGCCGCGCTGGTACTTGGTCTGCGCCTGGAACTGATCTCCAATTCCTTTTGGCACGTGGCCCTCCTCTGCTAGAGACCTCTGTCATTTGGCAGGCCGCTCGCCCTGCGCGCAGGGCGCGGCCGCTGCACGGCCTTATCGCGACCCCCGGATCCACTTGAACACCTCCCGCTCAGTCCTATGACAGCCAGCATTACCAGCAGCATCAGGATGGCGCTGCCCAGCGAGGCGCGCGTGGTGATTAGGTCCGCCACGAGGGGGCCAGCGCCGCGCCGATGCTCTCGACAAAGCTCTGGATGGCCATCGAGGTGCCGCGCACTTCGGGCAGCATGATGTCAAAGACCGTGGACACCATGTTGGGCGCGGCAACTGGTACGTCACTGGGTCTCCAGCGGGAACTGCCCGGTTCGGGCGTCGGCCTTGATCAGCAACGCGTCGTTCTGTTGCGCGCCAAAGCTCAAGGTCTCACCGGCCGTGTAAGCCCACGCGCCGTCGATCGCCAGGCCGCCCACCGTGTCGCCGGCTGGGCCACCCCAGGTCCGGCTCCAGTTCAGCTTGCCGTCCGGGCTATATTGCAGCAGCACAACGTCGTTCGCGCCATTCCCATAGCTATCGGTATGCCCAGCGATCAAGATGTTGCCCCTGCCGTCAACGGCGATGGCGCGCGCAGCCTCGCCCTTCGGGCCGCCCCACAAGCGGTCCCACAGCAAGTTAGGCTGCTTGTCGTACTTGAGTAGAAAGATCTGGCGTCCCTTGCCGTGGCTGAGCGTCAAACCCACCACGTACAGGTATGTGCCGTCGCTAGTCATGCCGAGCGCGTCCTCCATGAGAGCGCCACCCCAGGTCTTATGCGTCAGATAGTCGCCGCTGGTCTTGGAGAACTTGGCCACATACGCGTGTCCTCCCAGAGCATAGTTCTTGCCGTCGATGCGTCCGCAGACATAGATCGTGTCGCCATCCACAACCATCTGTCCGTCGGCCGTGTCGTAGCCAGAGCCGCCCCAGGTCTTGACCCAGAGTAGTCTGCCTGTCATGCGGTCCAGTTTCAGGATGGCCACGTCATTGCTGGTCTGTTCGCCTGTGGTCCAGCCAGAGGCGTACAGGTCATCGCCATCCACGACCAGGCCATCCACCTCCTGGTAGCCCCAGGGCTGACCCCAGCGGAACTCCCAGGCCAGATGGCCGTCCTGCATGTCCAGCGCAACGATGGCCATATCGGCTTCCTGCAGGCCGACAGCACGATGCGAGAGGCCGCCTACGTACACCAACGGCGGTCCGATGGCAACCACAAAGGCCTTCTCTTGCCACTTGCCGCCCCAGTGCGTCTGCCACAGCTCCTGGCCGTCCGGCGTGAACTTGTATATGGCCATGTCGGTGAACAGCTCACCCACGGCTTGCTGGTGGGCCCCCAGGTAAACGTCACCTGTGGAGTCAACCGCGACACCGGTGGCGAGGTCGGCCTTGGGTCCGCCACGCGTGAGGAACCAGAGCGCAGAGGCCGGAACCGGTGACGCCTGCGGCGTCACCGCAGCGGTAGTCGCCCGCAGCGTGGCGGCTGGGGTGGGCGGCCGAGTGGCGGGCTGCGAACGCGGAGTGCAGGTCTGGAGGGCCAACAAAAGCAGCGCCAGCGCCAGCAGAACGCGCTTCATCTGTCACACCGCGTGGCGCACACTTCTAACGATTCGACCTTTGCCTGGGGCGAGACCAGCCACACGCTACCGCGGATGTCCTCCAGGTGCGCGCGCACGGCTTTGGCGCCGACGCCTGGAGGCGCGTAGACGATGAAAAGCGCATCCCGCGTGGGGGGCGTGATGCGCGTGCGCTGGTCGGGGCCGTAGAGCACGCTGGAGATGACACCCTGCGCGTCGCGCATGTACATGTCGCCGGGCTTGAGCATCTGCTCCTGGCCGTTGAGCATCACGTAGCGCTCGCTGCCGCTGGCCACGTCCAGCCGCACCGCGCCCTGGATCGCCTGCAGATCGTGCCCGGCCGTGAGTAGCAGGTTCTTCAGCTCGGCCATGAACATGGCCTCCACCAGCGCCGCCACGCGCGGGATGGATTTGCCCTTGAGCGCCACGGACTCGAGCTGCAACTGCACGTGGTAGCTCTTGTCAAAGCGCTGGTAGTAGGCCGCATAGGCCCGCAGGGTCGGAATGGCGCGCAGCGCGGCCTTGTCCTTCCCCGCCCAGCGCGCACGGATCTGTCGCTCCAGCTCATCCTTGCGTTGGTCCAGCGCGTCGAGGTGCTCCGGGTTCTCCGCGTTGCGGATCACCAGCACCCCCACCGCGGCACCAGGGTATGCGGTTTTCCATTCGTCGGATACAGTGAACATGTTCCCCCCCCAGCACTCGCCAAGGCGAGCCGCCGACACCGGCGGATGGAGAATAGCACACGGCATTGGGCTTGATGTCTGGGCCTTCCTATTCAACGCCCTAGGTTACCGCCTCCGACCCAGCGCAGGAGAATCAACGCTTCGTAGACTAGGTAGCCTAGCGTAACGCCCCAGGTCAGCAGTACGTACAGCGTCAGCGCCAGGACCACGCGCCATGGTCTGGTCCTGCCGGTCAGCAACAGAACCAGAGCCGCACAGGAGCCCCACGCGGCCAGCGTCTGGGCAGCGGCCGGGATCATCAAGTCGACCCTCGCAAACCAGACCGGGATAAAGTCGGCCCTCGCAAACCAGATCAACGGCGTGGCAATGGCCACCACTGCTGTGCGCATCAATGCCAGCAATCGCGCTCCGGGGCGAAGCTGCGCAAGCCCGACCACCAGTGCGATGTCCACCAGGATGGGCACCACGTAGGCCACCACGTTCCGGAACAGTACAGGCCGTACAGAGATGCTCATCAGAATGCCTAGCGCGAGGATTGCTGCTGACATGCGGTAGGCGAATGTGCTCTGTCCGGTCAGCGTGGACCCCGTCAGGGCAGCCAGCCGCTTCCTGGCTGCAAATCGCTCTTCTGGGTCCTTGGAGCAGCGCACGCACTTCTCCAAGGCCTGGATCGCCTCTGGCGTGCGGTGCTGCTCCTCGGACAGGCGCCCCATGTTCCAGTATGCCATCGAGTAGAGTGGACGCAGCGTGAGGGCCTTCTGATAGGCCTGCCTGGCGTCTTCGGCTCGGCCGAGTTCCTCGTAGACCGTACCGAGGCTATTGTACAGCTCCGCGTCGGACGGATCCAGCGTGATGGCGGCCTGGTAGGCCGCCATGGCCTCCGCCCACTGGCCACGATCGGCGTAGGCATCGGCCAGATCGTGCGCCACATCGCGATCGTTGGGGTTTTCGGCCAGGCGCGCCTGCAGCGCTGCGATCTCGTCTGGCAGATGGTCCTCCGACATGGTTCCCTCCCGTGGCTTACATCAGAGCGTCGCACCGCGTAGACGGAGCCGCACCGCCCCGCGTAGACGGGGCCGCACCGCCCCGCGTAGACGGGGCCGCACCGCCCCGCGTAGACGGGGCCGCGCTCCCTGCGTCAGTGCTACGGCGCGCCGTCAACCAGCCAACCACGACGAGCGCGAGGAGTGCTGCAAGGGCAAGGGCCCACAAGATCAGCCCCCCCTTGGCCCAGGCGAAAATGGAGTGCAGCGCCATAGCGAGCAGCGCGGGTAGCCCAATCCACGCGCGCCAGGCGCGCAGCGGTCGCGCTGCAAGAAGCCAACCGCCCTTGGGCGCCATCAGGGCCGCCGCCAGGGCCAGCCCCCACATGGGTACCAGCAGCAGAGTGTACAGGCTGAGGAACGACACCTGCGCCTGCCTTAGCAGGAACTGCGCGTAGAGAGCTGGGACGCTGGCGTACAGCCCCGTGACCAGAACCGGACCAAAGCCGGTCTTGGGGCGCAGCAGCGCAGCGACGCCCCAGAACAGCAAGCCCAGCAATGCGAGGTAGGCCAGCCGCACCAACGAGTGCCATAGAAACAGACCAAGGCCCAGCAAGACCGTGACAAACGCGGCCACCACGAACCAGGAACGAGTGACCGTGTCCTGGTTGATGACGATGGGATTGGCGCCCAGCACGTTGTTGAGCGAACTCAGGGGCATGCGCTGATAGCCCTGGCCGGGTTGCAGGACGTGCAGCTCGGTGCGAGTCAGCAGCCAACCCTGGCTGTAGCGCGAGGCGTCGATCTCGGTGTAGGCGCCAGTCGTATCGATCGCGAACAGTATGCCTTCTCCGTCGCTCAGCACAAAGGGGCGCTCAGGAGTGCTGCTCGCCACACCGTCCCGAATGGTGATTTCGGGCAGATACCCGCCCTGAAATGCCAGGCGGATGCCTTGCGCGGCAAGAAAGAGATTACGACCGAGTGCGATGGTCATCACCGTGCTGACCAGTAGCGCAAAGAGCAGGAAGAAGATCACCGCGCTGCCGAGCTTGCGTCGTACGGCCTGACGGTAGAAGGTGGGGCTGACGCAGGGCAGCACCAGGCCCGCGCCGAGCCAGGCCAGCTCGTGGCCGCATCCGGCGGGCTCACTGGCCGGTGTGGCCTGCGGCGACTGGCCCGCAGCGGAGGACTCCGCGCGTGACTGGCCCGCGCCCATGCTCGGCACGATGGGCGGGGCCCCCTTGGAATCAAGCACCGCGTACCACTGATTGGGGATCATGTCCGTGCCTCCTCCAGCATAGAACTCGTAGGTGGTGCGTGGTCCGTGCGGCTCGTCCTGCGTGCTAGCTGACCCAGGGTAGGCGTGCCAGATCCACGTTGCCGCCCGACAGAATAATGCCCATACGTTGCCCCTGGATTTCGCCGCGTCTACTCAAGAGCGCACCGAGCGGCACGGCCGCCGAGGGCTCGACCACGAGCTTCATGCGCTCCCAGATGAGTCGCATGGCCTCGACGATGGCCTCTTCGCTCACCGTCACGATCCCGCGCACGTGACGCTGGATGATGGGGAAGGTCTTGTCGCCTAGCGACGTGCGCAGGCCATCCGCGATGGTATCGGGGTGCTCCTGGGGTACGATGTGCCCGGTCTGCAGAGAACGGTAGGCGTCGTCAGCCTTCTCCGGCTCGGCCCCGATCACGGCGGTATGGGGTGAGAGCGCGGCCACCGTCAGCGCCGTGCCGCTCAACAACCCGCCGCCGCCCACGGGTGCCATGAGCACGTCCAGGTCCGGCACTTCTTCGAGCAACTCCAGCGCCGCCGTGCCCTGGCCCGCGATGACGCGGTAGTCATTGGAAGGGTGCACCACCGCCGCGCCGGTGCGCGCCACCATCTTCGCTAGCGTCTCCTCTCGTGCCTGGGAGGTTGGCTGGCAGAAGGTGATCTCGGCACCGTAGCCCGCCACCGCATTCTGTTTGACCTGCGGCGCATCCTGGGGCATCACCACGTAGGCCCGGATGCCGCGCCAATGCGCCGCCAACGCCAGGGCCGCGGCGTGGTTGCCAGAAGAGTGCGTAGCCACGCCGCGCGCCGCCTCCTCCTCCGGGAGCGAGAATACGGCGTTGGTGGCGCCGCGGATTTTGAATGAGCCCGCCTTTTGCAGGTTCTCGCACTTGAAGAACAGCTCGGCGTGGCACAGTCGGTTGAGTGTGCTGCACGTCAACACCGGCGTGCGGTGCACGTAGGGCCGGATGCGCTCTGCCGCCGCACGGATCTCCTGGATAGTCGGCTCACTCGCCATACGCTGCTCCCACTCCCTAGAAGATGCTGCGCACGAGCAGCAAGAATCCGAGGATGGCCAGCGGAATGCCGAGCGACGCCGCGACGAGAGTGAAGGTCAGCACCGCACCCACGATCATCAGCACCAGGCCCAGCACGCCCGCCACCAGGCGGCCCGTCAGGCCCAGCACCCACGCCAACAGGTCCCAAAGTGCCTTGAACGGCCACAGGAACCAGGGGGTTTTGCTCCTCTGCTTATCCGACATCGTTCTCTCCTCTCAACACGACCTGGCCAAGAGTATAGGGCAGATGGTGGCGCGGGTCAACCAGGCTGAGATGCTTTGGCTCGACCATCTCGCGCCTGCCGCGATCCAGCGCGACCATCAAGAGCCCTGGATGAATGCTTCGCAGTCGCGCTGTCCTGCACAGGCCGGCACTAGCGTGCCACGGCAAACAGGCACTTTAGATATGCGCCTTCTTTGAATCGCACCGGATGATCCAAGGCGTGCCCTGTGCGCACGATCTCACGCAGGGGCCGTCCTGTCTGCAGCGCCGCGCGGTGGACGGTTGCGAAGAACGTGTCGGCGCTCACGCGGCTCGAGCAAGAAGCCATGACCAGCATCCCCTCCGGGCGCAGCACGCCCAGTGCCAGTCGGGTCAGGCGCGCGTAGGCTGCCAGGGCACGCGGCACCTCGTACTGCTGCTTGGCAAACGAAGGCGGGTCCACGATCAGCAGGTCAAAGCGCCGTGCCCTGCGCGCCAGATCGGCCAGCGCGTGAAACGCGTCCGCCGCCAGTAGTTCGTGATGGCAGGCGGCCACGCCGGGCTGGTCCTGGTTGAGCACCCAGTTGCGTTCTGCCGCTGCCAACGCCGGACGACTGAGGTCCAGGCTGACTACCTCGCACGCTCCGCCGCGTGCTGCGTAGACGGAGAAGCCTCCGCTGTAGGCAAATACGTCCAGCACACGTTTGCCTGCTGCCCACTTTTCCACGCGTGCGCGGTTCTCACGCTGGTCCAGAAAGAAGCCCGTCTTCTGGCCGTGGAGCGGGTCGGCCTCAAAGCACAGGCCATTCTCGCGGAACAGCGCAGGCCCAAGCAAGTCCGTCCCACTCAGGATCGGGCCATCCTCCAGACCGTAAAGGGAACCAGGCAGACCTCGCACAGCACGGCTGAGGCGCAGCACACATCGCTCAGCGGGCAGCACGTCCTGTAGCGCCGCGAGCACGTCTTGCAGGTGGGGCACCCAGGCCGCCGTGTAGAGCTTGAGCACCAGCGTGCGGTCGTAGCGGTCCACCACCAGGCCCGGCAGGCCGTCGTTCTCACCGTACACCAGCCGGTATCCGTTGGTGTCGCCCTCGAGCAGAGGCGCGCGCAGCCGCGCCGCGGCCTGCAGGCGCTCACAAAACCACGCAACGTTGATCGTGGCGGGTCGGCCATGCTGCAGCACGTGTACGCGGATAGGTGAGTGCGGGTCGAACAGGCCCACCGCTAGAAAGCGCCCCTTATGGTCGAAGGCCACCGCCAGGTCGCCAGGTTGCCCGTCGTGACTCTGCTCCTGTACGGACGACTCAAAGAGCCATGGATGGCCTGCGCGCAGCGCGCGTTCTGCCTGCGCGCTGACCCGCAAGGCGATGTTCCTGCTGGCTGGTGCAGGGATACGGCTCCAGTCGACGCGTGCGACGGGCTGCATGTGTGGCAAGCTAACCGCGCGTGATCTCCGCGACAAACGCGTTGACCCGCCCGGCATAGTCGCCCGCCAGCTCCTGCTGGGTCAGGGCGAGCCGGGCCAGAGGCTGCCGCCCGCTGCACTCGGTCATCTGCCCGAACACCTTGTCCGTGCCGGGACCGCCGCACGTCATGAAGAAGGCCACCTGCTTGAAGCGGTCCTTGTTCTGCGTCAGGTAGGTCCGCATGGGCGTGGAGACGGAGCCGTTCCAGACCGGCGTGCCGACGACCACCAGGTCGTAGGCCGCCGGATCCTTCTGGGTCGGCTTGAGCACAGTCAGTGCGCCGCGCCCGGCATCGAACCCGGCCATCAAGAACCCCAGGATGCCCTTGCGGTTCCTGGTGTCGAACACCTCCTCCGCGTCGCAGCCCAGCGCGCTGACGATGTCCTGCGCCACACGCCTGGTGTGGCCATCCCTGGAATAGAATACTACCAATACTCTGGGGTTACTCACAGCACTTGGCCTCCCATATTTGTGGTGACGGTCTCAGCCGTCCGTGGTTGGCAGCGACAACTTCAGCAAGTCAACCAGGTCAATGGCACTCCCGCCAGGTTCGCCGGTGGAAGCCACGGTGTTCCCAGCCGCTTGCACCCGCGCGGTTGACCTCCTGGTCACCGCCCGTCAGCCCAGCACGGCGGGCAGCCAGCGCACGCCGCTGCCTCGCAGCGCCACGACCAGCCCCCAGCCAAAGCCTTCGCTCACCTTGAGCTCCGCGCTGAGGCGATGCACGCCCGGGGACACTGCACAACCTACACTGTACGCGCCTGGCTCGACGTAGCCGCGCGAAGCACGATCGGCCATGCCGGAGAAGGTGTTCTTCCCGGTGAACAGCACCCGGTCGTCCAGCTTCAAGCATAGCTCGTCGCTAAAGCCAAAGGTCAACTCGAGCGGTTCGTCGGCCTTGACTTCAAAGCGACGGGTCAGGTGTGCCTCTTGCAGCGAGGTGGGCAGGTACCGGTTGAGGCTCAGCACTCCACCTGGCTCACAGGGCAATGCCCCGAACCCCTCCAAGAACCAGGCATCAAGCGCCTGGAGCGGAGCCGTCGCCAGCACGCCAGCTGGCAGCACTGACGGGCCGTGCACCACGCGCAGGTCACAGAAGTAGGCTGGCAGATAGGTCCACAAACCCACCCGCCCACTGGCCTGCCCGTGCGCCAGGCTCTCCACCACGAGCGGTGGCTGCTCGTCCACCGCGACGGCAGCCCGACAGCCGCTGACGTCCACTTGCAGCTCAAACCATTCACCCATGGGCACGCTGGCCGCCTTCTGGTATGCCGGGCCGCAGTAGAGCTGCCACGTGTTCGAGCCGTGGAACACCGGGTCGTACTGGATCGCATCCCACTGACCGCTGGTATGCGGCTGGGCATAGGCTAGCTCATAGTTGAGCGCGTCAGCCATGTGGAAGGCAATCCCCGGGTACGCGGGTCCCTCGGCGCAGATCTGTACGCGTAATCTGCCGTGGCCGAGCTGCAAGCTGGGCAGGATCACGAGGCCCTCCAGCCGCAAAGCCTTGCGTCCTCGCCAAGTGGTCACCTCTGTGGTGGACGCATGCAGGTCCAACCTGCCCAGGTCCGTCACGTCGAGTTCGTTCGTCGGGTCGATGCCCACTCTACTCCTCCTTCCACGGCACGCGGAAGTTGTCGAGCCACTCGGTCAGCCTGGACACGTGCAGCCAATCGGTGCGTGGCAAAGCCTACGGGCCAAGCTCCGCTGCCAAAACCCCGCATCGGCCATCAGGGCCAAGGTCCCCTTTCGCGTGATCATTGCTTCTCCGTGCGGATCACGACACCGTTGTGAATCACCCAGCCCACATGCTCCAGCTCGTGCAGGTCCCGCAGCGGATCGCCCTGCGCCACCAGCACGTCGGCGGCCTTGCCTGGCTCCAGTGTGCCCAGCTCGCGCTCCAGGTTGCAGACGTGCGCGGCATTCCGCGTCGCGGCGACAATGATCTGCATTGGGCTCATGCCGGCCGCCTGCATCCACTCGATCTCGCGCATGGGCATGCCCAACTGAAATGCCCTCGGCGCGCCGTCATAGTCGGTGCCCAGGGCCACCTGGCCGCCCGCGGGAACAAAGCGCTGCAGGTTCTCGACTACATGCACGCCCACTCCCGGCGCCCCGCCCTTCCACAGCTCGAGAGATCGACCGTGTTGTGTCAGGTGCATTCCGTCCAGACTTCATGGGCCACGGTCAAAGTGCGGTATATCGGCGGGCAGCTCTAGAGACAGCTCGACCAGCCCGGCGAATTCTCCGTCCCGGAACCAGGGCGTCTGATAAATCAGCTTCTTGACGCCGTGCTTTTCGATGGTGTACACGTTGGCCGACTGCGTTTCCAGCAGGTGTCTGAGCTTGCCGCGGGCCGGCTCCGGATGGCAGTCCAGCACGCTGTGGCCGAGCAGGGCCATGCCTCCGTCAGTCTCAAACGTCTGCGCGGCCTTGTCGTTCATCTCTACGATGATGCCGTCGCGGTCACAGACCGTGATCGCGCCGGGGAACTCTTTCATCCAAGCACCCATGATCATATCGTCGTGACCTCCGGAGTTGCTGGTTTCTGCCTCGCCGTGCCATCCACGAATTCGAACACGAATACACGAATCAAGGTACGCGGGTTACTGTGTCCGTGCGCCACGCGTGGATTGCGCTGGGACCCACTCTGCACTCCCCACTGCCACCATCTGCCCATGACGAATGATCTCGGCCGCTATTCGTGTATTCGTGGCTCCATTCGTGGATGGCACCGTGCCACTCGCGGATGGCAACTCACTGCCCAATCCCAACCCGCCTGACGTTGTCGCGGCCGAGGCGCTGGACCGGCCCACTGCATGCACTGCCCGGGAAGACGCGTCTCCACTCCAACTTGCGACGCCCAAAGTTGAACAGAAGGCCCACGGGCATTTGGCTGGCCTTCAAGTAGTTGATCACCTGCGCCACCTCGTCGTTTGTGATCTGGTGGCTAAACGCCTTGACTTCGACCACCACACTGCTCTCCACCAGCAGATCGAGGATGAAAAGCGCCACTGGCACCCCCTCGTGCGCAACCTCGAGGTCGAACTGACGCTTGACTTCAACGCCCAGCTTCTGGAGCTCAACCACAAGGGCCTTCTCATACACCTCCTCCTTGTAGCCATAGCCGAGCGCATTGTGCACCGCCATGGCCGCGCCGATGATTCGGTAGGTGAGGTCATTGCCAGTGGCATCCTGCACGAGTTTGCCCATGCTCATCTCCTGAGCGCACGCGCGATTCGTGTATTCGTGGCTCCATTCGTGGATGGCATCACACACCTACACGAACCTCTCGAACCGTTCCTTCTTCGCCTTGCAGACCGGGCAGGTCTCGGGCGGCTCGTCGCGGGCACACAGGTAGCCGCACACCTTGCAGCGCCACACCGGGTAGGGCAGCGTCAGCAGCGTGCCGGGACGCACCTCGCGCGCCTTGTTGCGCTCTGCGGACGGCGGACGGCGCTCGGGGATGGCATGCGCCTGCTGCTCGCCGCGCGCCATAGCGTCCGAGACGTACAAGGCACAATAGCACGCCCCATACTCGGCCAGGTCTGGATCGCGATAGTCACAGGGGCAGATGATGTCCAGGTCCTGGGCAGTGAGGCCGGTCGCCAGGCGGCACGGACAGGCTGGATAGCCGTAGCGCTGCTCGTTGACCAGCAGGCTCTCGACCAGCCCCTTGGTGAACTCGACGTCTGGGTTGAGATGATAGCCGCCCGCCTCCGCCTCGCGTTTCAGCTTCTGGAATAGAGCTTCCACTTGATCCGGGGTAGGCTGTCCGCTCATAGCCCCAGCGCCTCCTTGATCTTATCCGGCTGGTAGCCCACAATGCACACCGCGTTGTTGATCACCACGGTTGGGAACGAGCACTGCGGGTTCCACTTGGTGACTTCCTGCGTCACCTTGTTTTCCTCTGCCGCAGGTACGAGGTCCACGTCGACGTAGGAATACTCGACGCCCTGCTCATTGAGGAATGCTTTGGTCTTCTTGCACCACCCGCACGTGCTCAGGGCGTACAGGAAGACGTTGCCCTTGTTCTTGCCTTCTACATGCTTGATGTCCATTTGGGGTTGCCTCCATTCTGGTCTTGGTCTCTAGGTCATGAGTCGTGGGGGTGGGTACTGGGCCAGGAGTCATTGCACACGCCGCGGCTCACAGAACCCATGACCCACCACCCGTGATTCGTCACTCCGAGCGCTCACTGCAGCGGGCCGGCGGGCTCTCGACGGGCCTCCACTCCGTGGGATGGTCCCACTCGTCTGCCTTCCAGGGCATGTTCTCGGGTCTGACCAGCGGGAGCACCTCGCGGAAGAATGCCAGCCGCTCTGGCCCCGTCATCGGTGTGAAGCCCTCCGCCACGGCCAGGTCGGCCTCGAGCTGCGCCAACGTCGAGCAGCCCACGATGACGGTCGTCAGGGGCAGCGTCAGGGAATAGCGCAAGGCCCGGTCGGCCACGTGCGCCAGGGCCTTGTAGCCGAGCACCTTCATGCCCACCACGCCGACGCCGTGGCGGTGCGCGTAGGGCAGGAACTCTTCCGCATGGCTGTAGATGAAATGGTCCAACGCACAGGCGGCCACCAGCACCGTATCAAAGGGGAAACGCCGTAGCGCCTCGATCTGCACCTGCGGGTCGGTGTGGCCCGAGATGCTGATGAAGCGGACGAGTCCCTCGGCCAGCGCCTGTGTGGCAGCCTCTAGGGCACTGCCGGGGCCGGTCATGGCGTCCAGTCGCGCCATACTGCTCACGTTGTGCAGGCGCCACTCGTCCACATGGTCCGTCTGCAGACGGGAGAGGCTCTCCTCGAGCTGGCGACGCGCGCCGTCCCGCGTGACGTCCCAGGTCTTGGTGGCAATCCACATTTCCTTGCGGCGGTGTTTCGCCACCAGGCCCACGCGGCGCTCGCTCTGTCCCTTGGAATAGATCCAGGCCGTGTCAAAGTAGCGCACGCCGCGGTCGAGCGCTGTGTTGAGGATCTCCACTGCCTGGTCCTCAGTGCAGCGTTCCTCGTCCACCAGGCGCTGGCAGCCCAGACTGAGGATTGGCAGATACGCACCGGTCTTGCCAAAGGGTCGCGTCTGCATGCGGGACCTCCTCTGTGCTCAGGCTCTGCGGGTGATTATAGCACAGGCAAGCCGTTCTCCGCGAACGCCGCCGAGACGCGCTGAAGCGCGGACTATGAACACGTTAGTAGTACACGCTTCAGCGTGGGAGAGACGCGCTACCATCCCTGCTGCATCGCCCACTGCAGTTTGGAGATCACGTCCACGTCAAACGGACAGCGCTGCATGCACACGCCGCACTCGACGCAGGCCGAGGCCGATGCCGAGCGCACCTTTTCCACTACCGCGCGGATGCGTCCGGGGTAATAGACGTTGACCCGGTCGGCGAGTCGCTTGCGCCCCCGCGGGCCCGCCGTTGCGTCCAGCAGAGCCAGATCGACGCGGCGGATGGTCGCGCCGATGTCGATGCCCTCGGGGCAGGGCATGCAATGGTTGCAGTAGACGCAGTTGCCCTGCGCCTCCTGTTGCAGGGCAGCCAGCAGCGGTCGGTAGTCCTTCTCGGTCTCGCTGGCAGCGGCGTACCGCAACACGGATTGCAGTTGCGCCATGTTCTTGACGCCCGGCACCGCCGTGCACACGCCAGGCTGCGAGAGCACATAGTGCAGGCACTGCACCGCCGTGACGGGACGCACCCGCTGCTGGAACAGCCGGCCGCCCGCAAAAGGCTTCATGGCCACGAGGCCCACGCCGCGCTCGGCGCAGGTCTGGAAGACCTCCTTGCGCCCGGGCGCAAAATCCCAGGCCAGGTTGATGGGGAACATCCAAACGTCAATCGCACCGCTGCGGATGGCCTGCAGCGCAGCAGGCCGACGGTGCCCGCTCATGCCGATGAAGCGCGCCTTGCCCTCGCGCTTCAGGTGCTGCGCCAGGTCGAGCACGCCGCCCGGGCGCGTCACCTCGGCGTAGCCTTCCTCGCTGTTGACCATCTGGACAAAGACGACGTCCACGTAATCTGTGTGGAGCCTGGACAGCAGGTCGTGGAAGAGCCGCTCGTTCTCCGGAACGTCGCACGACAGGCGGTAGTGGCCGCTTGTTTCTGCCGTGCAGATGTGCCCCGCCAGCAGGACCTTGTCCCTGCGCCCCTGCAATGCAGCGCCCAGGTTGTCGCGGTACTCAGGGAACGCGAACACGATGTCAAGGTAGTTGACCCCGCGCCCGACGGCCTCCGCCACCACGGCGGCCACCGCTTTCTGCGGGCGCCGGTTCAGGTACTCGGTGCCCAGCCCGACGACGCTCACCTCCAACCCAGTTCGGCCAAGCTTGCGATACTCCATGCGTGTTGCTCCTGGTTCGCTTCAAGAGTGGCAACCAACCACTCGAACCCACGACACACTAGCCCTCCGGTTGACAATGCGGGCAGATGAAGCTGCTCGTGCCTCCCGTCTTCAACTTCTCGATCGGTGCGCCGCACACTGGGCAGGGCTGCCCCTCGGTGTAGCCAATCAGCAGCTCAGCGCGGAGGAAGCCACCAGGCTGTCCGTGCAAGTCACGCTCGTACCAGGCGCCTCCTTTATCCAGGCTGGGCTGCAGTCCATCGTGAATGGCACGCCAGAGCGCGCCAACTTCCTCTTCGCTGAGTGAGCTCGACAGGCGCTGCGGGTGCAGGCGCGCGCGGAACAGGATGTCGTGGATGTAGAAATTGCCGATGCCCGCGACCTGGCCCTGGTCGAGCAGGAGTGCCTTGAGGCGCTTGCGCTGGTGTTTGAGCAGCGCGCCGAACTCCTCCAGCGTCACGTCCAGTGCATTGGGACCGAGCCGTGCGCTCATGGTGTGCGACTCGAGCTGGCCCGCAGGCACGTAGTGGGCATAGCCGAACCACCAGAAGTTCACCGCCAGGCAGCTCTGGTCCTCGAAATCGAAGACCAGGCGGTACTTGGCAGGCAGCGTCTCGCGCGTGACGAGCAGGATCTCGCCGCCCATGCCCAGGCTCAGCAGCATCCAGCCCAGGGTCGTCTCCACGAACAGCCATTTCCCACGGAACGTTACGTCTAGTAATCGCGCGCGAGTGAGAGCCACGGCAAACTGCTCGGGCGACACGTTCAGACACTTGGGCTGCAGCACTTCCACCGCGCGGATGGTTTTGCCGACCAGTTCCGCTTTCATCTCTCGTGCGCGGGAAGCGATCTCGGGAAGCTCGGGCATGTGAGTCTCCTGTGTTGCGGGTTTCGAGTCTCGGCTTGCGCGTTGCGCGCTGCATGCCTCATGCGCATGGGACGAGGCACATGTCATTCCTCACGTTTCACGGGCACGCACCACGCAACAAGGGCATCTAGATCCCTGCGCGGATCTTGTCCAGCGTTGCCTTGACCTGCGGTGGCGTGAACTTCAGGAAGCCCGCCAGCTTCCCGCACGTCTCGTACTCGTCGCAGTGCGCGCAGTTGGGCAACCCACGCGCTACGCCACACGTGCGGATCTCGCACTCGGCGCAGTGGCCACCCAAGCGGCCATCGAAGGCCAGGCAGCCGTCGCACGTGACGTAGGCTGCGTTAATGGTCGGCGCGTTGTATGCCACCCGCCACTGGGCGGCGACACGCTCCTTGGCCTGTTCGTCGTTGGCCTGCGTGGCGATGCGCGCCTCGCAGGTAGCACAATCTATTCCACAGACCGCAATCATACGCTCCATCATATACGCTCCTTTCGGTTTCTTGCACGTCCGCGCCATCCGTGCTTCCGGCGCAGGCTTGGCTCGCGGGCGGGCCGGAGCAGAGTATAGCACAAATGTTCTGTTGATGCAAATCGCGCTCGCTGCGGTTTGTGGAGAACCTTTCCGAAAGGCGGTGCCGCGATACCTGCGGCCGCTTGCCGCGACGCCTTGCGGGAAGGTAGTCCCACTATGCCGCCAAACGGGCAGCAGTCTCCGCCAGGCGCGTGGAGTAGCCCATCTCGTTGTCGTACCAGGCCGCCACAGACACTAGCGTGCCGTCCAGCACCTGCGTCAGTGGAAGGTCGATGATCGACGAGTGTGGATCGCCCACGATGCGCGCCGAAACCCACTCATCCTCCAGCACGTCCAGCACGCCCTTGAGCGGTGGGTTGGCAGCCGCCTTGCGGAAGGCATCCTTGACCTCCTCGGCTGTGGCGGGGCGCTGGAGCACGGCGTTGACCTCGGCGATGCTGCCCGTGCGGGTCGGCACGCGGTAGGCTTTGCCGGTCATGTTCAGGTCAGGCCAGATGAACTTGAGCGCCTTGGCCGCACCAGATGAGGAGGGGATGATGTTCTCCGCCGCCGCCCACGAGTCGCGCCGGTCCTTCATCGGTTGGTCCGTCAGAGACTGGGAGTTGGTGTAGGCGTGTACGGTCGAGAACAGGCCGCTCCGGATGCCCCAGTTCTCGCTCAGCACCTTGATCACGGGTGCCAGGGCATTGGTGGTACAGCTCGCCATGCTCACGATCTTGTGCCTGGCGGGGTCGAACTGCTCCAGATTAATGCCCGGCAGCAGCACCGCGTCGCAGTCCTGCAAGCTCTTGCTGGGGGCGCTGACCAGCACGCGCTTGGCCCCGCGATCCAGGTGCGCCTGGGCCACCGCGCGCTGCGTGGCACGACCCGTGCAATCGACCACCACGTCCACGCCCAGCGCGCCCCAGTCCGGTAGCGTCTGCATGGAGTCAAAGTAGGGGATCTCGCGGCCACCGATGACGAACCCCTTGGCCGCGGCCTTGACCTCTTCGTGCCAGCAGCCATAGTTCGTGTCCACTGCAAACAGCGCCGCCAGGGTGGGAACGTCCTTGATGTCCGAGATCGAGGCAGGTACCCACAGCCCGGCCTTGAACGCCGCTTTGAGCGCGGAGCGTCCGATCCGTCCAAACCCGTGAATTGCGATCTTGCCCATGGAAACCTCCTTGAGAGTCATTGGTTCGTGTCCAGCACCTATAGATAAGAGTATACGGACATCCAGTCGTGAGTCAATAGGGGAGTCTGGGGTGCAGTGCACTGTTCTCCCGCGGTGTAGCTGTCAAATGCCGCCCGCACTCTGCCACCCATAGTCGGGTGGTGTTTACCAGTGATGTTCGCTTGGGTGTTTACCACTTGGCGAGTGTGGCGGCTGGTTAGTTGTTGGTGAGCAAGGCTGGTGGTTGGCTGTTGATCTCCTTTCTGCGATCGCGCTGACGGTAGCTTTCTCCGCGGATGATGAGGGTATGGGCATGGTGAGTGAGACGATCCAGGGCGGCACTGGCGAGCAAGTCATTGGCAAACAGCTCGGCCCATTCCTCGAAGGCGCGGTTGCTGGTGATGATGAGCGAGCCACGCTCGTAGCGCTCACTGATGATGTCATAGAGGTCTTGAACGGCCTGTGCAGAAAGT
>Ga0315288_10003267_pt1 | contig 20740 bp, 20 predicted proteins | sample YL17G11_20_MG_FD_203454 | JGI IMG/M metagenome (GOLD analysis project Ga0315288, IMG submission 203454) | Sediment microbial communities from Yellowstone Lake, YNP, Wyoming, USA - YL17G11_20 | ecosystem: Environmental > Aquatic > Freshwater > Lake > Sediment | place: USA: Wyoming | collected...
TACAAATTTGTTCCGGAACCCCTGTGCTCAAAAATTGCCAAACTGGCGGTTCGTGCTTTTAACGGTCTTCATCATAACGACTACGCAAAGTTCGATATAAGAATAGAGGATTCTACAAACACTCCTTATTTCACCGATTCCAATCCGAACACCGCTTTTGGCCCCGATTTGGGCCTTCCCTTTACAGAGGTATTAAAATTGCACAATATCTCTTTTGAGGAAGTTTTGACAAGCTTGCTCTCTAAGTATGCAAAGAACCTTCCTTAATCCGTACTTTCCGACGATGCGAAGGGTGAGGCAAAAAACTTCGTCCCATTGTGCGCCGGCGGTTCTCGAGATGCTGGCAAGTTATGTTGGGAAGGATGTAGACCAAGACGCTTTTGTGGAAGCGGCCGAAGCTACCGAAAAACTTCGTGTTTACGGTATGACCGTGGATGAAATGGGAAGGGCGGTAACACGGCTTATGCCCGACGTCCAGTTTTGGTACAAGCACCACGGCACCCTTTCGGAACTAACCGAAATTGTCAGAATACATAAATATCCGGTTGGTATTGAATGGCAGGGAGTTTTTTATGAAGATGCAGACGAAGACAACGGCCACTACAGTATTGTTACCCACATTGACACGGTTAATAACATCATAGTTTTGGCCGACCCCTACAAGCGTTTTGCCGGGTCCGACAGGAGCTTCCATGTTTTGGAATTTGAAGAACGCTGGTGGGACGAAAACGAAATCATAGATACTTGGAGCCGGAAACACAATATAGTTAGAGACGAACACACAATGTTTATAATTACTCCCAAACAGGTATATTTTCCCGAAATTCTGGGAATGAATAGGGGCTAAGAAATGTTTAGAAAAAAATTAAACGATATTTCAGTAGCCCAATAAGAAGATTTAAGGAAAAATAGCCAAAAGAATACCAACTAATATACTAAACAAGAAAAGCCAGCCGGTTGTGTAGATGACTGATTTTATTGCTTTTTTAGTATCCTTTTTCTCCCAGAAAAGAATAAAAGGGTAGTATCCGAATAGAAGCGCGCAAATAATTACCGAAATAACCAATAAAAGAAGCATGAGCGCCGGCCCCAGGAAACTATTGATAGGTCCTAAGATACGTCCCGCCTGCCAAAAAAATGTTCCAATAAGAAGACAATATAGCGTTAAACCAAAGGCTTGAAGAAATGCAATAAAGCCTAGCGAAAATTTTTTCATATAATATATTGTAGCATTCCGTTTCCTACGGCAACACCGTAATTAATGCTTGGCGGGCGTGTCGCCGCCCACTTGGTCGATTCTATGGAGAACTTCGGGAGTAATTTTTCTTCCCGCTCTATGTTCTGCCACTCCAACCTTTATCCAATCGGGGACTTCGGGTAAATTTACGTCGAAATTATTCCTGACTGCTTCTTCGATGCAGTAAATTCTAGCCTGAATTGCCTGAATAAGGAAGTCGGGTGTTTCAGCTGTCATGATAGGGAAGTATAGCAATGAAGAATTTGCCAATCAAGCAGGCCTTAGTAGCCGCACTTAGAACTGTTTGGTATAAAATAAGTTCGTTTGATGTAGGCAAAATCCAAGAGTTTCTTAATCCTCAACCAGCTTTTGCAGTTTAGTTCTGAATGTAGTTATTTATGGCCTGCAAAAAACTCCAGCCATTGGAGTACCGCATTTTGGACATTTAGTATTAAAACAGGGGATACCCCTTTGGTGCGGAGCTTTTTCTCCGCAATTTGGGCAAACACAATCCGCCGAACCTCCCAATCCCTGACCTCTTCCTGACATAAAACCTCTTCTTCTACCGCCACGACCTAATGGGCCTATGTCATCTAAAACCGGCATAACATATTCACCCCCTTTCAAGCTTAAGGCTTTTCCGAAGATTAGAGCCTTGGCAATTTTATAATGTGCCGAGTGGATAATTCTTAAAAAGGTTACTCTGGAGATATTCATTTTTTTGGAGCTTGCTTCCTGGTCTAATTTTTCTAAATCAGCCAGTCTAACGGCTTCCACTTCATCAAGAGTTAGGTTTTCCTCCGCCAAGAACCTAAGCGGAATACCGACTGGTTTAAAGTAAGTTACTTCAGGATTAAATCTAACAAGCCTTTTTCTTTTAGGTCGACCAAACATAATCATATTATATGAACATATGTTCATAATGTCAAGGGGTAGAGAATCCTGGGAATAGTTATTTTGAGATATGATTTGAGGCTATTTTGCAGGGGTGGTAGGAATCGAACCTACGTTCGAGGTTTTGGAGACCTCCGGCCTACCACTGACCGACACCCCTAGAATAGGCATATTATAGCGGAACTAATGGCTAATGGCTAATAATTAATGGCTAAAAAGAGACTACTTTAGCTTGGAAGTTTCCTTGTGCGAGGTAACCTTTTTGCAGGTTCTGCAGTACTTATTTAATACCAATTTTCCCTCCATATTGATCTTGTTCCGCTCTGTTATGTAGTTTTGGCTCTTGCAGATGGAACAAATCAAAGCAACCAGTTCTCTTGCACCTTTTTTTGCCATACGTTGGATATTCTATCACACCTTGAGCTCGAACGAGAGCCGAGGGTGGGAATCGGACCCACGACCTAGTCATTACCAATGACTTGCTCTGCCACTGAGCCACCTCGGCGCAAGGCCAATTATACCAAAAATTGATATACTTAAGGTATGATTCGCTGGCAGGCTCTGTTCTTAATTTTAGCCGGGATTATACTAATTCTTCTTATCTATATCCTCAAAATCCACCCACTCAGATAGGGTGTCAAGAAACGAGTGCCAAGGCTAGGATTCGCCGTGCATAGAACGAAGTTCCTTAATCTGCACTATCGAAGACAGCCGCGAGCACGACCGAAGGGAGTGCCAAGGCTAGGATTCGAACCTAGGTAGGCCTTTCGACCGCCAGATTTACAGTCTGGTGCGATTGTCCGCTCCGCCACCTTGGCCCTTCGACTACGCTCAGGGTGAACTTGTGAGCCGACGAGAGGATTCGAACCTCTGACTTGCTGTTTACAAAACAGCTACTCTACCGCTGAGTTACGCCGGCTCGTCGGAATGAGCTTCGCTTGTCGGTATTTGTCCTCAATTGAGGCCAAAACCTTAACGCTTCGCTATTCCTCCTCTCAAAATTGTTTCGCAATTTTGGTAAGCGAACAAATTATATCAAATTGAGGCTGTATTAGCGAAGTTGAGGAGAATGAATTGACCCTGCTTCGGAGGTTGGGCTAAATTTTCCTGGAAAATCCAGGTGGGTAAGCTGTCTCTAAACCCAAGGGCTTAAAGAACTTCGCCTTCCCTATATCATTTCGTGGTCAGGAAAGTTTAACCTTCAACCCCCTCAATCAGGGTCATTTATATTTTAGCAAATTAGTCAAGCCCGGGTAAGGCCTAAATAATGGGGTTTCCGGGGATAAATAGCCTCAAAATGACATTTATAACCGGGTAAATTACAATTGAAATAAGCGAATTTCCCCCGAATATTGGGAAGAGAAGAAAAAGAAGAAGGATTAGTCCGTAGCGTCTCAGAAAAATATCAAGTTCATAAGCTTCTTTTTTGGGAAGAAGCCCAATCAAGATTTTGCCCCCATCCAAAGGGTGAACGGGAATCAAGTTAAAAATAGCCAGACCTACATTTACAAGAATTAAGGCATAAAAAAGTCCGGACAAAGCAATTGCCGAGGAAAAAGGAGCCAGAGACAATCGCAAAAATATAGCACTTAAAGTAGCAATAATTAAATTGGATGCCGGCCCCGCAAGGGAGATTAATGCCGCATCCCTTTTGGGATTGGCCAGATTATAAGGGTCGTATTCAACCGGTTTGGCCCAGCCGACCACAATCGGGGAACCGAGAAAGATTAATAGTAGGGGAATAAGCACGGTTCCGTAAATATCCAAATGCGCCAGAGGATTTAGGGTCAGCCTTCCCATAGCTCTGGCCGTGGGGTCGCCAAGTCTATCCGCCATCCAAGCATGTGATGCCTCATGCACGGTTATGGCGACTAAAAAACCGATAATTAAATAAACAACAGATAAATGCATGTTCTTTACTCTGGCTGCGTGCTAATAGTATAATCTAGGACAACTAAAAGCTCAAAACTAAAAACTAATAACCAAAGCCTAAAACTCTCAAGTTTTAAACTTTAAGATTTAAGTTATGGTTTTAAGTTTTTAGATATAAGTTTTCAGTTAATATTATGGCCTATATCTGCGACATTTGTGGCAAAAGCATAGTCTACGGGCGCTCACAGCGCCATGGCCGTGGTGTGGCAGGCAAGCGCTGGAGCAAAAGGGCTCAGGTTACACCGAGGCTTTTTAAGCCTAATCTTCAAAAGGTCAGCGTTATTGTGAACGGTGTCAAAAAGCAGATGACCATCTGCGCCAAGGATTTGAAGAAATTAAGAAGCGTAGAAAAGGGAAAGTCTTACAAGGGAATGGCGCTTCCGTAGCCGGTAAGAAATTGCTTCCAGGTGACAGGAATTTTTCCTTCCAGTTGAACCTCATCAGGAACTAATTTTTCTGCTTCCAAGTGTGCCTTTAGAATCTTAAGTCTTAATTCTTTATTCATAATTCTTATCCAAGTCCAGGCTCCGGGCCAGGGGAACATTGCTCGGATAAAACGCTCCACAACTTGAGGAGAGGTAGCCAGAGAAAAATCCTTGGCAAATCCGATTGGCAATTTTTCTTTTAAAGATTTACCTTGCAGAGCCGCCTTGAAATATTTAAAGGGGATAAGACCGTGCTCTTTATCGGCCCTGATTGTAAGGGTTGCCTGACTGTCATCCTGTTTCCTTGGATGAATTTTTCCTGCCAGATAGGCCGGAATGAGAGCGGCAAGAACATCGGCGCTGCGTTCAAACAATCTGTTTCTCAAAGATTCGCTAGTATCATCAGGTAAAATTTCTTCTTTAAATTGTGCATAAATATCGCCATGGTCGAGTTTGTCGTCAAGTTTAATAACACTTACCCCGGTTTCCGCCTCACCCGCGGCTATTGCGGCCTGCACCGGAGATGCTCCGCGGTATTTCGGCAAAAGCGAAGGATGAATATTTAAAATCCCCTTGGGAAAAAGTTTGATTACTTCCGGCGGGATAATTTCTCCATACGCCGCCAGAACTCCCAAATCGGCTTCCACGCCCTTTTCCACGAGTTCGCGCGAAGAGTGAAAGATGGGAATTTTTCTTTTGTATGCAAAGTCATCAACGGGTGAAAAGGTGAGTAGCTGCTTTCTCCCGGTCGGTTTCGGTGCTTGGGTGATAACTGCAATAACCGTTTTATCTTTGGGCGTATCGAACTTTTTGCGCAATGCGTCCAAGATCGGGACAACATAATCGGGTGTACCAAAGAAGATGATTCTCATAAGTAGCTAATAACTTAAAACTAATATCTAATAACCATAACTTAAATCTAAAAACTGCAAAAAGGTTAAGACGTTTTTAGCTATGGTTTTTAGTTTTAACATTTAAGTTTTAAGTTAATTCCACCTCCTCCCATTCGCCGTTTTTATCGAGCTTAAATAGCGGTTTTTTCTCCTCGAGAAGCCTGTCGATAAAAAGCTTTCCGTTTAAATGATCGACCTCATGCAGAACTATTTGCGCATAGAAATCTTTAAACTCCTCGACTTTTTCGCTGCCGTTTTCGTCCGTATATTTAAGTTTAACGACGGCCGAACGCTTTAAGGTGCCGTAATAGTTAGGGAGAGAAAGACAGCCTTCCATGATTGACTTGTTACTAGTGACTTGTGGCTTGTGACTGGTTTTTGAAAGCGCAAGGATTTCGGGATTGATGCACACGCGGCTAACGTCTTTAAAGCTAAACACGAAAATTCTCAAGTTTTTGCCGATTTGCGGTGCGGCAAGACCGACTCCCTCCGGCTCTTTTTGAATAGTCAGAGTGTCAACAAGGTCGCGCACTATCTGTTCGACCTTCTTGTCCATGCCGATTACGGGTTTAGAAGGCTCGCGCAAACGAGGGTCACGAACATTTAGAATTTTCCGTATCATTGGGGTAAGTATACCAGAATTGAGGCTACTTTCCGACTTCTTCGAGTTGCTGCTTTGTAATCGAGTCGTTCGGGTCGATATATTTCAGAATATATTCAAGCTGGGCTCTTGCCTCTTTTTTGTCGCCCCTATCGTTTAGGAGAATCGCAAGGGCGAGTCTGGCTTCTTTATAGTTGGCTTTAATATCGACCGTATGCTCCAAAGTCTGTAAGGCCTCGTCGTTTTGGCCCAGGCGGGAATAGATAAGCCCCAAGTTGTAGTAAAGCTTGGCGTCGGTCGGGGCCAGTTTTATCGCATCCAATAGAACCGCCAGCGCGTCGTTTAAATAGCTGGGGTTTATTATTGCCAGTTTAATAAACATGCTAACCCTGCTTCGCCTCAAATTTACATTTGCGGGTGAAAGCTTTACTGCACCATCCGATTCGATAATTGCGGCGTCCGCAAACTGCTGGGCTTTGTCTTTCTGATGGTCCTGTGCAAGTGTAACCGCAATCGAGGAATAACTGCTGGAAATTTCGTTGTGGAAAATCGCCTCGTTAGGAGAGAGCTTTTCTGCCCGCATAAGATATTGGGCTCCTTGCGCGAACTGCGAAGAATCGTCATAAAGCTTACCCTTGGCATATAGAAAATCCGCATACCAGTATCTGCTGATAACTATCAACAGCCAGCTTCCAACCAACAACAGAATAACTATTGCGGCTTTTTGTCCGCTTGCGAGTTTTTTAAGTTGTATGTTGGAAGTTGTTTGTTGGTTGTTCGCAAGAGCGATTGCGATTGCGGGGAAAAGGAAAAATTCCAAGTTGACCGGAACAACCGAAAATCCGAAGAAATTGGACACGAGAATGCTAACGTAGCCCGCCCCAAACGCATAAGCCTTCCCGCGCCAAAACAAATAAAGCGTGGATACTATTAATATAAGGTAGGAGACGATTCCTACGGTTCCCGTATTGGCCATAAAATTGAGATATTCGTTGTGGGCTTTGTTGTATAAGAAGTCCCATTCCGAAACCAAATTATGCTCTACCGGCCGGAAGTTGTAGTAAGAATAGGCGAATGTTTCGACGCCAGTCCCCAAAACAGGATAATGTTTCCAGATTTCTATTGCGCCTTTCCATACGATTTTTCGAATAGTTCCCGATTCCGTTCCTCCAACTTCCAACGCAGGTCCCGCCGAGGGTCTAGTTGGAATATTGATAATTAGGGTTTTAGTCTTTATAAAATTCGCAAAAGTAGGGGTCCAGGGAGTTCCGGTCGCTCCTGCGAGAATTAAAAGTGCAAAGTTCAAAATTAAAAATTTACTAACAAGTTCTCTATCCAATAGGTTTTTCTTGAAAGATTTAAAAATTGTAATTCCCCAGAAAATTATCCAGCCAGTGGCGAAACCTAAGATGCCCGAGCGCGACTTTGTGTAGAGGAGAGTTAGAAAAAATAGAGTTGAAACAGAAAGCCACAGCCAGAAAACTTTGCTTTTAATTTGTAGATTTGTAGATTTGTTTATTTGTAGATTCCAAATTAGTGGTATAAGTGCCGCAATCCAGGCAGCAAGCCAGTTTGGCTGCCCGAGTGTCGAGAAAACCCTATTTTGAACATCCTGCACCCAGAGATTTTTGTCAATTCCGAAGTGTTCCAAAACGCCGTAAAGGCAAACCAAAACACCGGAACCCAAGAGAAAATACAAAGCTTTTTTTGTTTTCTTGGCGTCCATATTTGAGACAAACGCCCAGTAGAGTAGGGTATAGCTTAAGCTCGATAAAAATCCCCCGTTGAATCTTGAGTAATAGCCCAAAAGCGAAGTCCTGAAGTCAATAGAGGTGATCGTCGAAAGAATTTGAGAGATAAGAAAGACAATAAGAGGAATATCCAATATTGTGCGACGGAAGATAAACTTTTTGCCAGCAACCATTTTTGCTCCCCAAGTGACCATAATTAGAATCATGAGGGCGTATGTTGCTAGCATCTTATTAAATTCGAAAAGCTCCGAAGTATACGGATAAAGAACGATTGGTACAAAAGACAGCAGGATGTAAAAAAGTATCTCAATCATTACAAGAAGAATGTACACCAGAATGAAAAGGAATTGAAGTGGCCTTTGAAAAATTTAGATGCCGCGTTATACTCAATCCGCTATGAATTTCTCCTTAGTAAACCGCATTCTTGGGCTTTTTTCCCACGACATCGGAATCGATTTGGGAACGTCTAATACTCTCGTGTATGTTCGCGGAAAAGGAATTGTTATTAGAGAACCTTCGGCTGTGGCCCGTCGCAAAAAAACAAAAGAGATTTTGGCAATCGGAGCATCCGCAAAAAAAATGCTGGGTCGGGTGCCATCGTCAATCGAAGCGCTAAGACCCCTAAGAGACGGAGTTATCGCCGACTTTGATGCAACCGCCGCGATGCTTACCTATTACATTAAAAGAGTTCACGACACCGGAGGAAATATTCCCAAAATTCCCCGGCCCAGGGTAGTAATCGGCATTCCTTCCGGAGTTACGGAAGTAGAAAGACGTGCCGTTGCCGATGCGGCAATAGAGGCAGGGGCAAGGGAAGCAAATCTTATTGAGGAGCCAATGGCTGCGGCAATCGGAGCGGGACTGCCGGTCGAAGGTCCGGAAGGAATTTTTATTGTTGATATCGGCGGAGGGACGACGGAAATGGGTGTAATCTCCATGGGTGGGATTGTAGTCGGTCGCTCGATAAGAATTGCCGGGGATGAGATGGACGAGGCGATAATTAATTATGTCCGTCTTAAATATTCACTCCTTCTGGGCCAGCCCTCCGCGGAGGAAGTAAAAATTTTAATAGGCAGCGCTGGGGTGGAAAAAGAAAAGTATGCAGTAGTTAGGGGACGGGATTTGGAAAACGGGCTTCCAAAATCAATAAAACTTGCGGGAAGCGAGATACGCGAGGCGCTGTCTCCGATCGTACAGGAAATAATAGGAACAATTACTGATACACTGGAGGAAACCCCGCCGGAGTTACTCTCGGATGTTATGGAAAGAGGAATTTATATGGCCGGCGGAGGTTCGATGTTGCCGCAAATTGATAAAATGGTTTCGGAAGCGACAAAAATGCCGGTTTATGTATCCGAGGATCCCTTAACCTGCGTTGTCCGCGGATGCGGAAAAGTTTTGGAGGATAACGGACTTTTGGCAAAAATTCGAGTTTCGCGAGGGCTATAAAAATGGAACGCCTGTCTTCCGCAACAACAGAAAGCTGGCTGCCTTGGTTTTGGCGGGGAGTTTTAATTTTACTTTCCCTAGTTCTTATTGGCCGGCTTTTCGAACTTCAAATTATTAAAGGCAATTACTACAAGGGCCTTGCGGAGGGAAACAGAATTCGGCGTGTCCCGATTGTCGCACCCAGGGGAAAAATATTGGCGAGAGGCGGGGAAATTCTGGTAGGCAACAAAGAGGTTATTGAAAAAATAATTTTTGACCCTATCGAGGGATATACAAAAACAACCGACACCCGCGGCGCAAAACCCGAACAGTTGATAACGGAACATCACAGAGATTATAAACTCGGTCAGGCATTTGCGCATGCAGGTGGGTATTTGGGAGAAGTTTCCCCGGATGAGGTGGGAAAAATCGACCCGCGCTGTCCGGAAAGAGGACCGTGGAAAATCGGCCAGCTTGTAGGCCGTTCGGGATTGGAAAGGGAGTATAATTGCACTCTTTCCGGAACCGACGGGGAAGAACTGGTAGAAGTCGACGCCTTCGGCAAAGAGGTCAGAATATTGGGAAAGAAAGACCCAATTCCGGGAAATGATTTAAAAACTTCAATTTCTTTTTCTTTGCAAGAAAAAGTCGCAAAAGCCTTGGATAAAAAGGGCGCCGTGGTTGCTACCGACGGAAAAGGCGAGGTTTTGGCATACTTTTCTTTTCCTTCATACGATCCAACCAAAGTCGGGGCATATTTGAATGACCCAAACCTGCCGCTTTTTGATAGAGTGGTCGGCGGACTTTTCCATCCGGGTTCTGTTTTTAAGCCCATTGTCGCAATGGGGGCCTTGGAGGAAAGAAAGATAGACAAAAATTACATCTTTAGCGACCCCGGTGTAATTCGGGTGGGAACTTTTTCTTATTCCAACTGGTACTTTAACCAATACGGAAAGACGGAAGGAGAAATAGGTTTGGTCCGCGCGATTGCCCGCTCTACCGATACATTCTTCTACACTATTGGAGCAATGATTGGTCCGGACAAAATTGCCCAGTGGGCAAATAAATTTGGCATGGGTCAGCCCACAGGAATCGATATCCCCGGAGAAGTAGCGGACTTAATTCCCACTCCCGAATGGAAATTGAAAGCCACCAAGCAGCAATGGTTTTTGGGGAATACATATCACTATGCAATCGGTCAAGGAGATGTTGCTGTTAAGCCGCTTAGCGTCAATGTCGAAACTTCGGTTCTTTCCCAGGACGGAACAATTTGTCTTCCTCGCATTGCTGAAAAACCGGTTTGCAAAAGTTTAAACATCGATAAGAAGAAACTTGATTTGGTAAGGGAAGGAATGATTGAAGCTTGTACTACTGGAGGAACCGGTTATACGTTTTTCGATTTCAAACCCCAAGTCGCCTGCAAAACCGGAACAGCGGAGACGGCGGTTGATGGAGAACCCCATGCGTGGTTTACGGTTTATGCCCCGGCCGATTTTCCGACAATTGTCTTAACGGTTATGGTGGAACGCGGCGGCGAAGGTTCCAAGGTAGCGGGTCCTATTGCGACGGAAATTATGAAATTTTGGTTTAGCGAAAAGTGAAAGAAAAACATTATTTGGTTGCCCTTTCGGCATTTATCCCCTTCGGTCCAAAGAGGATAGAACTTTTAACCGGATATTTCGGAAGCGCAAAAAAAGTTTGGAATTCATCTTCGAAAAAACTTTTGCAGGTTGGCACAAACGAAAAAACAGTTGCCGCGTTTGAAACTTTTCGTAAGGCTTTTGGCATAGAGTCTTATCTTAAAAAGCTCGAAAAACTTAAAATAGAGTTTGTTGTCAGAGACGACAAAAATTACCCCGAAAATCTGAAAGATTTGGATAATGCTCCGATGGTTCTATACATTCGGGGGAAACTAAAAGCAGAAGATACAAACGCAGTTGCCGTAGTTGGTTCGCGAAAAATGACTTCCTATGGAAGAGAGGTAACCGAAAAATTTTCTTCAGAACTAGCGAATTTTGGTATAACAATAGTTTCCGGTTTGGCCAGGGGAATCGATACGGCGGCACATAAAGGTGCTCTTTCGGTCGGCGGAAGGACGATAGCGGTTCTCGGGTGCGGATTAGACTCTGTATACCCGCCCGAAAATACCCAGTTGGCGAGTGAAATTATCGAAAAGGAGTCAGCAGTGGTTTCCGAATATCCGCTCGGACATCCCGCTCTTCCGATTAATTTCGCCAGCCGCAATAGAATTGTTTCGGGACTTTCAAAGGCAGTATTGGTTGTCGAGGGAGCAGAGAAAAGTGGAACTCTTTTAACCGCATCAAGCGCAGCGGACCAAGGAAGAACGGTCTTTGCGGTTCCTGGACAAATAACATCACCGCTTTCCGCAGCACCGCTTTTTCTTCTTAAAAACGGGGCAAAAATAGCAACCGAGCCTTCCGATATTTTGGAGGAGTTGGATATTCAAGTAAAAGTCGATAGAGAAAAGATAGAAAAAGTAATGCCGTCAACAAAAGAAGAGACGGAATTGCTTGAAATTTTGACCAACGAGCCCCTACATCTTGACGAGGTTGCTAGAATATCTTCTTTGGACACACCGAGTGTTTCTGCTAGACTGACTATTATGGAATTAAAAGGGCTTGTAAAAAATATGGGAGGCGGAGTATACCGAAAAATATGAATTTGGTAATTGTTGAGTCGCCAACAAAAGCAAATACTCTTTCGAGATTTCTCGGAAAGGGATTTGATGTTGAGGCAACCCGCGGCCACGTAATGGATTTGCCAAAAAGTGAGTTAGGTATCGACGTCAAACAAAATTTCAAGCCGACCTATGTTGCGGTAGAAAAAAGTCTCGATGCTGTTGTAAGGATTAAGTCCCAAGCAAAAAAGGCAAGCAAAGTTTATCTGGCAACCGACCCGGATAGGGAAGGCGAGGCAATAGCCGAACATGTTAAGGACATAATCGGGGACCACAAAACGGTAAGAATTGTTTTCCACGAAATTACCAAGGATGCGGTTGAGGAAGCAATCAAAAATCCACGAGACATCGACCACAGCTTGGTTGACGCCCAGATTGCCAGAAGAGTTTTGGATAGACTTGTGGGTTATAAACTTTCGCCACTTTTGTGGAGAAAAGTCCGGCGCGGACTTTCGGCGGGAAGGGTACAAACGGTAGTGGTACGGCTTATTGTCGAAAAAGAACGGGAGATAGAAAAGTTTAAGCAGGAAGAATATTGGGAAATTTGGGTTGACGTAAAAGGCAAGGATGCGAAGGGATTTTCGGTTAAATTAGTCAAAATTGGAGAAAAGACCGCGGATGTAAAAAACGGTAAGGATGCCAAAAAAATTGTTGAGGATTTGGAAAAATCGAAATATGAAGTTTTGGATGTTTCCAAGAAAGAAGTCGTAAAAAATCCTTATTCTCCTTTTACAACTTCAACAATGACCCAGGCCGGAGCCAGAATCTTCGGCTGGTCCGCGAAAAGAACAATGTCGATTGCCCAGCATCTTTATGAGCAGGGACTAATTACCTATCACAGAACCGACTCGGCTCACATCGCGGAGGCGGCGGTCAAGAAACTGCGAGATTATATTAAAAGCGAATATGGAGGTGAGTATCTTTCTCCCGAACCCCGGATTTATAAAACAACTTCCAAGGTCGCTCAAGAGGCACACGAAGCAATTCGTCCGACAAACCTTAATGCGAAACTAAAATCCGAAGGCAAGTATGCGCATGACGAAGAGACATTATATTTCCTTATCTGGAAAAGGTTTGTTGCCTGTCAGATGGCATCTTCGATTTACGACGAAACCACAATTGATGTTTCGGCCAACCCTGACTACCTGCTAAGAACCACGGGGCAAACAATGAAATTCGACGGATGGAGAAAAGTTTTGCCTGCGGGTAAAGTTGCCGAAGAGGTGGCGATAATTTTGCCGCAGGTTACAAAGGGCGAGCCCCTTCATTTAATTAAAGTCAATTCCGCACAGAAGTTTACCGAGCCCGCTGCGCGCTTTAACGAAGCGTCTTTGATTAAAACTCTCGAAAAACTCGGCATAGGCAGACCTTCGACCTATGCTCCGATAATCTCAACCATACAGGTGAGAAATTATGTTGAAAAGAAAGAGGGAAAGTTTTACCCGACTCCAGTCGGGGTTGCAGTAAATGATTTTTTAATGGAGCATTTCCCGGACATTTTTGATTATCAGTTCACGGCGGAAATGGAAGGGGACCTTGATAAAATAGCAAACGGTGACGGGAAGTGGTCGGATTCAATAAAAAAATTTTGGAATCCTTTTAGCAAAACTCTGGAAATAGTAGAGAAGGGAAGCAAAAGGGTAAAGATTGAAGTCGAAAAACTTGGTATAAAATGTCCGGAATGCAAAAAAGGAGAACTTGTTGTAAGAATCGGAAGATTCGGGAAATTTGTTTCCTGTTCGAGGTTCCCCGATTGCAAATACACAGAAAAATATATAGAAAAAGTCGGGATAAAATGTCCGGAATGCAAAACCGGAGACGTAATTGTCAAAAAGACCAGAACCGGAAAAAGATTTTACGGCTGCAGCCGCTACCCCGAATGTAATTGGGCTTCTTGGAGAAATCCCCTGCCGCCAAAAGCGTAAGTTTGCGTATTGACACACCTACCCCTCCTTTGTTAAAACCACCAGAGAGAACTTTTCATGGCGCGAAGTAAAAAACCGGTTCTTAAATTTAAACTTCTTAGTAAAAATGCCAAACTTCCTTTTTATGCTCACGATGACGACGCTGCTTTTGATATTTGTTCGACTTTGTCCGGAGTTCTTAAAAAGGGGGAATGTAAATCCTTTCCGGCTGGGCTTGCCTCGGAATTTCCTAGTGGCTGGTTTGTCTCTGTTAGAGGGAGAGGGGGACTGGCAAAAGAAGGTATTGATGTGTTGGGTGGCGTCGTTGATGCGGGGTATCGAGGAGAGTGGCAGATAATTTTGGCTAATGTTGGTAAAAAAACTTATAAAATCCAAAAAGGGGAAAGAATTGCCCAGGGGATTTTGCAGCCCGCACCACGGGCAAAAATTGTAGAGGTCGAAAAATTATCCGAAAGCAGAAGGGGAGAGAAAGGTTTCGGCAGTACGGGGAGAAAATAGTTGTGACAGCTGAACAACCAACAAAGCGTTCGGAGTTTATTCCTTCAAAAGAGTTTCTTACAGAAGATGGATACAGATGGCTTCTTTTTTCGGAAGATCAAACCGGAATTCCTTTAGTAGCTCTTGAGGATTTGGATACAGGGGTTGTCGTATCTACCACCATTTCCCATCCCGAGAAAAGAATTTCGTCCCTGAGGGCCTGGAGCGGAGCAAGACATTCAAGGGCCCCCGGTTATTCCTGGGATATTTTGAATGAAATTGCCGGAAAAGGAGTGGATTCGGACGAAAGAATAGGAGAAACATTCTTGGGCTACGGACACGCCTCTCCGGGGGATATGGCCTGGCTGGGGGTTCATATTGAAAATGTTCCCATGCACTTTTGTATGTCGGTTTTTAATAATCTTTCCTTAAATGGAGGGCAAGAAAAATCTACAAGGTATCAAAAGAGATTTGGAAAATCTGCGGTTGATTCATTAGACCATTATCTTCCCTCGGATATTCTTTCAAGCCACGAGGGGCCAACTCTAGAAATGAAATACCGCGAGCTGGCAAACATGGCCACTATCCTTTATGCAAAGCACAAGAGTCTGATAGAGCAGAAGTATCGGGAACACTTCGCACCGGAAACAAAATCCCAAGAGGCAGCCCTAACCGCAAGAACTTTTGATACTGCAAGAGTGTTTTTGCTTTTGGGGCAAGGTAGCTCCCAATTTGTAGGAGATACGGCCAGAAATTTTTCCAGACTTTTTGGGGAACTTAAAGGTTCACCGATCCCTTTATACGGGAGAGTGGCCGGGCAACTCGAGAGATTATTCGCTCCTAATCCGGATGAAGAGAGTGCTCTGGGGCAAAAAGCAGAGGCACCGGCTCTTATTAGACACACGGAGATTTCCCGGATAGCCAATCAAAACATTGAGGAACTGAAGCGTTTTATTCTCAAAAGACCGGATTTTCAGAGGGAAGTAAGAATAAACTCAAGGTTTCGAGGAGAGGTTACTCAGAATGTAGAATATTTACCGAGGGTCTTTACAGAAAACGAAAGATTGGCTGCCCAGTATCTTTTGACGATTTGGCCAGGGTTTGACCATACCCAAATTCTTGCATGGGTAGCAAGATGCTCAGAAGAAGTTAAAAACCGTATGGGATATATTATTTTAAATAATCACGACGACAAACATGAGCTTCCCAGCTTTGCCAGGACCACGGCAATGACGGCAATTGTCAACGGCTCCCTGGCAGAGGTTAGGGATTTAAACAGGCACCGTTCTTCGGGGAGATTTATAGAGCTTCCTCTTGTTTTCGGTCTTCCCATGACCTCGGAAACTTTTGAGCAAATATTGGCCAAGGGATATGTATTGCCACTTTATCTTACGGAAGTCCCAGAATTCATTAATTTAAGGAAAACCGTTGTGGAAGACCTGAACGTCTATTACCAGGATTTTTATAATTTTCTTGGTTGGACAAAAGCCACTTTCGGAGAATCCATAGATTACAACTTTATGATAAATCCTTTGCCTTTAGCGCATCAGATTTCCATTTGGATGCATTTTGACCCCAAGAGTGCGGTTTACACTCCGAAATTAAGATATAAACGGGGAGGTCATATTAACTACAGGGAAGCGGCCTGGGAAATAAGCAGGCGTATTGCAGACTCGGACCCGTATCTCTTTCCGCTCGAGATATTAAAAAGACCGGATCCTGGCAGTCGGGAAGAGTTTTTTGACAGAAGCTGAAATGAAAGACAGAGAAAAAGTTTTGCGAACCGAAGAAACACGAAAGTCAGAACAGGAGCAAAGAAAAAGGGCTCCACTCTATGTGATTGCAGGTGCTCCAGGTGTCGGAAAAACAGAACTGCTGGCATTAATAACAACATCCCTTGGGATTTCTCCGGTTGAGGAAAGGTTTGTTGAAAATAGAGACCTTCTTAATTTTTATACCTCAGGCCATCCGGAGGAATATAGCTTTAAGGCGCAAATGAACTTCTTGGGTGTTACCACTGAACAGACCAGAGGTTTTCGGGAACCACTAGCTAGTCGTTGTGTTGTACAGGACCAGGGAATGGAAGGGAATATGGTTGTTGCCGATACCCAGCATAAACTTGGATATATGACAGATATCGAATTTTCTATGTATACAGAAGCTTTTAATTTTATAGTCGGTGCCCCAAGTTTTCCAAAACCCGATATTTATGTAGCCCTTACTGCCAAGTACGAAATCATAAAACAGAGAATAATCGACAGGGGTAGAGAGATGGAACTTCAAATGATGCACAGCCATCCCGACTATTTTCCATCATTGGTAGAGAATTTTGATAACTGGCTCAGAGAAAAAGCCAGGAGGGCACCAGTGATTGTAATAGACACAGGGGAAGTGGATATATGTAAGGAAGACGAAAGAGAATTTTCGGTAAAAGAAATTTGTGATTGGTCTACTTATTACCTAACGAGTCCCATCCAGCTTGGCGGTAAAAGCCAAGATGGGGCAAGTTTTATTTTTCCGGATTTCGTTCTTCACCCCCGTTTATTTTCTCGCTCCAGAAGTTATTCTATTGACAGACAAAAAAAGCAATTATGAAAGAGAGAGGGAAATTTGTAGTATTAGAGGGTGGAGTTGGCTGCGGCAAATCGACCCAAGAAAAACTTCTTAGGGAAGGACTCCCGTACTGGGAATTTTATCGGGAGCCGGGTGGTACTCCATTCGGTGAGAAGATTAGAGACGCAGTTCAAGGTCTTCATGGCTACGATGTTGACAGAATTGCCTCTTTATTTGCTTACAGCTCATCAAGGGCCAATCTAATTCGCGGAGTTGTCATTCCTAGATTGGAGGATGGCGCAAACGTTTTACTTGATCGATTTTGGTATTCGACTTTTGCTTATCAGGGCACAGAGGGTGTATCGAAACTTCTTATATGGGGAGTGAGTTTGGTTGCAACGCGGGGGTTAAAGCCGAATATGGTTTTGCATTACGAACTTTCCCCGGAGGTCGGAAAGACAAGAAAAGAAGGGAGACACGATGCCGATAGATATGATTTAAAGGGCGTTGATTTCCACCAAAAGGTTAGAAAAAACTATTTATTATTAAGTAAACTCTATCCTGGAATTTGGAAAACCATTGATGCTTCACAGCCCATAGAAAAAGTCTTCGAGGATTCCATGAATGCCTTAAAGGCACAAGGTATTGTATAATACCCTCTAATATGCAAAAACTGGTCGAGTGTGTGCCCAATTTTTCGGAAGGAAGACGTATATCCGTTATCAATAAAATTGCTAACTCCGCCCGTAAGGTTAAGGGCGTAAGGGTGTTGGATGTTGAGTGGGACAAATCCCACAACCGTTCCCTTATAACAATTGTCGGAGCTCCCGAGCCGATTTTCAAAGCGGTTTTTGCCTCCATTAAAACCGCGACAAAACTTATCGATATGAACAAACACAAAGGTGAACATCCAAGAATTGGGGCAACCGACGTAGTTCCTTTTGTCCCTATTTCGGGAATTACCATCAAAGAGTGTGTACTTTTATCGAATAAACTGGGCAAAAAGGTTGCAAAGGAGCTTAATATTCCGGTTTATTTGTATGAAGCGGCAGCCAAAAGGCTAGATAGGGCCAACTTGGCCGATGTGCGTAAAGGAGAGTATGAAGGATTGAAAAAGGAGATAGAAATAAATCCTATTAGGAAACCGGATTATGGCCCTTCAAAGCTTCATCCGACAGCCGGAGCGGTTGTAATCGGAGCAAGAAAGTATTTGGTAGCTTTTAATGTAAATCTGGATACAAAAAATGTCGAAGTAGCAAAGAAAATCGCCTCCAAAATTCGGGAGAAAAATGGTGGACTTCCCGCAATTAAAGCGTTGGGGTTTAAAGTTGGAGGATATGCGCAAGTTTCAATGAATTTGGTTGATTTTGAAAGGACGAACTTTGACGAAGTATATCGGGCAATAGAAAAAGAAGCAAAGAAACTTAGGGTTGGAATTTGTTCATCCGAGATTTACGGAATAATTCCTCTGGAGTCCTTAGTTCGTGCAATCAGGCAAACTTTCAAGACCGAAGAGTTTAATTCAGACCAGATTTTAGAGAAACGACTCTATGAGTAACCCAACTATCATATATTAATATATGATAGTTAGATATGAGAATTAGAAATCAAAAAATAGAAGAGTTTTTAATCGAACTTTCAAGTAAAAAACCCACTCCGGGTGGGGGAGCAGTGGCGGCCCTTTCGGGAGCGATGGCGGCATCACTGGTTGAAATGGTTTGTAATCTGACGAAAGGAGAAGAATTCAATAATTTTGGAACGCTTGGGTTGGCAAGGGCACTAAAGACACGGCTTTTGGAACTTGCTGATAAAGATTCCGAGGCTTTCGATTTGGTTATGGAAGCATATAAATCCAAGGATGAATTGAAGATTAAGAGCGCGTTGCAAAAGGCAATTGATATTCCGGCAGAAACGAAAAGACTTGCGCACTTAGTTTGGGAGCTGGCTGGAATTGCTGTTGAAAAGGGGAATAAGAATGCAGTAAGCGATGCCCGGACGGCACGTCATCTGGCTGAAGCAGCCGAAAAATCGGCAGATGAAAACATTAAAATAAATAAGGAAGCATTAGGCAAACTTCATGGTTAATTGTTGGTTGTTGACGGTTAATTGTTGGCGTATAATACGCCTACACACATCGGTCACGTCTCCTGGATTCTTCCGACCGGTGGCGGGTTAAGGAGACAAGTATAATTCCTAATGTCGAATAACGTATCGTTAGACAAATTACTTGAAGCGGGTGCCCACTTCGGACACCAAGCTAGGCGTTGGAACCCCAAAATGGCTCCTTATCTGTATGGTGTTCAGGAGGGAGTACACGTTTTCGATTTGACAAAAACCAAACCCCTTTTGGAGGAGGCTTTGGAATTTCTCAAAAAGTCCCACGCCGAAGGAAAGGTCATTCTTTTTCTTGGTACCAAAAAACAGGTTAAGGAGAAAGTCGAAGAGGTCGCAATAAAATGCGGATGTCCCCATGTAACGGAGCGCTGGTTAGGTGGAACGTTTTCGAACTTTGAACAAATAAAGCGCTCTTTGGACAAGTTGGCCGATATGAAGGCAAAAAAGGCTTCGGGTCAGTACGATAAATTTACCAAAAAAGAGAGACTTCTTATCGATAGGGAAATAACCCGACTTGAAAGATTTTTCGGCGGAATCACTTCTTTAGAAAAACTTCCAGATGTTTTAATAGTTATGGATTCGCATAAAGAAATTGGTGCCGTTAAAGAGGCGAGAAAAGCCGGAATTACCATTGTCGGAATCGTCGATTCAAATTCCGATCCGACATTGGTTGATTATCCTATTCCAATGAACGACGATGCTCAAAGTGCGCTAGAATATGTATTGGAGTTAATGGGCAAGGCAATATCGGAAGGTAAGGTCAAGGTTAAGAAGATTGCCGAAAAGGAATGAAAATATCGACAGACCAAGTACGAAAACTTCGCGAACAGACGGGAGCTCCAGTCATCCGAGCCAAAAAAATATTGGAGGAAGTTGGCGGAGACGAGAAAAAGGCCTTCGAAATTTTGCAGAAGGAAGGGTTTGAAAAGGCAGCAAAGAGGGAGGGGAGAGTGACGTCTCAGGGTCTTATTGCTACATATATTCATCACTCCGGCAAAGTCGCAAGTTTGGTCGAGGTTTTTTGCGAAACGGATTTTGTTGCAAGAAACGAACTTTTCAGAAATTTAGCACACGAACTGGCTCTTCAGGTTGCTTCGATGGAAGCCAAAGATGCCAATGAGCTTATGGAGCAGGAATATATCAAAAATCCAACAACAAAAATCTCCGATTTGGTTAAGGAAGTAATTGTAAAAACCGGCGAAAACGTTCGCATAGGTCGAATCGTTCGTGTAGAATTAGGGAAATAACCCTGATGGACGAAGCTTCAATACGCTCGCGGATGCAACAGGTTTTGGACATCGTAACAAACGATGTGGGGCTAATTCGTACGGGCCGTGCAACCCCAGCACTCGTGGAAGGATTAGCTGTTTCCGTTTACGGAGGAACACAGAAACTAAAGGTTAATGAACTGGCAACAATCTCCGCCCCCGACCCCCAAACATTGGTTATTGACCCCTGGGATAAATCAATAATCGGGGAAATAAGACAAGGAATTTTGGCGGCCAACGTGGGAATGAATCCTTCAATCGATGGGGAAATACTTAGAATTTCTTTTCCTCCTCTAACAACAGAGGACAGGGAAAAATATATAAAGCTTCTTTCGATAAAACTTGAAAACGGCAGGGTTATGGTTAGACAGGCCAGGGGAGATGCAATGCGGGATGTTAAAAAAGAATTTGAGGAAAAGAAAATTTCCGAGGACGAAAAATTCGAGAACGAAAAGAAAATTCAAACCCTTACGGACGAGTATATCGGTAAAATCGATGAATTGGGAGAAAGAAAAGAACAGGAGTTGCGGGGGATATGATAGG
>Ga0315288_10003268_pt1 | contig 20740 bp, 22 predicted proteins | sample YL17G11_20_MG_FD_203454 | JGI IMG/M metagenome (GOLD analysis project Ga0315288, IMG submission 203454) | Sediment microbial communities from Yellowstone Lake, YNP, Wyoming, USA - YL17G11_20 | ecosystem: Environmental > Aquatic > Freshwater > Lake > Sediment | place: USA: Wyoming | collected...
TTGTTGTTACTGAAGATTTAAAAGAAGCCAAAGTGCCTATCTCTATTTTTCCTGACGCCCAAGCTGAAAAGGTTTTTCTACGACTTAATCGTAGGATTTATCACTTACAACAAATTATTAATCACTACCTACAAATCCATCCTGTTCCTAAAATGATCTTTATTTTAGATCGCTCTTTAGAAAAACAAGATGAAATTGAGCAACTAATTAAACAGACAAAATAGCTTATTATTATTCCCATTTCTGTCATTGTCATTCCCGCGAAAGCGGGAATCCATATTTATACTAAAACAGAGATTCCCGCCTTCGCGGGAATGACAGCATCGGGGGAGAACATCATAACAAAAAATCTATTTGACTAACCTTCTAAAATCATCTAACATTTACTATTACGGCCACGTGGCGGAGTAGCTACGCAGCGGTCTGCAAAACCGTTTACACCGGCGCAAATCCGGTCGTGGCCTCCTATAGCTTACCCTGAGCACATTCGCTTCGTTCAGTGCAAACTTAACGAAATGCCCGAGTGGCGGAATCGGTATACGCGCAGCACTTAAAATGCTGTGTCTTAAAACGGCGTGTGGGTTCGAGTCCCACCTCGGGCACATAAATTTTCATATGTCTTTACATCGAAAAAAGTATCAAAATGCCATTCTGTATTTATGCCAAAAGCTAAAAGGCGAAGTGCGCGGCAAGAAAAAACTGGCGAAATTACTCTATTTCGCGGATTTTGATTTGTACGAAAAAAGCCAAAAATCAATCACTGGCGACGTTTACCGCGCACTCCCAATGGGCCCAGTGCCTTCAGCGTTAGAAGAGATAACTACTGAAATGGCAAAAAAGAGGATACTCGAAATTGAACAAATCAAAGAACGAGAGGGATACAACCCAACCGAAATATACAAATGTATCGCCAAACCCGACCTTTCTGTTTTTAACAACGAAGAAAAACAAATGCTTGACCGAATTATAATCAAGTATGGCCACCTCAATGGTAAACAATTAGAAGAATTATCTCATGCCGAAGCGCCATACATTGGTACGGAATTACGCAAAGAGATTCCTTATGAACTAGCTTTCTATCGTGATACGGATTTTAACGATCTATGATTCGATTTTTATACCACGACGACATTCAAAAAGAAATCGCCACTCTAGAGGGGCGATTTCGCACTATACGCGACGGTCTTTCTGCTTTTGAACGGCTATGTAAAGTGCAATTTAATCTCACAAACCCACAACAAGTGATTGCACCCGCGAAACTTCATCGCGTTACGCAAAAAGATATGTGGACGATTTGGAAAATTGAGCTTGTAGTCCCAAATTCTGGCTTACGCCCAAATCAATGGCCACGAATGTGGTTTGTAGTCAAAGGCGCAATCATTGCGTTTTTGTGTGTATCATCACATATTGATAATTATGACGATGAACGCATGAATCGTCTTGCCCTATCGCGGGCATCAGATTTCTTTTAGCAACAAACTGTCGCCTTTTTGCCGCCAATCAAGACGCGCGAGTATGAGCCCCGCCCAGAACGCCATGAAAATCTTTTTAAAAGAAATAATAAATAAATTATATGGATAAAATAGAAATAGAAAAATTACAAAAAAGAGTAAAAAATAGTGGAGTATCTCTTATTACAGTCGGATACATCTCTATGATTTTAGGTGTTATTTTTATACCCATTGTATTTTTTTCTTGGTCAAGAGTTGCCGATACAAATATTATATCAGTTTTATTTTCTCTGTTAGCGGCGAGTTTAGCTGTTTTAATCCCTGCTTTTATTTTGATAATCCTTGGCAAAAGGATTAAAAATGGCAAAGATAAAGACACCAGGCTTTATCTTGATGCGCTTATTCTTTTCTGGTTTATTGTCGCTATTCGGCTATTTATTTTTCAAAGATATCTAGGGATAATTGCTATTATGCTTTTTGCGTCATTAATCTCTGGTCATTTAGCTTTTAAAAAGTTGTTAACTATTGATTCTTTTAAAGATAGTCTTTCAAAAAAAGAATACCAAATTAAAAATAGCTATCTTATAATACTTTTTTCGGTCATGCTTTTGACTTTTTTTTGCTTTCAATTTATAAACAAATAAGCATGTTTTAAATGGCCAAAAGGATCTCTTTCGCCTTCCGGCTACGAACGAGCAGACAAATTTTTTTCCCTCCAAATTTTCGCAACTAAAAGCACCTCTAAAATAGGTGCTTTTAGTTTAATGAGGTTCCCGATTGAATCGGGAATGACAGTTAAAATAATATCAATTTACTGGACAACCTCAATTTGAGTATATTTTACCCCGAACTGGATTGCTTCACCGCGGCTTGGGAACCAAATGTCCACTTTATGGCTATTTTTTAAAGCCATACGATCTTCTACGACAAATACTTTACCCGGGTATAACAAAGGAAAAGTAATTTTCGTGCCAAAAGGCAAAAAGTTAGTTGCTACAATACCATCACGCACCATAGTACCTTTAGCCGTGATAAATGGCGACGCGTCGCACTGGTCTACGGTACTAGAATAGGCAGTGACAATCGCCCAACGCTGGCCAACAACCTTGCCAGCTACAGACGTAATCCCTGTTTTTTTAGGCAAACTCATACTGGCCGCCAAGCGATAAACCGGTGATTCGGTAGTGACCGTAGCTATTAACGCACAGTCCTGACTAATAGGTAAGACGTTAGACTCGTTAAAGTCCGCCTTACTTAACGCAGGGTCAATATATATATCAGCGCCGCCCAAAAAAGCCAATACCGTTTGAGGCATTAGAATTTGACTCAACACGCCAATTAAAACAACCATGGATAACCCATATTTAATTTTCGCGATTAGAGTTAAATTATTAGTATTCATATTTTTTATCTGACCCTAATTTTTGAGCTTAGGATCAAATAAAAAATGACCTCTTTTAGGTCATTAATATCCTATCATATCTTGATGAAAAAGTCAAGGATTTTGGTGTTATTATTTATATATATTTTAGTCTTTTGGGCTTATTTTATGCTATTTTTGGCCAAAATTCAATACTAGAATACTACTAATCCCTAAAATATAGCATATTTAATCAAAACTGAACTAAAAATTCCTGATCTCGGGTATCTTGAGCGGATAACGGGAGTTGAACCCGTGTCTTCGCCTTGGCAAGGCGATATAATAGCCACTATACTATATCCGCTTATTATTCTCTATCAGCAAAAACCCTGTGCCGAGGATCAGAATCGAACTGATATGGTCGGTTTTTCAGACCGATGCCTTGACCACCTTGGCTACCTCGGCGTCGTCAGTTAGTCCTACTTTCTACAAACTACCAACTAAAAACTACCAACTGATGTGGACGCGCCCTGACTTGAACAGGGGACCTCTACGATGTCAACGTAGCGCTCTAACCAACTGAGCTACGCGTCCAAAAGCACACAGCCAGTGGGCAGCATAGGGATCGAACCTATGGCCTTTTGCGTGTAAAGCAAACGCTCTAACCAGCTGAGCTAGCTGCCCTGATCACACGTGCCCGGAGCGGGACTTGAACCCGCACGCCCAAAAGGGCACAGCTCCTCAAGCTGCCGCGTTTACCGATTACGCCACCCGGGCCCTTCGCCGTTAATTATTTTTCGCTAGCCTGCACTTCTTTGATCGCTGGTTGAATCTCTGGCGCTTTCTGCGCGTCTCCGACACGGGTAATCTTCTCCTTAAGGCGCATTTTGCGACCAGCTCGTTGCCTCAAATAATACAATTTAGCTCGCCGCACCTTAGAACGCCGAACAATCTCAATTTTCTCTATGAGTGGCGAATGCAACGGGTAAACCCGCTCTACACCAAAACCACCAGCCTCACGACGCACAGTGATTGTGGCGCCCAACTCTGAACCATGCTTGCGAGCGATCACTAATCCCTCAAAGGCCTGAAGACGCTCTTTTTTGCCCTCTCGGATCCTTTGATAAACCCTAACCAAACACCCCGGCTTAACATTAGAATACTTTCCTTTGTTACCCTGAACTTGTTTTTCTGACGCAACCTTAGCGATAATTGATTTTTGAGTAGTTTTGCTTATTTTTTGATCTTTCTTGAGCATAGAATAATAATAACAGAAAATTAAAAAAAGTCAAAGTTGAAATAGAAAATGGCAGATGGCAGATTGTGCCTAAAACCCAAATTAAATTGACTTCCTGTTTATCAATACGGCCAAATCGCTTGGTAGCTCTATTTCAAAAGACTTAGTCTCTCCATTTGGTAATTGCAATTGTAAATAATATGAATGTAAAAACTGACGCGTCAATCCCGCAATCTCTTTTTGACGTTTAAATTTATAAAGAGGATCGCCAACCAAAGGATGGCCAATTGATTTTAAGTGTACTCGGATTTGATGAGTACGGCCAGTTTCAATTGTTACATCCAAAAGCGTAAAGATTTCCGTATTTTTTTGTTGCCCGTGTATAATTTCATCAATATCATCTACCAACTCTAATTTTCTATCGTCCGAAAGAGTATAATACTTCAAAACTTCATATTTTGTGCGCGCTTTTTTGCCACTTAATATATCTACGACATTCTTTTTACGCCAATCTTTGTGCGACCTACCAATAGCACGGATAATTACACCTTTTTCATCTTTAACATAGCCGTAAACTAAAGCTAAATATTTCTTTACGACCTTTCTATTTTTAAATTGCGACTTAAACCAATTATAGGCGACATCCTTTTTAGCCACGACCATCAAGCCAGAAGTATCCTTATCCAACCGATGAACAATGCCTGGCCTTAGAACATCGTCACCAACAGTCTTAATGTCTGGATGTTTTGCCGTCAACCAATCAACTAATGTATTTTTCTCATTTTTATCAGTCGGATGTACTAAAAGTCCAGCTGGCTTATTAACAACTACCATATCATCATTTTCATAAATAATTTTAGGATTATTTGTCATTTGTTTTTTAAAAAGCAATTAAAATCTGTGCCGCTGGTCGGAGTCGAACCGACATGAGATTGCTCTCACAGCATTTTGAGTGCTGCGCGTCTGCCAGTTTCGCCACAGCGGCATGAAGATAATTTTCAATTTCTAATTTTCAATTTCTAAACAAATACCGACCAACTTAATCCCGATCACCCAATTAAATCACAAAACGACAACAAGATACAGCAAAATTAGGATTATTCTTCGCTTTTCACTAAATCATTTGTCTTCTTAAATGAACATTCTTTTTTAGAGCACTTAATAGTTTTGCCTGCCTCAACTAACATTTCGCCACATTGCGGACACATATCCCCAGTTGGTTTGTTCCACAAGGCATAATCGCATTTAGGCCACTTATCACATGCAAAGAAAACTTTGCCTTTACGCGATCTTTTAGTAATTATTTCGCCTACGCCGCATTTAGGACACTTAACGCCGGTCTTACTATCTTTCTGGGTTAAGGCCTCGGTAAAACGACATTCTGGGAAACCAGAACAAGCGTAAAATTTGCCAAAACGGCCCAAACGAATTACCACTGGCTTGCCACACTGCGGGCATTTACGATCTGTCTCTTCAATAGTCGGCTGTTTTTTAACTTGAATATACCTTTCTTTAAGCTCTTTAGCAAATGGTTCGTAAAAATCTCTGATGACCGGCACCCACTGTTTTTGCCCGCCAGCGATCTCGTCTAAATCAGCTTCCATTTTAGCCGTAAAATGTAAATCCACAATTTTGGGGAAATTTTCAACTAAAATATCGCTCACCATAAAACCAATTTCCGTCGGCATAAATTTACGCTGTTCATTCTTCGTCACGTAACCCCGATCCTGAATTACGGAAATAATTGGCGCATAAGTTGATGGTCGGCCAATACCGTATTCTTCTAGTGCTTTGACCAGCGTGGCTTCCGAATAACGCGCTGGCGGTTGCGTAAAATGCTGCGAATGATCTAATTTGACCAATTCTAGAATTTCTTTATCTCTTAACTCCGGTAGAATATTCTCTTTGGCTCGCAACGGATAAAGCCTTAAAAAGCCATCAAATTTAATCGTGGAGCCGTTAGTTCGAAATAAATAATTTTTCGCGCCGATATCTATTTTAGTAGCATCAAAAACAGCCTGCGCCATTTGCGAGGCCAAGGCGCGCCGCCAAATTAAATCATAAAGCTGATATTGATGCTTATTCAAATAAGGACTTATCGTTTCTGGAGATCGACTAGCTGAAGTTGGTCTGATAGCCTCGTGAGCTTCTTGAGCTGACTTGGATTTTGTTTTGTATTGGCGCACTTGATGATAATTTTGACCAAATTTTTCAGTAATCAGTTTAGTGGCCGCGGATAAGAATTCTCCAGACAAACTAACCGAATCAGTACGCATGTAAGTAATCAAACCCACAGCTTTTTGCCCCAAAGACACGCCTTCGTAAAGTTGCTGGGCCAATCTCATGGTTTGTCGCGCTGAAAAACCCAAACGATTCGCGGCCTCTTGCTGTAAGGTACTCGTAGTGAACGGTGCCAACGGCGAACGCCTAACTTCTTTTTTTTCAATGGCCACTACTTGATATTCCGCCCCTTGTAAATCTTTAACAATCTGATCAGCTTCAACCTGATTCTTAATACCCAATTTATCAATTAACTTTCCATCCTTTTCTATTAGTCTTGCCTCAAATGGTTCATTTTTGATTTTTGAACCTTGAGTTTTGAGTTTGCGCAGCAAGGCGACAATCTCCCAATACTCATCGGGCTTAAATGCTGTAATCTTTCGTTCGCGCTCTACAATCAAGCGCACAGCTACTGACTGCACCCGACCAGCTGACAATCCCTTAGCAACCTTTTTCCATAAAAATGGTGACAGTTTATAGCCCACCAATCTATCCAAGACTCGTCGCGCTTGCTGCGCGTCAACCAAATTTAAATCCAAGTCCCGCGGCTTGCTTAAAGCAGCTTCAATTGCTTTTTCAGTAATTTCATGAAATACAATTCGCGAATACAGTTTTTTTGTTTTAGTCTTGACTATAGTTTTGACTGCATCAGCCGCCTGAAATTTACCCAATTTTAAGGCCTGCAGTAAATGCCAAGCAATGGCTTCGCCTTCGCGATCTTCGTCAGTAGCCAAAATGACTTCATCAGATTTTTCTGCTGCCGCTTGTAACTCCTTAACATGCGCCAAAGCTTTTTTGGGAATCACATATTGCGGCTCAAAATTATGGTCCACATCAACGCCTAATTTAGTACGCGGTAAATCTCGCACGTGACCAAAAGAGGATTCTACCCTAAAACCGCCCTTTAAAAATTGGGATATAGTCTTAGCTTTAGTTGGCGATTCTACGATAACTAATTTCATATATTTATCTACCGATCACATAGTTCATCCCCCCTAAATCCTTAACCTTGCCTTTCATTTCCATTAACACCAAACAACTGGATAAGACAGACGTGTCTAATTTAGTCAATTTGGCTAATTTGTCAATATGTAATGGCTGATGGCTCAAAAATTCCAATACTTGCGCTTCTTCTTTTGTATCCGCTAAAACACGCCGCGCCTGCGATTTTTCAGCTACCACGCCCATTTGCAATTCGTCTAAAACATCTTGAGCGCACGTAACTAACTTAGCACCCATTTTAATTAAATTATTAGGGCCGTAAGAATTTTGATCAAAAATAGAACCAGGCACAGCAAACACATCACGATTTTGGGCTAAGGCATGCTGGGCAGTCAGGAGCGCCCCACTTTTTTCTGGCGCTTCAATCACCAAAACCCCCAAACACATACCAGCCACAATGCGGTTTCGTGCTGGAAAATGCTGGGGCAAACCGGCAACACCAATTGGATATTCACTCATCACTGCTCCGTGTTGGCTAATTTCCTTAACTAAACGTAAATTTTCTCGCGGATAAATACTTTTTTCGTCTAACCCCGAGCCAATCACTGCTAGTGTGCGTCCATTAGCTTCTAAGGCACCCTTATGTGCCAAAGTGTCAATACCTTTAGCCATGCCCGAAATAATCGTTAGCCCGGCTTGTGCTAAATCATACGCCAAACGTGGTGTCACTTGTTTGCCATAATACGATAACCGACGCGTACCCACCACCGCGATAGATAAATCATCAGCCGGGCTTAATTTACCATAGTAATATAAAATTCCCGGCGGGTCATAAATTTCTTTTAAACGTTTTGGATAACTCTCATCGCTAATTGTCAAAATATTCAAGCCCAACTTTTGTATTCGCTCCATTTCCGCGTCCGGATCAATCCCCGCGGCTTGTTGAATAATTTTTTCCATCACAGGTGGCTTAATACCCAATGCCCGCAATGACTCTGTGTTTCTCGCTCTTGTTATCCCAGACCAAGCATTTTCCATACTACCAAAACCCGCCAGCAACTTTTTAAATGTCCTAGCGCCTACCTCCTGGATTTGATTAAACGCATTAAAATATTTCGCTTCTTCTGACGCCATAAAATTTCATTGTCATCCCCGTTGTGCGCTGTCATTCCCGTGAAAACGGGAATCTATACGATAATTAACTAACCATCCGTGGATTCCCGCTTTCGCGGGAATGACAAATTATTTATTATACCCCAAATCCTCAAAACAACCAAAAAACTTGCGTTTTGCCATCAAATATGTTGTTTTCTAATTTCGTGTTTCGTAGTCCTTAAAATTATTAACCCTATCAAATTAGGAGGTTTAAAATGCCCGAAGGGAAAGATCCGGTTATGGAAGTCATCGAAGAAATAATAGAAAAGTTTGGCGATGGTTGTAAGGATTGGTTCCGCTCTGAAGTTGCTGAAATAATCAAATATCGTCGCCAAGTCAAACGAGAATCAAGAGAGCCAGACACTGCAACCCTGTTAGAAAAACTAGCTGAAAAGGTGGTTAAATACGAACAAGGCATCGAGTCAGTACGCGCAAAGCTTAATTTACTCGCCGAGCAACCACCATCTAATCCAGAAATGAAAATTTTAAGTCGCTGGGGAAAAGAATTTCTTAATGAGATAGAGACATCATTAAAATAAAAAACGACAAAACCCGACTCATCAAAGAGCCGGGTTTATTTTTTTCTACGCTGTCTCGACGGCGGTTGGCCGGCCTCAAGAGGCCGTAGAACTTTTAAAAATCCTCAAAACTATTTTCTGGCCGTCAATTTCAATTGTTTTTTCAGCTAAACACTTTTGATTTTTTATACTACCTGAAATTTGTAATTTAGTAGTTGATAAATGATAAATTTTGAGATCAAAATTGAAAATTGACCCTTTATTTTTATCTGCCAAATCATATTCTACAACTGCCTGATCGCTTATCTGCAAACCGGCTTTTTTGCGTAAATCCTGAATTTGCCGTACTAACTCACGCTGTTGGCCTTCTAATTTTAATTCTGGAGTCATTGTTGTATCTAATTCCACTTCTTCAGACAAACCAACAATAAATTCAATTTTTTTAACATTAACTTCATCTTTAATCAAATCTAATAGCTTTTCACTTTTACCTGTGGTTTTGCCTTTTTCACTTTGAGTTTTGAGTTTTAAGACAGACAACGGCATCCTCACCGCAATTCCCAATTCCGCTCTTTTGGCCAGCGCCAAAGATACTATATTGCGCGTCCAATCCATTTGCTTTTCTAGCGCCCGATTCACTAATTTAGTATCCGCTTTCGGCCAATCGCATAAATGCACCGACTCCGGCATTTCCCCGGTTTTTAGTCCTTGATACATCTCTTCGGCTAAAAATGGCATCACGGGCGCAATAAGTTTGGTTAGAGCTAACAAGACATCGTACAATGTCCGCTCGCACATTGCCTTGTCTTTTGATTCGGCATCCGCGGCTAATCTTTTGCGCGAACGCCTAATATACCACAAAGACAAATCATTAATAAAAAAATCTTCAATGGCTGTGGCTGCTCGCGCCATATCAAATTTATCCAAACTTACAGTGGTATTTTTAATAAGCCCATTGAGCCGCGACAAAATCCATCTGTCCAAAATATTTTTGGAATTTGGATTTTGAGATTTATTTGTAATGGTTCGCCTATGCTCACCACCTTCAGTTTGTTGTTTGAGATTTGAATTTTGCCCAGTATATGTCTTAAAAAAACTATAACAATTCCACAAAATTAACAATTTTCTTTGGGCTTCTTTAGCGATATTGTAGCCAAACCGCATATTTAAGGCCGGATTTTGACCCACATACATCCAGCGCATCACATCAGCGCCAATTTTTTCCACGGCCTCATCAAGCCAAATGGCATTACCTTTGGATTTATGCATTTCCTCGCCTTTTTCGTCCACTACTGACACATAACCCAACAAAGTTTTAAACGGCGGCTTTTTTTCTAAAACTTGACTCATTACCAATAAAACATAAAACCAATTTTTGAACTGACCTGGGAAAGATTCGCACACCAGTTCCGCCGGGAACCAGGGCCGCCATTCTGCTTTTTGATTATGAAAATATGGCATATTTTGCGACCGATTATCACGACTCATGGTTGAAAATGGCACAATGCCAGCGTCCAACCATGGATTTCCCACATCGGGAATTCGCGAAGTTAACTTGCCGCATTTTTGGCATTTAATTTTAATTTCATCTATCCATGGCCGATGCGGCGAATGACCCAAAAATTCATCCCAGCCTTGAACTGCCCGCTTTTTCAATTCTTCTCGCGAACCAATAACTTCAAAATGGCCGCACCTTCGGCATTCAAAAATTGGCAAAGTTAAACCCCAATAACGCTTTTTAGAAATTAACCAATCGTGCATATTTCGCAACCAGTCAAGCTCCCGCTCCAAACAAAAACCTGGCAACCATTTAATTTTTTTGACACTATCAATTAATGGCTGGCGCAATTTCTTCATAGAAATATACCACTCATCCACCAAACGAAAAATTAACTCACTCTTACAACGCCAACAAGTTGGGTAGCGATGTTTATAATCTTCTATTTTATAAACCGAACCCTTTTGCGACAAATTATTAAAAATCCAGTCGCGCACCGTGGACGCGCCCACGAATTTACCAGTTAACTCACCAAAGCCCTCACGATAACGACTCTCATCATCCGTGGGATTTACCACTGGCAAGCCCAATTCTTTGCCTAAAGCAAAATCTTCTTGACCGCAACCAGGAGCTGAATGCACAATGCCCGTGCCTTCTTCTTGAGTCACGTCTTTCCATAAATAAACTTGATGTTGATAATTTTTCAATGACTCTTTGACGGCTGGCAATTCATCAAATATGCCTTGATATTTTAAACCAGCTAATTTTTTGCCTTCAAATGTTTCCAGAACTTGACCATTTTCAATTAAATTGGCTTTATTTTTTAACAAAATATAAATATCGCCTTTGTTGTCTTTGACTTTAGCATAAAGTAAATCGGGGTGTACTGACAAAAACACATTAGCTGGCAAGGTCCATGGCGTTGTGGTCCAGACAAGAAAATAAGTATCGCCCATTTTAGCATTTTCGTCATCATCGGGTTTAACCCGATGATCTATTACTTTAAGCCTTACAAACACCGCCTGATGCGTTAATTCTTTATATTCTTCAGTTAAAATTTCGTGCTGGGAAATGGCAGTGCCACACCTGGGACACCACGGCACTACGTCATGCCCCCTATATAACAAATTCTGATCAAAACATTTTTTTAAAAAATGCCAAATCGCGTAATTATTTTCGTCTGACATTGTATAATACGAATGACTTTTGCCTAACCAGTTAGAGTCCGCCAAATCTGTGTTCCAATCGCCCCAATCACACCATTGGCCCAAACGAATTAGTTGACGAGTTTGAAGCATTGAGTATTTATGAACTCTTTCTTTGCATTTAGCCACGAATTTTTCAATGCCATATTGTTCAATGTCTTTTTTATTTTTAAAACCTAATTCTTTTTCCACTTCAACTTCCACCCAAAGACCCTGACAATCAAAGCCATTTTGAAAACGTTCGTCATAGCCCTTCATGGCCCAATATCTTTGGAACAAATCCTTAAGCGTTCGGCCCCAAGCATGATGCACACCCAAAGGATTATTAGCCGTAATTGGCCCATCTAAAAACGACCAAGGTTTTTTGCCTTTATTTTTCTGGCGCAATTTGTCAAAAATCCGATTCTTTTGCCAAAATTCTAAAATTTTATGCTCATTTTTAACAAAATCCATATACTCCAATTTTCAATTTCTAATTTCTATCTTAGCTCAAATTAAGACTCTCGTCAATTTAAAAAACTGTTAATTAATTTACCCTTGCCTTGTTGTTTTGTCAATGGTAGAATGGTATTAAGTATTGGGTATAAAATTAACAAACATCCCCCACCCTAACCTTCCCCCTGTTCGCAGGGGGAAGGGATACCCGATACTTAATACTTGCTACTTAATACCTACTACTTAATACTATAATATTATGCAAAAACAAGCTTATATTTACGAAAAATTAAACGACGATTTAGTACGCTGCCAAACGTGCAGTCATTATTGCACTATCAAACCCGGGTATCACGGCAAATGCGGCATTCGTGGCAACAAAAATGGCGAATTAATTTTATTAACGTATGGTCAGGCCATTGCCAGTCAAATTGACCCGATTGAGAAAAAACCATTTTTCCACTTTTTGCCCGGTAGCCAAACTTTTTCCGTGGCCACTCTTGGTTGCAACCTGAATTGTTCTAATTGTCAAAACTGGGAGATTTCCCAATCAGCCAAAGAAAAATTATCTACCCAAGAAATTATGGCGCTTGGCGAAGAGCTATCGCCAGAAAAAATTGTCAAAAAAGCCCAAGAAAATATTTGCCCAAGTATTTCTTATACCTATACCGAGCCCACAGTTTATTTAGAATATGCCTTAGATACAATGAAATTGTCTCGCGCGGCTGGCTTAAAAAACTGCTGGGTATCTAATGGCTTTATGAGTCCGCGAACTCGCGAACTCATCTTGCCTTATTTAGACGCCATTAACGTTGACCTAAAATTTTTTGATGATGAGTCCTATCGCCGAAATTGCAGCGCGCGGCTTGAGCCAATTTTAGAAAATTTACGCGCTTTTAAAAAAGCTGGAGTTTGGCTAGAAATCACTACTTTAAGCATCCCCACGCTATCAGATTCCGAGGATATGTTTGCTAAAATGGCTCATTTTATTGCCAATGACTTGGGCAAGGAAACGCCTTGGCATATCAGCCAATTTGAACCAGCGATTTCCGCGCGCTTACATCATCTATCGCGCACACCCGTAGAAACTTTGGAGATAGCTTGCGACACTGGGCTCAAAGCCGGCTTAAAATACGTGTATTCAGGCAATGTGCCGGGTCTGGCTTCCGAAGACACCTATTGCCCCAAATGCAAAACTAAAATGATTGACCGTCGGGGATATGAGATTATACGCATAGATAAAGATGGTGCTTGTGATAAGTGTGGAGAAAAATTAGATATCATTTTTGATTAAAATTACAAAATTCAAATTGCAAATCACAAATAAATTTCAATAACCAATAATCAAAATTTAAAAAAATAGTTTGGAATTTGTAATTTGAGATTTATTTGTGATTTGATATTTGTGATTTTGATATGTTATCTTTTGCTTCTATTTGTCCGCATCCACCAATTATCATTCCTGAAATTGGCGGCTCGGAAATTAAAAAATGCCAAAAGACAATTTCAGCCATGAAAAAATTGGCTGATTCTTTTAGCCAATCCAAACCAGACACAGTTATTGTGATCACGCCTCATAACTCAATTGACCCAAGCCAAATGACTATTTTAGACAGACAAGTTTTGAATGGCGATTTTCGTCAATTTGGCCACCCAGAAATCTCCCAAAAATTTCAGAACAATCAGGCATTAGTTGAACAAATTAGGGATGCAGCCGCGGCCAACAACTTGCCTGTCAGAGTTTTCCAAACACCAAAACTAGATCATGGTGTTTTAGTGCCCCTGTATTATCTTTGTCAAAACATCACCAAACTGCCAAAACTCGTTGTAATTACTTATTCGTTACTTAATGCCAAAGCCCATTTTGCTTTTGGCCAAATGATTGGCAAAATCATTAAAACGAGCCCAGATAGAATTGCCATAATGGCTTCTGGAGATTTATCACATCGCCTGACTCCTAATGCGCCCGCTGGTTATTCACCGCGCGGTCAAGAATTTGATCAAAAAATAATAGCACTCTTAAAAAATAACGATAATTATGGTATTTTAAATTTGAACAATGACTTGGTTGACGCAGCCGGGGAGTGCGGCTTGCGATCAATCATCATCTTGTTTGGAGTTCTTTCAAGCTTTAAATACAGCCCCGAAATTCTATCATACGAAGGGCCATTTGGGGTTGGATACGGAGTAATTAATTTTAACCTGAACTAAAGGAGGACATAATGATTCCTGTAGATTTGGTAGACAATATCTTTAAGGGGACCCTACTAATCAGCATTAGTACATTCGTTGCTTTTTGGCTATGGGTTCGTCGCCAGAATAAACCCAAGAAACATCCGTAGGCACAAAGAGATGACAAAAAATATTAGTACTTCTTTTAATAATTCTCTTAGGACTGGCTTTAACTTTTTTGTCGTTCTAGTTTTGGGATTAGTAAAATCCGGGCAGCGCGCCGATCAGGACGAAAAGAAACTGCTGAGCATCTTAACGCAAGAAAACGACAAAACACAAAAAGGAAATGGAGTTGAGAATACATTCACAACACACCCTGCTAAAATTTAGCAGGGTACAACAAAAAACAGGAAACTAATCACTAAATAGCTTCCTGTTTTTATTTTCACATAGACAAATAATTTTTTGTCATGCTGAATTAATTTTAGCATCCAGTATGAACGCCGTGGATTCCGGCTCGCCACGCACCGTATGGTGCATGGCTCGGAGGCCGGAATGACAATGACGCAACTATCTACATTTTTTCTGGCGCGCTAATACTCATTAAATCCAAAGTGTTTTTTAAAACAATTTGCGTCGCTCGCGCTAAGGCCAAACGTGCTTGGTCCAAATTCGGATCCTCGTTGCCTAAAACGCGACAATCACGATAAAAACGATGAAAACTCGCGGCTAATTCCGAGGCATAGTGTGGCAAACGCTGCACTTGGTAATCGCGAGCGATATCAGCTATAATTTCCGGTAATCGCACTAATTGACGCATTAAATCCAATTCGGGCTCTGTTATCGCGGCTTGATTTAGGTCAACAGCTTGATTGACAACACCTGCTTTTCGCAAAACGCTACAAATTCTAGCGTACGCATACTGAATGTAATAAACCGGATTTTTATTAGATTGCTCCTTGGCTAAATTTAAATCAAAATCCAAATGAGTATTGGCTGACCGCTGTAAAAAGAAAAACCGCACCGCGTCTTTACCTACTTCGTCTAACAATTCTTGTAGAGTGACAATATTGCCCGCTCTTTTAGACATTTTAACTTTCTCGCCTTTGCTAAATAGAGTAACAAACTGCAATATAACAAATTCTAATTTATCCTTAAAGCCCAAAGCTTCCACGCCAGCTTTGAGTCCAGGCGCGTCGCCCGAATGATCCGCGCCCCAAACATTAATCACTTTATCAAATTTTTCTTGTTGAAACTTACGCCAATGAAAGCCCAAATCACCCGCTAGATAAGTTTTTTGGCCATCGGTTTTAACAACAACTCGATCACGGATATCGCCAAATTTTGAAGACAAAAACCAAACTGCGCCTTCTTTTTCTTGCAGCAAATTCTGTTGTTTTAAACGATCTAAAGCCGCATCCACAAGACCGTCATTATAAATATCCGACTCAAAATACCATTGATCAAATTCAATACCGATATTTTCTAAAGTTTTTTTGATATAATCATCTAAGATAATTTTAGACGCTTGCTGGCCGGCCTTAAATGGATCTTGTTCTTTAATTTTTTGGTGCAAATCGTCAATATAACCACCTTTATAAACCGCTTCTTCGTCTTTTAGCACCGAATGTCCTAGCGCTAGAATTTGCTGACCATAGTCATTAACATAATAAGCTTTTTCTACTTTATACCCTGCTTTTTGCAAAACATTAGCCAAAACATCACCCCAAGGCCCGCCACGGGCATTGCCGACAGTCAGGGGGCCTGTTGGATTAGCCGAGACAAATTCTACTTGAATTTTTTTGCCTTGCCCAAGGTCAACACTGCCAAAATTTTCTTTTTGATCTAAAATCTTTTGCGTCTCGCTTTGTAAAAATTCTGATTTTAGATAAAAATTTAAAAAACCAGGACCTGCGATTTCTATTTTTTCTAGAAAATTAGCGGCTTCGGGTAATTTTTCCACAATAGACTTAAGTGTTTTTGCTAATTCCCGTGGTGATTGTTTTATTAATTTAGCCAAAACCAACGCCAAATTAGACGCATAATCGCCATGCTCTTTCTCTAATGGCCGTTCAATCTCAATTGTGGGCAAAATAAAATCTGGCAACGAACTCTGCTCTTGCGTCTGTTTAACCGCTTGCTCAACTAAATTTTTTATTTTCTCACGAATCATATATTTTAGTATATAATATTTATCAATTTTCTGCCAGCTTTGCGATAAAATAATTTTTATGCTAATCTAAAAGCAATGCCAACATTGAGCTTAAATCGAAAAGTTGGGTATGATTATGAAATCCTTGAAACATGGGAAGCTGGTTTAGCGTTAAAAGGATTTGAAGTAAAAGCCATCAAAACTGGCCACATTAGTTTGGTTGGCGCTTATGTTGTCATTAAAAATGAAGAGGCCTTTTTGCTAAATACTAACATCCCAGCTTATCAAAACGCCAATACGCCTCAAGATTATGACCCTGCCAGATCACGCAAGCTACTCCTGAATAAATCAGAAATCAAAAGCTTAATTGGTAAAACCCAGCAAAAAGGCTTGACACTGATAGCCCTGCGGGTTTATACTAAGCGAGGTAGGATCAAGCTTGAAATCGGCTTAGCTCGCGGCAAAAAAAAATACGACCGCCGTGAAGATATTAAAAAAAGAGAAGCCAAAAGAGAAATGCAACGGGCTATACGGATTAAGACATAAAGTAGTTACGTGTTTAAATTTAGAAATTGAAAATTTTTGCTTGGGGATGTCAGGCCTCGACAAAGATGTCGCGTTAGATTTAGCAAGTCGAGAACGCCAAAAACTCGTAAAAATTTGGCAAAATGATAAGTGCCAACTTATTCTCAAAAACCAAGCAGGCGTTAGCTTCATTGTTTAACGCTCCTAGCTTAGTTCCTGTTTACGCCTAAAGTGTAAACCATTGCCTATTTGACTCCCAATAAATTAGGCAATGCTATCATTGGGACAAAATAAAACCTTGGTCTTTTAGATTTTATTTTCGTGGCTCAAAAGACTCGATAATTAAATTTTTTTCTGTTTTAATTTAATTATTTAAAACTCAAATAGAATAAACTTGTAGATAAAATTTAACTAACTTCTTTGGACATGGGTTCAACTCCCATCATCTCCACCCCGTTAGTATTAAAAAAATTAACTAAACCAAAATTAAAAGACCACGGATCAACAACGAAATAAAAGTGCCTGAAGTCAGGCTAATTGATGAAGGCGGCAAACAACTTGGCGTTATGCCAACTGACGCTGCCATTGAAAGAGCCCGATATATGGGCATTGACGTGATTGAAGTCGCTGGCAGCGCCAAACCACCAGTTTGTCGTTTGGGAGATTTTGGCAAATACCAATATCATCAGAATAAAAAGCTCCGCAAACAAAAAGCGCATTCCAAAACAGGTGAAATCAAAGCAGTAAGAATCGGACTAGGTACTGCTAAACACGACTTAGAAATGCGTTTTCAAATAGCCAAAAAGTTCATGGCCAAAGGCCAACGGGTGAAAGTTGAGCTAAAATTAATTGGTCGCCAAAAAGGCCAAGTTGACCTTGCCAGAGAAAAAATTCAAGCCTTTTTAGAGCTTTTTGGTAAAGACGATCTTAAAATCATCCAGCCGCTCAAACGCAATCCGCGTGGTATGGAAATTATCATTGATAAAATAACGTAAAAAACCCTTATAGCTAAATTATTATAATCCCCCACCCAGACCTCCCCCTGCGCGCAGAGGGAGGGGTTAAAAGTATATGAACAAAACCAATAAATCAATTTTAAAAAGACTTAAAATCACTGGCAACAAAAAGATTCTGCGACGCAAAACGAAACAAAATCATTTTAACGCCAAAGAAACAGGCCAAAAAACTGGCAGTAAACGGTCTGGTGTTGCTATGATAACCAGCAAAGGTATGCGCCAATCAATTGCCAAATATCTATAAAAATATGTCTAGAATCAAACGTGGTCTCATGGCCCATAAAAGACGTAAGAATTTACTTAAGCAAACCAAGGGGTTTATAAACAGCCGGTCTACTAAGTTTCGAGCGGCTAAAGAAGCGGTGCTTCATGCTGGAGTTCATAGTTTTCGCGGTCGTAAACTAAAAAAACGAACCTTTCGCGCTCTGTGGCAAACACAGATTAATGCTGCCTGCCGCCAAAACGGCTTAATCTATTCAAGATTCATCAATGGACTAAAAAAAGCCAAAGTTGAAATTGATAGAAAAATTTTGTCAGACTTAGCGCAGAACGAACCCAAAGTTTTTTCAGAGATTTTAGCTCTTACCAAATAAAAATTAAAGGGGGAATTTATTATGTCGCTACTTAAAGTATTGCTTGTAGTATTATTTCTCATGTTCTTAGCTTTCTTGAATTTCGGCTCTTTTTTAATAGCCGGAGATAAATACTGGCAACGGGTCAGAATATTTCTAAAGCAAACAGGGGAAATAAAAACAGAAACTGATGATACCGAAAAGCAAGTAAAGATGCCCTGGAAGCAACTCCCGCCGAAAGAACGTTTTTCAGCTCACTTGCCTCGTTGCGAATTTTAAAGCTTTTTCAATGATTTTAAGGAGGTGATAAAAGAATGATTGAAAATGGATACTTGGTACCAAAAGAATGGTGGCGAAAAATTATTTTTTTTATACACTACTACGAACTTTTTATCGGTCCTGAAGCGTGTGGCGATTGCCGACGAAACGATTGCCTAGGTTGTAAATTTCGCTCACAACCCTTAGTATCTCGCTACGAAAAACGGGGCAAGAAAAAAAAGGAGGCGCTAAAAGCGTAATAAAAAAACAAAAACCACTTAAAAGAATATATCTTCAGTGGTTTTTTAAATTATAAAAACTTTAAAATAGGGCGATAATCTTAGGCAAAAAAATCAAACAACCGATTATTAAAGCGCCTATCGAAACTGTTAAAACGGCAGCAGTCATTAGGTCTTTAATGGCCTTTGCTTGTGGTGTGATTTCTGGCCGAAAAGAATCAATGATTTTCTCGGCCGTCGTATTAATTAATTCCATACTCAAAACCATAAAAATTGAAATCAACAGCACAACCACTTCCCAAAGCGCCAAAGGCAAGACTAATATCAAAAACAGCACAACCATTCCTAAAAAAACCTGGATACGAAAACTCTGCTCATTTTTAAGCGCGTACCACAAACCGGCAAATGAATGATAAAAACTACGCCAAATTGAAGTCATATTTTTTAATAAAACCCTCAGCCTGTTTTAAAACGGCCTTTAAATTTTTGAATTTTAATTGTTTTATTGCCTGCTCGTAAGATAACCAACGAAAATCTAAATGCTCGTCAGAAATTTTAATCTCTTTACTTTTTGCTTCAGCTAATAAAAAAATTACGATTTTAAAAACCTTTTTTTGATTAAATTGAAAAATATATTTATCTTGGACTTTAAAACCCGAGATAAAGTTTAAATCTGTTAACCCAGTTTCTTCTTGTGCTTCACGTCGCGCTGCCGCCAAAACACTTTCCCCAACTTCAATATGCCCCTTGGGAAAATTCCAATAATCAGCTTCGTGGTGCAATAATAAATATTCAATTTTTTGGCCAGAACGATAAAAAATAATTGCTCCGGCAGAAATTTCTCGCTGCATAAATTAAGATTTAAGATTTAAGATTTTCTTCAAATCGCCTAATGTTCTAGTATTAATAATATCATCCTTTTCCGCCCAGCCGCGCCGCGCCTGACTAATACCTAGCTCCATCATCCATAATTGATTCGGATGGTGGCTGTCGGTGCCAATGCTTAATTTTACTCCAGCTTCCACACACCGCCGAATATGCCTATCCGATAAATCCAAACGGTCACAATAAGCATCAATTTCTAAAAAAGTATCGTTCTTTTTGGCCGCAACCAAAATCTGATCAAAATCTAATTGATAACCTTCACGCTCTTGTAATACCCGACCAGTTGGATGCGCAATAATATTGACCAACGGATGACTGATTGCTTTGACTAGACGCTCGGTCATAACTTGTTTGCCTTGATTCATCTGTGTATGCACTGCCGCTAAAACCACATCTAACTTAGCTAAAATTTCATCTGGCATATCCAAAGCGCCGTCTTTTTGGATATTAACTTCAGCACCTTTTAGGATTTTAATGCCGCTAATTTTTTGATTAATCCTATCTATTTCTTTCATTTGACTCAAGAGTCTTTTGACATCTAGGCCATTAGCGATCTTTAAATCTCCTGTATGATCAGTAATCGCGATATACTTACGACCTAATTTTTTAGCGGCCTTAGCCATTTCTTCAATAGACACGGCTCCATCTGACCAATCAGAGTGCATTTGTAAATCACCCAACACTTCGTCATAGCCAACAAGCTGCGGCAAGCTATTTTTAATGCCCTGCGCCTCCTGAATAGCCGCCTCGATCTCCCCAGTATTTTCTCTAATTTCAGGTTCAAGATAGGGCAAACCCAGAGTTTCATAAATTACTTTTTCGGTCCGACTGGCAATCTTA
>Ga0315288_10003270_pt1 | contig 20734 bp, 19 predicted proteins | sample YL17G11_20_MG_FD_203454 | JGI IMG/M metagenome (GOLD analysis project Ga0315288, IMG submission 203454) | Sediment microbial communities from Yellowstone Lake, YNP, Wyoming, USA - YL17G11_20 | ecosystem: Environmental > Aquatic > Freshwater > Lake > Sediment | place: USA: Wyoming | collected...
CATGTAGGAATGGGGGCTGTGTTTTGAGTGGGGGTTTATATAGTCCAGGGTTTGGAATGTGTTGTGAGAACGGGCGATTTTTAATGGGTGGTGTGATGCCTCGGATTACATTTTGTGCTAATCACGATTAGCTTAAAAGTTGAATTTGTGGCACTTCCAACTAGCACAACTTACAAAATTAATAAAAAGACCCGGTCTGTTTGATAATCAATCATCCTGTCTTCAATTGATTAATGATTAAAGAAATCAATGAACGAAAATAGGCCAAGGACTAGCCTTGGACCGATCGCTGATAGTCCTTCCTCTTGATTCTTTCCTCCCAATATTCCTTGGGCATCGAATGGAGCCGCCGGACTAGCCTGTCAGGCAATTCCTTGAGCTCCTGGAGCACCCACTCAGTAAGCATGAATGTCAGTTTCCGTTGATCCCTCATGCCGGCGTCCAGCCTTGGGAATATCTTTTCATAGAGCAAGCTAAGGACCATCAGTTGCTCGAGGGTCTCCACCGTCGTGTCTACTGGGCCCTTCGACCTTCCTGTTTTAGAATGCCCGAGCATCTGGAAGAGGTCCTTCTCGATGATCGGTAGGAGGACCATATCGGCCCGCATCTCGATTCGCACGGTCTTGCCCGAGCGGACCTTCCTGATGATGCCCGTCCTCTCGAGGACCGCCAGGTCCCGGCTCACGGAGGCCTGGTCACGGCCAAGCCTTGCCGCTATCTCGTTGATGCTCTTGGCCTTCACGGTCCGTAGCAGTCTTATGATCCTCAGGCGTTCCTTGGTGGCTATGGCCTGGAGCTCCTGCTCGCTGAGGATCACGATCGTCTTGTCATCGTCGGCAGGATTGTCCCAGTTCCTATCTATGAACTCCCTTGCCTCGTCCCATTTGTAGTCCGGAACGGTCTTCAGCTCCACCATTCCCTTGGCCTTCGAAATGTTCCTCGCTCCCCTTCCCTCTCGCTCTCCAACCTTTCTCCTTTTGATCGCCATGTTATTACCCTCCCCTGGAAAGGCCAATTCGATCTCTGTCTCTCTTTGGTCGCCCAAGGGGAATCTTGATGTCATTTCCTTTCTTTAGCTCCTCCGTACTTCCTTTTTCTTCCTTCCCTTTCCCCTTTTATTTTTCCTTCGCTCACCAATTTCATCCGGAATTTCTGTTTATATTGCATATGATCTTTCTTCAACTTCTCGATCGTTTCATGGACCATGTCGAGCAATGTCCTATGCCCGATCTCAAGACGTATCGGATCCGGACCAATCCAAAACCTCTGCTCGTGGAGATATCCATGGCTATTGTCGATGCGGTATATCTCATGCCATTCATCCCCCGTCTCCTGGAACCTTGCGCGGTAGTTCACCACGATATGCGTCACTTTGTGGGATCTGTTCCTTCTTCGTGTTATGTCCAGTATGTCATCGATGCTCAGATGTATCTCATATGACATATGATATCGTATGTTATATGTTATTTTTAAAGTATATAAATATATCGCCTATATATGACTTATTTTATTATATGTTAGCGAACCTCGATGCCTATAATACGACCCAGAGAAAATGGTGCATTCCAGTTTGGATTTTGATGTGAGAACAGGCGATTTGGGTAGGGGGTTAGCCCCTCATTTTGTGGCAATTACAGGTTTTTTCTTCCTGGCAATAAACTCCTCGAACGATGCTTTTTTCCTTTTTTTATGCAGTCTATAGGTCCTGAAGACCAAATCATGCAGATTATCATGGAGCTCAAAATTGTAATCCAGACCATCGACTTTGAATTGCAGAACATCGGACGTAAGGACTTTGATCGCGGAGATATCGCTCCATTTAAGTGATTTCGAGGACCGAGATATCCCAGGAGGAGGGTTCTCTGTTCTGTACCGGAAACGGATCCCGTCATTCGTCAATGCCAGGTCCGTGGGTATGATGAACAGCGCATATGTGAACCATATCGGAACTCCGTACCAAATAACACTTACAAGAACATTCGAGAAACATGGCATATTATTGAGATAGGTCGTAAAGACGAACAACAATAAGACCACGAATATCGTTGTCAATACCCAAGAATAAAGAAATATTTTCTTGTAAAGTTCATAGCGGTCATTATGCCACCATTTCACGCCGTCAGGTATTGGGATATCATCCCTTTTCATACTCTTGATGACAATTTTATTTTTCACAATGAATTTATTGTTCAATTCTTGTCTCCGGGATGCGAGAAAGTAAAGGACAAAGATCAGGCAAACGAGCAGTAGTATTGGAACAAGATAAAAATAATCAAATGCCAGGGGCGTGCCAAAAATGGGGTTCATTAACGAATAAAGAAAAAAGATATAGACTCCAAGGAAACTGAAGAGTATGAGGCTGAACCGTACCAGTGTCCAGTACATGATAAGGCCATTGCATCTCGGGCAGTATGTTTTCCTGTCTGTGCAAACCTTACAATAATATGCCTTGCATTGGGAGCACCAACCCAACATTTCAGAAACCCCATATTCATTACCGCATTTTGAACAAATAACGGATGATTGCATTCAAGAATGCAGGATGGTCTGTACGAATAAATCCCTTTCTATTCTTCTACGCCCTAAAATCAGTTCTGGAGATCTAAAATAATCCTACTTCCTCCGTTCTCTAAGCTTTTCCCAAACCGTCTCCAGTTCGATATCCTTTGCCCTCAATAAAACCAGCATGTGATACAGTAAATCCGCGGCCTCATGGACCAGCTCGTGCTCCGTTGACCCCTTGGCCGCCTGGACCAGCTCCCCGGCCTCCTCCTGGACCTTCTCGCCCAGAAGGTCCATGTCGCTCATGAGGAGGTTCGTGTAGGAGCTCTCGCTCGAGTTCTCCTTGCGGTCCCTTATCACGGCCGTGAGCTCGGCTAGGACGTCGCTCCCCTTGCCGTATCCGCCCGACAGGGGGTTCGTGAAGCAGCTCCGGGTCCCGTTGTGGCACGCGAAGCCCTTGCCCTTCTGCCTGACCTTCGCCACGAGGGCGTCGAGGTCGCAGTCCGTGACGATCGAGACCAGCTCCTGCCAATTGCCGGACTCCTCGCCCTTCATCCACAGTTTCTGGCGCTCCCGCGAGAAGTAGTGCATCTTCCCGGTCTGGACGGTCTTGCCCAAGGCCTCGCCGTTCATGTAGGCCAGCATGAGGACTTCGCCCGAGTTGATGTCCTGCACGACCACTGGTATGAGCCCCTTATCGTCCATCTTCAGACTGACGCTGTCTCCCGCGCTTGGCCCGCTCATCTTACTACCACCCCTTTCTTCCTGAGATACGACTTGACCTTTCCGACGGTGTACTGGCCGTAATGGAATATGGACGCCGCGAGGGCAGCATCGGCCTCGCCCTCCTGCAGGGCCTCGCGCATGTGCTCCGGCCCCCCGGCCCCGCCGGATGCAATGATCGGTATGTTCGTGGCCCTGACGACGGTCCTCGTGAGCTCTATGTCGTAGCCGTCCACGGTGCCATCATGGTCCATGCTCGTGAGGAGGATCTCCCCAGCGCCCCGCCGCTCTGCCTGTTTGGCCCACCACAGGGCGTCGATGTCCGTGGGCCTCGTTCCGCCGTGAGTGTACACGACCCATTTCCTCTTTCCCACGCTCTTCGCGTCGATGGATACAACGATGCACTGTGAGCCGAAGCGCTTTGACCCCTCGGTGATGAGCCGCGGGTCCTGCACCGCCGCGGTGTTGACGGAGACCTTGTCGGCCCCGGCCTTCAGGGCCTTGCGCATGTCCTCCACGGTCCTGATGCCCCCTCCTACGGTCAGCGGCACGAAGAGCCTCCGGGCCGTCTCTTCGACGCAAGCAAGCAGCGTGACCTTACCAGTTACCGTGGCGCTCACATCAAGGAAGACGATCTCGTCGGCGCCCTGTGCCTCGTACTCGCAGGCCAGGTCCGGCGGATAACCGACCTCTTTGAGGCCCTTGAAGTTGATACCCTTGACAACGCGGCCCTCTCGAACGTCAAGGCATGGGATTATCCTTTTCGTCAGCATGTCTCATTTCCCTCGGTACTCGACCTTGTCCTTGGTGCTCACGAGCTTGCCTTTGGGCCTCGTGGCCTGATGCAGGGCCCGGCCCAGGGCCTTGAAGGTGGCCTCTATGATGTGGTGTCGGTCCTTTCCCCGCAGGACCTGGGTGTGCAGCGTCATCCTGGCCTCCATGGCGAAGGACCGCAGGAAATGCTCGAAGATGTCGTCCTGCGAAAGCTCGATGTGGACGAAGGGCCTGTCCACGAGGTCCACATGGACCGCCGCTAGAGCGTCGTCCATGGGAACGGTCGCGCTCCCGAGCCGCGCGATGGGCGCGTCCCCGACGGCCTTGTGCACTGCCGTTCCCAGCGCTATGGCCACGTCCTCGATGAGGTGGTGGTCGATGTCCCCCTGGGCCGCGATGTCCAGGTCGAACTCCGCGTAGCGCGCGAGCGTTTCGAGCATGTGCCTGAGGAACGGGTCGGGGACCTTGATGTCGTATTTCCCTTCGCCGTCGAGCTCCAGCTCCAGCGCGATCTTCGTCTCCCTGGTCTTCCTCGCGATCTCGCATTTGCGGCTCATGGCTTCCTGCCCCCCTTCGTGTAATTCGGCCCCTCGAATCTTTCCAAGGCGGCCTTGAGGTCCAGCTTCTTCTCGTAAACGGCGCTCCCGACGACGGCGGCGCTGGCGCCGGCCTTCTCGATCTTCTTGAGGTCGTCCATCGTCGTGATACCGCCGGCAGCTATGACCGGTGTCCGGACGGCCTTGATGAACCTCTTGACTATGCCTAGGTCTGTGCCCTTGCACTGGCCCTCGACGTCCACGTTCGTGAACAAGAATGCGGCGAGCTTCAGGCGGTCCACCTCCCTGGCGAACTCGAACAGGTTCCTCCCCGAACTCTCCTGCCAGCCCTTGACCTGTATCTCCTCGCCGCGGGCATCGACGGCAACTACCAACTTACCCGGGTGGGCCTTGGCCATGTCCTTCAGCCAGTCCACGTCCCTTATCGCCCGTGTCCCAACGATGGCCCTGTCAGCACCCATCTCGAGGACGCCCTTGACGTCCTCGTCGGTCCTCAGGCCACCGCCGACCTGGACCGGTATCTTGACGCCTTTGATGATTCTCACAATGACGGACCTGTTCTCACCTCTGTCAAGGGCCCGGCCAAGGTCTATGACGTGCAGGTAGCTGGCCCCGAGCTTCTGGAACTTCTTGGCCACGCCCACTGGGTTCGCGATCTCAACGGTCTTCCTGCGGATGTCGCCCCCGACCAAGCGCACGACCTTGCCGTCGAACAGGTCTATGGCCGGTATGACCTTCATGGCCCGACCTCCTTGGCCGCGAATTTAACAAAGTTCTTGATGAGCCTTAGGCCGAACTGCCCGCTCTTCTCGGGGTGGAACTGGGTCCCGTATGTGTTGGCCCTTCGCATGATCGCCGGGAACTTACGGCCATATTGTGAGAACGCAAGACCGATGCCGTCCTTTCCTGTCGGGGCCGGCGCATAGGAGTTCGCGAAGTAGAAGTATGTCGTCCTCGGGATGCCCTTCATGAGCGGGTCCTTGGCAGAGGCGGCCGTGGAGTCCACGGTGTTCCATCCCATGTGCGGTATCCTGACGCCCGAAAACCTCTTGACCTTGCCCTTCAGGAATGACAGTCCTTTGCCGCGGGCCTCTTCGCTGGCCTCGAACATGATCTGAAATCCGATACAGATTCCTAGTGTCGGGACGCCGGCCTCAAGCCTTTCCGCGAGGGCCATGCGTTTCTTTCCGATGGATTGCATGACGGCGCCGAAGTCCCCGACACCCGGGAAGACGATTATCTGGGCATCGATGATTTCATCGACGCTACTAACGACCTTGATCTTCGCGCCTCCGAGCTCGAGGGCCTTCGAGATACTGTGGAGGTTTCCGACGCCGTAGTCGAAAATGGTGGTAACGGGGGAGGTCCTCCTGCTCAACGGCCTTTCACCCCTTTGCTGCTCTTTTCGAGGATGTCCTTGACCATCTCGATGAACAATTTGTTGTGCTTTGGGGCCCCGGCGGTGATCCTCACATGGTCGGCCAGTCCCGGGACGTCCCCGTGGTCCTTGATCATTATTCCGCACCTGGCGAGCTCTGTGCACAATTCCTTGGATGACATGGGTGCTTTACACAACAGAAAATTCGTGACCGAGGGATAGACGAGGAACCCGAGGCCCTTGAGGGAAATTGCGAGTTTCTCCCTCTCCTTGAGAAGTATCTTGACCGTGCGTTTCAACCAGGCCTTGTCCTTCAGGGCCACGATGGCGGCCTTCTCGCTGACCAGGTTCAGGTTGAACGGTGGCTTGACCTCGTTGAGCCTCTTGATGCCGTCGGTCGCAGCGGCGGCGCCCACGCGCAGGCCGGCGATGGCATAGGCCTTCGAGAAGGTCCTGAAGATTACGAGGTTAGGATAATTCTTCAGCCGGTCCATGAACGACCCGCCGGAGTACTCGATGTATGCCTCGTCCAGGGCCACCATTGCCTTGGTGCCCTCGATAAGCCTTCGCATGTCCTCCTTCGGGAGCATGTTCCCCGTCGGGTTATTGGGCCTGGCGACCAGCATGAGCTTCGCCGGCTCCTCGAGAAGGCCGTCCACGTCAACGGTGAACCCGGGACCCATGGGGACCTCGACCGGCGTGCAACCGTAGACCTTGGCCCAGAAGGCGTACATGGAGAACGAGGGGGAAGGGTACACGATGCGGTCGCCCCTCATCGTGAACGCCTTGATTGTGAGGTCGATGATATCGTCGACCCCATTGCCGCAGACAATGTTACCGGGCTCGAGGCGCCACTCCTCAGCAAGAGCTTCCCTGAGCTCGTCGGAGTTCGGGGTCGGGTATTCGTGCGTCTGGAACTTGCCAGACCGCATGAACTTGTCCACGGCCGGGTTCGGGCCCAAAAGGTTCATGTTCAGGTCCATGCGGATCGTGCCTTTAGGAAGATCTCCGACGGAATAATCAGAACCGGCCTTCGCCGTCCTGATGCCAGTCCTAACCTTCCTTTTGGCCATGCGTGCCATTCTCCCTAGGTCGAACGAGCCCCGTGAAAGTGACCTCAAGGTCATCATGGGCCAAAGGAATTAATCTTTTTGGTTGGTTATTGAGGAAGTCACATCTTCTAGACCCTCTCGAACATCCGCGCTATTCTTCTAACAAGCTTTGACCAAAGCAATCAACAAGAAATACCACTTAATTCGTTAGGGAAAAAGGATATATGTCTGTCTATACATATGTATATACAAAGGTATATACTTGACCAGCTGGAAAGGACGGGAGATAGTAATCGATAAGATGCGCAATGTCCCGTTCGAGATGCTGGAATGCGGGATTTCGACACAGGATATCATCGAGGTCCTTGAAAACGGGCTGTCTCCGGTAAAACGCAAGAAGGGAATAATCGAAAGATGGTTGAGACAGGGATGGGCGATCACGATCATCGTGATAGAGGATTGCACGGACTATTGGTTAGTAAGGCATGTGGCAAAGAGGCGGATAAACAAGAATGTCGCAAGACTGCTCAGGGGAATGAGGAAATGACACACAACTGCAATCTTTGTGGAAAGCCAATGCTGGCCGTCAATGACATCGAGATTAAGGGTATCAGAGAACTTGCTGGCGCGAAGGTCCGGGGTTGGAGATGCAAATGCGGGAACGAGCACGCCAATTCCGATGATGTGGATGTCATCGTTGAATATTACAAAATATTGCGTTCAGGCGTGAAGGTCTCACTGTTCAAGTCCGGTAATAGCTGGGCAATACGTCTTCCCGCATCGCTTGTGCGCGCGCTCCATCTGAAATCAAAAACAGGATTCAGCCTGCAATTAGTCGGCGAAACGATAATCTTAAAACCAATCGCACGGAATTGAACTGAAACTGGTGGGAAGGGCGAGAGCTGAAGTTTTGGGAACGATTGATTGACAGGGCCATCATTCTAAGCAAGTCTACCTATCTCTATTTCGCTCTATGGGCGATTTCTTGTTATCCTTACACTTCCTGGCCTTATGAACGATCTTATAGAAACCGATCACGACCACCAGGATGGTGATGACGATCAAAAGGCCGAGGATGAAATAATCCCCGTTATTGTCAAAGGGATTGAAGTCCTTCATCTGGACCGGCGGGCGGACCGAATAGTCCCAGTCGTATGACGACTTCTGTTGACTATATTGCTCGATCTGCCTGCCCCCCTTGAAAACGTAGATGTACATGATATAGAACCTGGAATCGTAGTTTTTTGGGTTCGTGAAGGTGAAATTCAGCGTCTTCTGCTCCCGGCTATCAAGGCTCACCGACCCTTTGCCATCGTGCACGGGCGAATCTGCCATCGGGTCGTTGAGGGTCCATCGGTAGTCTACGCTTACAGTCTCGGACCTCAGGTTCTTTAGGGTGAACTGGAAGGTGTTGTTCAGGCAATAGGCGTCCTTGATTTCGACCTGGTTCGTCTCAAAGTAATAAACGACCGTGATGGACGCAAGAATGATGACCACGGCAACCCAAAGGGCCATGACCTTTTTGTTGACAGGGATATCGACCACCGACTAGGCATCGACTACAAGATATTTATTCTATTTCTTGCCATTCGCCATTATACTGCATCCAATGATAATTCAGATAATACGATATTCTTAAATAAATGCAAAAGCATTGAATTCGAGCCATCCATTGAGGTTGATGATATGATTACCATTGATGAGGCAATACGGATCGGCAAAGAGGAATTGAAGCGTTATAATTACAGCGGTCTCAAGAAGGACCTCAATATCGAAGTGGACGAGGACAACAGCCGTTGGATAAAGTATATAGAGCACACTCCTTCCATGAAAAAGTCCCTCAAGGGGATAGACCCGAACTCCAAAGATTACTATGCGGTCTATTTCGGACCGAAAGAACTCCAACTCGGCGGTGACGCATGGGTTCTCGTGAACCGCAAAAGTGGAAAGGTCATCCATCTTTTCTTCGGAAGATGAGCCGGGGTCCAGCTCTTTGAATTAAATTGAGGACCTCCGGTCCCCTACAGTAATCAATTTGGAACGAGTGCGGGGAGGTTCGAGAAGAATTCCATTCGTCTTTCGAGTTGGAATTAATCTTATCCCTTATTTTCAATGTAATGATTTAATACATTGTAATATGATGATTGGCGCATGCGTAAGAACCTCTCGAACTGCGAGTGGCACCCGGACAATGGGCAGGACTACAGCTGGTTCGAGAACCCCGTCTTCCGCGACATTTTCCTTAGGTCGGCCTCGCCCGACGATATGCTTAATGTGCAGAAGGAGTTCGCCGCCGGCAACTGGTCGGTCTTCGGCGTCTGGGCCCGGGCCATCATGTCCGGCAAGGTCAAGGTCGGGTTCCCGGATCAGAGCTCCCCACATTCACATTTCTGGTCGGGGTTCCTTCTCAAGGCCACACCTCAGGAAAGGGACGAATTCCTCACTTTCCTGCTGAGGGCCCAGCTGGCCCACTCGCCCATCAGTGACAGGCCGAACCGCGGGCCCGTCCCGGGGTTCACGCTCTCCTGCCGCAAGGCGCTTCTCGACTATCTCAACACCTTCGAGGACCCGAAGCACACCCCAGACCCCGATGGGGTCGTTGGCCCGCACATCATCCACCACAGCCACTTGCCCGACGAGCGTATGGTCCATATAGCCGGTCAGTTCCAGTTGGTCGAGGCCATCCCAGCCCTCGAACGGTTCCTGAAGTTCCAGCGGAGGATCTTCCAGTTGTACACCGATTACTCCACTGGCCCCGAGGAGGTGGACGATCTCTTTATCGAAACCCTACGTGCCTTGGTGCGCATCGGGTTGGCGAACCCTAACGCGAAGGACAAGGTCCAACAGATTCTCAAGGCCAACCACACCCCCATCGCGAAAAATACCAAGGGCCAGCCCAAGGGCTCCGAGACCATATGGTCCGAGATCTACAACGACGGCGGTGGTCAGGGCTCCAGCTCAAGATATGTGAAAACGGAACAGTTGAACGAAGGCGGGGGCATCCCGCTCAAGGCCGAACTGCAGCGTCTTGGCCTGAAGGCCCTGGAAAACGACGGTCCAGAACGAAGGGACCTCCTTTCCGGACGGACCGATAAATATCCGACCTTCTCGTGGATAGTAAAAGAGGACCAAGGCCAGGGCATAATCAATGGGGACAGGCTTTTCTACACCGGTGCCGCCGTGGTGGAGTCCATCGACCTTCCGACGGGAAATACGGTCTTTAGGTTCTTCAGTGGTCAGAACAATTCCAATCAAGGCGTTGCCTGCTACTATCATTTGCTTTCGTTGACGTCCGCAGGGGACCCTCTGCTTGTAACGCAAGTGATACCACTCGGCGCCAGTGACGGGCGGGCATGGTGGGCCATCATCCTCGATAGGGATACCGGCGAGGTCAAGCGCTCCTTCGAGCTCGCGGTCCAGCCAGAGCGGGCCTATGGCCCCCAGACCTGGCCCCAAAAGGACGACAGCATCGTGTTCCGCCAGGAAACCAAGCTGTGGCGGCAATCCTCGACCGGGCAAACCCTCTGGAAGCACGACATAGACTATCATGCATCGGTCCAGTGCGCCAATGGCACGATCGCTATCCTGACAAAGACCGAGCTCACCCTGGCCAGTGTCGACGAATTCAAGGCTCTTCTGGTGCTCCCCGTTACAGAGATTTTCAAGGAGCTAGAGCCGTCCCGCGAAATGGAGCTCCGCGAGGACATCGTGCTGCTCGACGACAGGAGCTATCTGTTCAGTCGCTTCGACGGCCCCATCCTTGCCTACGACCTGAAGGGTAAGCTCCTTTGGAAGAACAAGCCCAAGGAAGGTGGTTACTACCTGAACCACCCAAGGTCAGTTGGAGCGGGTCTTTGCGGGGACCTCAACAATTACATCTACAAGGTCTTTCCCGACGGAAATATGTGTTACATCGACAAACCCTCAAGCATGAAGGACGACTATCTTAGCAATGACCTTGGCGTCTTCATGCGGACCGACTACATCATCCATTACTGGCCTTACGGCGAGGATAAAATAAGGACGCCGGTCCAGCAATTCCAATGGCAGGCCCAGCTTATAGCCTTATCAAATGATTACCTGGTCGTCAACTTCTACGACAACGAGCGCTATCTTGCATGCCTATCGAAGGCCGCCTGGTGATCACTTCTACTTGGGCTTCTCGGGCAGGTGAGGCTTCTCCGTCTTTTCGAGCCGCCTCTCGATGGACAGCGCGTGCGCGTCGAGGCCCTCGACATGGGCCATGGTGATGACGGTCTTGCTGAGCTTCCGGAGCTCTTCCTTGGAGACGTTCTGATAATATATCTTCTTGAAGAAGTCGTCCACCGAAAGACCGGATGTGGACCTCGCGCTGCCGCCCGTCGGCAGGATGTGATTGGGCCCAGTGCAGTAGTCCCCCGCAGCGACGGCGGAATAGTCTCCCAGGAAAACGGACCCCGCGTTCCTGACCTTCTCGAGCAGCCTTCTCGGAGAGCGGACATTGAGGCTTAGGTGCTCGGGAGCGATTTCGTTGGAGAGGTGGATGGCCTCGTCTATGTCTTTAACAATGATGATGTGCCCGTACTTCTCGAGGGATTTGGACGCTATGGCCTTCTTGGGGACCTCCTCGAGCTGCTTCATGAGCTCTTCCTGTATCTTCTTGGCGAGCGACTCGTGGTCCGTTATGGCCATCACAAGCGCCTCCTCGTCGTGCTCGGCCTGGGCCAGCATGTCGGCCGCCACGAAGACCGGGTTCGCGCTGTCGTCGGCGATGATGACTATCTCCGACGGGCCGGCCATGAAGTCCACTCCCACATCGTTTCTGACGAGCTCCTTGGCGGCAACCACGTACATGCTGCCGGGGCCAACAATCTTTTGGACCCTGGGAACGGTCTGCGTCCCGTAAGCCATGGCCGCGATGGCCTGGGCCCCGCCGACCTTGAATATGTGATTGATGCCGCACATGTGGGCCGCTGCGAGGACCACATCGGTCACCTTGCCGTCCTTGTCGGGGGGCGTGCAGACGACGATGGTCTTGACACCGGCGGTCCTGGCCGGGATGCTCGCCATCATCACCGTCGACGGATAGTTGGCCTTGCCGCCGGGCACATAGATACCGACGGAATCCAGCGGCACGAAGACCCTCCCGAGCTCGATGCCCTCTCCCCGGAACTCGGGCTCGTTGTTCCATTGCGTCCTGTGGAACTTGCGTATGTTCTCGATGCAGATGGTCAGGGCCTCCTTGACGTTCTGCGGGACCCTGGCTATGGCCTCGTCGATCTCCTGCGGGGTGACCTGGATAGATTTCAGCTCCACCTTGTCGAACCTGGCGGTGAGCTCGAAGAGGGCTGCGTCGCCCTTGTGCCTGACCAGTTCGACGATCTCGACGACCTTCTCCTTGGTCTTCTCGAGCTTGACGCGTCTTTGGTGGAAGTCCTTCATGTTCAGTTCCGCGGCCTTCACTATCTTCATCAGACCACCATCCGTTCTATGGGCAGGACCAGTATCGCTGTCCCGCCGAGGCTCTTGAGCACGGTGATTATGCCGTTGATGTCCTCTTCGGACACTACGGCGTGGATGGCCACCATGTCATCGGTGCCCATGAGGGGCATGACGGTCGGCCCGGACACGCCCGGGACAAGGGCCCGAACCTCGTCGAGCTTACCCTTTGGGACATTGGCCATGAGGTACCTCTTCTTCGCCGCGTGCGTTACGCTCTCGAGGGCCGCCTGAAGTTCCTTTATTTTCTGGCCCTTCTCGACCAGTGCCTTTTTATTGGCAATGAACATGGCCGTGGACTCCATGATCTGGCCGATCTCCTTCAGGTGGTTCATGACGAGCGTGCTGCCGGTCTCCGTGAGGTCCACGATGACGTCGGCCACGCCTATGTGCGGCGTGACCTCTGTGGCCCCGGAGACAGGGACGATCTTGACCTTCTTCCCGAGGCCCTTGAAGAAGCGCGATGCGAGGTTGGGGAAGGACGTCGCCACGGCCGTGCCGTCGGTAATGTCTTTGGGCGCAGTCAGCTTGGCGTTTTCGTGCGTTGCGAGCACAAGCCTGCACTTGCCGAAGTCCAATGGCATGAGCCTCTCGACGTCGGCACCGGACTCCTCGATGAGGTCGAGGCCCGTGATCCCGATGTCCGCGGTCCCGTTCTGTACGAACTCGGGGATATCGGCGGCCCTGACGAAAAGCACGCGGTACTTCTTACCGACGATGGCAATGAGCCGCCTGTCCGAGATGCCACCTACCTTGAGGCCCACCTTTCGGAGTATCTCTAGGGCCTTCTCCGACAGCCTGCCCTTGTTAGGGATGGCCAGGTTCAACAATTCCTCTCTTTCCCCCCAGGGCGCGTTCCCTTCCCTTCCTACTCTTTACGTCGGGAAGTTTGCGTCCTCTTCCTTTCCCAGCCAAAGGTCGCCGGGCACGTCCCGGGACCTGGAATCCTGGTTAAGTATGAATTAAGATTTAAAGATATCTAGTAGTGTTCATGATTCATAAGTAAAAGGCCAACGCTTGGAAATGACAACCTATTTATAACCTCAATCTAATGGATTTTTAAGGGTGGTCCTGATGAACAACTCTAAGAGAAATTATTATGTGACGTTGCTTGTGGCCTCGCTTCTTGTCCTGGTCCCGATATGTGCGGCCGCCGATGCTCCTTTCGGAACAGATGGGGGCCCAGGCCTCCCCGGTGGCGCCAGTTCCCGGGCGCCCGACTTCACCATCACGAGGGTCGGCAACCAGATGGCCGGGACGGGCCAGGGCGCGAACGTCTGGTGGATTGTCGTGGTCACATCTACGGGCGGCTTCAACGCCCAGGTGAACTTCTCGGTCTCGGGGCTGCCAGGCAACACGAAGTCCTTCTTCTACCCGTCGAACGTGACGCCTCCCTCGGGCGGCACGGCCAGCACGTTCTTCAGGGTCAACACAACGGCCACCACGCCGGCCGGATGGTTCAACGGGGTCACGGTGACAGGGACGAGCGGGGTCCTGGTCCACACGGTGGCCTTCACATTGGTGGTGGCCAACGGGGCCTTCGCGAGCGCCGAGATCACACCTTTCGAGTACCAGGCCGCCCCTGGCGTGACCATCAATATCTCGATGCTCCTCATCAGCCAGAAGGGCTGCAGCGGCAACACATGGATGAACAAGGGCAGCGACAGCGGCCTGGGCTCCACCGTGACCTTCAATCCCGTGTCGCCGGTCAACCTGCCGGCGAATGGCATTAGGGTGATCACGATCTCCGTCGGGGTCCCCGGCGCGGCGGCACCGGGCTCCTACGATCACCTTATCTGGCTCCTGCCGTCGTGCATGGCAGGCGGTAATGGCTTCGGCATAGGCTTCAGGCTGATCGTCCACGCGGCAAACACGTACTCCCTCGACGGCAGGCCCTGGCTCCAGTCCGTCGCTGCCGGTGAGAGCACGACATTCACCTTCGACGTTCAATCCTACGGGACCTTCACCGACACCGTGAAATTCGCGGTAGAATCACCGCTCCCGTCCGGCATCACCGCCAGCTTCAAACCATCAACCGTTAAGCCCAAGGCCGGGGGCAAGAACACGACCACACTGACGTTGCAGACAACCGCGGCGACCCACGGGGCCGTCTATCCCATCAAGGTGAACGGGACCACCACCACCCTCAAGGCCAACGCCACAGTCTACCTCTGGGTCGTCAACGACCCGGACATCACGGTCTCGGGAACACCGTCCTCACAATATGTCGTTCCTGGCGGTTCGGTGTCCTACACGGTCATCCTGGGATCGATCAAGGGATTCTCGGGCAAGGTGAGCCTGGGCCTACTGGCCGCCCCCACGGGGGCCACAACGACGCTCGCAAATTCCACCGTCGACCTCAAGGACGGGGACATCGTAAACATCAACCTGAAGGTCGACGCGGGCGGCGCCATGGCGCTCGGCGACTACGTCCTGCGCGTCGCCGCGAACAACACGACGCTCTACCACACCGTGGACCTCGGCCTGAAGGTCGTCAGCTCACTCCCGGCGGACTTCAACATCACCATAACGCCCGCGAGCGTTGCGGCCAACGCCCTCAAGGGCTACGATTTCGAGGTCAAGCTGGGGAGCCTGAACAGTTTCTCGGGCACCGTGGACCTGACGGCCGAGGGGGTCCCGACCGGCGTGGCCGCGGCCTTCAACACCTCTTCCGTCGTCCTCCCCTCGGGAGGAACGGTCAAGGCGAAGCTCACGCTCACCCCGAACGCGACCGCGCCTATAGGTAGCTACATCATATCCGCGATCGGCACGAACGGTAGCAAGAAGCACGACGCCAAGGCACTGTTCAGGATGCTTGAGGTCCCCGGCGTGACGATAGCCGTGAGCCCGGACCCGGTGTATGTTCTCTGCGGGGCCTGGGCCAGGACGACATTGACCCTGAACAGCACGAAGGGCTTCGTGGGCAACGTCGACTTCTCTGGGGTGACGTTCCCCGCAGGCTTCTCGGCCACATTCACGCCGTCCACCGTGACCGTGAACGGGACGACATCCATGAACCTCTCGGTCGCTGCCACGGTCCCGACCGGCAACTACCACCTCGACTTCGAGGGGATAACTGGCCCGGACCATTTCGGGGCCAGCCTCGGCGTCGTGGTCCAGAACTTCTCGATATCCAGCCCTGATCCAGTGAACGGGACATTGCCTGGCAGTGAGGTGTACTATCACGTCGCCGTCGCAGGCATCAACGGCTTCACGGGCCCCGTATCCATCACCCTCGAGGGCGTCCCAACGGACGTTACCCCGACGATGACCGGCAGCCCTGTGACCGTCCCGGGCACGGTCACAATAAAGCTCTCCGTGGCAGCGGGCGCCGCCCCGGGCACATTCGCCATGACCGCAAAGGGGATCGTGCGGGGCGTGGAGCGCAAGGTCGGCCTGAGCTTGAACGTCACGGACTTCAGCGTGTCGCTGTCCCCGACGAACGCGAAGATGATCCCGGGGACGACCACCACATTCAACATCGACGTGCTAGGGGCCAACGGCTTCGATGAGACCGTGGACCTAAAGGCCATCGTGCCGGCCCCGCTCATCCCGACCCTCGGGCAGGGCGCCATTGACTGCCCAGGTGCGACGACGTTAAGGATAGGCGCGCCTTCGACGACGCCGACGGGCGTGTACAATGTGAGCGTGAACGCGACCTTCACGTCCTTCTGGCGCGTGGCCAAGGCCACCGTCACGGTCCAGGACTTCACGGTCGCTGCAACGCCATCTGTGGCCATAGCCGGTAGGGGCGCGACGGCGGTCTATGATGTCACTGTCACCGGTATCGAGGGCTACAGCGGCAAGGTCTCCTTGTCCGTGAGCGGGCTGCCCACCGGTACGACAGCGGTATTCAATCCGACCGCGATAGCTCCCTCGGAGAAATCGACGCTGACACTGACCGTCGGGGCGGCGTCCCCGCTCGGGAACCACACGCTGACCGTCAAGGGGACGAACAGCACGCGCGAGGTCACCGCGACCGTCTACCTGTGGGTGACAAAGGCGGCCCTTGTGGCCCAGCCGGCCACGCACACCCTGCTCATCGGCGAGAAGGCATCGAGCACGATAACGATAGCGGACCCATCCGGTGTCCCAGGGCCTGTCCAGATCGAGCTCAGGAACATCCCCGCCGGTGCAACCATGTCCCTGAACGCAACGACCCTCGGGCCTCACGGGGCGGCGACCCTGTCCATCGACACGACGGGGCTGGCCCCCGGGAACTACACCGTCACGGTCGGTATCGCAGGTGCCGGCGACACCGGCGCCGTCAAGATCAACCTAACGGTCCAGGACTTCACCATCGTCGTGGACCCCGTCCGGGTGAACATCATCCCGGGCCAGACGGCGACAGCGAAGGTCAAGATCATCCCGGCGAACGGCTTCTCGCGCGCGGTCAATCTGACCCTGGCCTTCGTGCCATCCAAGGCGGCCTCATCCCCTGACGTGACAATATCGCCCGAGCAAATCGCCCCCGGGACGGAGGCGGTGCTAACCTCGAAGGCCGTTGCCACCACGGTGCCTGGCACATACAAGATCGGCATCAACAGCACGGCACCGGTGAAGCGCACAGCAGAGTTCACGATAGCGGTCACCACGGTCCCAGAGAAGGGTTTCACCTTCACGGTAACGCCGGCAACGCTCGAGGTGGCGGCGGGCAAGAGTGGGACCTACACCGTGGCCCTGACGGCCATGGGGAACTTCACGGACATGGTCAATTTCGCAGTCAACGGACTGCCGGCCGGGGCCACCGCGAACTGGAGCGTAGTTCGGGCAGGGGCGCCGGCGACGATCACCCTGCGCATCGACACGGTGAAGGCGACCGCTCCCGGTGATTACAACCTCACCGTGATCGGCGTCTCGGGAACGTTATCGATGAGCAAGACCGTGGGCCTCAAGGTGGTCAAGCCCGGGAAGAACAAGCCCGTCGGCCTGCTCTCGGAGTTCTCGTTGCTGTGGGTCGTCATAGTCGTGGCCATCGTGGCGGCCATCGTTGTGGTCGCAGCGGTGGTGTTGAGGAGGAAGGGCCGGAAGGCCCAGCCGATTGTGGTCGGGGAGACCTTGCCGGAGCCATCGGGACAGGGCCCACCTCCGCAAGGAGATGCACCGACCACCGAGGCTGCCCCAGAAAAGGCCCCTGTCGAAGGGCCGCCTGCGTCACCAGCTGAAGCGCCTCCGGGACCCCCAAAACCCTAGGCGCGGACCTCGAAGGTCGTTGGACCTCTGCCGCCCAGGGCCACTGCCGTCTATCCTCAAGCCACTTTCGGCCCTGGCTCGAAACTTTTGTCGAGGATCTCGTAGGCCCTCATCATGTCCTTTTCGTCGACGATGAAGATGACGTCCGTGTAGCACGAGGCCATCTCGACGACGTTAATTCCGTTGTGAGAAAGTATGCTCGAAAGGTGCGTGACGACCCCGGGGGTGACCTCGATCTTCGGCGGGCAGACAACAGCGACCTCGGCGAGGCCGCGGCGGGTCTTGATGATGTGCTCTTTCCCGATGGACGAGACGATGAAGTCGACGTTGTTCTCCTCGGTGATTATGGTCAGGGCCTCGGTCCCAAGTATGAACTGCATGAGGTCCTTTTGGCCCATGAACCCCTTCATTGATATCTCGAGGCGTGCTAGGACCTGCCAGTCGCCCTTCACGGTGATGCTCGCGATCTTGTTCTTCATGTTTATACTAGACTCGGCCATCAGGGTCCGGATGGCCTCGTCGGGCCCCGCGATGATGGCGCCGACCTCGACGACATGGCGTCGCAGGGCCGCGGTCACGGCCTCCTCGTTGGTCAGCCCCTCCTCGTCCATGATTACCCTCGCCAGGGCCGAGTGGTTGATGAGCCCCTTGAGGAGCATCTGCTTGAGCACCGGGCGCTTCTCCACATACTCCCTGGTGACCTGGGCCGCGCTAGGCTTTTCGTTCTTTCCGTCGTTGTCATTTGGATTTCCCGCGGGCATTGGTGCGGATAATTGATAATTTGGTATTAAAATCTTGGCCCGGCGGATGTCGGAATTGATGCATCCAACGGCCTTGGCTGTCGGATTCTCGTCATAACACTTTTAAATAAAACTCTGTTAAAATCGATGAGGTGCCTATCAATGGCAAAGAAGAACGGTAAGAAGGTCAAGGTAGTGCTCGCATATTCGGGCGGCCTTGACACGACGGTGGCCATCAAGTGGCTGCAAGAGAACTACGACGCTGAGGTCCTGGCGGCCTGCGTCGACGTAGGCCAGGCCGAGGACCTGGCCGGACACGCCGCGCGCGCCGAGGAGAACGGCGCCAAAGCGGTCATCATCGACGCCACGGCTGAGTTCGCCACGGATTACATAGTCCCAGCGCTCAAGGCCAACCTGCTCTACGAGGGCGTCTATCCCGCGGGCACGGCGCTGGCCCGGCCCCTCATCTGTCAGAAGATCGTCGAGTTCGCCAAGAAGGTCGGCGCAACGCACCTGGCCCACGGCTGCACGGCCAAGGGCAACGACCAGGTCCGCTTCGAGGCAAGCTTTGCGGTCCTGGCCCCCGATCTCAAGGTCATAGCCCCCATGCGCGAATGGCATGTCTCGCGCGAAGAGGAGATCCAGTGGGCTGAATCCCACGGCATCAAGGTCCCGGTCAAGGCCGGCTCGCCATACAGCACCGACGAGAACCTCTGGGGACGCTCGGTGGAATGCGGCGTCCTGGAGGACCCGTGGGTGGAGCCCCCGGAGGATGCCTTCGAGTGGACCAAATCACCTATCGAAGCACCGGATGAGCCCAGTACCATCACGATCACATTCGAGAAGGGCGTCCCAGTGGCCCTGAACGGCAAGACCATGGGCCCCCTCGAGCTCATCAAGACGCTGAATAAGCTGGCCGGTGCAAACGGCATCGGCCGCATCGACCACATCGAGAACCGCGTCGTGGGCATCAAGTCCCGCGAGACTTACGAGTACCCCGCGGCAACGGTCCTCATCAAGGCTCACCAGGCCCTCGAGAAGCACGTCCACATGAAGGACGTCACCTCGTTCAAGGCCATGGTCGAGCAGAAGGTGGCCGAGCTCGTCTACGGCGGACTTTGGTTCACGCCTCTCATGAAGGCCCTTCAGGCCTTCGTGGACAGCACCCAGGAGGTCGTGACCGGCGAGGTCGCGGTCAAGCTCTTCAAGGGCTCGGCCGTGGTCGTCGGGACGCGCTCACCGCTGTCCCTCTACAAGATGGACCTGTCCACCTACGGCGCCGCCGATGGTTTCAACCACGGGGCCGCCGCGGGATTCATCGAGCTCTATACGCTGCCCCTGAAGACCCAGTCGATCCAGGCGGCGCAGCTCGAGGGGACCAACGGCATATCGACGGAGATCATGGCCCAGCTGAAGGCCAATTGCAAGACTAACGCTCACTGATAAGGGGATGAAAGCAATGATGAAGAACATAGCGACGGAAGGATCGCAGAAGAACGGAACGAACGGGAACGGCGTGAACGGAATGCATGTGAAGATGGTGACCGAGGTGCCCGGCAAGGCCGCGGCGCCCATAGTGGCAGCGGACGGCAAGTACCTGGCCACGAGCACCAAGTGCTCGCCCGTGGTGGGCGAGCTCGGCAAGGGCTCCATGGTCAGGGACGTGGACGGCAACTGGTACGTGGACTTCACCAGCGGCATAGGCGTGACCAACACGGGCCACTGCCACCCCAAGATCGTGAGCGCTGTCATCAACCAGGCGAGCCAGCTCATGCACTTTGCGGGCACGGACTTCTACTACAAGGTCCAGGTCGACCTTGCCAAGAAGCTCACCGAGATCACCCCCGGCAGCTTCCCGAAGAAGGTCTTCTACACCAACTCGGGCGCCGAGAGCGTAGAATGCGGCATCAAGGTGTCCAAGTGGCACACCAAGAGGGGCCAGTTCATAGGCTTCATAGGTGCCTTCCACGGCAGGACCATGGGGGCCAACTCCTTCATGGCCAACAGCATCGCGGCCGTCGACAGGTACTTCCCGATGATGCCCGGCGTGACCAAGGTGCCCTACGCCTTCTGCTATCATTGCGCTTACAAGATGGAGTACCCGGGCTGCGGTTGCTACTGCGCCAAGATCATCGACGAGGTCTACCTGAACAAGGTGGTCCCGCCGGCCGAATGCGCGGCTTTTATGGTGGAGCCCATCCAGGGCGAGGGCGGATACGTCGTGCCCCCGGCCGAGTTCCACCAGACGCTCAAGAAGATAGCCACCAAGCACGGCATCCTCTTCATAGACGACGAGGTCCAGGCCGGCTTCGGGCGTACGGGCAAGATGTTCGCCAT
>Ga0315288_10003271_pt1 | contig 20730 bp, 16 predicted proteins | sample YL17G11_20_MG_FD_203454 | JGI IMG/M metagenome (GOLD analysis project Ga0315288, IMG submission 203454) | Sediment microbial communities from Yellowstone Lake, YNP, Wyoming, USA - YL17G11_20 | ecosystem: Environmental > Aquatic > Freshwater > Lake > Sediment | place: USA: Wyoming | collected...
CACTTCACCTGATCCACCGGCCAGGTTAACTGCCGATGATGTCAAAACTCCTGAGGCGTTAGAGTGAATTAAGCCAGTTCCATACCCAGAAAATGTTACTGTTCCAGTCCCATTAATTGGCGATAAGATTATATTCCCAGTTGTATTTCCACCAATCGTTAAAGTGTTATTTGCAGTTCCTTGAATCGTTCTTGCTCCACCTGCCAAAACCAAATTTCCAGAAATAGTCGCATTACCGTTGACATCCAATTTTTCCGAAGGAGAAGTTGTTCCGATGCCGACGTTACCAGAGATGTATGTATTACCAGATCCGTCAACTGTTAATTTATCAACTGCTCCGGTTTGTAGACGAAGAAGGTTCCCGGTGAAAGAGCCGCTAGTTAAAGCTGAATTTATAAGCAAAAGATCAGGATTAATTGTACTAGATCCTCCAGAAGTATCAGTAATTTTGACAACAGCGCCATTTTGACTATTAGAACCTCCGGTAAAATTACGAGTAAAACTAAAATCATTATTACTATAACTACTGGTTAAGGTAGCAGTTTTAGTAGCGGTAAAAACATCACCTGAATTACTTAAAGTCAGCTTAATATTCCCAGTTCCTGAGCCAACCACGACCGAGCCTGATGGAGCTGAAACTGTTAGATCGCCTCCGCTGTTGACACCTATAGTCGGATCATTTATTCCTGCCCCCGAAGAAAACAGTTTTAAAGTCCCATTTACCGATTCATCGACACCCAGCGAGAGTAACCCACTACTATTTAAAGATAGAGTATTAATTCCTCCTGGAGAAAATAATAAATTTCCTGTGGTGGCCGAACCAAAAGTCAAACTATTCATTTTGGTCGTTGCCAAAATTCCATCAGCCGTTAAATATGTTGCCCCATTTGCCGCAATTTCTCCTGAGATTGAAGCGGTTGGAGTTCCCGAGTAAACGTTTTTAAAAGCAAACTTGGCACTGTTAGTTGCCTGTCCTCCAATAAATAAATCAACCGTGGAATTCATTGGGAAAATTGCGCCGAGATCTTGTTTCCAATAGCTGTCGCCGCCACCGCCGACAGCAATACAAGTCAGAGTATCGCCGACCTGTTGAATTGCTTGGCCACTAGGACAAGAAGCAGGATAGTTTTGTAATTTGGTCCAGTCAATCTCAGAAATTTCCGCGTTATTAATGACACCGTTGGCAAGACTGACATCGCCAGATACGATTAAGTTTCCAGACACATTAACATCTCCTGTCCCGCCGAGTGGAGAAATAGTAATATTTCCGGTTGTGTTTCCACCAATGGTTAAAGTATTGTTAGCCGTTCCTTGAATAGCTCGACTGCTTCCGGCCAAGGTTATATTTCCGGAAACACTGGCATTACCGACAACATCAAGCACTTCGTAGGGAGTAATCGTGCCAATACCAACTTTTCCACCGTTATTAATAATCATCCAAGTGTTAGAGTCAGTACTTCCGGCAGTTCTAAATCTTAACGAACCACCTTCAGTTGCTTGAAGAACAATATCACCGGTGTCAGCTGAAGTAATAGTGACTGCCTGAGCACTGGTTAGAGCAAAATTAGCCGAAGTATTTATCGAGCGAATTGCTGGTGAAGCAGCCGCCATTAACATATCTCCTTGAGCGCTGATAAAAGGAATCGTTGAAGGAGTATTTCCAGGTGGGAAGCCCTGAAGGGTTTCGGCATTCATCGCATAACCTACGTTCGCAATCGGTTGCCTTGGAGTCATCTCAATATCAGTTCCGACAGTGATCCCTAAGTAAATCTCAGGGTTGTTAGTGAAGATAGTGGCATCAATAACGCTCATACCACAGTCAGAGCCAATTAAAGTATTAAATATACCGTCTTGATCCGGAGTTAATCCGTTTACACCAGTGCAAGAACCAGTATATAAAGCGCTTCCGCCTGCTGAAGCACTGTATAGTTTAAAAACAACGTCTGTTTTTGTGACGATAGGATTACCAATCACATCGGTTAATCGACCTTGGAAAGACAAAGTTCTTTTAGTACCAGCCGAAATACCAGGAAAAGTAAATGTATTTGGGTAGGCATATGGGGTTTGAGTTTTAGCGAAAAACTGATTATAAATACCAGCGCCTAGGACGGCCATAAACAAAAGAATAACGGCATAGGTAACATATTGATAGACCGGTAAGGCTTTAGATGGCTTTAGTGGAGTTATAACTTTTTCCTTGTCCGCTGTAGCCTTAGCGAAGGAGGATTCATTCTTTCTTTCATTATCAATTTCTTCCTTTGCTTGCTTAAAGATTTTACTATCTAGGAACCCACGATCGTGAGCCCAACTAACAAATTTATCCACAGACTTGATTTTTTCCTCGATTATTTCAGTTGATTCTCCACGCTCGTGAAGTTTTTTAGTATAAGCCCGAATTTTTTCTATAGAAATTTTTTTCTTTAATTCCATATGATTTTTGCTGTTTGCTTTTGAGCAATTAACCAATCAACCAACCCCTTTTTGACATATTGTTGGACTTTTTCTTTAAGAATTTCTTCGGTTAATATCGTTTGATATTCGAGTTTATCGATTCCATACATATCATTTATTTTTTTTAGCAATTCGGTTTCGGATTGATGATTTTTTACTATCGACTGGTATCGATTTTCCAGTTCCTGACGATTGACAAAAAGCGAATGTTTTTGAGCAAACTGACGGATTAATACCAGGTTAACCATTTGTGTTAAAACATCATTTGGTAATGACGACAAATCCATTTGATCCTTTTTGGCCCAAAAATAATAGTGTTTTGTCTGGGTTAATTTTTTTTCAAAATCACTTTTTAATATCGGTTCGTCGTTGACCAATACAAGATAGTTTGGATTTTTGATAATTTTCTGATCAATAAATTTTTTCTTTAAAAACAAACAAACTAAAACAATTATTCCTGCAACGATGGTTAAACAAAAAACAACAAATAGTTTTTTCATATTATTGACCAAGTTTAACTCCACCTCTAATTTGAACTCCACCTTTAATCTCAGATTGGGTTGTCTGTACAGGAGCTTCTGAAACAGTTACCCCCAGAGTATTATCCAGTTTTCCATCTGCATCCGGGGTGATACCGTCGTTTTGAACCAAAGTAATCGTACTTATTGTTACGTTAACGGTTTTCACCCCAGTATCGCTCCATTTAACTAGTCCGGTAGTCTGGCCGTTGGCATCGGTCGCATTAGTCGGTTGGGTAATGGTGGCTGTTGCCGTTGCCCCGATCGTCATATTACCTGCGGCAACACTGCTTTTAGGATTACGCCAAGTATCTTTTAGGGTAATTGTAATTGTGATATTGTTATTGGTATAAGCGGTTGAAGAGCCGGTGACGGTTGAGTCATTAGTATCAGCCGAAACATTACCGGGGTCAACCGTCACTAATGATGATGCATAACCATAGTTACCTGTATCGGTGACCGTAACTGTCGTTGCCTCAGCCTTATACAAAATCGTTACCAAAGTTGTGGTTGATTGACCATTGGTAAAATCAACACTGGTTGTATATGAGGGGGGAGTGGTGTCGGGAGCATTGGCCGGACCAGTATAGGTTAATGTTTTTGATCCACCGTACGATGTGTTGATGTTGAAATAATTGTCAGTGGCGGAAATCTTGGTAATGTTAAATGAGCTGCCGGCAGTTTGATTTGCTACCGATCCAGAGTTACCCGTTCCATCAGTAAAGGTTTGATTAAGAAGAGTGATGACTAAGCGAGTGACTGATCCGGCATTGACAGTATAGGTTTGAGTACCATCAGTTATTGTGTCCGGCCCAACTGTTTTATGGGCTGTGGCTGTCCAGGTTGTCGCTGATTTTTTGGTATCGGTCATGTAAAAAGTCTTAGTATTTTCTGCGGTAGTGAAGTTGATATTGCCGCTTGTTAATTCTGTTGAACAGATGTCGTCGGAATAAATCTTAAAAGTACCGGTTGAACCAGTTGTTATTTGGATTGTAGTTGATCCGGTCGGGTTAGTTGGGGAGCTGCCGGCATCTTGGAGCTGAATAGTAAATGACAAGCTGGCCCCGCTACAGCTACCGGCCGTAATCGTTCTATTAGCGTTGGTAAATACCACCTTTGTGGGAGCACCGGCGGAAGAAACAGTAACCGCTAAAGTATTATCCAGTTTTCCGTCTGCATCCGGTGTGATACCGTCGTTTTGAACCAAAGTAATCGTACTTATTGTTACGTTAACGGTTTTCATCCCAGTATCGCTCCATTTAACCAGTCCGGTAGTCTGGCCATTGGCATCGGTTGCATTAGTCGGTTGAGTAATGGTGGCTGTTGCCGTTGCCCCGATCGTCATATTAGCTGCGGCAACACTGCTTTTAGGATTACGCCAAGTATCTTTTAGGGTAATAGTTACGGTAATATCGGTGTTTAACGAAGCACCAGATGGTCCGGTGACGGTTGAGTCATTAGTATCAGCCGAAACATTACCGGGGTCAACCGTTACCGAACTTGACACGTTTCCGTATAGTCCACCTTCAGTCACGGTAATTGTCGTTGCCTCAGCCTTATACAAAATCGTTACCAAAGTTGTGGTTGATTGACCACTGGTAAAGTTGACACTGGTTGTATATGAAGAAGGAGTGGTGTCGGGAGCATTGGCTGGTCCTGAGTAGGCTAAAGTCTTGGTTTCGGAATAACTGGTGTTGACATTAAAGTAATCATCGGTAGCGGAAAGACTGACAATGTTGAAAGAATTTCCAGCCGTTTGGTTGGTAACTCCTCCGGAATTACCAGATCCATCAGCAAATGTTTGTCCTGGCAAAGTAACAACCAGTTTAGTGACCGAGCCGGGATTGACGGTAAAATTATTGGAAGTTCCGGTTTCACTTCCGCCATATCTAGTTGCCATTACTGTTTTCCCAGACTGCTTGACATTTGTTTTGATATACATAGTGGCCTGACCTGATGAAAGGAGATACTGCATAGTTTCTCCGCTGCAACCGGGTGAAGAATAAAAAATAATTCCTGTTCCATTGGGTGTCATGTCGACAATTGACGCATCAGAAGTTATCGGATTTGACCAGTGGTCTTGAGCGGTAATAGTATTGGTTCCGGTAAAACAGATGCCAGCGATCTGAGGAGTGGCGACGACAACCGCATATTTATACAAACTTCCCACTCCAACCGTTACTGAACTTGACACGTTTCCGTATAGTTCACCTTCAGTCACGGTAATTGTCGTTGCCTCAGCCTTATATAAAATCGTTGCCAAAGTTGTGGTTGATTGACCACTGGTAAAGTCGACACTGGTTATATATGAGGGAGGAGTGGGAGGAATGTCAGGAGCATTATTTGGTCCTGAGTAGGCTTAAGTCTTGGTTCCGAAATAACTGGTGTTGACATTAAAGTAATCATCGGTAGCGGAAAGACTGACAATGTTGAAAGAATTTCCAGCCGTTTGGTTGGTCACTCCTCCGGAATTACCAGATCCATCCGCAAATGTTTGTCCGGGTAAAGTAACAACCAGTTTAGTGACCGAGCCGGGACTGACAGTGTATGTTTGCGTACCGGTTGTTAATGTGTCGCCCGACTGTCTGGTAGAGGATTGTGTCCAAGTCGGGTTTGATTTGCGAGTATCTTTTACATAAAAAGTATAGCTGTTATCTGATGTTGTAAAAGTAATATCTCCGTTGGTAATTGGAGTAATGCATGTATTATCCGAATAGACAGTAAATGTCCCGGTTGAGTTGGAAGTGACACGAACAACCGTGGTTGAGATTGGATTCATAGCCGCATTAGCACTGTCTTGTAACTGGATACTAAAAGAGCTTCCGGCACCACTGCAAGTCCCAGATGTAATCGTACGATTGGCATTGGTATAAATAATTTTTGTTGGCCTGAAAAGCCAATTGGTATTATTTCCTCCATCGGTATTGGTGGCATCGGTAGCGACAATAGTTTTAAAACCAGTCGCATTACTGTGTGAAACGGTAACATTGGTAACGGTCACGGTTGTATTAGTACTACTGACCTGCAAATTCCAGTCATTGGTATTGCTGGATAGTAGGGTAAGTGTCTGCCCAGCAGATCCTGTTAACGTTAAAAATCCATTAGTCGCGATTGAAGTGGTGCTACTTCCGGCAAAAGTAACCGCTCGGGCAACGGTTCCAGTTATTGCCAATCCATAAAATGTTGTGTCTCCGGATATTGATTGGGTACTACCATTAAAAGTAACTGTTCCGGTTCCAGCAGTAAATGTGGCTCCGTTATTTGCCCAACTACTTCCGCTCATATTAGTATTGGTTCCGGCTGTATATGTTCCTGTTGATAATGTCACTGTTCCGGAAATATTAATTGTTGCTGGAGCAGTAAAATTTCCAGTTGTCTCGGTAAAGTTAGTAACATTTAACGTTGTTGTACTTCCGCTTACGGTTAGAGTTTGTCCAACTGTTTTTGCTACTATCAGACCGTAGAATGTTTGACTTGTTGAAGTTCCATTGATTGCTTGAGCACCAGTGCCAGTAAAATTAACCACCCCAGAATTATTAGTAAAAGTGGCAGCCGTGGCTTTAGTCCAATCGCCCTTGATGTAGGTATTAGCTCCGGCAGTGTATGTGCCGTCAGTGAGGGTTAGGGTTCCATTAATATTCATAGTCGCCGGCGCTGTAAAATTACCAGTGGTCTCGGTAAAAGCTTGAACTGTCATTGTTATGGTGCTGCCACCAGTATTTAAAAGTTGCCCGGCAGTTTTAGAAAGAATAACGTTATAAAAAGTCTGACTATCAGATGTTCCCTGAATGGTTTGAGTACTAGTTCCATCAAAGGTAACGGTATTTGTTCCAGGGGTAAAGGTGCCGCCATTATTTGTCCAGTTTCCAAAAACTGTCGTAGTTGTTCCAGCGGTATAGGTACCGGCTGTTAAGATGATATTGCCATTAATATCCATAGTCGCCGACGCTGTAAAATTACCAGTGGTTTCAGTAAAATTAGTGACCGTTAAGGAGGTGGTGCTCCCAGAAACAGACAAGGTCTGTCCGGCTGTTTTTGCTACTATCAGACCGTAGAATGTTTGACTTGTTGCCGTACCTAATATTGACTGTGCTCCTGTACCATTAAAAGTGACAGTGTTCGATCCGGGAGTAAAAGTTGGATTAGTGGCCGCCATACTCCAGTCGCCAGTTAGACTCAGACTACTAGTACCAGTATTTAGCGTGCCAGTAGTGAGTGTTACATTACCATTGATTTGATGACTCAAACTAGTACCTAAATTCAAAGCGCCCCCAGATCCGTTAATAGCCAATGCTCCACTAGTTACGGCACCGGTAAAGGTTGCCGTACCACCTGTTTTAGTCATGGAAACGGTTCCGGTGGTGGTAAAGGGACCGATGTTTTGTGTGGCAGTGGTTCCAGCTATGGTTACCGTTGAAGACCCCGCGGTGAGTGTACCACTGTTAACAAAATTTCCGTGGAAAGTTAATCCATAATTACCTGTTGCTAAACTGGCACCATTATTAATTGTTAAAGGAACATTTGTATTATTCCCAAATTGTTTGGCACCGTCTAATGTTATGGTTCCAGAATTCGCAATAATAACCCCACCAGTTGCAATAAATGGAGTTATAAATTCTTTTGTTGTAGTAGTATATGAGCCTGATTTATTATATTGCAGGGTGGCAGCTGAACCGTACGTGACAAAACCAGTTGTTACGGCAATATCCGCAGTTCCTTCCATCGAAAGCGTACCGTTTACCGTAGGCGTGGTGGCAAATGTTTTTGTTCCTGAACCGCTTAAAGTTAGGTTGGTGTAACTAGTTACACGCGCCGTTTGACCTGTTCCAGAATATTTAATTGTGGCGCTTGTTCCAGTCAAAGTTGTGGTACTTGTGTCTGTGGGGGATATGGTCCACGGAGTGGCGCCACTCAGATCAAGAGTTCCGGTTTGTGGGGCGACAGCCATGGTATAAAGAGAAGTATTAGCGGCATTAGCATTGGCAGTCACGACCGCTCCGGTGACAGCAACTGTTCCGGACTGATGCTCAAACGTTCCATTGCGCACCCTGTTGGTAGCCACGAAATACGAGTTAATTGTTAGATTACTTGAAACTGTCAAAGAGTTCACGGAAGAAATAAGTTTGTGAATATATGTTGAGTTATTTCCAGTGGCGGCGGTACCGTTTCCCACCGCAACATTGGTTGTGGCAATATTCCCTGCGCCGGTGATTGTCCCTGTTATAATCGCGGCGGCCAAGTTATTTTGAGTAAGTGTTGTTACTGTGAGCGTAATACCCGTATCAACCGATATTGAAGCTCCTGAGGCCGTAAAATTTATACTTGTAATCGTATTGGCAGGTGTGGCGGTAACTTGCATCTGATGATTTCCGATATTTACAGTATCGCCTGAAGCCGATCCGGGATTACCATTAGGACTCCAGTTCGTAGTTGTACTCCAAACACCGCTTGCAAAGGAAGTATAGGCCACCGCTGAAACAGAATTAGCATGGGCAAGGAATACAAAGGCAACACAGAAAAATACGCCAATCCAAGTAAGAACTTTTTTATTGTCCTTTTGGGTAATTTTGGCCGGCCCTTGTAGTCTTTTCTCAACCATAATTAAATAAATTAACGAAAGGAAAAAAACCTTTTTCCGACAAAAACTGTCTTTCTTGTCTCGGTTTTTGATTTATTTTTGTAATCCAATATATACGGATGATCTTCAAAGGCGGGGTCACACCACTTTCTAAGGTCTTGGTAAGCCCTATTTATATTAGGTATGAGGTGATAGGTGATAGGTGATAGGCAAGTTTTTATAAATTTCTTCATAAGTCTATTAATTAAATTGATAACATCTCCCGAACGTTGTTCAGGTAATTTTTAATGGTTTGATTGTCAAGATCTTCGTCAAGCAATGACTGTTCAAACTGAACGAGAATATCTTCTTGCGTCAGTATCTTTGGTTTTTCCATTAAACCGACATTTCCTATTTGTTTGGCTGGATTTTCTTTTAACCAACCTTGGGAAATGCAGAAAGTGCAGAACTTTCTTACCGTAGATAAACGACGGTTAATTGATTTATTCGGTAGCCTATTTTCCTTCATATAGCTTCGATAATCAAAAATAGTCTGTTTAATTATTAAGGATACCCAGCCAAAAGACTCATTATTAATAATCGGAGATTGTTCTTTAGTGTGACTATTAGCTCTTAAATAAAAAGTTAGCCAACCTAAAAAATGACGAATATCAGAAAGATAGTTCTTAATAGTGACCTTATTTTTATTTCCCGCAGTTAAAAAAACCTTGAATGAGGCCTCAAGATTATCAAAATTATACCTTTTTTCCATATACTTTTATACTAAAACAATAATAATAAGTTTGTCAAGAGCTATTTAGTGTATAGTCTGATATAGTAATTCACGTTCGTATGAGCACAAAACAAACCGTAGCCACACAACCTGTAATATTGTTTAATTTTATTTACATTAATAACCGAATAGAAATTTAGCTTACTTATATATATAGAAATGTATCAATAAACCTATAGAAAATTATTTGTATAGTATTGGTGTTTAGTCGTTTTTAATTTTTTTAAAGGAAGTCGAGTTCTATAATTTTAAAGAAGAGGCAAAAGTATTTATGAAAACAATAAATATAATTATTAAAAACAGCGGCTAAGAATTAATTTAAGTAGTTATGCGTGAGGAGCAAAAAAAATATCGGTTTTGGCAAACTTTTTTTTAGAGTGCTAATTTTAATCTATTCATCTCTAGATTAAAAACATGCGCTAGACCGTATGGGTAGGGGGGAAGGCGTCTTATAAACACAACTTATAGTATATTTCACATTGAAGCTTGACTTTTTTAGTCTGATTAACTATTATAAAAATAACTTAAAATGAAAAAAAATATCTTTTTAATTGCTATTTTTTTGATTGTTTTGATCGCTTTCTCAGCTTTTTTTTGGCTCTATGAAGCGAAGTTTTTTGTTGGCCGGGCCAGTGTTAGTCAAGCGTCTTTTTCGGTTGACAATTCCTACCTTTTTGTCACTCCATTAAAAGCTAGGGCGTCACAGCAAGAAAAAATTAGGGCAACGGTTTTTGTTTTAAACAATCAGGGGCTTGGAGTAATGGGGAAAAGGGCGGTATTAAGCCAAGATCATAGTTTGGTAGTCGAAGCGATTCAGGAAAGAACCGACAACTATGGAAAAGCAGTTTTTGATATCAGTGCTAGTAAGCAGGGAGAGTATTATCTTGAAGTAACGGTTGATGGTCAACTTCTTCCTCAAAAAGCCCACCTGAGCTTTTACTAAAGTAAAAGCAAATTCCAACACACAAATTACAAATCACAAACAATACTTAAATTACAATTATTAAACATTAAAACGTTTGTTAATTGTTTATTGTGATTTGCTTGTAATTTGGAGATTGTGATTTGGAATTTCTAAGGACAGATTACTTCTCACGGTAATGGCTTTATCAGTAATAATCTGGTATGGGTGGAAGAAATAGCGTAGAAAGAGATGCGTTAAGACACCGACTTCAACTACCAAAAGAAACTCCAACCAAAAAGGTTTTAGCAGACTAAAGATAAACAGGAAAAATTTAATGATTATCATCCAAAGGGGTAGTATTTTTAGATTCAGGGTTAAACTTTTTGGTGACAGTTCTTCTAGAAAGTTGGTTCTGGTAAAAAAGCGATAGTTTTTGTCAGAGGACGAGGGTAAGGCAATTGAGAAGTTACCCTTAGAGTCAGATTTGCTGTCTAGTTCGGGCATGGTAAAGGCGTAGACGGGTTTAATAAAAGAATTAAGTATTAGTCGGGTGGCGCGGGCGGAGGGGTCCACGACAGCGCGCAAATCCCGCTCTAAGCTCGCGGGTTGAGCACTGACGGGGAGGAGATCCGCGGCAGGCCCCGACCCTTTGCTTACTTCATCTGTAAACATTGATAAACTCACGTTAGAACTAGGTATGGTTTGGCCCGACAGAACAACCTCATCGCCAACAAAATAATCATTTTTATCAAGGGATAGAGTCGGTGGCATAATCACCGGGCCAATAATGACATTTTTATCGGTTGGAAAAGCCGGCAAGCAGACCGGCGTTGACAGTCGGCCAAACTGATCTTTAGCCGTTAAACAGGTTTCTCGGGGAGAAAAGGGCGAGAAACGGTTAACAAATTCAAAATATCCCCGATAGTCGGCTTGGGTTTGATCAAAAACACCCATCCCATCAAGCGTCACTTGAGCTTGGGGTGAGCTGTATCCAAAAAGGGTAAAACGATTCTCTCCCAAGGAAAAAGAGATGGTAACCGCCTGACTTTTTTGAATCTGCCGGACTCCTAAAACATTTTTTTCTTCTGTTTGCGGGTTAATTTTGTAAAACCAATAACCTGAGGTAAGAAGAAAAAGCAAGTAGGCCACCAAGAGCCTTTTCATAATTTTAGATTAAAACGTAGCTGAGGCGTAATAAATAACTCTTGTTTGATAATAACCGGTTACCTGCGTTCCTGAGGCATTAAGCCGATAACAGACGTAAAATGTTTGGGTTGAAGAAGGAGCTGACGAGTTGGCGATCGTGTCAGCCGCATATGTAACTGAACAGGTTCCAGAAAGATTGTTGCAGTTGAATGGTTTAGCACAGTAAGTGGTTCCTAAGGCACAACTGCCTCCGCTCGTATCATTATAGTTAAAGGCGACGCTTGTCGCGGTTGAGTTTTGTAAAGAATAACCCCAACCGGCTGTACTAGTTGTCTGCCACTGTCCTTGGGTGCCGGGTGGGCCTGCTTGAGCACAGGCCTTGCCCGAATCACAGGTTGTGTCGGCAATTGTAGTTGATCCGTCTTTTCTTAAATTATCATCCTCAGCTACTTTAACCGTATAACCGGATGGTGCATTGGTGGCCGCAGCAATTGTGTGAGCGGCATTATAAAAAGTGCTGGTTGAGTTAATGTCGCCAAAAGGAACTGTATCAACAGTAGTTGCCACCGTAGTAGAAACACCACAATATGTTTGACTGGCCGCAATCCCAGCAATTGTAAAGGTTAACGACGGGTTAACAGTGGCTGAAACCAGGACGGCTTCAATTGGAGAGACGGTGACTGTGGTTGAATCGATGATATTGTATTGAGGATAACCTAAAATTTGGATTTTAACATTGTAAGTATCAGCCGTTCCTTGAGTATGGCTTGATTTTGGCGCCGGATTAATTAATTTTCTTGTCCCACCAACAATCATAGTTAAAGCGGTTGATGTGGGAACTGAACCGGCAAAACGACACTCAAAAGCATGATAGTTCTCACCAAAACCGGATGACGCCGTCGCTGTAGGTGTTTGCCAGCTGACATCGGCATAGGTCGGACAGGTAATGCTGGCCGAAGTAATACTGTTAAAATCAAATCCGGCATTGTCAGGAGCGCTATTATTTGAACTACTGGTTTGATCGGTAGCCGGAATGAGAATACGTATTGCTCCCTCAGTGACAGTTGAGGCGGTGGTGGCTGAAACCGTATGGGTGGCCGATTGAGTGGCATAGATTGTCGCTCCGTCGGCGACACCGACAGTCAAACCAGCAGTAGTGGTAAAACTAGTGGTATTAACAATGGAGCTGGTTGTCATTGATCCGTTTGGGCCAATAGAGATAATATCTTTTGGGAAAAGATGATTGGTATTAATATCAGGAGCATTACCAGCGCCACTTTGAATATTTACGGTCGTGGTTCCAGTAGCATGTGCCCCTGAGACTTTTCCCGAATAAGAAAGACGTGAGTTAGATAAAGTGTCTGAGGAGGATATTAAGTCTCCAGAGATAACATTTTGTCTTTGAGGAAGAGCCACTAAAAAAATATAAGAACACTGAAAAAAGACAAAAAAAGAAAGAACTATTTTAAATAAAAACTTTGCAGGTTTCTTCATATTGGGTAGTCTTTATTTAGTCGCCTCTTTTTTTCAACTGTTCTTTAAGCTTTTCAATCTCTTCTTTTTCTTGTTTAATCTCTTCTTCAAGAACGGTTTCTTTTTTAACTAAACCTTGATAAAGACTCTTACCCAGAAGGACAATAACAACAATTGCTAGGATTATGGCTAAGGTTACTTTCCAAGGAAAAACAATAACGTCAATGTATGAAGTTAATGTTTGGCCGGTTTTTCCGTAACCGCCATTGACGAGAAGTCGATAACTACCAAACATCCATTTTTGACCGAGCTCGGTTTTATAGTTTCTAATCGCATCCGGAAAAATATTTACCGATGGAAGAACCTTTAGGTCAACTGACTTTTTTAACATGTTTTGAGCGGTCACATAAATCTTAGGAGTAATATGAGAATCAGATCGGTTGGCAACGCTAAGTTCAAATGGAATTGGTCCGTACTCCATAAATTTAGGAGCAAAAATTTTTGAGATAAAAGCTTTTTCTTTACAGGTGGCACCGGCAATATTTATATTTAAGAGGGAAGACAATCTGAAAGCAACGCTAGTTTTAGTTTGTTTCTCACCAAGATTTGGGTTGGATGGTTCAAAGAAAACCGCCGCATAATGAGTACAACCAGAGGCGGTTTCTGGTACTTTAATATAAACGGTTAAAATAAAAGAATCATTGCCCGCGATAGCGACTCTTTCATCAGAAAGAGTTAACCAAGAAGAAGCAGAATATTTATTATTTTCCGGAGACGTGTCAAATAAAGTTGGTGATCCTTGATCATCAAGAACTAAAAAATCAGCTTTTTTAATAAAACCAACCAGGCTTTCACTGGAGTTATTATAAAACTTAATCTGAATTCTTTTTTCTTCGCCCGGTTTCATTTCCAGATCATTAGTCGGAGGTGAGACGGTTAGGCCTCGGCTTGTTTGAGCATAAACAGGGAAGGCCGGTAAATAAACAACCGCAAAAATAAGCAGTACCTTGATAAAAAAACTAATTTTTTTCATAAAAAATAAATAGTCCTCTGCCAGTTAATTTAAAATATAGCCGAGGCATAATAAATAACTCTCGTTTGGTAATAACCAGTCGCCTGAGTTCCAGAAACATTTAACCGATAACAGACGTAAAATGTTTGGGTGGCCGAAGGAGCGGCTGAGCTGGCAATCGTGTCAGCTTGATATGTGGCTGAGCAGGTTGTGGAAAGATTGTTGCAGTTAAATGGCTTAGCACAATAGGTGGTTGATCCGTCACAAGTGCCACCACTTGTATCGTTGTAATTAAAGGCGATTGTTGTGACGGTTGAGTTTTGTAAAGAATAACCCCAACCGGCTGTACTAGTTGTCTGCCACTGTCCTTGGGTGCCGGGTGGGCCTGCCTGAGTACAGGCTTTTCCAGAATCACAGACCGTATCGGCAATCGTAGTTGAAACATCTTTCCTTAAATTATCATCCTCAGCCACTTTTATTGTATAACCTGAAGGAGCATTGGTTGCGGCCGTAATTGTATGAGCGGCATTATAAAAAGTGCTGGTTGAGTTAATATCGCCGAAAGGAACCGTATCAACTGTAGTGGCGACAGTGGTAGTGACATTGCATTTTGTTTGACTGGCCGCAATACCGGCAATGGTAAAGGTTAATGATGGGTTAACCGTGGCTGAAACCAGGACGGCCTCAATTGGTGAAACAGTGACTATGACTGTATCAACGACAGCGTATTGAGGATACTCTAATAGTTGAATTTTAACATTATAAGTATCAGCTGTCCCTTGGGCATGGGCTGATTTTGGGGCCGGGTTAACCAACTTGGTTGAACCGCCAATCGTCATAGTGAGAGCAGTTGAAGCTAATGAGCCGGCAAAACGGCATTCAAAAGCATGATAATTCTGTGCAAAAGCAGATGAGGCAGTGGCTGAAGCAGTTTGCCAGGTAACACTACCACCGGTCGGGCAGGTAACACTACCGCCAGTCATTGTATTAAAATCAAAACCGGCGGTGGCCACTCCATCAGGCTTGCCATCATTTGAACCAGAGGTTTGATCTCCGGCTGGGACTAAAACCCGGATGGCTCCCTGATTAACAGTCGAGGCGGTAGTAAATGCTAATGTGTGGGTAGCTGATTGAGTAGCATAGATTGCGTCACCATCAGAAGCTCCCACAGTTAAACCTGTCGTAGTGGTAAAACTTGTTGTATTAACAATCGAGGCAACGGTCTTTGGCGTAGTTGGTCCATTTGGTCCGACCGAAACCAAATCTTTTGGGAAAAGATGATTAGTGTCATTATCAGGGCTGGCGCTGGATTTGATGTCGATAGTAGTGGCACCGGCGTTGTGAGCTCCGGAAACTTTAGCATAATAAGACAATCTAGAATTTGAGAGAGTGTCTGAAGCACTGGTGATATTTCCAGATTCGGCGATTTGTCTCTGTGGTAGTTTAGCTAAAAAAACATAGGAAAACTGAAAAAAAACCAAGAAAAAAATAATCAGCCGAGAAACAGCTCGGTAAATTTTTTTCATATATTAATTACATTAAAATGAATTTTTAATTAGATGTCAAGAGGCATTTTAGGTATTTTATATTTTGTTTTACATTAATTTATTAATCCGTTTTTAACTATTTTTAAATGATTATTACGTTGATAAATTTTCCTCTTGACAAGATTTTCTCCGTCTGTTAAATTGTTACCATATGGGAATCAAAGAAAGACGGACGAAACTTTTACTTGCTCTATTTTTATTATCGAACGTTGATTTTTCTTTCATAAATTTAGATGAAAAGCTGCAAAAAATATTTGACCTATCTTTTAATCAAAAAACCAAGGGAACGTTATCGGGAATGATAAAAGAAGGATTGATTGAAAAATTACAAGTTCCAAATACCAAATTACAAACAAGTTCCAACGAACAAATTCCAAGTTACAAACTCACGGAAAAAGGATTTTTGGCGCTTTGTTTAGAATTTCCATTTTTTAGATTTTTAAGAACCAAATGGGATGGCCGCTGGCGAGTAATTTCTTATGAAATTCCAGAAAAAAAACGAGAACTGCGCGATCGTTTAAGACGTGAGATGCAGGGTTGGGGTTTGGGGCCTTGGCATAGGTCTTTCTGGTTAACGCCACACCCAATTATTAGTGATCTTAAAGAACTAGTTTTTGATCGAGAAGAGGAAAAATATATTCAAGCTTTTGAGTCAGATCATATCTTTGGTGACAAAGAACAACTAATTGAAAAAGTTTGGACTAAATCTGAGTTAGATAAAAAATATCGCCAACTTTTTAAACTTTGGCATGAAGTTTTGTCACAAGAGGGTAACAAAACCGAAAAGTTTATAAAAGTGATCACCGCCTACATTACTGTTTTACGAGTTGATCCCGGGTTACCAAAGGATTTACTGGGTGATAAGTGGATTGGCTTTGAGGCTTTTAATATTCTTAGAGAGATTAAAAGTATTCTTCTTTCCTAATTTTTAATTCTAATCACCAGATCGCCATTTTCATCCGTCCGCCAATAATTCTTATTTAGAGCTTTAAGACTATCTATTACTTCTTTATGAGGGTGTCCATAAACGTTGTTTTTTCCAACACTTATCACAGACAACCCCGGGTCTGCTAACTTTAGAAAGGTTTTGTTTAAACCAGTTTTTGAGCCATGATGGGGAACTTTAAGAATGGAGACGTGGCTAATTTCCTGCTTTGGTAAATAATTAAAAACGCTTGCCGGGGCATCGGCGGTAAACAAGACCTTAAACTGATTTTCTTGAAAACTAAAGATCAATGATGAGGCGTTATCGGTGCTTGAAAAAAAGTAATTATTACCCGGCCAATAAAAAATTAGTCGATCATTAAATAAATTAAATCGACTTTTATTATCAACAAATTTAATTTCTATCGGTTGCTTAATAATTTTTTTTATTTTGTTTACATCTGTTTGTTTTCCGGTAACGATTTGTTCTATTTGATAGCGGTCTAATAAGAATAAAAGACCGCCATAATGGTCTTTTTGCCAGTGAGAAACAATTACCATCTCAATTGTTCGGTCATAAAACGGCATATATTTGCCCAAGCAGTTAATAATTTTTCTATCAGGGCCGGCATCAACCAGCAGATCAAACTTATTTTTTATTCGGATATAAGCGGCATCTCCCTGGCCAACATCACAAAAAACTATCTTTGTCCGGTTATCAAAGACAGTAGAGATAATTATTGCAAAAATTACGAAAAGGCTAAGGAGTACAGAGTAGACCAAGGCCTTTTTTGTAATTAGGGGAGGATTCATTGTTATTAAAAACTAACCAATGCCCAGGGAATTTTTGTCAAAAGGTTGATAATAAAAACGACGTAACTAAGTAAACCGTAACAGACATAGGCCGGTATTAAGCCTAAAAAGTAATTTATCTTTCCGAGGATAACCGTTACAAACCCAAATATCATTAATGGCGCGATCGTGAAAGAAACTAAAAGATTACTAATAGGGCTGATGAGAGAAACCTCCCTAAAATAAATAAAAATAATCGGGGCGGTAAAAGCTTGAGCCGCTAATGACGGTTTAATTTCTTTCCATAACCAGCAAAAAACCCTTCCTTTTAAACCACCAGCCCTTTTTTTATAAACATTGCCAAAAAGCGCTAATCCTAGGCAAGCGGCGTATGATAGCTGTAAGGAAATGGTTGTTATCCAGTCAGGCCAGAAGATTAAAACAAAGATTAATGATAAAAACAAACCCCAAAGAACATAAGATTTTTTTCCAAACAATATTGACACGAACGTGAATATTCCCATAAAGCCAGCTCTGATGATTGGGGCTTTGGGCCCAACAAAAATTATAAACAAAATTACTACCAGTATCGTTAGCAAGACAGATGCTCGTTTGCCAAGAAAGTTAGTTATTTGACCAACAACCGAAGCCAAGAGGGTAATATTAATACCGGACAAGACCACCAGGTGTAAAAGACCAACAATCTTCAGTTGGTCGTAAAAAACACGACTGGTTTTTAAATTTATTCCAAATATAATTCCGTTTAATAAAGAGGCGTGCGGTTCTGGAAGATAACCATTAATAATGGAAGTAAAAATTTCCGGACCAAACATAGTTAAGTCAAAATTAATTTTTTTAGATTCTGTCGACAAATTCATTCCCGCCAGGGTTCGTCTGACGACATATCAGACTGCACGCTGTCGGGAACCCTTTCTTTGCGCCACCTAAAAAAATGAGTGCATCAAAATTACTAATTAACACTAATCAAATTCTTAATATTGTTATAGACAGCACTTGTGACGGCTTTTTTCTTAACCAGATCGTCAATGTTTTGATAGGGCCGGTTTTGAATAATCTTTTGGCTGGTTGCCTGACCGATACCAGGGAGAGTGTCAAGTTCATCAATAGCGGCCTGATTAATATTAATTTTGCCTTGATTGACTGTTTCGGCCGCCTGTGGGGAATTGACTGTTTGCGGGGCAGTGTAGTCAAGAGTTCTATATATTTCGGTGACAATGCCGTTGTTTATTTCTGAAACCGAGGGAATATAGATTTTTTCCTGATCATTAACCAATCTGGCCAAATTATAGTTCCGGTGAAAAAAGTTCTTATCGGCTTCTTCTGATAGTCCACCGGCCAGTAATAACATATCTTTAATTCTTGAACCAACAGTCGCCTCATAAAGATCTGGTCTGACAACGGCACCGGCAATATCAACCAAAATTTTCCCCCCGATTGGAGTTGACAGATTTTCTTCAATATCAAAAGAGGTTTTATCTCTATTTTCTAAGTTATTGACAAAAATTATTAAGGAAACGAAAGCGATTATTAAAGAAGTAATAATAAGAACCGCCTCAATCTTATATTTTTTAGTTACTGCCTTAAAAAATGGTTTCAGAGACTGCCAAAAACCTTCCATAAACAACAGTTTAGAAAACCTCAGCCCTAAATCAACGGACTATAGACGACAAAAAGCAGAGAATAGGTTGTCGTAAGGCTTACTCAACCTCATTGTGGCTGGTTTTTTTAATAATCAAGAAGACAATTGCTGCCACAATTAGCAAAAGAATCATAAAACGAAATGGTAGAGCAATAAAAGAGGTGGTAGCAAAAAGAGTCGTGCCGCTTTCACCCAGGTTAACTGTGGCATTAAGGTTGTATTTTCCCAGGAAAAAGCCGGAGATAACTAAAGAAGTTGACTTTCTAAACTCAGCTGACGGTGAGGCTGATAAAAGCCGTTGTGACTGCGACAAGACATTTTGGGGGATGATTTCATAATTGGAGGTCTCACCGAAATTACCCCGTAAGGTTATCTCTCCTTCAGGTTTAACAAAGTTGACTCCCTTGTTTTCCATAAACAAAACCACCGGGATTTTATCATTACTGTCAAAGAATTTAATACTCCTCCCCACTATATTTAAGTTAAAGCGTGGGATCACATCAAACATGGCTATTTTACCTCGAAGATCAATACTGCCGGTATCAGTGACAGTAATTAAGATATTACTACCAATGGTTATTTTTGTCCGAGAACTAACATTACCCCCAATTCCAGGCGGCGGCTCGGTTTCGGCCAAGAGAGTATAATAATAGTCACCATTAGGGGTTCCCTCAGGCACCCTGATTCTTAAAAGCAACTGCTGCAGACCAAGAGTTTTTAAGAAGAAAGACTGTTCTAGTTTAACATCAGAGTTATCAAGATTAAATCTTATTGGCCCCTCAAACTCATCTTTAATGCTGATGTTTCCCAGGTTGCCGGCCGGTTCAAACGGCAGAATTTTAGCCTTGACAATGACCGGATCAGAAATATTTTGTAAAGTATAGGCCACCAAGATTGACTTTCCCGGCTTGATAAAAACCTCCAAAATCGGGGGAGAGATGGAAAGGGTAGTCTGCTGGGCCATAACAGGTCTAACGCTTAACAACAAGAACAAAGCGCTAGTGAGCAAAATTGTTATGGCTAATTTTTTCATTTGAATTTTGATGTTTTTTTGTAATTTGTTATTTGTGATTTGTGATTTTTAATAAGACGGTGTGGCCACAAAACCAATCACTGTTTGGTATGTTCCGGCGGCCTGATCAGGCTTTGAATTAATCTTAAAAGTAATTGTTGATTGATGATAGATATTTTTTGGTCTTGAGGTGAGATCAACCGTGACGTCGTTGCTGCTCATTACTACTATCGGGGGTTCTGGTGTCGGTGTAGTTGTTTGGTCAGGAAAACGGCGATAGCAGAGTTTAGGATTATTAATGTTATAACAGGTAGTAAAGGTGGCGGGGATGTCTTGTCCGGTCATATTATAGCCAAAACCGTGAGTAGTTGACAGATCCCAGACACCAGCCGCGGTTTCATCACAGCCGCTGGCGTCACAGCTAGTATCGTCAAAGGGAACACTGTCATATGTTTTTAAAGGCCCATCTTCAACAGCGGTTACCTGATAGTTGCCGGCACCACCAAAGGAAACTCGCAGGTTGGCCGTATCAGTTTTGGCAACCTCAGAGATTAGCTCACCAAAATCAATACTCGTATTACTAATAGAAAAGCTAAAAGGAACAATTGAGTGAATATACTGAAAACCGGCCTTGACCACATATCCAAAACTGGTAAAGCTACCAGCGGCCAACTGCCCCAGAGTCATGGCTAAATTAGCGCTGGCCGAAGCCGTACTGGAGCCGATATTGATGTTGCCACCCTGAATATGGAAACTCGAAGAGTCCATATTCAATGCGTTAACGTTGGGAACGAATAAAACAAGGCAAAAAAAAATCAAACAAGTAATAAATAAACGTTTGCTTTTCATAAATTACAAATAACAAACATCAAATCCACAAGAAAAACTCAAAGATCAAAACTAAAAGATCAAAGCCAAGTTAAAAGTTCAAAACCGAACCT
>Ga0315288_10003272_pt1 | contig 20729 bp, 12 predicted proteins | sample YL17G11_20_MG_FD_203454 | JGI IMG/M metagenome (GOLD analysis project Ga0315288, IMG submission 203454) | Sediment microbial communities from Yellowstone Lake, YNP, Wyoming, USA - YL17G11_20 | ecosystem: Environmental > Aquatic > Freshwater > Lake > Sediment | place: USA: Wyoming | collected...
CCCTTCGGGACTGCCACCCCCTGCATTTGTCCCGCTTTTGCAGTAAGGCCTGTTCAAAAGAGATGATTTTCCGCGACCGGCTCGGCCTTCGCGGGTGGCTGTCCCAGGTGTGGCGGGTATCCTCAAAAGCGTAAGTCCTGTTCTATAGAAATATTATACCTTCTCAAATATGGTAGAATATTGCTGGAAAGGTAATACATATGGCGCAACGTATATCCAAAAAAGGGCAAATAGTACTGCCTGCAAAACTGCGCAGGAAATTTCAGCTCGAACCCGGCGGCATGGTGAAGGTAGAAGAGGAGAACGGGCATATCGCCGTTATCCCTCTTTCCAAGGACCCTATCAGCGAGCTTCATGGATTTCTCAAAGGGAAAGTGCCGCAAGGAACCTCCTTGGCTCAGGACTTGCTCGCCGAGCGCAGACTTGAGGAAAAACTTGAAGCGAAGAAGCGTTTTAGATAACCCCTCCTGCCCCTCCCGCCGCGCAGTCTGTGGGGCGGGGTCTCCGTGCCCCGCCGTCTTCATCCTTCCCGTTCTTTGCCTGTCCCGAGCGCGTTGAGCGGCGTCTTGGTGCCTTTGTGGTGAAATGCTTTTAGCATTATTTTTTCAAATCTCAAATTTCAAATCTGTAATTCCCCCAAGCCAAGCCCCTCCCGCGGGTTTGTTACCACCTGCGGGAGCTTCGCGCATTTCCTTCCCGCGAGTTTGTTCTCACTCGCGGGAAGTTTTTCTAGCATGAGCTATTGGGTGAAACAAACCCTCCCGCTGGCCTGCCCGCCTAAGAAGTGTGGAGGGCTTGAGTCCTGCGGCAGGTTCGCAGACTGAAAGCCCGTTTATTCCAGCGGCCAACTTGGTATCGCCGCATCAATCTCAGCCATCAGGCGAATCGTCTCTTTCAGGGCCACGACGATCTTCTGGTAATGCGTTAAATCCTCATATGACAAATTCCGCCCGCGGCGGTCTTTCAACCATTTTTCACATACCTGATAGCCGCCTACCTGAAATTCCCACACCTCCCGCGGCACGCCCTCGAAATATTGCCCCTTCTTGCCGGCCCCCGGCTTATCTCCGCTGATATAGACGCGCCCCTCCGCCATCGGCTTGCCTGTGGCGGCATCCAACGTGCCCGGCGGCAGATATTTCGGAAATCCCGGCTCCACCAAACCATCGCCCTTAATCGGACAACTGGTAATAGGATTATTCAATGTGGACGATTCCATAAGGTGCAAACCAACCAGCTCCTCGCCCTTCTCGCAAAGCGCCCGAAACATTTCCAAATTTGACGTCAGCGGCACGCGCGGAAAATCAATCTTCAAAAATTCCCCATAGCGGCTGCGATACGTCGGCGAATGAAACACCGCATAAATATAATGAAATACATCCTCCGGCCCAAACGTCCCTTGTAGGGCGGCGCGCTCCTGCGCCCGCCGTTGCAGTTGTAGGGCGGGGTCGCCGTGCCCCGCCGCCGCGCTCCGTAGGAGCGATTGCAGTTGTAGGGCGGGTGCGCCGTCGCCCGCCGCAGTTCTTCGCCCCAAATCCCCCTTCCCATCAGCCACATATCCCAATCCCAATCGCCCCGCCACCTCCACAATGAATGTTGCATTTATATTCGGCCACCGGGGATATTCCTCTGCCGGATATAACTGCTGAATCAATTTCGCCGCCCCATCTTGCGCCGCAGAATCACCACCGTTCGCGCGCACCCGCTTCTGCTCTTCCGCGATCATTTGTGAACGGGCAATGCAGGACTTGCCTTCTGGAGGGTAGAGGTAGAGGGGAAAAAGACAATCAATGGTTTTAAGAGATACAACCACATGCTCAGTCACATTGTTAGACACTAACACATGTTGCCATGGCCCCGCAGTTTCCACACGGCGCGGCACAATCAAGCCAAGATTCCCTCCCGCCAACAAGTGGCGCATGACTTCCGGCCGCGGCATACAGATAAATCCCCGTGAACGGCCCGTGTAGTATGTATAGCGGATGTCGAATGGCCGGTAAGCAATGGGCGCGATCAATTCTTTTCTTGGCCCAGATTTCTTTATATCCTCCTGCGCGAAAGAAACTTTCCAATCACGCGCATCCTTTGGCAAATCAAAGGCCTCTCTTGCTTCATGCTCCGCCAGAGAAACAAATCTGTTAATGGTCTGCCAGACCTCCTCTGCTGACCACTGAATGGTGAGATCATCTCTGGCGGTTACTATTCCCACCGAATTGATCGGCAATATATCTGTTATCTTCCAATCAGTTTCAAATTCATCCATTGTGGCCTGGATCGTGGCACGGGCATCTTGCCCGTGTGTGGCATGGGCGTCCCGCCCATGTTGGCAAGTTGTGGCTTCCGTCGTGGCACGGGCATCTTGCCCGTGTGTGGCATGGGCGTCCCGCCCATGAACGGCCGTGCCACGTGAAATGCTCATTTTGTTAAATAAGTAATAAGGTGAGCGGGGTTTAATTTCCATCCATTCCGTATTCGCCTCGTCCAAAGAAAGGAGCGCCTCATACTTCTCCTCCCTCACTCCCCACAAATCCGCATAATGCACTTCTGCCGGCCCGGCCTTCCCCGGCTCTTTCACAAAGATACCTATCGCCACGCCTTGCTGGATATCAAAAACATTCTCATCCTTGGAGCCATCCGGGCATTTCTCTTTCTTCTTGGAGTTGCCGTGCAGATTTAGAATGTAAATATCAGAGAAGACCTTCATTAACTGCTGGCGCATGCCGCGAAAAGTGGGATTGTCCAAATAGCCATGATTGGTGATGAAGGCAAGAATGCCCCCGCCGCTTTGCTCGATCCGCCATTGCCCGAAACGAATGAATTTCACATAGTCGTCTTGCAGCCATTTGGGATTTTTCTCGCCCAGAGGCTTGCCGTCAACCTGATAATAATCCTGGATTAGCTTCCCAATAAAGGTTGGAATCCTTTTCTTCCCCTGCATCTCCCAACTGCGATTGGCCGAATGACCGGAATACGGCGGATTCCCCATCACCACCATAATCGGCAGGTCGCGCTTCACTTTGTTCGCCGCATTGGCTTCCTGGGTAATCACGCGCATGGGGCCGAAAAGCGCTTCCGCTCTGCGCCGCGCCTCTTCTAAAGAGTTGGTTAGATATATGCCCAGTCGCTCCTCCCCCGAAAAATCATAGACCCAATCCGCGCGATCTTTCTTATCTAAATCCCGCCCGGCCAATTGTAGGCCCAGCTTTAAGTGGGCCACCGCATATGGAGCCATCAGCAACTCGAATCCAAATAAACGCGGCAGCAGATGCTTTTTTACATAGCCCGACCACATCCCGGCATTTCCCTTACGCATGAATTCTTCACGAATGTGGTCAACCACGGCATAAGGAAAGGTGCCGGTCCCGCAAGCCGGATCGAGAATCAAAACGCGGGGGCTCCTAATCGTGGCACGGGCATCTTGCCCGTGTGTGGCATGGGCGTCCCGCCCATGTTGGGAAGTTATTGCTTTGGTCGTGGCACGGGCATCTTGCCCGTGCGTGGCATGGGCGTCTCGCCCATGTTGGCAAGTTGTGGCTTCCGTCGTGGCACGGGCATCTTGCCCGTGTGTGGCATGGGCGTCCTGCCCATGAATGTTGTTAGAGTTACCACCCACCGCCGTGCCACACTCTTCATCCTGATATTTTTGCTCATACTCTACCGTGGCAGTATCGGCTAATCCAGCCGGGCAGTTGAAGCGCGTCTTCAACAGATGATCCACCGACCGGACAATATAGGACACCACCGGCTCCGGTGTGAAATACACGCCCCGCAGTTCCCTCATCTTGGGATCATAGGCCGCCAGGAAAGTCTCGTAGAAGTGCACCACCGGGTCTTCTTTGCGAGTGCGCTTGCCAAAATGTGCCAGGATCGCCTCGATATCGGTCTGGGAAAGCGCTTGCGTCAAATCATCTACAAAACCGGCGAATGGCTCGTCATTCAGATGCGCGCCCGTTATCATATCGAACAGATCGCGTAAAAACGGATTGGTCTTGGGAATTTCCGCCGCCGCGCCCAGCCGTTTGAAGCTTCCGAGCGGCCCGGCATGATTGCAGCGCGCGGCAAACAGGCCATAAGCCAAAGTCTGCGCAAACATATCCGCGAATTCCGGTATTTTTTCCTTCTCTGCTATGTCTGGAATGAGCGTTTCGGCCAAAGCCGAACGCAAATCCGTTAGCGTGCTGGAGGCCTCATTCTGCTTGAACGACTCGATTATTATATCCCGTATAAAATGTGTTAGCCGCGCCATGCGCACAGCCAAATCCCTGGGGCTGTTAATGGGTTCCGGTTTCTGGTTCAAAAACGCGGAAATAAGGTCCATGACTTGCGTGGCACGGGCATCTTGCCCGTGTGTGGCATGGGCGTCCCGCCCATGTTGGGAAGTTGTGGCCTCCGCCGTGGACTTGGTCGTGGCACGGGCATCTTGCCCGTGTGTGGAAGGCGTGGCACGGGCATCTTGCCCGTGTGTGTCATGGGCGTCCCGCCCATGTTGGGAAGTTGTGGCTTCCGCCGTGGGCTGGGTCGTGGCACGGGCATCTTGCCCGTGTGTGTCATGGGCGTCCCGCCCATGTTGGGAAGTTATTGCTTCCGCCGTGGACTTGGTCGTGGCACGGGCATCTTGCCCGTGTGTGGCATGGGCGTCCCGCCCATGATTATTTTTAACACCCTTCACGGCCGAGACGGCCGTGCCACGAAGTTCCCCATTCACATACCACCTGAAATCAAGATAGTTGGTGAGCAGCAAATTCCCCAGCGTCTGATAACGCTTTAACTGCCTTCCATCTTCCGTCGTTGGATTCGCGCGCTTCGCGTCTTTTTCTATCTCTTCCAGCGATTTGCCAATGTCCTTGGCTTCCACATGGCCCAGTGTAAAAAGATTGTGCGCAGAGCCGTGGCAAACCTGATAATCCGGCGCGCCGCAGGCAATCCGCTTCGGTTCATTGATGGCAACAATGTGAGCACGGCTTGCCTCCAGCAAAGCCTGCAACGCCGGCCGATAGGTGTGTTCCGTCGCCACCCCCGATTGGAGTTGGTTCTCAATCGTCTTTAAATATGTCTGAAATGCAGCTACCATTTATAACCCCCTATTATTTTACGCTATTCCCCTCAATAAACCTTTTTTGCCTTCCCTCCCCCTGGATTTCTGGTTTTGCCCCTTCACCTTTTGCCTTTGCCCTCCACCCCATCCTTTAATCATGCAAATCATGGTTCAGACATCATCCCACCTTAAATTTCCTTTGTGTCTTAGTGCCTTCGTGGTGAAATTATTTTTCGATTTCCTTCCCTCCGCCCCTTGACAGCCCGTGCTATAATATAATTGAGGCAAACAAATGTATCAATTAACTTCAAAATCTAATATTCCAGTTCCTAATCCCAATTCTCTGACTTCCTACCTTCCTATTGCAGTTTTGCGTATTTAATATTGTGTTTACCGGAAAGCTTATTGGGTATTCCCGTGCTCTTTTTTCATGATGGGCAAGTCAATGCCCATCATGAAAAAAAGCACTATATAACAAAATGTTACACAATGTAACACAATGTTACAGTTTTTAATTTTTCGTCTAACAAAAGGAGATGAATATGACCAGAACCGACCTGCTCCCGCGGCATTAAACAAACCCGCGGGAGGGCTATCGTGTGGATTTCGTTATCTGCGCGCACCCGCGCGAATCTGTGGCCGACAATCAGTTTGAAGTTAAGCGCCGCAGGCGCAAAAGCCCTTCTGTTCTTTGTGTCTTGGTGGTTTAAGATTTTGAGGTTTACCCGCTTATTGCGGGTTGTTGCTCGGATCCCTGCAATCAGCGCCTGCGGGAGATTTTCCTGGCGGCAGGCCAAGCCCCTCTCAACTCTGAATGGCTAAACCCGAAGGGCCGCCATGGCGGCTTCGCCTAGCCACTCTCAACTCTCCTGAACTCTCCTGCTAATCCAGATAATCCCTCAGCCGCCGGCTGCGGGTGGGGTGTTTGAGCTTTTTCAGCGCCTTCGCTTCGATTTGCCGGATGCGCTCGCGGGTAACCTTGAACACATGCCCCACTTCTTCCAACGTGCGGGCATAGCCGTCCTCCAAACCGAAGCGCAGTTTGATGACATCCCGCTCCCGGTCGGTCAGGGTATCGAGCACACTCTCCAGTTGCTCTCGCAACACCAGATTGGAGGCCGCGTCCGCGGGCGAAAGCGCATCCTGGTCCTGAATCAGGTCGCCCAGGTAGCTGTTCTCTTCTTCGCCGATGGGCGTCTCCAGCGAGAGCGGCTCCGGCGCAATGCGATAGACTTCTTGCACCTTGGCCAGCGCCTTGAGTTTATCCTCTTCGCTCTCGAAGGGACCTTCCATATCTTCCGCAATCTCCTCCATGGTCGGGTCCCGCCCCAAATCCTGGAGCAGATTGCGATGTATTCGGCTGATGCGGTTGATCGTCTCCACCATGTGCACAGGGATGCGGATGGTGCGGCCCTGGTCGGCGATGGCGCGGGTGATCGCCTGGCGAATCCACCAGGTGGCATAGGTGGAAAATTTGAAGCGCTTGCGATAATCGAACTTTTCCACCGCCCGCATAAGGCCCATGTTGCCTTCCTGGATTAAATCGAGGAAGGACATGCCCCGGCCGGCGTATTTTTTGGCGATGCTTACCACCAGGCGCAGGTTGGCTTCAATCAAGCGGTCCTTGGCCATCTTGCCGTCGGAATAGATATCCCTCGCCCAGATGAGAATCCGCTCTACCTGCGCGGCCTCAGCCTTGGCCAGCGTCGCAATCTCTTCCGCCGTTGGCGGCCGCAGGGGGCGCCCCACCTTTTTGTGGGACAGGTTCAGGAAGCGCAGTATCCGTTTCATCGCCGTGGGTTTTATTTCCAGGATATCCTCGACATCACAGCGATTGCCGCTCTCTTCCCCCGCCTCCTCCTCCGCACGAATCTCACCGGAAAATTGCTCCCATACCTTGCGTAAATAGAGCAGCTTCTTCAAGCGGCGCAGGTTGAGATTTGAAAGGTGTTTCTCCAACTGCTCGCGTCGCCGCTTCAGTTCATCCATGGCGCGCTGCAGTTCCGCCGGCGTCGCCGGGCCATAGCCCCGCAGTAATAGCAATTGCCGGGTGGCCAGATCGTTCAGCTTATTGCGGCCGTAAATTTGTATCTCTTTTTGCAGCACTTCAGGAGTCAGCCCCTCTTCATTCTGGCCCCGGCTCAACAGCCGTTTAATAACCTCTTCGATAAAGGTCAGCTCTTCTTTGATCTTATCATCCTGAGGAGTGGCAATGGCTTTTCTAATTTCCGTGATATCGGTTTCGCGTTCGAGCGTCTTTACGCAATAATCCCAAATCTTTTGCAGCTTGCCCAGCAGGCTGGATTTTTCCAGGCGCTGCGCCAGTTGCACCTCCTCTTTCGAGGAGAGCAAAGAAACCCGCCCGATGTCCCGCAAATAAAGCCGGACGGAATCCTCCGGCGAAGGCCCGGCATCATCCTCCACCGGCGCCACCACCGCCGGCCGATGGGGGCGGCCCCCGCTCGCCACCCACTCCGGCGTTTCCCGCTCTTCCACCACGCGGATGCCCTCTTCGCTGATGGTATGCAGAATCTCCTCCAGATGCTCCGCATCCACTTCTTCCGCCGGCAGAGACGCGTTGATGTCTTCGTAAGTGAGCAAACCGCCCTTCTTACGCCCCTGCGCCAGCAATTCCTGCAGGCCCTCAGATGCCTTATTTTCCCTTTCCTTGGTTACTTTCTTATTCAACGCTATCTCACTTTAGCCAAAAGGCCAACTTATTATTCCCCAAACCCTATTTTCCTGAGAACTCTCCACCCTCAATCCGCTATTGATGACCCTCAATTCTCAACTCTCAACTAAGAACTGAAAACTCCCAACTTGCTCTGCTGCAAAGCACATAGAATAGACCTTAGATATTTATCGAGCCAGGCAGAGAAGCGTCCGACTTATATTTGATTCAAGGCTCGGCGGGGCATGGCAACCCCGTCCTACACGTGCTTTGCAACAAAGCAACCCTCAACGCTGAACTCTCAACCTGCTCTGCTGCAAAGCACATAGAATAGACCTTAGATATTTATCGAGCCAGGCAGAGAAGCGTCCGACTTATATTTGATTCCAGGCTCGGCGGGCGACGGCGCACCCGCCCTACATGTGCTTTGCAACAAAGCAACTCTCAACTCTGAACTCTGAACTCTGAACTATTCTACTATTCGCCAACCACCCAGCGGCCCACCTGCCGCGATTTTTCCCGCGCCAAGGCATGAATCTCCGCCTGGAGGAGTTTTCTCTTCCCCTCTTCTCTTTCATTCTCCAAGAGTAATGACAATTCCCTCCGTCTTTGTGTAATTCCTGCCGCCCGCAGCATTTTTATCAGCTTAAATAGCTCCGTCTGGTCCATCCAGGGCTCTGCCCTTAGCGCCAGCTCCGCCACCAGGGAGCGCATTTCACTCTCCTCGAAGTGCCGATTGAGCGCCTCCGCCGCCGGCGCCTCCCCCCGCTCCATCAAAATTATAATACCCTCGGCCAGGCTTTGATTAGCCGGCTCGGAGAAGTCTTCTACCCGAATAAGCTCAGGCGCTTCCAACAGCGCCGCCGGACTTGCCAAAATGCACGCCAGTAACTGCCTTTCCAGCTTCGCCAAAGGCGCCACTTCGCTTACTTGGCCGGCAAGCGCATCTGCGGCGCTCTTTTCCGGCTCAAAGCCCGCCGCCCGGTCTTTTCTAGAGCGCTGCAGGCTGCTTATCTGGCTTACTAAGATTTGTTCCACCTTGGATAGATTTTTTCCTTTTTCGCCGCAATATTTCTCCGCCAGCCAGGAAACATAATATTGTCTTTCCGCCAAATCGGAGATTCCCCCCAGGATTTTGGCGCTTTCTTGCAACATCCCGGTGCGCTGATTGGCCGGCAGATCGAGATATTTGTTCGTTATTCCCTCCAAAGTCAGCTCCAACAACGGCTTTGCGGTTGAAAGCGCACCTTCCAGGGCCTCCGGTCCGTCGGAAAGTATAAAGGAGTCCGGGTCCTGCCCCGGCGGCAGGCTTACCGCCGCCACTTTCATGCCGGAATTGGCAAATATCTCCCGGCTGCGCAGCGCCGCCTGCATCCCCGCGGAATCGGCGTCAAAGGCCAGCAGCACGCGCTCCGTTTGCCGGCGGCGCAGCAGGTCCAGGTGCGCCGCGGTAAGCGCCGTTCCCAGGGTCGCCACCGCTTCCTCAATCCCGCCAACATGACAGCGGATTAAATCGAAATAGCCCTCCACGATGATGGCGCGCTTGCTGGAGGCGATGCTGCGCGCCGCCCAGGGCAGCCCGTAAAGCGTCTGACCCTTCTGGAAAAGCGGCGTTTCCGAGGAATTCAAATATTTTGGCTCATCTTCCGCCGTCAGCGCCCGCCCGCCAAAGCCGACGATGCGCTCCTGCAAGTCTTGAATCGGAAAGATCAGCCGATTTCGGAAGCGGTCATAGCCGCCCTCGCTCTGCTGCCTTTTCAGGCAGAGCCCGCTGCGATAAATCTCCTCTTCCTTATAACCCTTATCCTTCAACAAATGAAAGAGTTCGCTCCATTCCGCCGGCGCATAACCCAGACCGAATCTCAGCACAATATCGGGAGTTATTTCTCGCTTTTCAAGATAAGCGCGCGCCGCCTTGCCTTCGGAGGCCGCCAGCAGCCGGCGAAAAAAAGCCGCCGCATCGGCATTCATGTTTGCCAGCCGCTGCAGTTCCGTAGTCTGACGGGCGTTACGCTGGCGGAATTCGCCCCCCAGCCGCCGCGCCAGCCATTGCGCCGCCTCCGCAAAATTCAGCCCTTGTATCAGCTCCACAAACTTAAAAACATCCCCGCCCGCCCTGCAGCCAAAGCAGTACCAGAACCCCTTCTCGCTATTAACCTGAAAGGACGGCGTCTTTTCCTCGTGGAAAGGGCATAGCCCGAGCATCCGGCGCCCCGAACCCTTCAGGGCGACATGCGCCGAGACCACCTCCACCAGGTCGGTCTGCCGGCGAATCTCTTCAATATCCAATACCCGCGTCTTTGCCATATTCCCGCTCAGTCATCAGATAAATTGTGGCACGGCCGCCGTTGGCCGCGAACGATCACCCCTCAAATTGCCCCCTTTATTAGTTCGACGTGGACGCAAAAACTCTTCTTTTTGATTGGACAATTTTATGTTTTAACTTGGCAGGGGGAAAAAGCCAACCCTGTGTAGAATTAGGAACCTATGAACATCTTTAGCTTTGATCGTCTGCAGAAAACACTCTTTATCCTGATAGGCCTGGGCTTGCTGGCCGCCCTTTGGGTGGGAGTCAAGCGCGTCCGCATCGAGCAGGCCAACCGCCATGTGGAAATCATCCTCGACGGCCGCGAATTGCTCATGCTAGGCGAGGCCGCCGGCCTGCCGCCGAAAACCGCCGCCGCGCGGCTGAAAGAGGCCGGAGTAACCTCCCTGGCGGCCAGCGAAGTTACCCTGAAGGACCTGGTTACGCGCGGCGAAGTCATGTTGTGGCCGCAGGGAAGAGAGAAATTCCTGCTTACTTTTCGAGATAAAGCCTTGGCCGCGCAAGTGGAGCAATCCCTACAAGGAAAATGGCCCCAATTCAGGCTGGCCATACCCCCAATTCAGCAGACCGCCGCCGCCCGGGATGCGCTGGTTTCCGACCTCTCCGTGGCGGGAGACCTGGCGGGCATCTACGAAGTGGGCCTCTTCCTCGATCCCTATCAGGTAAGAGCCGCAAAGGCGGCCGGTTTGCCGCTGGCGGCGCGGCTGGCCAATTCCCCGCTCTATGGGAAACCGGCCGTGGCCTATGCGCTTGCCGAAGCGCAGGAAGCCGGCGCAAAGCTCATCATCTTCGATAAAGATGAGATATTGGGCTATGACGGCCTGGTGGACTTTACCGCCGCCGAGATGAGGCGGCTGGGCCTGCTCTATGGCCTGGTGGAATTAATTGACCAGGCCGGCGCAGATGCCCTCAGCGACAAAATGTTTGACCGGCTCGTCCGCGTGCACAGCATCACGGAAAGGGAAATGCCCAGGATGAAACCCGAGGAGGCGCTAAATCGCCTGGAACGGGCCGCCCAGGAGCGCAACATACGCGCCTGTTATGCCCGCCTCTTCCTGCGGCCGCGCGAAGATATTCTCGGCTATAACACCGCTTATATCGCCGAATTTTCCCGCCGCTTGCAGCAGGCCGGCTTGACCGCCGGCCAGGCCGCGCCCTATCCGTCCAAGAAAGCAACTTTTTGGCCCCTCTTCCTGATGCAATTGGCCGTCGCCGCCGTAGTTACGCTGCTTACCCTACGCCTGCTGCCTTGCCGCAAAAATGAAGGCGGGGCCGTCATCTTTATTTTCTGGGCGGTCATTCTCATTGGCTCATTACTTGCCAAAGAAATGCTTTCCCGGCAGGTCGGCAGCCTGTTGGCCGCCCTCGCCTTTCCCACTTTGGGCCTTATATTGGCCTGGCAGGGAATGCGCAATCGCACCGAAAGCCGGCAGGCCAGAATCGGCGATCCGGGAACCCATGTGCCCATGGACCTGCTGGTGGCGGCCGGCTGGATGATCGCTATAAGTCTCTTTGCCGTCATTGGCGGATTGCTCGTCGGCGGCTTGCTGACCCATACCCGCTTCATGGTCGGCGCCGAGCAATTTCGCGGCGTGAAGCTGATTCTTTTCGGCCCCATGCTGCTGGTGGGCGCCGCGTTGCTCTGCGGCCTGAGCCGCCCCAAGCAATCGCCGGCCGATTGGGTAAAACAGTGCCTCGAAAATGCCCGCGCATTTTTGGGCCGTCCCAGCCTTATGGGCGAGGTGATGCTGGTCTTGCTCGCCCTGGCAGCCCTCGCCGTGCTCCTGATGCGGAGCGGCAATACTCCCGCCGCCGCAACTTCAGGCCTGGAACAGAGCGCCCGGGATTGGCTGGAAAACCTCCTCTTGGCGCGCCCCCGCACCAAGGAATTCCTTATTGGCAATCCCGCCCTGATGCTCTGGGTATTTCTCTGGCTGAGATTTAGAGTCTCCTCCGGCGCCACCTGTGTGCTTTACGGCCGCCGGGGCGCCGTGGATGCGCTCTTGCTCGTCGCCGCCGTAGGCCAGGCCGATATCATTGACACCTTCTGCCATTTGCATACTCCTCTGTTGCTTTCCCTTATCCGCACTTTTAATGGCCTGTGGCTCGGCGCCCTTGTCGGCGCGATAGTAACCATCATAGTCTGCCGTTCCACCATGTATTTAACGAAATTGCAGGCAAAATAACTGTGAGGCGAGGCGGCTTCCTCGATAACTGAGAAAAATCCTATGTCCGCTCAACGTTCAACGCTCAACGCACAACGGATTATAATCTCCGGTTATTACGGCTATGGCAATGCCGGCGACGAAGCCATCCTGGCGGCCCTTATTGGCGGCTTCCGCAAGCTCTCGCCTGAATGCCGGCTGGTCATCCTTTCCGCCGATCCCGAGGCTGCCAAAGACGCCTATGGCGTTGAGGCGATTCCGCGCTATTCGCTCTCCGCAATCTGGCGGGAACTTTCCCGCGCCGATATTTTCGTCAGCGGCGGCGGCGGCCTGCTGCAGGACACCACCTCCTGGCGCTCGCCGCTCTACTATCTCTTTTTGCTGCGCCTCGCAAAGAGAAAGCGCCTGCGCACCGTCGCGCTCTGTCAGGGCATCGGCCCTCTTCGCCGCGGCTGGCTGAAAAAGATTGTTGCCAAGACCTTGCGCCGCCTCGACTTCATTGACGTGCGCGATGAAGCCTCCGCGAAATTGCTGATGGAAATGGGACTGCCCCAGTCCTCCATCAATATCAGCGCGGATGCCGTCTGGCTGCTCGATCCCGCGCCCAAAGAGATGATCGAGGCCTTGATGCAAGCTGAAGGCGTACATCTGGAGAAACCCAACATCGGCGTCTTCCTCCGACCCCTGCCAGGCAAAACGGCCGCGCAAACTTCAGGGCTATGGGATATCATCGCCGCCGACCTCAGCGAATTTCTCAGGAGGCATGGCGCGGAAGCGGTCTTCGCGCCCATGCAAAATCCCGGAGACCGGGAAGCCGCCGCCGAAGTCGCGAAACGGATGTCAGCTAGAGCGCAAATTGCCAACTGCGCCTGCCCGCCGGCGGTGCTGCTCGGCGCCACGGGATTCTTCAAACTGGTTGTCGGCATGAGACTCCACAGCCTCATCTTCGCCGCTCGCATGGGCGTGCCCCCCGTGGGCATCTCCTATGACCCCAAAGTGGACGCCCTCCTCGCCCAAGCCGGCCTCGCCGCGGCCCTGACCGCCGCCGCCCCCCGCCCCGGCGCCCTCCTGCAAGCCCTGGAAGCGGCCTGGAATAATAGAGCAGAAATCCGTCAACACCTGGACACCCTTAGAGAAGCGAATCAGCAGAAAGTATTGAGAGCAATAGAGAAGGCGCTAAGGATATAGCTCGTAAATACGGAGGGTTTTTGTAGGGCGGGGCTTCCACGCCCCGCCGGAATATAAAATTTGATGAGTAGAGCAAACTTTGAAAAGACAAACGGCAATCAATATAGCGTCTCTAATCCCTAGGAGATGAGATTCTTCACTTGGCTCAGGATGACAACAGGCGCAACCTTCACGGTCATTCTGAGCGAATCCGCCGCAGGCGGATGAAGTCGAAGAATCTCTACCGCGGAAGTTTTTACCCCCTCAAATAATACGTCCACATTTTTACCATGATCGCCCGGGCGCAAAGCGCCAGATGCCAGTACTGGATTCTGACTTTCGTGTGATTTCCAAGTCATTATTCGAGGCGGCAAAAACCACTGACGATTCATCCGGATCAACCGCTATCTGACCGAAGCCACCGATAGAAATAACATCTTTATAGGTGCCGTCTTTCAAGGAAATCGTCCAAACATCTTTGCTTTCTCGATTGGAGAACACACATACCAGCTTTGCGGACTTCTGCAGAAGATGCGGATAGTGGATAGAGCCCTGAATATCCTTCAAAGCCCATTTTATCTCGCCGGTCTTTGTATCGAATAGACCGATAGAGGTAGCGCTCTTTCTCGGCGGGTAGGCCTTGCCCCGCGCCCCGATAACCAGCCGCGTCTCGTCATACGGAATCGCCCAATAGGTGGGCATATCCGCCAAGCGCGTGGCCTTCGCGCTTGGCACATCCACCGACCAGATACCCGGCGTTTCCTTTGAGCAGGCGACCACCACCTCGCGCCCGCCATGCCAGGGCTGCACCGAGGGATAATGCCCCGTCAACGTGACGCCTTTCACCACGCGCTGTTCCCTACCATTTATATCCATGAGCCAAAGGTGCGCGGTTTCTCTCTTTCCTGCCACAAAAGCAATGCCGCGCCCCGACTGAAGCCAGAATCCTTCGAAGGGCTCGTCTTTAGTGAAGAATTTGCGGGAACTGCCCGAATTGATATCCACGGTCCAAAGGTAGAATTTCACATTTGAGTAGTCCAAATCATTCGAATCCTCAAAAGGGCGAAAATCCCTCTGCCAATCCGCTCCCACCAGCAGAATCTTTGAGCTATCCGGCGACCAATTAAGATATGAAAATGAAAAGGGAGATGGGTCAGTCTTTTTATTGAAGCATCGCTTATTGCGGCCGTCCGCATTCATGATTTCAAGTGGCGAATTTGGGAAAAAGCTCTCACGCAAATAAGCTATACGCTTCCCATCCGGCGAAATCGAAGGCGAATATGCATCCATGCCGTAAGTCAGCCGCGTCGCCGGTCCGCTACCTATGATCATCTCTGTTTCAAATGGCTCCGGCTCCGCTGTGGAGGCCTGCGGCAAGATCCACTGCAGCCAGGCCGCCAGCGCCAGCACGACACAAATGGAAAATATGCTGATGATGCCCGGCCAGGGAAGCGGTCTCCGCGCTTTCTTCGGAGTTTCCTCCGGCCCCCGATACTGGGCGGCAATCTCCTTCGCGCGCTTATAGACGCGGACATAATCGGGGTAGAGAAAGAGCTGGAGGAAGACAGCTACGCCTGATCCAAAGTAAAAGCCAAGCATACTTCCCAATTGAGAAGCCAGGCCGAATTTTCTTGAGAGAGGCTCAAGGTAGAATTCCCCAATAATCACATAAACTATGGCGGGTATGCCAATCCATGCGCAAAGGCGTAGATTTTCCCAGAATGTCCTTTCATGCGGGAAAACCCATTCAAGAGCAACTTCGTCGCCTTTCCTTCGATATCTTCTCTTAATAAATAGTAGGACACCTGCCCCAAAAATCACTCCCACTGCAAATAACGCGACGAAGCTAGGTTTGGAAGCAGGGAAAAAATGAACGATTGATTCTAAGGTTGATGAAATTGCGTAATAAAAAAAAGTTCCTGAAGCAGCCAAGAAGCCCCCCAATACCCATAACATGCCAAAGAAGAAAAGCGGATGCCTTCCCCTCAAAGACCGCGGTTCTCGAATTTCTTCAGTTTCCTCATTCATGTTGCCCCCAGTGGTGTGATGAATTGATGATGCCATATTCTATCATTTATGTGGGGTCAAAAGTTGGCAGGAGTAAACTCCTGCCCAACTATTTCCCTGCGCCTTCTGCGTGCTCTGCGGTTAAAGAAGTTCCTCCCTATTCCCCCAGATACGCCTTCTTCACTTCCTCATTATTCGCCAGCTCCGCGGTCGCCCCTTCCAGCACGATGCGGCCGGTTTCGAGGACATAGCCGCGGTTGGCGAAATCGAGCGCCAGGCGGGCGTTCTGTTCCACCAGCAGAATCGTAACCCCGGAGCGGTTGATCTCCCGCAGGGTATGAAATATCTGCTGCACCAAAAACGGCGCGAGACCCAAAGAAGGTTCGTCCAGCAATAAAATGCGCGGCGCGGCCATCAGCGCGCGGCCGATCGCCAGCATCTGCTGTTCGCCGCCGCTGAGCGTTCCGCCCGGCTGGTTTTTGCGTTCCGCCAAAACCGGAAAGAGCGCAAAGACCTTCTCGCGGTCGGCGCGGATCGCGGCATTATCTTTCCTGGCATAGGCCCCCAGATCCAGATTTTCCAGCACGGTCAGATTCGGAAAGATGCGCCGCCCCTCTGGCACATGCGCGATCCCCCTGCGCGCGGCCACATGCGGCGGCCAGCCCGTGATCTCCTCTTCGCTCAGGCGAATATGCCCCCGCCGCGGTTTATGCAGCCCGGAAATCGCCCCCAGGCAAGTCGTCTTGCCCGCGCCATTCGCCCCAATCAGGCAGACAATCTCGCCCTCATGCACCTCCAGCGACACCCCGTGCAAAGCGCGGATATTGCCATAATAGACATCCAAATCCAGCACTCTCAAAGCCAGCTTCAAAGCAAAATCCTCTTGATGAACATCCAAATTTTTTTGCCAATGGCACGAACATTTCGCGCGTGATAATGATAGCCGAGATCCTTCGCGTCATCCGCCGCCTACGGCGGCGGCCTCGCTCAGGATGACATTCTACTTGCCCTTTTTGAATTGCTGCGAAATTATAACTGCAAGCAAGCATCCTTGTTTGTTACGCTGAACGTTCAACGTTCAACGCTCAACGTCTGTTTCTCCCAGATACGCCTCAATCACTTTCGGATTGCGCCGGATTTCCTCCGGCGTCCCGGCCGCGATTTCCACGCCATGGTCCAGCACCACCACGCGCTCGCAGATGCCCATCACCAGCCGCATGTCGTGTTCTATCAACAACACGGTCAGGTTGAATTGCTCCCGGATATTGCGAATCAGCCGCATCAGTTCCTGGGTCTCAAATGGATTCATTCCCGCCGCGGGTTCGTCGAGCAGCAGCAGCTTTGGATTTGTCGCCAGGGCGCGGGCAATCTCCAGGCGGCGCTGTTCGCCATAGGGCAAATTGCGCGCCGGGAGGGCGTGATGTTTCTCCAGCCCGAAAGTCTCCAGCAATTTCATGGCGCGGTCGTGGATGCGCGCTTCTTCCGCCAAGCCCAGCGGCGTCTGCAGAATCGCCCGCGCCAGACCGTAGCGGGGCGAATGGGCGCAGGCGACGCGCACATTATCCAGCACGGAAAGATTGGCGAATAAGCGAATATTCTGAAAAGTGCGGGCCAGGCCAAGATGGGTGCGCGCATTAGGCGGCAGATTGATCAGGTCTTTACCTTCGAAGTGCAAGCTTCCCTCGGCCGGCCGGCAAAGCCCTGTCAGCATATTAAAGAAAGTGGTTTTGCCCGCGCCATTAGGGCCGATGAGGCCCACCAGCTCTCCCTGCTCCATCATGAAAGTGAAGCCGGACAAAGCCGTCAATCCGCCAAAACGGACCGTGCAATTTTGCGCCTCAAGCAGGGCCATGCGTTTGCCTCCGAAGCAAGGGTCGCAAATACTCCAGCAGCCGCGCCAGGGAAAATTCCCGCGCGCCGAAAAGCCCCTGGGGCCGCGTCAACATCAGCATGATGAGCAGGAAAGAAAACAGCAGCATGCGCAATTCCGCCAGCCGCTGTTCGAGCAATAACTGCGATGCTTTCAACAGCAGATAGATCCCCATCAGCAGCGCCGCGCTGAGGATGGATTTCTGATAGCTCCGCATCCGCCGCCCCGCCAGCGCCAGCGAGATAATCGCCAGGCCGATGAGCAGGCAGCCCCCAATCAGTCCCTCCGTGGAGCGCAGCGCATAGGAGAGCAGGGTCAGCAAAACCGCCGCCAGCGCGCAGCCGGTAATCGAGCCCATGCCGCCCAGGACCACCATCACGACAATCATCACCGAGGCGATGAGGTCGAAGTCATTGGGATGCAGCGCCAGGTTTTGATGCGCGGTCAAACAGCCCGCAAAGCCGGCGAAGACCGCGCCCAGAACAAAGGCCATCACCTTGTAATAGGTAATCGGCACGCCCATCACCTGAGAGGCCAGTTCGTCCTCGCGGATTGAAAGCAGCGCCCGCCCGTGCACCGAGCGCAACAGGTTGGCGGAGACCACAATGGTGATGATGACAAAGAGATAGACCCAGAAAAAACTGACGAATTTTGGCAGCGCCACCAGGGGAGTGAAGCCCGCGGCGCCGCCAATCTCCGGCCGGTTGTTGATGATCAGGCGGATGATTTCGCTAAAGCCCAAAGTTGCGATCGCCAGATAATCCCCCCGCAGCCTTAGTGTCGGCAGCCCCACCAGCAGGCCGGCAATCGCCGCCGCGATTCCGGCCACCATGAGGACGCCGATAAAGACCAGCGGCTTCGCCACAGCCGGCCCCACTCCAAGACCGGCAACCATATCAACCAGCTTCGCGCCAAAATAAAAAGTGATCGCCGCGGAAGCATACGCCCCCACCGCGGCAAAGCCCGCATGTCCTAAAGAAAATTGCCCGGTGAAGCCATTTATCAAATTCAGGCTGACCGCAAGAATAATCGCAATCCCAACCTCGATCACAATCTGCAGATAATACGAATCCGGCCCCAGCGCACGGGAGATAATCCAATCCGCCAGCCCCAGCCCAACCAATATAATAATTGCCAACAATATCCGTTTTAGCATTTCAAAGAAGTTTCTTTTCTGACTCTGAGACTCTGAGACCCTGAGACTCTGAGACCTCCGGTCACGCTTTTTCAATCATCCCCTTCCCCGTTATTCCTTTTGGCCGAATCAGCAAAATGATAATCAGGATGGCGAAGGCAATGGCGTCTTTATAATCACTCGAGATATATCCCGCGGTCATGTATTCCGCCATCCCCAGGGTCATGCCGCCGAGCACCGCGCCGGGGATGCTGCCGATGCCGCCCAGCACCGCGGCGATAAAAGCCTTGATGCCCGGACTAAATCCCAACAGCGGCCAGACCTTGGGCCAGCCCAAAGCGATCAACACACCCGCCACCGCCGCCAGCCCCGACCCCAGAGCAAAAGTAAGCGAAATAATGCGGTCCGTGTTTATCCCCATCAGCGAGGCCGCCTCGCGGTCAAAGGAAATCGCCCGCATCGCCCGCCCGAAACGCGTGCGGCTTACCAGCAGATGGAGCAGAATCAGCAGCCCGGCCGAGGTGATAATAATGAAGATCTGGTTTGGCTCAATCTGGATCTGTAGAGATTGTCGGCAGCGCTGGCTTGCCAATGCCATGAGCGCCCCCAGCCGGCCGCCGATCTCCGTGGGAAACGGCCTTGGCGCCGCGCCGAAGAGCAGTTGCGCCAGATTTTCCAAAAAGAGCGAGACGCCGATGGCCGTGATTAAGGCCGCCAGGCGAGGCTGATTCCTCAAAGGGCGATAGGCCCCGCGCTCGATCAGCGCCCCCAGCAGCGCGCATGCGGCAATCGCCAATAATAACGCCAGCAGCAACGGAAGATGCCAGAGTGTGATCGCGAAGAGGGCAATATAGGCGGCCACCATCAGAATATCGCCATGCGCGAAATTGATCAGCCGCAAAACCCCATAGACCATCGTATAGCCCAGGGCAATGAGCGCATATACGCTCCCCCAGGCTAACCCTTGCACGAAATAGAGGCCAAATCTCTCAAACTCACCCACACGCGCTCCGAACAAAACACAGTAACCGCAAAGACGCCAAGGACGCAGAGTTTTCGCTGAGAATTTCTTAAGGCATGAAATGCCCTATACGGTCTTTGCGTCGGCTTTGCGCTCTCCGCGCCTCTGCGGTTACTGTTTTTTTGATGTTACGGTTTTATCGTCGTTACGTATTTCCACTTGCCGTCTTTGACCTGCAAGATGACCGCGGGTTTAATGCAATCCCGGTTGGCATCCAGGGTAATGCTCCCCGTGATGCCGGGAAAATCCTTGGTTTGGGCCAGCGCGTCGCGGATCGCCGCCTTGTCCAGCTTTCCTGCGCGCTTGATGGCGTCAGCCACTACCCGCGCCGCGTCATAGCCCAGCGCCGCCATAGCCCCCGGTTTTTTACCGTATTCCTTTTCATAGGCGCTCACGAATTTCTGCACTTCCGGATTCGGGTCATCCACCGAATAATGATTGCTGAAATAGCCGCCCTCCACGGCCTTGCCGCCGACTTCCACTAATTGAGGGCCGTCCCAGCCATCGCCTCCCAGGAATTCGCACTTTAAGCCCAATTCTTTCGCTTTGCGAATAATCAGCCCCACATCGTTGTAATAGCCGGGGATAAAAAGCACCTGCGGATTTGCCGATTTGATGGTGATCAACTGCGCGCCGAAGTCGGTGTCATTTGTGCTATAGGATTCCTCAGCAATAATTTTTCCGCCCAGTTGTTGAAAATGCGTTTTGAAAGAATCCGCCAGCCCAATGGAATAGGCCGCCCGAATGTCTTTGAGAATGGCCGCCCGGGCCAACTTCAGGTTTTGGCTGGCAAACTTTGCACACACCTCCCCCTGGAAAGTATCCGTATAGCAGACACGAAAGATATAATCGCCCTTCTTGGTTACATTCGGATTGGTCGCCGCGGGGGTAATCATCGGCACCTTGTTCGCCTGACACAGCGGCGCGCCTTCCAGCGACGCCGAACTGGTTACTTCTCCGAGGATGGCCCACACCTGGTCGCTGCTGATAAGCTTTTTCACCAGCGCCGGCACCTGGTTCGGTTTGCTGCCATCGTCTTCGACCACCACCTCCAGCTTCTTGCCTAACACGCCGCCGGCCTCATTGATCTCCCTCAAGGCCAGCGCAATGCCGTTTTTGTCGGTCTGCCCGAAGTCCGCAATATCTCCCGTCAGCGGCATATACTCACCCAGCTTTATCGTCTCCCCGGCCGGGGACTGCGGCCTGGCGTTCTGCTGGCCGGTCTGTTTTGCGCACCCCACAATGAACGCGCCCAGCAGAATGCAGGAAATCAAAATTACCTTTTTCATAGTTCATCTCCCAAAATAGGTGTCCATATCCAAATCGTCCTGT
>Ga0315288_10003275_pt1 | contig 20716 bp, 21 predicted proteins | sample YL17G11_20_MG_FD_203454 | JGI IMG/M metagenome (GOLD analysis project Ga0315288, IMG submission 203454) | Sediment microbial communities from Yellowstone Lake, YNP, Wyoming, USA - YL17G11_20 | ecosystem: Environmental > Aquatic > Freshwater > Lake > Sediment | place: USA: Wyoming | collected...
CGCTGCTGATATCTCTCTTTAGAAGGGATTCAGCCAATTGACGAATGCGCAGGTCGCCGCTGATGCCCAACTCTGACCTGACCTGCTCAAGGCTAACATCAGAACCATGGTAGAGGACAAGCTGCTCCAAGATGTTCTCAGCGTCACGCAGACTTCCTGTAGCTGCCTTAGCAACCAGCGCCAGTGTCTGTGCTTCTATATTGATGCCCTCGTGTTTACAAATGTCCTTCAGCTTTTCAACCATATCAGCCTGGGACAAACGGCGGAAATCGAACCTCTGGCAACGTGACATGATGGTTAAAGGTATCTTGTGAACCTCAGTAGTTGCCAGTATAAAGATAGCATGAGGAGGTGGCTCCTCTAGAGTCTTAAGCAGAGCGTTAAAGGCAGGCTCGGTGAGCATATGCACTTCATCTATTATGTAAACTTTGTAGCGGGCTATATTGGGAGCGAAATTAATTCGCTCTCGCAGGACTCGTATCTCGTCAATGCCTCGATTAGAAGCGCCATCGATCTCCACAAGGTCCAGCGCACGCCCCTCGTTGAACGCCTGGCACATTTCGCAGGAATTACAGGGCTCACCCTTGCCATCGTTAGTGAGGCAGTTCAGAGCCTTTGCCAGAATCCTGCCGGTGCTGGTCTTGCCAGTGCCTCTGGGACCACAGAAAAGGTAGGCATGAGCAATTTTCCCTGTTGACAAGGCATTCGCCAGCGTCTGGGTCACTGGCTTTTGTCCTACGACATCTGTCAGGGTTTGGGGACGCCACTTACGATAAAATACCTGTGCAGCCATCCTAGCCCGCTTTAAAAGATAATATGTAGCAGAAGCCTTCTGTATCTATAGTGCGCTTTGCGATATTATAGCCCATGCGGTCTGGTTGTTCAAACAAGCTTCATTCCTTAGATTCGATTAAACTCAAAGCTTCGGCTTCCAGTGCCCTCATCTTTTCCCTATCCTTAGGTCGCTTATGGTCATATCCCACCAAATGTAACACCCCATGGGCTACAAGGAGAGCCAGTTCACATTCGATAGAATGATGTTGTTCCTCAGCCTGTCTTTTTGCCCGGGGGTAAGAAATAATGACCTCTCCCAGATGAATCACAGCATCGGGAGGTATGACGAATGGCTCAGCTTCCCTGCAAGTCTGTTGCGAAAGTGCAAAGGCTATAACATCTGTGGTGCGGTCAACACCACGATAAGTTCGATTAAGCTCGTGAACGGTATCATCATCAGCTATAACCAGACTTAGCTCTGCCAGGTAATTTATACCAGCGCAGGCAAGCGTAAGCTCCACTGCCCGCCTCATCAGTCTCTTGTTTACCAACCTGATGAACGGTTTCTCAATCCTAATACTAAGCTGCAATCTTGACATCTCCCCTACCTCACAGAAATCATAGCGCGCAGAAAACAAAGAGGCAACTTTGAGCTTGAGAGGAAAAGCTCTTATAAAAGTTGGTTGGAACTAAAACGAGAACATGGCAACTGCGCTCTCAGCCAGCCTGAGCACTAGCCAGGGGTAAATGCCCAGGAGAAGCACACCGAGGGATGTGATAGCGAGAGCGGCTCGCAGCGGGATGGATGAGGGCACAGCCTCTTCCGATGCTGGCGTGCCGACATACATGACCTTGACTACCTTCAGATAGTAGTACGCTGAGATGACCGAGTTAAGGACAGCTATGATTACCAGCCACAAGAGGTCTTGCTGAATAGCAGCATTGAAGATGTAGATCTTGGCTATGAATCCCCCGGTGGGCGGGATGCCGATAAGGGAAATGAGACAGAACGCAAGCACCAGAGCCAGCACAGGCGACCTTCTAGCCATGCCTGTGTAGTCAGAGATTTCATCGCTACCCGTCTTATTAGATATGGCGATGATGGCAATGAATGCTCCCAGATTGGATAGAGCATAGGTTGCCAGGAAGAACAGAATACCACTTCTGCCCAAAGAACTGACGGCGGCTAAACCGACCATAAGGTAACCAGCATGAGCTATGCTGGAGTATCCCAGCATTCTCTTGATATTGGTCTGCGCTAAAGCTACCACGTTTCCTATAGTCATGGAGATAGCACCCAGTACAGCGAAGACCAGAGCCCAGCTGTCGCTGAGCAAGGGGATACCGAAGGCAGTATAGAAAACCCTGAGGATAACAGCGAATCCAGCAGCCTTGCTCGCCACAGAAAGGTAGGCTGTTATGGGCGTGGGCGCCCCCTCGTATACATCAGGGACCCACATCTGGAAGGGCACTGAGGCAATCTTGAACCCAAAGCCTGCAACCATGAGGATCATACCGAGGATAAGCGCCGGGCTATCCCATAGCTGTCCGCTGGAGACAAGTGCGGACACTTTATCGGCAATCTGATCCAGATGAGTTGTGCCGGTGAGCCCATAGACAAATGCCATGCCGAAAAGCAGCACGGCAGAGCTTATCGCACCCAGAATCATATATTTCAAGCCTGCTTCGCTTGATTTCGAATCTTTGAGGAAGGAGACCAGAGCATACAGGGAAATGCTGGAAAGCTCCAGCGCAACGTAAATTGATATGAGTTCTCCGGTAGATGCCATGAGCATCAAACCGCCAGCAGAGAAAAGAATCAGGGCATAGTACTCACCCTGGAAGCGCGCAAACTTGTTTACATAGTCAACCGAGGAGATTATTACCAGAGCAGCAATGGAGAGAATGAGGAATTTAAAAAACAGGCTGAACCCATCTAATACCAGCATACCCCCAAACGAGCTTTCGCTCTCACCCCAGAGCATGACAGTGAAAGCAATGGGGATTGCCAGTGCAACGACGGTGAATGCAGCCAGCACTTTCTTCTGCTTAATAACAAGGTCTAGCAGAATCACTGCCAAAGCGATTCCACAAAGACTAAGTTCAGGCGATAACAACCAGAAGTTCAATTGCTTACCCCCAACCTTGCAATTCTAGCCCCAGCTAGTAAATACGGGGCCTATGACATCCAGAAGTAACTTGGGATAGACACCAAAAAGCATTATCAGCACCACAAAGGCAAAGATGTAAGCCTTCTCCATATGGTTAGCGTCAGGCACGCCGTTGTATTTTTCCAGCGGCGCTCTATAGAACACTCTCTCCAGCATCCACAAAATGTATCCCGCTCCCACAACTATTCCAAGCGCTGCCAGAACTACACAAGTTTGTATACCATGGAAAGCCTCGCTGGTAAAACTGCCCAAAAACACCGTGAACTCTGCAGCAAAGCCTATAGTAGTTGGCAATCCCAACGCCGCTAACCCTGCAATACTGAACACCACAGTAATAACAGGCATCTGCCTTGCCAGCCCGCCGAGATTCGGTATCATACGCTGGTGTGTCTTATCGTAGACCAGTCCCACCATGGCAAACAGCAGTCCAGTTATAAGACCGTGACTGAACATCTGTAACGCAGCCCCCGTAATGCTGAGCTGGTTCAAGGCAAAAATGCCCAGCATCACGAATCCCATGTGGCTCACTGAACTATACGCAATGAGCCTCTTTAAGTCTGTCTGCCTCACTGTTGCCGCTGCTCCATAGAGCACGCTCACTACGGCAAAAGCGACAAGGACAGGGGCATACCTTTCAGCCACCCCCGGAACCAAGCCTCCGTCTCCGAACCCGGCTACCAGTCGTATCATTCCATAGGCTCCCATCTTGAGCAGGACGCCAGCCAGAATCACACTCACTGCCGTAGGGGCATCGGTATGGGCATCAGGCAGCCATGTGTGCAACGGGAACGTAGGCAGTTTAATCGCAAAAGCTATGAAGATAAGGAAAAATATCGCTGTAAACGGTATGGCAGGTATCAGCCATGCGGCACCACCGCTCGCGATAGCTACCATATCAAAGGTATGTGGAGCAGGGGTAGAGAAGTACAGAGAAAGTATGCCAGCCAGCATGAAGGCGCTGCCGAACAGGGTGTATACAACGAATTTTATCGCGGAATACTCTTTTCTCCCCAATGGTGGCGGCGTTCCCCAAATGGAGATTAGCATATACATGGGAATTAGCTCCACTTCCCAGAACAGGAAGAAAAGCAACAGGTCAAGTGACATGAAGACGCCTAGAATACCAGTCTCCAGTATCAGGAGCCAGATGAAATACTCCTTTGTTCTTACGTTTATCTTCCAGGAGACGAAAACTGCAACGAAACCCAGGAAGGTGGTCAGTATCACCATGGGCAAGCTCAGCCCATCGACGCCCAGATAATACTGGGCATTGATTGAGTTGATCCATTTGGCTTTCTCTACGAACTGCAAACCACCGTCTCGGTCAAATATAACAAACAGGTACACCGAAAGGGCGAAGGCGATAAAAGTGAAGACGGCTGCTGAGACCTTAATTGTCCGTGGTTGTTTAGCAAACAGTGCTATCAATAGCGCCGCCACTGTAGGCAAGAACAGTATTATTGTAAGGGGATGGATTGACTCGATATTCACCTATTGGCTCCTACCGCAAATTTTTATCTATAGGCGAAGAAAACAGCCATTATTATCAGCACACCTATCAGTATCGCCATGCCATAACCCTGAAGCTGCCCTGTTTGCAGCCTGCGCAGTACGCCGCCTGCTGCGATTGTAATCTTGCCTGCTCCATTCACAATCCCATCAACTACATAAGTATCAAATAGTTGTATTTGTTTAAAGAGCCCATCCACCAACACCCGAACTACGAAGATTCGCTCATAGAGTTCATCGAAATAGTACTTACGGGAAATCAAAGTATATATGGGCGAAAATACATGTCCTATCTTCTCTGCCGAAATCCACTTCTTGCTGTAAATCACGTAAGCAAGGCTGATTCCTGCCAGAGCTACAACGAGAGCTATCAATGGCATGGGCTCTTCACCAGCCTTGGTGAACAGGTCGAAGAAACCATGCGATTGCGCGTGAGCAGGATGTATATTATAGTATTCACCTTCTTCCAGGAACTTAGCTGCGCCTCCTGCCCAGAAACTCCAACCAGCCCCGACAGCCATAATAGCCAAGATAACCATGGGAAACACCATGACCAGAGGAGACTCATGAGGTTGACCGTTGCCATGACTGGTATGCGTACTAGGAGCAGGAGCGCTATGCCCACCATGAGCCCCATGCCCTGCCTCACCACCCCGGTACTCACCACCGAAGGTCATGAACACAACCCTGAACATATAAAAAGCGGTCATGAACACTGTAATCATGGCCAGCCAGAACAGAATAGGGGTATGCTCCCATGCATTGAGCAAAATCAAATCCTTACTCCAGAAGCCGGCCAGTGGCCAAATGCCCGCAAGTGATAGTGAGCCTATGAGGAACACCCCAAAAGTCCAGGGCATATACTTCCTTAAGCCACCCATTAGCCTCATATCGAAGGTGCCGCTGGCATGATTGACACTGCCTGCTCCCAAGAACAGGAGACACTTGAAAAAGGCATGAGTGAACAGGTGGAATATGCCAACCGCTATACCTAAAGCTATGCCCTCTTCATGAGTTAAAAGCCCCTGGGATACTGCCACTCCTACTGTACCCAAGCCGAGCATCATGTAGCCTAGCTGGCTGATGGTGGAATAAGCCAAGACCCTCTTGATGTCATTCATCACCAGTCCCATGCTGGCGGCAAAGATGGCTGTGAACCCTCCGATGGCAGCCACTATCATTACCGCTGTCTCTGAGCTTGCGAACATGGGTAATGTCCTTGCCACAAGGTAAACACCAGCGGCAACCATGGTAGCAGCATGTATCAAGGAACTGACAGGTGTGGGACCTTCCATAGCGTCGGGCAACCATGTATGCAGCGGGAACTGAGCTGATTTGCCTACTGCACCTGAGAATACCCCCAGCATAGCCAGCGTGAGTGTAGTGCTGCCGACCATACCTACAAGGACTCCCGATGTAGCCATCTCATTGAGTTCAGCTATGTTAAAGGTATGGGGGTCACTGTTGAAATATAATAAAAGAATGCCAATCAGAAACCCGAGGTCGCCGAAGCGGGTTACCACAAACGCTTTTTTAGCTGCCGCCGCTGCAGATGGTCTGTGAAACCAGAAACCGATTAGCAGGTATGAACCTAACCCCACGCCCTCCCAGAAAACGTAAACCAGCAGCAAGTTCGATGCCAGTACCAGACCCAGCATCGACATCGTAAACAGCGACATCCAGGCGAAGTAGCGAGGGTATCCTGAGTCACCCTTCATATATCCCTGAGAGTAAATCTGTACCAGCAAGCTAACGCCGCTGACCACGATGAGCATTATCGCTGTAAGGCTATCTACGCGAAACGCTACATCGAAAGTGAAGTCTCCAACCACAGCCCATTTCACAGTAGCCTCGATGGGGAACTGGTCGGAGTTGGTCAATACCCAGATCGATAGACCTAGTGCAGCAGCTAGACAGGCTATAATGGTATAGCCGCTGAGCTTGGGTTTGTCATTGAAGAAAGGTCTGAGGACTAAAGAGATGAATAGAAACGAGAACGCCGGCAGTAGAAATATAGCCCACAAAACAGTTGGCGACATCTACACTATACCTTCCTTAGGATATCTTCTATAAGATGTTTCTTAATCTCTGGGATCAAGACCCTGTACTTGGCTTTCTCTCCCACATCAGAGCCCTGGGGCAATATCCTCGTAGGGATACCCTCAGCCTCGAAGAGCTCCTTCCACATCTCAGCAGCCATTAGATTCGGTACAGTCTTAATTTCAATCCACATTTAAAAAACACTCAACATAATTTATTTTTAGCCCTTCATTAAATCTGCTTGCTCCACATCCACGCTCTGCCTGCTGCGATAGATGGAGATTATAATAGCAAGACCTACTGCTGCCTCTGCAGCAGCAACTGTCATAACAAAGATGGCGAATACATGTCCTGTAAGCAACACTACATCGGGTACAACGTAACGTGAGAATGCGACGATTGCAATGTTCACCGCATTGAGCATTATCTCGATACACATCAAAATAACCACGGCGTTGCGCTTAGCCAAAGCGCCATACAATCCTATGGAGAACATAACCGCCGAAAGTATCAGATAGTGTTCAATTCCCAGATGCATCTAACTATCTCCTGTCCCTATCTTGCACCAGCACTACAGCTCCAATGAGTGCCGCCAGTAAGAGCACCGATGCTATTTCGAACGGGAGTACAAATCCTTTGTCCTGATCAAAGAGCGCAGTAGCAACATAGCTTGTGGTCGACTCATCGACAGGCATCTCTACCGCTTGAGGGTTGCTTGAAATACCTCCCCAATCAGTGCCCACTATAACTCCAATCATCGTCGTTAAAACTAGTAGCGATATAACGAGCGCCGGTACTTTGAGTCTGTTGAAGGGGTTGCCCTCGTGCAAATCGCGAGTCAACATAATAGCGAATATCAATAATATCCCGATGGCTCCGGCATAGATTAAAACCTGCACTGCTGCCAGAAAGTCAGCATTCAACGTGATATATATGCCAGCGACAGTGAAGAAACAGAGCACGAGCAACAAAGCTGCACGGAATATGTTGCGCAGTAACACTACCGCCATGGCAGCGCCGACCATTATCAGCGCCAATACCCAAAATGCAAGTTCAATCATCTTTGCCTACCATGTCCTTTGATATCTGTCCATAAACAAGCAGAGTTTGCTTGGGTAATTTCTCGTCCAGCTCAGGATGCCCGTAGGAGCTAGCCTCTAGATTCGGGTCCATCACAGTCTCTCTATCAGCCCACAACAGGCTGCGACTGTATCTCGCCTGCTCGTAACTGCGCCCCATAAACAGGGCGTTGTATGGGCAGGCTTCAACACATAGCCCGCAGAACATGCAGCGTCCTATATCGAACTCCAATTTATCCACATTATATTTATTGCCACCGTTTCTGGAGGTTGAGATTTGGATGATGCCATGAGGGCAGCTCTTGGCACAGGTGGCACAACCCGTGCACAGGTCGCTTCTCCACACGAACTGCTGTCCGCGGATTCTGCGCGATGTCTCAAGCCTCTTTTCGGGATACTGGGTAGTTACTTTCTTACGAAACAGGTGCTTGAGGGTTAGCGCCATACCCTTGGCTATACCTAGCCCGGTGCCCTCCAATTTCAACTCTGCCACCTCCTAGTTTGAAGAAAAGCTTAGCCCAGATGACTATAAGCGCTCCAGCCAGCGCGAAGTTCACAAATATGAATGGCCAGGGGAAGCTCTCCCACCCGCTCATCCATTCCGTCCATATCAAAACCTCGCCGGCGGTGACGAAGATGTTAATCAACGCCATCGGCAAGAGGAACTTCCACGAAAATGCCATGACCTGGTCGATTCGAAGTCGAATCAGGGTGGCACGCATCCACAGGATGAACATGAACACTGCGAACACCTTAATGGCGAACCAAATCCAAACCGGCAGTAACGGCCCCTTCCACCCGCCGAGGAACAGGGTAGTAACAATGATGGCAACAGCCAGCGTATTAATGTACTCACCCAGGAAAAACATGGCGAACTTCATCCCAGAGTACTCAGTGAAATACCCTCCGGTTAGCTCTGAGTCTGCCTCAATCATGTCCATGGGTGAACGGTTAAGCTCAGTAAGGGCACCGACGAAGTATATCAGGAAGCCGAGGGGCTGCAACAAAATGAAAGGCACTGTCTGCTTGCCCACAATTTCACTCATTTGCAGTGAGCCTACTATCAAAACCACACCGACGATAGAAAGCACCATGGGCACTTCGTAGCTTATTAGCTGGGCTACACCCCTCATCGCTCCAATTAAGGAGTACTTGTTGTTTGAAGCCCAGCCTGCCATGAATATCCCGATGACCGTTAGAGAGCCGATAGCAACTACATATAGGATACCGATATTGAGGTCAGTGAATACACCCATTTCGGCATATTCCCCTTTGCCACCGATTGGGAACACTGCAAATAACATCAAGGCGGCGAAGAACAGTACCACCGGAGCAAGCCAGTGTACAATTTTGTCGCCCTTCTTGGGCATGATTAGTTCCTTCAATAGTATCTTGACAGCATCAGCAACAGGATAGAGCAATCCCAAAGGACCGCAGCGGTTAGGGCCCGGACGAATCTGCATTCTGGCGATGAACCTTCGCTCCATCCAGATGAATAACATGACAAAGGGGAACACAATAAGTAGAACCAGTAGTATACCAATAAGGCTATCGAGAAAGATTATCAGCGAGCTGGGCAGATCGAATCCCTGAAGCCACTCGACAAAATCGGTGCGCACCCTAGCGAACAAGTCTACGAAGTAATTCCAGGCATTCATTATCTATCAACCTCGCCTAGAGCTATATCGATGCTGCCAAAGATAACTATAAGGTCTGCTATCTTCCACCCTCTGCTGATTTCGCGCAATACTGTCAGATTGAGCAACTCAGGGGAACGCACTCTGTAGCGATAAGGGGCGATAGAGCCATCGCTGACCAGGTAAAAGCCTAGCTCGCCGGTTGACGCCTCAATACGAGCGTATGCGTCCCCCTTCGGGGGGCGAAGCAAATGCGGCACCTTGGCACAAATATCTCCCTGCGGCAATTGCTCAATAGCCTGCTCCAGAATGCGGAGGCTCTGTCGCATTTCCTCGATTCTGACCCTGTACCGGTCATAGACATCCCCGATAGTACCCGTCGGTATCTCGAAATCAAACCGGTCGTAAATCAAATACGGGTCAGCCTTGCGAATGTCCCACTTAATACCACTTGCCCTCAGCATAGGTCCGCTGCAAGAGCAATTTATGGCTAAATCAGCAGGTAAAATACCCACGCCCTTCGTGCGAGCTAATAGAATCTCATTCTCTTTGAGCAACTGGTCGTATTCCGCTATAAAACCTGGCATTTCCTTAAGGAACTTTTTAAGTGCTGGCAAAAACTCTGGTGGTATATCATGGCTGACGCCGCCAACGCGTATATAGTTATTGGTCTGTCTTTGCCCACACACCATATCGAACAGGTCGACTATCTTCTCACGCTCCCGCCACATATAGAGAAGCGGGGTCATCATTGCACCGAGGTCATTGGTGAGAAAGCCTATTGCTATAAGGTGCCTGGCAACGCGCGTCATTTCCGCCACTATTACTCTGAGATACGTAGCCCGCTCTGGCACCTTTACTCCTGCCAGCTTCTCCACAGCAAGCACATAGGCTAAGTTGTTCAGCATAGCAGCGACATAATCGAAGCGGTCAGTGAAGGGTATATTCTGAGTATAGGTTCTCCCCTCTGCCAGCTTTTCTATGCCCCTGTGGAGATAGCCAAAAATAGGCTCCAAATCCACAATGACTTCGCCATCGAGGGTGAGTCTCATGCGGAAGACACCATGAGTTGACGGATGGTGAGGACCCATATTCAGTACAAATGGCTGAGTCTTAAGCTCCATACCTTAACTCTCTCCCTGTGGCAAAAGCCCAAATAATTCTGGGGGCATTGCGTGCAAAAGATGCCGCTGGCCAGTGCAATTCCTTCTTCTGACATACTGAAGATGAACTCAGCTCATCCGCATCTTTTTTCAAGGACATTAACTCTTTGCTGTCGAGACCATCTGTAGCAACGATTTTGTCTATAGCCTTCATTAAATCCATTGCACCTCTAGCGCGCGCTTCAACTCCCCCGGCTACATCCGGTGGAATCAGACCATAATCAGCTTTTAACTGATTAAAGGCTAGTGCGGCATCGTAGGTGCTCATCACGATCTCGTCTCTGTTCATCCACTGGGTCTCATAGTTAAGCATGTACTTCCAACTGGGGTTCTTCAGAGCCTGTCTGTGCTCCTCCAGGGTTCTATAGAGCAAACGATACCCATATCTCTGCGGGTTTTCGAAAACCTTGCTCCCGGGGTCAACGAAAGGAGCTAACGGTGATATAAAAGGAAATACCCTTTTCTGTTTCCCCAAGTCTCTAAAGAGGGACTTCAGATAAATAGCATTATTCATCACTGAACCATATGTTTGTTTGGGAAGACCAACCATGAAGAACAGGTCGAACCTCTTGCAGCCGTTATTGAGAGCGCTTTGAATCGTGCTCTGCATTTCGCCATCGCTATACCCTTTACCGAATGCGCGTCTCACTTCTTCGTCGGCTGAATCAGGCGACCACTGAATATTATAGTTCGATATAGCCTTATCTACTTTTTTGAAGAAATTATCTCCCGCAGGTGCGAAAAGCTCCAAGACTACTGGTACGCTTACCTTTGCAGACTTCATAGCCTGCAGCATCTCATCAGCATAGTCCTCACCGGGCTGACGTATATCCCCAATCACAAACACCGGACCGTTCAGATATCGCTGTATGCTGAGAATATCCTTAACCACACGCTGCGGGCTACGATAGGCTGTCTTCTCTCTGCCGAAACTGTTCTTATAAGCATATCTGGAGCCACCACACGTGACGCAATCATAGTTGCAGCCCCGACAGGTTATTACGCAGGTTATAGGATAATCCAACCAGTTCCCAAAAGGAGTCACGCTTGCCAGGTCCCGATACTTTAGCACCGACTTGACCGGATAAGCATAATCCAATGGCATCTCATCAAGGCTCTGAGGAATCCAGGTCATAGCGTTGTGGTGAGCCACTCCATTCTTGTCCTTCCAGCTCAAATTGGAAACCTGGTCAAATTCCTCACCAGCCTTTATACACTTCATCAGTTTAAGCATAGGTTCCTCGGTGGAATCACCGCGCACAACAAAATCTACCTGAGGATAAGTAATCAATTCCTTGTGAAAATAGGTTGAAGACAACCCCCCCATAATAACAGGCGTTGAAGGATGCAATTTCTTGACTATCCCAGCCAATTCCAAACTGCCATGTGCATGTGGCAGCCAGTGAAGGTCTATACCGAAAGCAGACGGAGACAACTTGCCTATGAATTTCTCAACATCAAACTTCTTGTCTTTTAACATCCGATTCGCGATGTTAACAATCCTTGTTTGAATTCCATTCTTTTCCAGGAAAGCCCCGATGCTGACCATGCCGATAGGATACATTTCGAAGATGGGGGTTGACGGTATCACATCGCTTATTGGACCGTACATTATAGTACGCTCCCTGAAATCATAGTTGCTGGGAGCATGCAACAGTACTAAATCTAATTTAGCCATAGTAATCTAAGCTTCTAGCTTCGTGACTCGGTTTCTCTATTCCCTAGAGATAATCCCTCCGTAGCGGATGTCCCTGGAACCCCTCCCAGAGGAACAATCGCTTCATATTAGGATGTCCCTCGAAACGAATCCCCAGCAGGTCATAAGTTTCCCTCTCCTGGAAATCGGCTCCTTGCCAGATAGAGGTCACGGAGGGTACCGCAGGCTTTTCTCGGTCATAGCATTTGGTCTTAACAACAAGGCTATGATTGTGTTTCATGGAGGCTAAATGATAGACTACCTCGAGGTAATCCAAGTAGTCAACTCCAGTGATATTAACTAAATAATCGAAATCCAGACCAGCAGTCTTGTTGAGGAACCGACAAACTTCTAGAACGGATTCGCTCTTTACCGTAACCGCCGAATCATCGTACCCAACTATCGCCCCTGGAAGCTGTCCCCCTATTTTTGCCGCAACTTCGCTTACTTTTAGCGCCTTCGTCATTTTAGTTTTCTTTATAAATAAAGATACTTACGCTTTCTCAAGCTCTGTCTCAGGGAAAGCCATCCGGTAACCCGTTCTATCAGCCTTTATGATTATCCATCCTTTGGGGTCTTCCTTGACCTCCACCACCTCCCCTTGCCACCCGCTGAGGGTATAATTTGGCCTCTCTTTAACTCTAACTTTATCACCCACATTGAGTTCTGCCATTACTTACTCCTCTTAATGCTGTCCTGCATTATCTTTTGCTGTAGTAATTGGACGCCCTTAATCAAAGATTCGGGTCGCGGTGGACACCCCGGCACGTAAACATCGACGGGGATGATGCGATTTACACCAGGAACTACGCTGTAAGAATCGACGAATGGCCCCCCGCTGATGGCACAAGAGCCCATTGCTATCACCCACTTAGGTTCCGCCATCTGGTCGTATATCATCTTAACCGCAGGTGCCATCTTCCAGGTTAGAGTCCCCGACACTATTATCAAATCAGCCTGTCGTGGCGAAGCGCGCATGATATCCATACCAAAACGGGTCATGTCGAATCTCAGACCAGCAGCAGACATCATCTCAAAAGCACAGCAAGCCAAGCCGAAAAACAAGGGCCAGGGGGAGTATTTTCGTGACCAGTTCATAACAGCGTCAAGCGTGGTTATTAATACACTTCGTTCTATCTCCTCATCAATCCATCCATCCGGGTCAGGTATTGGCTGCAGCGACCTCGCCTTTAGAGCTTCTACTGCTTTCCCCTCTTGCAAATCAAGCTCTGCCGAAGAATATATGGGCAACATATCGTATCTGTTTTCTATTTCCATTCCATGACCTTCTTTTTCCAGGCATAAACGAGTCCGATGACTAGAATGAAGATGAATACAAGCATCTCAACGAAGCCGAAAAATCCCAGTTCCTTGAATTTAACAGCCCAGGGGTAGAGGAAAACCGCTTCAATGTCGAAGACAACAAAAAGAATTGCGTAGAAGTAATAGCGGAAGTTAAACTGAAGCCAAGAACTGCCCACCGTTTTCATCCCGCACTCGTAGGTTTCGGTCTTTACCCCTTCGGGGTCAGGTTGCTTGGGTTTAGCACTGAGGGCTTTAGCTAAGAATAGTATCAGTGCGGGGATTGAAATGGCAACAACAAGTAATATAGCTATATAGCCATAATCAGCCAGCAAGCGCTTATCACCTCTTTTTTCGCCGCTGGGCTATAATATAACATAGGGGCAGGGGACAATGCAATATGTTTTCCCTAAGCTGTTTAAAGAAAAAGGTGGAAAATTTCCCAAACATCTCATGAACGCATGTAAAGGAACCATAGTAAATGCTCATTGACATCCACGCACATACGATACCGCACTCAGATGACAGCGACCTCAAACCTGAGGAACTGATTCTGCACGCAAAGCGCTCAGGACTCGATGGGATATGTTTGACCGAGCACGATTCATTTTGGAAAGAGGAGGATATCGCTAGTTTAAGCCATACGTATGATTTCACCATCTTCCCGGGTGTGGAAATCAACACTGAGGATGGTCATTTTCTGGTTTTCGGATTGAAGCAATACGAGTTTGGCATGCACCACACCAGATTTGTCAGAAAACGCGTAGATGAAGTGGGCGGTGCTATTGTTCTGGCTCATCCCTACAGAGGACGAGTGCATCAGAACCCTACCCCTGACGCCTTACTGGAACGAGCCTGCAAGAACACCATTTTCGACATGGTTGACGCAGTAGAACTGCTAAATGGCAGGTCGAAGAATGTGGAGAATAATTTCGTCTATAAACTATGCAGCAGGTTAAAGCTTAAGACAGTTGGAGGTAGCGACGCCCATTCCCTATCGGATATACCTACCTGCGCCACTCTTTTTGAAAGGGATGTCAGAACGTTGAGCGAGTTTATACACGAGCTTAAAGAGGGGAGGTCCAAAGCTATAGACCTTCGCCATTCTGAGACTTTTAAATAAAGGAGGACTCACAGCTACTCCTTTGCAGCTAGGAACTACGCTCCTCGCAAAGCTCGCAGACCAGAAGTTCAAGCGCAAGTTCGCCGCCATCGCCTTTGTATCTGCCACTCTTTATGGCAATATCCGTATCCAGCAACTTGTGGTAAACCTCCCTCAATCGCTCCATAGAATGTGCTCTAGCTTGCTTCAAAGTCTTCTGCAGAACAAAATCCTTGTTAATCCCCAGACTATATCTAATCTCATCAGTTTTTCGGTGTTGTAGCAGAAGGTCCTTCGCCTGCGTCACCAGACGAAACTGCCTCGTGACCATAAATAAAAGGTAAGGCGGCGCTGAACCTTCATCTTCAAGCTGGCGCAGTAGCCGGGTCGCTTCGTCAGCCCTGCGCTCTAGAATGGCATCAACCATATCGAAAACAGAAGCCTCCACCGCCTCAGCCACTAAAGACCTGACATCATCCTCTTCTATCTTTCTTCCCTGTGCGTAAAGACAAAGCTTCTCAATTTCGACTGAAAGCAATTGCAAATTGCTACCTATGAAGTCGGAGAGTAGTCTCAAAGCTCTTGGTGATATGCTGCCTTCATTTGTTGCCACCCTGGATTGTACCCAGCTTCTTAACTCATCACTCCTCAAAGGCTTGAACTCGCTCACATTTGCCTGGGGCTCAAGAGCAGCAAGCATCAGATTATCTTTCCTCAGCCTGCCATCGAGCATCACCAGCACTGTGCTCCCAGGCATCCTTTTAATATGGTCTTTAAGAGATTGCCAACCCGACGCCTCAGTGCCAGAAGAGCGCTTCCCTTTGCCATCCTGTTGTTCAAAGCGACTGAGCAAACCTTCGACTATCACAAGCCGCGTGGGTGCAAGAAAAGGCAATGTATCGCAAGTCATGATAAGTTGCTCGTAACTGATATGCTGCCCCTGAAGCACAGTGGTATTGGTAGCCACCATTTCCCTATCACCCAGGCCAGCCTTAATCTTATTCAGTGCTTCATTTAGCGAGAAATCATCTTCTCCATAGAGTATGTAAAACAACAAAGCCTCCAGCACATGACGTATGATTTGAAATTTGCAAGGGCTGATAGCGCGAGTATAATTATAACATCAGTATCATACGTTTGTAACGTTAAGTCGACTGGATTGGAGCCTGCGCTATGCAAATCGGTATAATCGGGCTGCCTAAAAGCGGGAAAACGACAGTTTTCAACGCCCTGAGCAGGGGTGAGGCACAAACCGATACCTACTCCTCGACAGCCCTAGCACCGAATATAGGTGTCGTAAAAGTCCCTGACCCCAGATTGGATTCGCTCACAAAAATCCTCAAACCAAAACGTACCGTCCCCACAGAAGTTACCTATATAGACATAGCAGCGCCCTCCGCTAAAGGATTTGGCAAAGGGGAAGGTCCCGGAGGACAGTTTCTTGCCTATCTCAGCAAGGTGGACGCCCTAGCTCACATTGCCCGTACATTCGAGGACGAAAGGGTTCCTCATCCAGAAGGAAGTGTTAACCCGGAGCGGGACATCAGCACGATGAACCTCGAGCTCGCTTTCTCAGACATGGGCATTATCGAAAGAAGGCTGGAGAGGCTACATTCGTCTCTAAAAGGCGCCAAGCCACAGGAAAGAGAGCTAATCTCTAGAGAACAAACACTTTTGGAGAGAATAAAGATCGGCTTAGAGGCAGACAAACCCATTAGAGAACAGGTTTTTACAGAAAATGAAGCTAAGGTGCTGGAAAATTTCCAGTTTCTCACCGCCAAACCAATGCTGCTGCTTATAAACATCGGCGAGAAGCAAATCCCACAAGCCAGCGCTTTAGAATCTGCATTCGCAGCAAAGTACTGCCGTCTCCACTGCGATGTAGCTGCCTTATGCGGAAAGATTGAGATGGAGCTAGCCCAGCTTAACGATGCTGAAGCTCAAGAATTCCGTACCTCCTTGGGGGTTGGAGAATCTGGGCTCGACCGGGTGATCAGGCTTTCGTATGGCTTATTAGGGCTTATATCCTTCTTCACCATCGCATCAGATGAGGTGAAAGCCTGGACTATCCGACATAGCACCCCTGCCCAAAAGGCAGCAGGCAAGATACACACTGATATGGAGCGTGGCTTCATCAGAGCTGAGGTTATCAGGCACGATGACCTCGTAAAATGTGGCAGCCTTGCTGAGGCAAAGAAGCACGGGCTACTGCATACGGAGGGGAAGCATTATATAGTACAGGACGGTGATGTACTCACCATCCTGTTCAATGTCTAAGCAACTATTGGGTCAAACAAGATAGGCTATGCAGTATTGCCGCTCTCTATAATATCCTCTATCTCGGACACCGTAATCTCAAAGCTTATCGTGAGCAAAGAACCGTCTCTTTCGATATCCAGCTTGCCAAGCAGCTCGGCCACAAGATTCTGACCCTCTTCAGGGACTGGCAGCATGTCAACCAGCAGCTCTATAAAAGAAACTAGATTTTCAGCAGACTCAGCCGATTCGCTGTTTGAGAAGTATAGCTTTGTTTCCATGGATATTGTATGACCTTGTTTGTTCAGGACCAAAGTGCTCTTCTCGATATCGGCAAAAGGAGATAAATCTATCGGCAACCCGGGCAGGGAATCGGGCAGAGTTTCCTCTCCCAGATAAGCCTGCAACGAGACCATCTTAATCAAAGTATCTCCAAGCTCGTTATAGGTCTCTATTACATCACCGCCCAGAGCTTCTCTATTGCCATCTTTGACCTGAATAACGTCTTTCACTGGACTAATCTGACCCATGACGAATACAGAGGGACTTAGAAAAGCAACCGCCGACGTCTCATCCTCGTTTGAGTATATGTCATAGCCTTTGTATTCATCGACATCCAATTCCTCACCCATACTCGACTCGAGAGCGTTCAGCAAGTCCTCTCTATCGAAATCACCTTCAATTATTACCCCAAAATATCCGCCGTCATCTCCGGAGACCAAGGTATCGCTGAAGAGAACCCCTCTTTCGAAATCCCTCAAGTCAATGCCTGAGTCATTTTCGAAAGCGTCCAGAGCCTCTCTAAGGGTTTGCGGGTCTTCGTTTTCTTTAGGCAATCTATCATATATATCAGCGAAGTCCTCATCGCTCAGTATTTGGCTTACATTTATCTCACCCACCAGATTAGCCTTCTGAGGGACAAATGCAACCAGGTCCAAGGTTCCACCTGAGCATCCAGCTAAAATTATCAGCGGGGCTACAATCAACATTGTGACAAGCAGAAAAACAAGCTTTTTCAACATTCTTCTCCCTTTACGGGTATTTATCTCAACTGAGTCTAGCACCCGCTTCTCCACCATGTCAATATGACGAAAGTCCTATCGCAGGTGTAAGAACCCCGTTTTTCCCTTGACCGTGGGCAGCACCCAAGATAGAATAGGCTTGAGGAATCAAATGTTCGAGAGTTTGTCCGACAAGCTGAGTGCTGTTTTCAAGAAGCTCTCAGGCAAAGGTAAGCTGACAGAAAAAGACGTAGACGAGGCACTGCGCGAGGTGAGGCTTGCGCTTCTTGAGGCTGATGTCAACTTCAAGGTGGTGAAGGATTTTGTATCCAGGGTAAAGGAACGGGCAATTGGGACAGGAGTACTGGAAAGCCTTAGCCCGGCGCAGCAAGTAATCAAGGTTGTAAACGAAGAGTTAATCGTCATCTTGGGCGGCGGGCAGCAGAAGCTCAAGCATGCTGCACAGCCGCCAACAGTGATATTGCTTGTGGGACTACAAGGCGCAGGCAAAACTACCACTGCCGCCAAGTTAGCCTTGCACTTGAGGCGAAATGGACAACGTCCGCTTATGGTCGCTGCCGACCCTTACCGTCCAGCAGCTAGAGAGCAGCTAATAACCCTGGGCAAGCAACTCGACATACCTGTTTATAACGAAGGTGGCTCTGTGGTAACCGCTTGCATTAATGCCTTGAAGCGAGCTAAGGAGATTGCAGCGAGCACCGTGATAGTTGATACCGCAGGCAGGCTTCACATCGATAACGAACTCATGAATGAGTTGGAGCAGCTCAACAAGAATCTGCATCCCACCGAAGTGTTGCTGGTCGCTGATGCTATGACTGGGCAGGAGGCAGTGAAAATAGCACAGGAATTCCACAAAACTGTGGGACTAACAGGTGTCATTCTGACTAAGATGGACGGAGATGCCCGTGGCGGAGCTGCCCTTTCCATTGCCTCGGTTGCAGGAGTTCCCATCAAGTTCATCGGAATTGGCGAGAAGACGGATGCCCTGGAACCTTTCCATCCGGACAGAATGGCATCCCGTATCTTGGGCATGGGCGATGTTATCAGCCTCATAGAAAAAGCCGAGTCAGCCTCCGACATGCGCCAAAAGCAGGAACTCGAGCGTAAGATAAAGCACGGCAGCTTCGACCTTCAGGACTTTTTGGAACAACTGCAACAACTCAGAAAGATGGGACCCCTTAACCAGATAATGGAGCTAATACCAGGCTTCTCAGGCGTTGCCCGCAAATTACCAGCAGGGCTCGATGAGAAACAGCCCAAGAAGATAGAGGCCATAATTCTTTCAATGACTTCCGAGGAAAGGCACAACCCCACCATTATTGACGGCAGTAGACGCCGCCGCATAGCCCGCGGCAGCGGCACCACCCCCCAAGACGTCAACCAGTTGCTTAACCAATATCGGCAGATGCAAAAACTAATGAAGCAGCTAGGACAGGGACAAAAGCTCCGTTCACTCTTTAAGCTATAGGTCTTCCAAAGGGGTAAGACATGCCTGGGGAAAACCTCAAGCTCGACAAATTAGATATCGAGAAACTAGGTAGACTCCACTTCGAAATTGGGGCTATAAGACCCCCCAGCGAAGGTGGGAGCCGCTCCCTGCTTCTGCGTGTAACCCGAAATTGTCCCTGGAGCAGGTGCAAGTTCTGCTACGCCATCATGTATAACCGGGAGAAATTCCAACTCAGAAGCGTGGGCGATATAAAGAAGGACATAGATGCTGTAAAAGAGATAGCCGACGGGATTAGGGCAGCATCATGGAAGCTCGGATACGCTGGGAACATAAATGAGACCGTGGGCACGGTTCTCATCCAGAGCGACCCGAGCCTCAATATTAACCAATATTTTATACTGGTTTTCAACTGGCTCTATTTCGGTGGAAGAACGGTTTTCCTTCAGGATGCCAATAGCCTGATTATGCCAACGAATGACCTCCTGGAAATCTTAAGATACCTTAATCAGAATTTCCCCAGCATTGACCGCATTACATCCTATGCTAGGGCGAAAACGCTTGCCAAGAAGACCCTGGAGGAACTAAAAGAACTTCGCGAAGCCGGACTTACGAGACTACACGTTGGTCTGGAAACAGGCGACGACGAGATTCTGAAATACGTGGACAAGGGGGTGACCTCAGCCGAGCAGATTGAGGCTGGTAAGAAAGCAAAAGAGGCAGGTTTTGAGCTATCAGAGTATGTGATGCCTGACTTGGGAGGCAGAGCCAGGTCGCAACAGCATGCTCTTAACACAGCAAGAGTTCTAAACGAAATCAACCCTGACTTCATCAGAATGAGACCCTTCGTAACCGGTCCAGGCACGCCGCTGTATGAAGACTACTCAAAGGGAGCCTTCGAGCTTTCGTCACCCCACGAACGATTGAGGGAGATAAAAACTTTCGTCGAGAACTTGAATGTATCCAGCAGGCTGTGCTTCGACCACTTCTTGAATTCGTGGTACAGAGATAAGAGTCATCGTTACACGCTGTTCAAGCAAGATTACGAAGGATACAAACTGCCGGAGGAGAAGCAAAAGGTCCTGAACCTTATAGAAGAAGGGTTGAAGATTGACGAATCGACGCATATACACGTTAAGGATATAATCGGAATGACGCTCTAACCGGTCAAATGGGAGTTTGGTGAGACGATGGGAATCAGGCTTCATAAAGAACCCGACCTGGTCAAGCCCGTTATGATAGCAAGCTGGCCCGGGATTGGGAATATAGGGATAATAGCAGTTGATACCCTCAGGACAACGATGGAGGCTGAGGAGTTTGGCGAAATAGAGCCCTGGGACTTCTTTTATCCTAAAAGAGTTCTAATCAGAAAAGGCGAATTGAAAGAGTTAGAATTTCCTTACAGTAAATTCTACTTCAAAAAAGCCCTCGGGAAAGACCTCTTATTCTTTGTAGGCGAAGAGCAGCCATCCGACGGAGGAAGGGCTTACGCCGAGGGCAGGAAAGCATACCAGATAG
>Ga0315288_10003276_pt1 | contig 20715 bp, 25 predicted proteins | sample YL17G11_20_MG_FD_203454 | JGI IMG/M metagenome (GOLD analysis project Ga0315288, IMG submission 203454) | Sediment microbial communities from Yellowstone Lake, YNP, Wyoming, USA - YL17G11_20 | ecosystem: Environmental > Aquatic > Freshwater > Lake > Sediment | place: USA: Wyoming | collected...
CCTCCCACAAGGCTCCGCTCCTTGATCTCGTCTGCCCGCCGTGCCTGTTCCCGACTGAGGGCGAGCCAGTGTTGCTTGTAGATCTCTACCTGCATCTGGAGGGCCTCCACCGCCGCCTTCTTCGTGACCAGCGCGCGGGTCAGCTTTGTCAGAATAGGGTCGCTGTCAACCGACACGGCCTTGAGGACTTCCTTGACCTGGCGCTTCTCGCTGGAGAGCTTACCCATGGCACGCCCCAGGAGGAGATCGTATATCGTCTCGAACGCGTGTAGGTCAATTGCTGCCATCCCTAGCAGCCTGGTACTGTAGCCCTGCCAGCCTGACAGCCGTCCCATAAGCTGCCCGAGCTGGGTCGAGGTCAGTGCTGTGACGTCGTTAGGCCACTCGTACTCCTCCGCGAGACCGGCAGGTCGTTTCGGCAGCGGCAGCCCACTCTTCTTGAGTAGTTCCTCGGCATGGCGAACCGCGTCTTGATAGCTCCAACCAACATCTGCGCGCATCGCTTTTAGCCTCTTTTCGTAACCGGAAACGCAATGGCCTGCATCACGCCAACTCACTCATCGTTTCGCCCTCTTCAGTCTGCGCGTGATCTCCTGAGCCGCAGCCGCATCGCCGCCTTGAAGGCGAAAACAGAGTTCACGATGCCAGCAGGCACGGCAGGTCGGGTGGCTCCGCAAGAATGGAGCCTCGATCAGCCGTCCCTCGACACACGCGACCTGCGCGACTTCCGCGTTGGCCAGCAGCTTGCGCCACATAGCCTCGTCGTAGGTGATCAGGTAGGTCTTGTACTCTTGCGTGTCCTTGTCCTCGAACAGCAAGAACCCGTCCATCTTGATCGGGCACGCCCGCAGGTAGGTCAGCAACTGCCCGACGTACTTAGGGTGCAGCTTCGCCAGGCTGTAGAGGTTCGAGCGCCCGTCACCTGGGGGCGGCAGTCGCTTGAAACCGCCGCTTGAGATACTCTTCAGGTCGCCCAGGAGTAGCTCGTTCTTGAGATCGGTAGGACGCCGGACGATGAGATCTGCTGTCCCGCCGACCATCAAGGGGTCGCGCATCGTCAGCTTGATATCCCACGCCCGAAGCATTCCCTGCTCAGCGAAGTAGGCAGTCCAGCGGATGTGCATAGACTTGCCGTTGTCGAAAATGCGCCCCAGGCGGGCCTCCACGGCAGACTTGTGCCCCAGAAGGCCAAACTGGATGCTACGCTGGCACGGATCGACCGCGCCGGACGGGTGGAGATGGCAGCTTGGTGCCCACCAATCCTCCGGCTGGCGCTTACTGAAGAACTCGTCCATAACCGGCGTCAGCCAGTCGCTCGCCGCGAGGCTGCGCATCAGGCCGAGCAAGCCGCCCTCAGCCATTCCAGCCGTTCTCCTTTGCGCGCTGCCTTCGCTCGCGCAGCCTATCCTCCAGTGCCCCCGCGAAGAAGGGCTTGAGTCCGTACTCGATCAGCGCGCCCTCGTCCGCCATCATCTCCGCGTCAATGCGAAGGGTATGTATCCCGAACGTCTCCCACAGCCAGTCATCCCGCCGAATATCCCGTGTAGTCCAGTGGCTCGGCCCGTCGTATTCGACGGCACAGTGGAGTTCCGGCAGGTAGATATCCAAAGAGTACACCCCTGCCGGTTGCTCGGCGACCGTTACGTAGCCGAGATCACTGATGAGACTAATCAGTCTCTGTTGCGGTTTCGTCATCTCCGTCGGCGGCGGCTCCTGCAGGCGTCGTGCCTTCGAGGGCCTCGCGGACGGCGTCCCAGAGATGGGCTTTGACCTTCTCATTCTCATCTAGCCAAGCGATCAGCTTGGCCCTCCCGAAGAACTTTTGATCCCCGAACTCGTAGTGTGGGGGCCTCCCCTTGAGCAGCCCCAGGTCGACAGCGACGTCGACTAGCCCTGCCGTCAGCTCTAGGTGCCCGCTCTTGAAGTAGAACGGGATGGCACAGTGCTGGAAGGGCGGGGCCTGCTTGTTCTTTTCTGTGCGGAAGCCCATGTTGTATCCGATGCGGCGCTGATCCTCACCCTTGCGCGGTGACTTCTCTGTTATCCAGCCCTCGCGGGTCACGCGGATGATACCCCACGCCCAGTATTGCTGCCCTACGCCTCCAGGCAGGGTCTCCCCCGCGCCCAGGCGCTGGCCACCAATCGACTGGCGTGTCTGGTTCGTGAACAAGATCACGCTGCGGGTGTTGGCATCGAGTAGGCGTCGACACCCCGCGTTGATCAGACGGGCCTGCCCGCCAACCACGATCTTCTCCATATCCTCTTCCGCCTCGGCGGTAGGCACCATCGCAGCGAGGCTGTCCACTACGATCAGATCGACTGCCTCCCTGGCTAGATCTAGGACGATGTCGAATGCGTCCTCTCCCCTCCCAGGCTGCGCCACCAGCAAGTGTGCAGTGTTGATGCCGACCTTACTGAACCACTCCTCGTTGTAGGACTTCTCCGCGTCGATGTAGGCCGCCGTCAAGTTCGCCGCCTGTGCCGCCTTGATCGCTAGCTGAGTCAAGTAGGTCTTGCCCACGGCGTAGCGCCCTATCACCAGGTAGAAGCGCCCGCGCGCGAGCCCCCCGCCGAGCATGTCGTCCAGCGGGGGAACCCCGAGCTTGATCTCCTTGAGCTTCAGTGACGAGTCGTTCCCGAACAGGAGGACGCTCTTCTTCCTCTTCTTGTTCACAGTCTCTCGTATCTCACGAAGCCGGTCGGTCGACTTTACCTCGGCCATCCTTCACCTTCCTTGCGCGCGCCAACTCGTCATACGTGCGCGGAGAGACCACGAAGTTGCGGCTCGTGTGACAGACACGGCAGTCGCCCGTCAAGGCGATGCCTGGTGGCTCAGTGTATTCATTGCACGTTCGCAAACGCGTCATTGTCCGTGACTGCTTGCAGACATCACAGTGAGCGGAGATCATTCTCCGGCGGCCTTCCGCGCCATCGCCGCGATCGTGTTGATGTTGACCTTGGCCTTCTCCGTGAATGCCTCCAGCGCGGCAACGCGCTCGGTCAGGCTCGTGCCGGTTTCGGACTCGATTATCTTGTCGTCCACCAGCTCACCGATGGTGTCGTTGATCCGCACGAACGCGATGACTCCGGCGTCTAGCGCCATCTTGACCTGGGCCGCGACATCGCCATAGGGGTCGATGCCCTTAATCGCCAAAGCAGGCCGGATGTTCCCGAACTGGGCCGAAGGGATCGTCGCACCCAGATCAACATCGACTCGCAGATCGGGGTACCTCGCGGGGTTTGGCTTCGCGCCCACATCTGCCGTCAGCTTGTGCGACGGGAACTTCCCTGGGTTCGCGGGCTTCGCGCCCTCCTCTACAGACTCCCCCACACTACGAGGCTTTGTCTCCTCGAGCGGCAGGACAACCTGCTCAGCCGTGTCTGCTGGTGCCTCCGGCTGGGCCTTACCAGCGGAGGTCGGGGTCTTCGGCGGGGGTGCTTTCGGCGTCGGTGCCGAGGTCGACGAGGTCTTCGCCTGCAGCGGGGGTGCTCCTTCGGGGGGCGGCTGCTTCATGAGCCGTTCGCGAAGTGTCTCCCGTGGGGTCGGTGTCTCCGGTGCGTCCATATGCTACATCCTCCAGCGAAGCCAGCGTCGGGATGACGCTAGCGATGTCAGCGCGGAACGGGGCGGGAGCGTCCGCGATAAAGCTATACTCGGTCGCCAGCTTCTCGCCCGACCGGACTAGGGTGTAATCGCGATCCGTGATGGAGTTCAGCCGAATGTAATAGGTGTCCATAACCTTCGCCAGGCGTGACCCTGCCAGCAAAAGCCGAGGGGCCTCGACCGGCTCGCGATAGCAAACCTGGTTGCCAAAGATAACCTGCTCCCACGGCTTCGTTCCGGCGCGCGTAGAGGGGTTCTGCGTGACGTGGTCGATGAAGTAGACCCACAGCCAGTAGAGAGAGAGAAGCCGCGCCCGCTCAGAGTCATCCTTCATGCTGGCGCAAACCTCGCATGTCTCATCCTCCGTGCAGAGGATGGGATCGCCTACCCGAAACTTCCCCGTCGACGTGGGAATCTGCAAGCGGTGGAATTTGCCCACCACAAAGTCCGTCTGCTCGGTTAGGACTCTGATCTTAGCGGCCTCCCCGCTCGCACGCAAGATGAGATAGCGACTAGGGCCAAAGTCCTGCGACTGCCTATTCAGATACTCTTGTAGGGCTTCGCGCCCATGACTAACAGGCAAGGGTTGCCTCCTTTCGCTTTTCTAAGAATCTGCGAATCTCGTCTCTGGCGCGGTAGAACCGCCGGTGATCCGATTTGGTGTCGAATGCAGCGCGGGCACCGCGATTGCCATTCTCTAAGATGACCTGGATGAACCGGATCGCGTCCTTGCTCAGGCCCGCGCGCTCCAGATCGATCTGGAACTCTGCGTCTTCCAGGTTGCGCTCCGAGGAGCTGCTAGGCACGAACTCGGCCCTTTCCTCCAGGGCGGTGCGGCCCGCGTTTCGGCGGGCTGACCGATGCATGTCGAGCACGCAGTTGCGCGCCACCATCCTGAAGTATACAGGAAGTGGATGGCTCAGATAGGGAGTTTTCGTGACGATTTCGTTGAGTTTTATCAGCAGTGCCTGCTCGACGTCGTCGGCATCGAGCCCCATCGAGGGAGCCACGTTGCACCAATAGCTGATAAAGGGCCTACACTGTGCTGTGGCCTTGTCAAACGTCATCTGACATCGCCTCCTTCACGGACAGCATAAGCCTTGCTCGCCAACAAGTCAAGCATCTGGCACCCACAAAGTCGACGCCTTTTCTAGGGATTCGGCGATTTCGCTGCACGTGCACTCGCAGGGGTCTTTGTGTGGCAACGCAGCCACACCCGCCCTGCCCCGCAGCAACTTGGTGCCCCGCTTCGCCGCGTCGTGCCCCGCCTTGTCCTGGTCGAAGCACAGCGTAACCCGCAGGCTTCGTGCGTTGACCCGTTCGGCCTGGGCTTTGCTCATGGACATCCCCAGGATGGCCGCCGCTGTGCGGAAGCCGCACTGGTGCATCCACATGGCGTCCAAGGGGCCTTCCACCAAGATCACAGGTGCGTCCTGCAACCAGTCGATGTGATCCCAGCCGAACAGGATGAGCGACTTCGGCATATGAGGGGTGTACTCGTACTTCGGGTAGCCCTCCGGAACCGGCGGCACGTGCCGATAGATCAGGCCAACGGTATCTCCCTCCCAGATGACAGGGATGACAACCGCCTGCCGCGCCAAGTCCCAGCCCACCTTCCAGGCCCTGAGTGTGTCAGGGGTAAAGCCCCGCTCGATCATGTAGTGGTGTGTCTTGCCCTCGATGTAGAAGAACTCCGGCGGGCCGACGACTTCCTTCTCCTCCCCCACCGTCAGGATGGGCGATTCTGGCATGGTGCTCACATTGGACTCGCTGTCGATCCAGTATTGTGCAGTCTTGTAGCTGCACCCAAGGATGCGCTGCACCAACGTGAGCAAGCCACCCCCGCCGCAGCCGGTGTAGCAAGTCCAGGCACCCGTGACCGTGTTAATGGCAAAGCTGGGGCGGTGGTCGTCATGCAAAGGACAGAGCCCGATCAGCTCGTTGTCGGACTCGCTCGTGATGTCGAGCCCTAGCCGCCTGACTGCCTGGCGAACGTTAATCTGCATCGCGCGACATCTCCTCCCGCAGCTCCTCCGCAGATATCTGCCGGATATCCCCGATGTCTACATCCCAGTAAAGGTGCACACGGATCGTAATCGGCTCGCCGTCCCGCGTCTTAGGCACCTTTAGGTAGCGCATGTGCTGCTGACGCGGCGGCATCGCCAAAGCGAAAACGCGGTCGCTGTCCTCCATCAAGGACTTACCATAGGCACCGTGCTGGAGATCGGGCTCCGCACCAGTCGCCTTCATTGCCTCGCGGACGACCTGCATGCCGACGATGATCACCATCCCGTTTCGCTGGGCCAGCCCTTTTAGCATTTGACCAGCCTCGGCGATGACCTTCCACTGCTCATCCTTGGTGCCACCAATGAGATGGAAGCCGTCGATCACCAGCATGTCAGGTCGGTGCGCAGCAACGAGCGCAGCAATATCCTTGAGAGCAAACTTGCCTGATGGAGTATCAGTGCTGTCCACCGTAACCCAGCGGTGCTCACCACTCAAGGCTCCCAGCCACTTGTCGTAGAGTTCGAGATCAATCGAGCCGTTTATCAGCGCCTTGTTGCTGATCGTCACGCCGTTAAGCTGTGCTAGAATGGAGTCCATACGGAATTCGGTCTTTCGCTTGCTCATCTCCGGCGAGATGTAAAGGATACGCCTTCCGTTGTTGTAGGCAACGCAAGCGAAGAAGTTTAACAACCACGACTTGCCAATGGTGCTTCGGCCTATGATCGTGATCAACTCGGCGGGTTCCCAGCCAACGCCGGTCTCGTCGAACAGCGGCAGGCCCGTCGGTATCCCGATGATCTCTCCGCGCGCCCGCATCTCGCTGCGGCCCTTCACATCTGCAAGGCGCTCCCTCGCGCCCGCATCGCTGTAGCCCACATGCTCGGACGCCCCCGCCTGCAGGTGGGAGAGCCCCGTGATCACCTTCTCGATGGCGTCCTCGGGCTCACCATACCACAGCTCGGTCATCTGCTCCTGCATCGTGAACTGCCCCTTGCGGATCAGTTCCTGCTTCCGTAGCGTCCGCGCCAGGGAATCGACATCGGTGACGGTCTTGTCCGGCGTGAACTGGTAGATCGTCAGCAACTCGCTATCGCTCGGAGGCAGTTCCGTCTCCAAGATGCGCCGCTCGATGTAGGTAAAGAGATCGCGGTAGGCAGGCTGGGAGAACGAATCCGCCGAGACGTTTGCACGCCGGAGTTTTGTCAGGTCGCTCGTCGTCCGGAGTGCGGAGAGAAGAAGCCGCTCAACTACTTCAGGAGCGACTTGTGTGGGCGGAAGGTTGTCCAAGGAAGGCCTCCAACAGCTTGTCTAGCTCGGCCTTTGCCGCTGCTGCCGACTGGGTATCGTCGGCCTCTACTGCATCCTCCCAGGACGCTAGCGGGAGATAGCAGAGTTGGCGCAGATGGGCGTCCGCCACGTAGTAGGCCAAGTAGGCGTAGCGCCCCATGCCCGCAGGCATCTTGTAGTCGGAGTGCAAGCGCGAGTAGGCCCGCACGTCCAGGGTGTTCCAGACCTCCCCGCCCATGTCTAGCTCCCGCGCATCCATTGCCTGCAACAGAACGAACGTGACGTCGTAGGGATCGGGGTAGTCGGACAGAATCTCACGGATGAGCTTCTCTACCGTGGTAAAGCGAAACGTGCCCCCGCCCAGGTTGTCGTGGAGTCGCCGGAGCACGCCCGCGATGTCCGTCGCGGTCTTGAGCGCAGCGGGATACGCTGAGATCACCATTTGATGAGATCGCTCAGCAGATCGGTGGGTTTCGTTTCCGGTTCCGTTTCTGGCTCAGGTTCGCCCGCCTTGATCTTGGTGTGCAAGAGCCGGAAGCTGACCTTGCCGGAGTCGATACAGGCTTCTAGCTGCTCCCGCGTCACCTCTTCGTTGTTGACCGCGTCGCGCAGGGCCTCGTACTGAAGCTCGTAGGTAGTCGTTACCACTTCCTGCGTTTTCACCACACGGTGAAACACCTCGGATGGGAGAACAAGCTCGAGACGGTCGTAGTGCACGGTCGGGGAGCCGAACGCCACGATACGCTGCAAGCGTCGGCCTGTGGCCTTGACGTCGTAGCTATAGCGGGTGTCCGCCCCAACCATGGCAGTTGCCAGCTCGAAGAAGGCTTGACGCAGTTCCTCGCGCTCCTTCTCCGCGTCGGCCTTGGCCTTCTCCGCTGCAAGTAGCTTCGTGGAGAGTTCCTCCAGGGCCACGATAGTGTTATCGACGCTCATCCCTTGACCTCGAACGGGAAGGGCTCCGCGTTCCAGCCGGTGCTCAGGAATAGGAGTGGCAGGTCAACACTAAGAACGCCGTGGCGCAAACCCACCTCAGCGCCCACGCCCAGGTGGGCGATGGGCATGACCTCAAAGGACACGAACAGCCTGACCGACGTCAGGGGAATTCGCACTGCGAATTCTCTGTATACGTAAAAGTGCTTGAGCATGCAGCCCTCCTTAGATGTGCAAGTCCCTCGGCATCTCAGGGGTGCCAGGAACGATAAGCCTCGGGCTCACGCGGTGCGTGCCGTGCTTCCTGATGTAAAAGCGCATGGGCTGCAAGCCCGCTTGCTTGATCACCCACAGATTGATGCAGGAGACGCAGTAGGGATTGAACTCCCCCTTCGGGCCGTCGAAGTCCACCGACGGATCGATAGCCATCAGTGGCCCCATGTGCCCGTGCTCGCAGCGCACGTATCCCTCTTCGTCTTGGCCAGGGCGCTCGCCCAGTTCAGGGTGAGCCTCTCGCTCGCGCAGCCCTTCCGCGACTAGCTTGTCAACGATGTCGTCACTCATGTTGGTCTCCCCAGCAGCGCGTGATCTCAACATCCACCTTCAGAGGAACAGGGAACCATATTGAGGAGTCCAGTTCCAGCAGAGGCAGATGCTCCATAACCTGCTTGATCATCGACACGTAGTAGTCGACCACGTCCTCCCGAATCTCGAACAGAAGCGCGTCATGAATCCAGGCCACTATCCGGACTTCGTCACGTGGTAGTATACCAGACAATCCTAGCGTGATGAGAACTTCCGGCGTGTAGATTCGCCCCATACTCCAGTAGGTGAAGTCGCTAGCGGTGGCTTGCACCGGCGAGTTGATTGCTTGCCGCTCCGTGTAGCCCCACACCGACCGATCCGACGAGTCGATATCTGGTAGGTGCCTCATGCGCCCGAGTAATGACTCGACCTGCTTGTCTTCGCGCACCAGCCTGCGCTGCAGTTCGTGCCCTTCCACCACGCCTGGGTGCTGCTCGAAGAACACACGCCGGTCTTCCTCCGCCTCCGGCAGAGTCAGCCTGACGCCGTAGTTGCGGAAGGCGTATCCCTGATACTTGGGTGCACCCATCCCATAGAGGTAGCCGAAGTGCCGCGCCTTCACACGGTTGCGCTGCTCCTTCGTGACCTGTTCGGGCGGTATCCCTAGAACGTCCGCCGCGCCCATGCGGTGGGGATCACCCCGAGGATCGTCGTCGGGCATAGCGAACGTCCGCAGGAAGGGCTCGTCATCCCACATCGCTGCCGCAACCCGCAACTCGATCTGGGCGTAGTCAAGCGACACTAGCTTGTAGCCAGGTGGTGCGCAGATCACCGACCGGACGCGCGGGTCACGCGCCGTCTGCTGGACGTTGGGCTTCTCCGCCGACGCACGACCCGTCACGGTTCCCCACGGATTGTAGTAGGGGTAGAGCCGATGCGTGTCGGGATCGATCAGCTTCGGCCAGCCCTTCACCTTCTTGGTCTTGGTGCCTACCTGCTCCGTCCCCAGATACGTATCCAACAGCTTCTGGACTTCCTTGATGTCGAGATAGAGGTCAATGGCCGGATACTCTTCACGATCGTAGGCCAGCTTCTTTTCGGAGACTACAGGCCGCTTAGTCTTCTCCGTCCGCTCCGTGATCGGAACGCCCTGGCCACTCGGCGGCGGGCCGTAAATCCAGTTGATAAGGAAGGCCTGGTTGCGCAGTTGCTCCAGCTTGACGCCGAACTCCTCGAACATGCGCTGCTGCAGTACACCTAGCAACTTCCGCAGGTCGTTCGCGTGCTCGGGCAGTCGGTCGGGGTCGACGTAGACTCCGTTCAGCTCCATCTCGATGAGCGCACGATAAGCGGGTAGCAACACCATGTTGTGCAGTCGCGCCAGCTTAGGGTGCTCGAGTAGGCGTCCGTATTGCAGCTTATCCAAGCGGTGCGTCCAGACCGCGTCCTGCGCGTTGTAGTCCAGAAGGTCGCCGAGAGACAACGGGTCGCCCCGTATCGTGCACGGGCCGATGCCCTCCTTGAAGTCAACGTCCGCCGCGTAGTTGGGTGCGCCAAGCTCGTCGCGGACAATCTGTTTCAAGTGGTGTCCCTTAGGCTCGTTCTCGTTCAGTAGGTGGGAGATCACCTTGGTGTCGCGGGGATGCTTAGCCATCTTCCAGATATCGAATCCCCTGAGCCGCGCCAACCAGCGAAGGTCGAACTTCGTCGCGTGGTTTGTGACCTGCTTCTCATAGAGCAGGCGGAAGATCTCCTCGTAGAGTGCATCGAGTGCATCCCCGATCCAGGGCGAGTAAGGGTGGTCAAGCGGAATCGCCCATCCGGTCTTGCCGTCTCCGCACAAGGCGATGCTAAGGATACGTGCCCCTGGCCGATAGTCGACCAGGCCGGTCGTCTCAATGTCCGCCGCGATCACGGCTGCCTGCCCGAGCGCGTCGAGGCACTCCATCGCGGTATCCGCGTCTAGGACGTGTCGGGTCACGATGTCCTGAGCAGGAACCTCACCCTTGATCAGCCGAACGAACTTCTCGAGGTCAGCCCAGAATCTATCTAGTCTGCGCTGATCCCGCATCACCCAAGAGGGGTGAAAGGTCGGGAGGAAGGTGCGATCCTCGTCCTCATAGTAGATCTCTCCGCCCCGCGCCGAGGTGATCTTCCCCTTCCCTGTCAAGGCCCTAAGGGCCTCGTCGCCCAGGAGGATAACAAAGCGAGGGTTGACCTCCCGCAGCTCTGCCTGCAAGTAGGGATTGCAGGCCTTGACCTCTTTGGCGGTCGGCGGGATGCGCTTCCCGTCTGATGTCTTGAGTTTGCACTTGAGGACGTTTGACAGGTAGACTTGATCCGGAGGCAGCCCCACCTCCTCTAGCGCTTTGCGTAGGAACTGGCCGACTGGCCCCACCCAGACACGCCCTGCCTTGTCCTCATCAGGCCCAGGTGACTCGCCGATCACGGCGACGTCGCAGGGGACTGGCCCCTCGCCCATGATGCAAACGTGCTTGCACCCGTCCCACAGCGGGCAACGACGGCAGGAGGGATTCCCGTCCATGGTCGCCGCCAGCTCGGACATGTCCAGAACGCGAGACCGCCGAGTCCGAGCCTGCTTCGCCCTGAACTCGTTGGTATCGAATAGGGAGGGGGCTTCGAATTCGTTTTTGCGCACTGCCCCTCGCTCGTTAGTTGCTGGTGACCGCGAACCGCGCCGCCGTGGCCGGAGACATGAGTGCTCCCGCTGCCGTCTCCCACTTCAGCCGAAGGTGGGGGTTCGCGGAGTCCCGCCCCAGGCGAGACAAGGCGTTGTAGAGCCCATAGATGGTGGCGTCTTCGCTGTGCAGGGCCTCGATCAAATCGGTGCCCAGTCTCCGTGGGATACGCCCGAGCCGGAGAACGTCTCGCAGCCAGGGCTTGCGGGCCTCGTCAGCCTCGTCGCCCTCAGCAAGCGCGAACGACGGAAGCGCCATGTCTGCCATCTCAGGCAAGACGCGCGCCCGTGCCACCACGATGCCGTAGGCCTCTTCGACATACTCGAAGGCACGATCGAGGACTGCGTCGTGATCCTGCCAGCCGATCTGCCGCGCGCGCTTGGCGAATCCCACATCGTGGGTCACCGCGCCGTTCGAGCAGACCAGGCGGTAGAACAGGGCCTGAACATCCAGGTAGCCCTTGATGGACTCGTGGTTGATCAGGTCGATGCCACACTCGATGATGTCGCCGACCTTTGGCGTCACGCGCGCCTCCGCTGTCGGAGCGGTGATGCGCAGCCGCAGGTCTTCGTTGCGCAGGATGAATTCCTTGAGCACCGGCGTCTCGAGCTGTGGGTAGTGCCCGACGTACTCTTCGGCGCGCTCGACCAGCCGCGAGTGGGAGATCGGGGTGTAGCTGTCCTTCATCGCGCCGACGATCGCACCGTTCGAGACAGCCAGCTTGATACTCCCCCGCTGCCGAGGGAACCAGTAGTTGAAGTTGTGCGCCGCCAGGTCGCTCGGGGCCTGGGCGATGTAGCGCAGGGGCAGGCCGGTAGGCCGGAGTAGCTTGGACAAGGCCAGCTCGGTCGCAGGGCCGTTGAAGTCGCCCGCGAGGATATGGCCGGTCTGTGAGTCCATGCGCAGTTCGCTGCGCGGGATAGTGATGTAAGTAGGCTGGTTGCTCAGCGCGGCTGCCCGCGCCTCTTCGAAGGTCGTGCCCTTCACGGGCACAACTGAAGCCAGTCTCACCAGGATGCCTCCTTCCATAGCTGAAACGTGGTTTTACGAGCGTATTATAGCACGACTAGCGGAGCCGCCTGGGGCTTTTGATGAAGGATTTTGGTCGAACTCGCGGGGGCTCGGCTAGGCCAGAGGGGTAGTCTCCCCCGTTGACCACAAAGGTCACATCAACCGCCAGCGCGGGAGTGCCATCCGGCAGCATCCTCGCCTCGCGGTCGCGCACCACCTTGTCGTTGAAACTGCGCAGGGTGAACGTCCCATCCGCGTTGAAGATCAATAGGCGATAGGGGAAGTAGTCTGGTGCTTCTAATCTAGCCATGGATGCCTCCCAGGTTCCAGTCCTCCGGCCCTGTGTGGCCGGTAACGCCCCCTCCAGCACAGAATGTGGGGGTGGGTGCCTCTCTTAGACATTCTACACGACACAGGGCACGTAGAAGGCGGGGTTGCGCCGAAAGGCGCAGGCCTCGTCGATACACCCACACAGAAGGTCTGGCAAGTAAGCCATTCGTACCTCGAAGTGAAGGTGGATGCCCGTGGAGTATCCGGTCGTGCCGGTGAGCCCGATACTCGTCGTCCAATCAATCCACGTATTCTGTGTCACAAAGACCTGGCTAAGGTGCGCGTAGGCGGTCTCGATCATCGCGGTGTAGCGGTTATCTGCATGGCGCAGGACGACGTGGTTGCCCCAAGAATCATCATATCCCACGCGGGCTACATAAACCTTGGTGGTGCCGTCCGCCCAGCCCGCCGCCGGATAGATGCTCATATTCACACCGAAGCAGTCCAGGTCTACTCCCGAGTGGCCGCCGCTACAGCGTCCGCCCGAACAGTCTGGCAACGCCCCCGTGCAATAGTAGGCACGAAAGGACTCTCCGTAGCGCTGGCTCACGGCAAAACTGCCCTGTAGCGGACATTGCCACACTAGGCCGGATGGCGCGCCGCCGCCGCCGCCTGAGCACGGCCCGCCCTCGTTAGGCATCGGAGGCATAGGCCTGGGCGAAGGCGTATCCGACGGCAGCAGAGGCATGGGCCGCACAGACGTTGTGTTTGCGGGTAGCTCTGGCATAGGACTCGGCTCGCAGTTAGGATCAACTGGTGATGGAGGAGTGCTCCCCTGCAGCCAAGCCTTAACAGAGTCAGCCATGTTAAGAAAGCAGTTTTCTATGTTCTGGATGCGGTATTCGGAGCAAGGGATGCAGCCTGGAGGAGAGCAAGGGTGCCCGCTGCCCGTTGCAACGTTACAGACGTTCGCTCGCCAGTCGCCGTTCTCGACCCAGTAGCGGTTGATTGCATCGCGAATGGGCGGCAACGCGATCAAGAGATGGGTAGACGGATCATGAAGTTCGTCAGGCACGCACATCCACGCGCTTGCCTGCCCCCCACACGTGTTTAGCTGGAACGGGCCGTGAGAGGTGTAGGCCAAACCATAGTAGTGCTCTTGCGCCTTTTGATACGGGGTCTTCGTCCCGCCGTCGCAGATAGGTGAGCACATATCACAGTTACCGCACTCGCCACAAGAGCAGCAGTCACAGACATACGCGCCGTCCGCGTCTACCCGCCAGCCGCTTTCCGCCGCGCCGATGGCCAGGTAGGTGATGATCTTGTCAGCCGTGCCTCCGATCGGGTTTGCAACAGGGTAGGCTACATGACCTGCCGAACGCACGAAGTCATACAAGGCAATCCACCAGTCCCACGGTATGGAGTAGCTACCGAATGTGACCGGAGACTGTGCCTGCGCCGTTAGCTGAGGGAAGTCAATCGGCATCGGGAAACGTCCGCACCAGGGGAATATTGACCACACGGCCCCGAAAGGTCGTTGTCTCTGGGTTCTTCGGGTCTACTAGAAGAGCACACCCACCGGCGGGGGGCTCGAGATAGAGGTTTCCACCTAGTATCGGCTCGAGGACGTCATCGTAGCTCACGTCGGCCACCGTCACCTCTTGGCCGTTCGGCCTATGCAGCATAGAGGAGGCAGCCCCATCCGCTAGCCTCACACGAACCTCGAAGTGAAGGTGCATCCCTGTCCACGTATCGCCACAACTTGCGGAGTAGCCGTTGCAGATCTCCCCGATAGGCTGGTAGAAATCGATCCAGGCTCCCATCACCACGTTGGGCGCAATATTCATCAAGTGGGAGTACTCCGTCTCTATCATATAGCCGAAGCCTGGGTGGATATGCTGCAGGATAACGTAGTTGCCGTGGTGGGCGTCGTAGGCCGTCTTCTTGACCAGGGCGTTCATTTGCCACTTCAGATTATTCACCCCTGGGCTCCATAGGCACCATGTCGCAGAGAAAACGCTCAGATCAGTCCCACTGATGTAGGTAAAATCAATTCCGGTGTGCCCGCCGCATGTGACATAGCCAGGCGCGCCGAAGTAGTTGTTGGTGTGGTACTTGTAGTAAACGGGCTGCTGCAGCTCGAATACCCCAGGAGAGGGAAACTGGATAGGGAAGCGATCGGTCATCGCGGCAAAGGTGTGTATCAATCTAGGGCTCCTCCACCTGGATATCCCCGCGCACGTTGAGCTTGTGCTCTATGACGGTATTGGGCGCAACCACCGAGTAGAGCCACCGGACAAGCCCAAGCAGAGCTGCCCACTGCACTTGCGGAGGGTCATCGGCGGCAAGGCCGGACACGGCGATCCACACGTTTTCTTCCCCGCCCTTTTCCGGCCACGAGACGAGTTTGACGTCGGTATCATAGGCCTGCTCTACGCGCCCATCCAGGTAGACTATGAAGTGTGCCACGTAGAATGCCCCAACATCCGCCAGGTTGTAGCTCGGGCGCATCAGGTCGGCGAGCGTCTGGGCGTCGTCCTTGTCCGTCTGAAATATGTAGAGCCCGATCCTAGTGGGGTAGCTACCGGCAACAGCCTTGTTAGACGGCCCCGCTACCTGGGTGGCCAGGCCGTAGAACGCCATCTTAGCGGTGCCCCTTAAGCGACTCCGGCACCGGCCTCGGCGGACGCGCCTCTCTAGTCTCTTCCGGCCCGCTATATAGCTCGCCGGTAGCCAGGGTGTGGGCCAACCGCTCCTCCGGAGTCACCAGGCCGTTCTGCAGCGGCATCGGAGGCCCGTCATAGTGCTCCTCCGCCGGATGGATTAGCTCTTCGGCGGTGTAGCCGACCTCGTCAAAGGTCGCGGTGATGCCCTCCCCCAGGCCTTTCAGAAGCTCGGCGATATCGATCATCTCCCGAGGGGCCGGTGCACCGAGCAGCGTCAACTCCACCTGTAGAATGTCCTTCTGGAGCATGTAGATGAACAGCCGCCCGCGTCCAGTGATATCCCGCAGGCAGGTGTGATAGGCGGGCAGGCCCCGCTGGGCGTGCTTCTTGAGCTTCCCCACGAAGTTCGCGCAGATGCAATCGGCAGTCGAGCCCAGGATGCGAGCGACGTCTCCGCCGACGCAACACGGGCATGTCCCTGGCTGCACTCCGGTCACCGTCACCCTGATGTAGTTTTGACCTGGCATCTTATGCCTCCACAATAATCCGGAACGCGGTATCCCATCCTAGCTCCAACCACCCGCGCGTCTGGTCTCCTGTGTTCCATGCCTCTGACGCCGAGTAGCCCATGAAGTGTGCCCACCGAAGCTTGATGTAGTCCTTGTGCGCATCCATAACTCCGTATCCCACCCAGCGCCCGTCCTCCTCGCGATACATCGTGGGGGCGGTGGAGATGGTGTTCTTGAACAGGCACTCCGAGTTGACCTCGTAGCCGTGGTTGTGGCAACCGCCGCAGGAAGCCGCGTTGTTTATCTTGGCGATCTGCACGTAAACGTTTCGGGGCATGACCCCCAAGTGATGGTAGAACCCGTAGTCGGAGCTACCGACCTGCTCGGACAGGGTATTCCACCAAGGACTAACGTAGTGCTGCCCCGAAATCCCCTGGCGGGCTACGGCCTGAAGCGCTGCCAACTTCAGACCGTACTCATTGAGCGGCAAGCCGAGGTCGACAGTTGTAATGCCCTCCGGCGCTTGATACGTCAAACGGTTGACAACGAAGAACTGCGCCGAGATGCCAGGTATGCCCTGAACGTAGATCAAGTAGCCAGGCAATGGCGGATCGCCATAGGCGTCACGGGGGTAGCCTACAGTGGTCAGCGTCATCTTGCGGCCTGTGTAGCCAAAGGCTGCGCCATCGGCCTGCAACTTGGCCTGTGCCACACGCGTCAGATTGGCCTTGGTCGTTTCCCCTATCCGCACCTCGCTGGCATCGCGCTGGACGCGGAAGTAGCCTTCGCTGGGGTTCCAGTAGTTTTCCTTGTTGTAGCTCTCGTGGTAAGTATCGTTTGCGTCACCAGGTGTGATCTGGCCGAACAGCTCGACGTTGGCCGTAGACTCCAGCCCCGAAACGTCACCGGTGCCCATCGCGTAGGCCCGCGTGTAGACGTCGTAAGAGTGGTCAAAGACCTGGTAGTCGGTGATCGTCACGCGATTCGCACCGTGCTCCTTCCAGGCCCAGACGATGTTCTGGTTGAGCGCCCACGCGTTTCTCCCGCGCGGGAACACAACGAAGCGAGCTGGGGACTCCCACAGTCCCTGCCGGAAGTCCCACCCCATCCGCCGCCGCCGAGAGTTGTCAGTCCAGGTGCCGGTGTCGGCAAGCTCCTGAATCGTCTGAAGGATCGTCTTCGTGGGGGCATGCAGGTAGTCTGGCGAGATGTAACTAGAAAAGGTATCGATGCCATCCGTCGGCGTGTGTGCAGCGAATGCGTGACGAGGGCTTAAAGCTAGCGCGACCATCACGGCGTAGAGCGGACGTCCGCAGCCATTATATGCACTACTAGGGTCTTCACCAGACCCACACCCCGTGTTTACGCCAGGGATACCCATTCTCCAGTTCGGAACGTAGGTGTTTGAGGCGTCAGCGGGCATGCACCCCGCACAGCCGTTGTTCATCGGATGGCCTACGGTATTGTCGGCCAGCGCTGCCAGATAGTCCCTAGCACGTATCTGCCAGATGTGGCCCACGCCGGTCTGGTGGATAGGCTTCACCTCGTCAATCCGGCCCGAAAACATCCCCGCGCCCGAGCCCCAGTTCATGTCCTTCACACGGATGCACGACAGTAGCGCGGGCGGCGTGCCGCCCGTGGCCCCGCACTCTACCGTTATCTGACTAGGGTGGTTAGAAAGATACTCCACCTTGACTCGGTAAACGTGCGCGAGATCGTACCAAGCTCCTGGGTATGCTCCGCCCTCGCCGTATTGGACTAGAGGCATCCTAGACATATCACGTCCTCGCTTAGGTCGGCGGCCAGGCGATGACCGCAAACGTCAGGGAGTAGTCCCAGAACGTCCGGCCCGCTGTCTTCTCTACTTGGCCGCCCATATACACGGTCTTGTAGGTGATAACCTGCCCGTCTCGCTTCCAGTAAGTCAGCATAACCGTATACTGCGGGTTCGTTGCCGCGTTGTAGGCCACCATCAAGTCCTTCCATGACTTGCGGATGCTCTCCAGCAACTGCCACACCGTCACCAGGCCGTAGCCCTGGGTCACGTCCTCAATAATGCCCTTGAGCGTGATGGTCTGTGCCATCTCTCCGAAGTCGATGGCGAACGCGCGGGGCGTTCCGTTGGTGTAGACGCCAGGCATCGGCATGACCGAGATCGGACGGCTTAACTGGTGAACGGACTGCTCCGTGCGCAGCCAGAACTGCGGGAAGGTTCCAGGGGTGATCAGAACAACCTCGTAGCCCTCAGCAGTCATTCTAGCCCCACCTTATCACGTTCAGTAGCATCACGAAGCTCCAATAGGGTTTTGCACCCACACGGGTCAGGGTTAGCTCCGCCAGTAGAACCGTGAAACTCACCCACGACGGGTTGTCCATCGCCAGGATCAGTGTCGAGGCGTTCACGGGCTCCAGACCCATATCGTAGTTCTTCCAGCTCGTCCGGAAGATGGTCTCGATCTCCGGCCATGATGCCCACGTATCGTTCTTGTCTATGTCTTCGGGCACGAAGCCCACCTCTGACTGGCTATCGTAGACGATGCCCTCCAGCCGGATACCCTCGCTCATCATGCCGAGGTCAAGGACGAAGGCAACCGGCTCGCCGGTCGTGGCCTTGTTAACCATCGGCATGGGATTGACGGAGGGGTTGCGGTTAGGAACGATCTGAATCCTCTCGACGTGCAGCCGCCGCGTTACCCATCCGCCATACACTCCTGGGGTCTGGAGTTTAATGTCTACGCCGGATAGGTCGGCCATTACTTACCTTCCCTGCCCGCGTCGGCGGCCCGCCGCTGCTCTTCTTCTCTGATGGCCTTCGCAGTCGCTACAGGGTCTCCCGCGCCGTTGATCTGGTTGTTATGGGTGATGTTGTAGACCCGCGCGTCTACACTCCCCGTCTGTGCGGGTGGAGCCGCTCCGCCCCCTCCACCGCCGAGGACGCTCTGCACTATCCGCGTTGCAGAACCGACTCCTGGTGCCAAGACATTAAGTGCCGACATCGCCTGACCACCAGTTGGTAGCTTGCCTTCGGTTAGCCGCCCGATCCCCTCAATCCCACCGAATGTGTCTTTGATGTCTGAGAGGAAGCCCAGCGGACTTGACCTCTTTACCGCCTCGCCCACAACAGCTTGGAACCCTGCCCCCGCACGCGAGGCCTGGTCTCCTACAACAGGAATGTTGCCCATCCACTGCTGCAGGGTCTTACCTGGCCCGCCCATCTTCTCGTCGATCGCCCCGACAATCTTCTGGCCCATTACTATCAATACTGCCCCGATAGCGTCCGCGACTCCCTGCCAGTCCCAGTTCTGCAACGCCGTCCACATGTCTTTCAGGTGCGGCCCGATATCGGTCTTGACGAACTCCATGAAGTCCAGAACGCCCTTGCTTATCGCCTCCAGCAGACCGGACGTGATCAACCACTGGATCAGCATGGACTCGCCTAGCAGGATCGCGTTGAAGAGCGGGATGAAGGGCATCATGAGGAGATCAATCGCGGCCCCGAACATCTTACCCATTGCGCCGAGATAGCTCTGGGCCACCCTGCTGGACGCCAGGATACCCTGGATGCCAAGGTTGATCCCCATCATGGCGGCAACCGGCTTGAATATGGACATGAAGGTAGGGCTAGTCCGAACGGCCTTCTCAAGGTTGATCGGTATGCCCCGAGTCTTCGCCTCAGTGCTGCCTGCCGCGCCGGTACCACCTGCTGCGCCCGCCTCAACTGTAAGGGGGCTCGGCATGTGCTCGAGGACTCGCGCGAAGTCCTCGGCGCTCAAGATCATCTTGACCTTGATTTCGCCCTCGTCTCCGCCTGCGTTCAGTTCGTCAGCCATTAGTTATCGCCTCGCGTCTGCCTCAGCCTGCTGCTTCTCCTGAGCAAATCGGTTGATGTGGAAGTATGCCCAGACGTCATCCTCTGACATCGCCTTCAAGTCAGCATACGGAATGCCTACCTGAAGTAGGGCGAACTCCACCGCCTTGCGAGCAATCAGTCCGTCACTCGGACTGAGGTAGCGCGCTGTGAGTGCGCCCTCTACTCTTTTTTTGTTGCCTCAGCCTTGGCTGCCCAGTCCATCGGATGCGGCACTATTGTCACCAACTGATCGCCTACCTCACGGCTCATGCCACGAAGGGTAATCAGGTTAATGGTAAATGGGGCCTGCTCGATCATGCGCTTCAGGCACTCCTCGTAGTAGGACTCAAGATGAAACCTGGTGCGCATGTTCCCCGCCTCGTCCGAGTAGTACTCCGTAGCGGCGCTCAGCGCCAGGTTGCGCTCCCAGAACGACAGGTCACGGTAGACTATCGTGCCGGTCTTGTCTCCTACCCGAATGACCAGTTCCTTGACGCCGGACGTTTCCGCCATCACATCGGCCAGTGTTAGACTGCCCTCTTGAACCACTCTCGCCGGTTTCGCCATTGCTGTCCTCCTTATGCTACCCCTGGATTGCCACTCAGGGCGATCCAGTCCATCCAGTCTTCTACCGCCTGCAACCCGTCTGGGCCGCCGACGAATCCTCGCTCTTTGTGAATCAACCCCTGCTCGGGGTCATACTTCCACTCAGGGTGGGCCGCCAGCCAGTCCGTCCAGATTCTCTCGACTCGCTCGCACCAGGCTCGTTGCCGCGCGAACGGCAGGGCTGTAATATCGTATTCCAGGCCGTCTCTGTTCTTAGCCTCCCTGTGGTAGCCGTCCTGTGCGCCCTGGATGCGTTCTCGAACCTCATCGTCGGGTATAACCCGAACCGTAGGATCACCCAGATACTGGTCGCTCGGGTCATGGAACCAGCGAAGGGCCTTGACCAGCTCGGCGCAAACCGCGTCCGCGACCACCTGAGGCACGGTGGCGTCTGCCTCCGTGTCTACCTGGTAGGTCTCGAGGTCAAAATCCTCGGGAAATACCTGTCCCCAGATATAGAACACTAAGCCGCCCCTCGCTTTGTTGCACTGATTTTCGCGCGGGTCTCAAGACTAAGCGTGCGACCCGTAAGCGCCGCGCTAACCCGCGCGCGGGATTCGGCTGAGTGCACACGACCCCGACTAGCGGCTCCTATTTTTGCCAGGGCTGCGGGGGTGTGCCTGCGGCCTAGCCAACAGGTGGCCCTCGGTATCCCCTTGCCACCCTCTCCGTTCCTGTTGCCCAGCATCGCGGCGCTGATCGAGGCCCGATGCTTGGCGGACAAAGGTCGGCCCGTGTTCTTGCCCTT
>Ga0315288_10003278_pt1 | contig 20705 bp, 26 predicted proteins | sample YL17G11_20_MG_FD_203454 | JGI IMG/M metagenome (GOLD analysis project Ga0315288, IMG submission 203454) | Sediment microbial communities from Yellowstone Lake, YNP, Wyoming, USA - YL17G11_20 | ecosystem: Environmental > Aquatic > Freshwater > Lake > Sediment | place: USA: Wyoming | collected...
GGTCACGATTCTTTTTGATCCTGGGTTCGGTGTATCTAAGACGCCCATGGGATTCTTCAGCTACCTCTGCAAGGAATGTTCGCACCCCCTCTTGTCTCGTCCAGCGACGAGCCCGGGGATCAACGACTGGATGGCCCAGGCGGTCGTCCTCACCAACCGAGGCGGCCGAATTATCGGTGAGTACGACGGTTACGGCCAGGTCGGCGGGGACGAGAACTCGTCCGAGCACGGGGCGTGTCTCCACGAGGCGTGCTGGGAGAAGGCGGGCAAGCCCGACTTCGACCACTACGGGTCACCGAGCAAGAATGCCCCAGATCAGGGGTGGTTCTTCGACGACGCCGACCACGACATGCTCGACCCCCGCATCCTGGAGGGTCGTGAGGAGATTCTCGCGAAGGGTGTCGAGGCTCGGAACAAGGCTCGATACGACCAGCGGGCTCGTGAGGTCTACGGGTGGGTACACGAGAACCGCGAGGACATCGGGACGGAGTACTACCGAGCCCCCTGGCAGCGTCGGTTCTCGTACGGCAAGTGCTACGAAGAGATCGAGCAGAAGCCTGGCGCGTACGTGACTCCCAAGGTCATCGAAGGCGAATGGTACGTCTCCGACAAGTTCCGCGTCCTCTGGCTCGACGAGACCGTCAAGGGCACCGAGGAGGAGGTTCAGGCTCTCCTGAAGGCTGCCTGGGATACGTACGAAGCTGGCCCCGAGTGTCAGGCTCTACTGGCTCATGCCCTGGAGCTTCAGGCGGCTGCCAAGCGGGCCCACCACGAGAAGCTCAAGGCCGGAGGCCGGTACGTGGTCTGCTCAGATCCGTCCCACGCCAAGGGTCGCTCGGGCTACACGCCCCTGTTCTACGTCCGGGACCAGATGACCTACGACCAAGTTGCCGAGTTCGACTACGAGGGCGAGGGAGACGACCGGAAGGCCCGCCAGGCGAAGGCAGACGCAGAGGCCGCCCGCCTGAACGCTGCCTGGGCCGCCGAAGGCTACCCTTACGTGGAAATGGCCTAGACGGCCAGGAAGCGGGCGATGACCCGAGACGCCGACTTGCCTGTCAGGTACTCCGAGGGAGGCTTCGAGCACGAGTCCGAGCCCGGGAGGCCATTCTTACACACAATGCTCCATGCCGTCGCCCACGCCTGTGTGTCGTCGTATGAAGGATTGTCCTTTTTGATCTCCTTGAAAAGATCATCAACTTTAGCTGGCATGGGTTTGTTCCTTCCGACGTGCCCAAGCTGCTCGAACAGCGGCACCCCTTTTCGCTCGGACCTCCGCACTGTCTTTTCGGCCCAGACCATTCTGGTTGCCCTTCATGGCGTCTCCGATTCTGACCCGATGTACAGAGGGTTTCTCTTTACCGAGATGCGCTTGGCTCATCTTGGTTTTCGTCTCGGCAGTGGCCTTCTTCCCCCGCTGTGCATCACTCATGTTGGAGCGAGCTTCGGGACTGGCTTTCATACCCAAGTGTATGAGCCTAATCTTCTGGCGCGTCTCCTACAGGCTCATCCGCATCGAAACCCTAACGGGCGGGCAAGTACTGATCGTAGGTCTGGTCCTGCACATCCTCGATCGCCCACTGCACGTCCTGGTAGTGCCCGGCCAGCTCAGGGTCGAGCGATGGGATCTTCGGAGCGATCAGCCCCAGCACCTTCTCGGTGTTCAAGTTTCGCCGGAAGAACTGCCCGATCACGAAGGTTTGGGCCTGACGCTCGACGTTCTCGGGCGAGAAGGGCTTGAAGCCCATCGGAATCGCACCTTGCCGGACGGCGTCCAGCTCACGTTCGAGGTTCGGCCGGAGCTTCTCGAAGAGCCCCCGCACGAGCTTGTCGATCTGGTGCTCCCGGGCTCCCTTCGAGTCCTCGATGATCGCCTTCAGGCTCTCTGCGGTCTCCTGCTCCATCCCCCGCATGTGCTGCTCGACCTTCCGGCACTCGGAGGTCGTGACACGGTTGAGCTGCCCCTTCCGGTCGAGCTTCACGATGCTCTGCATCTCGGACTTGGCCGTCCCCCAGACCTTCTCGTTGCCGTCCGTGGCCCGCCACATGGCGACGATCTGGTGCTCGGTGTCGTAGAGCCAGAGGTACCGCCACTTGTTGGCCCCAGGAGCCTGCTGGATGAGCCGGGCTTCCCCAGGGAGCTGAGGTCGTTCGTCGTCCTCACGGTCACCCAGAGGGCCCCCGTCGGTCGAGAGCGCGTACTTCCGACCCCCAATGGTCAGCGTGGGGACGCCCGGCCGAGGCTTGAAGGGCACGACCGCCCCCGCGAGGAAGCGTCGAGCTACCCTGTCGTCCAACGGTTCCATCAGGATGACGCGATTCCGTAGAGGATCCAGCCGATGATCGTGTTGCCAGGTTGCACGAATTGGAGCGTAACCTTGGCCTCCCAGAGCGGAAGAGCCTTCTCGACTCCGATCGTGATCAGGTCGAGCGTCTTCCACTGCTCGACCTTGAAAACGGTCCCCGCCTGCGGAGGGTTCTGGATCATGTACGCCTTCAGGCTCTTCACCACATCGGCCCGAGACGCTCCGGTCAGGATCGGGTTCCGGTACACACCCTTCACGGTGACGACGAACCGAACATCGTTCGCCTTGTCCACCTTCAGCTCTGGCAGCTTTCCAGCCTTGAGCTGAACCGGCCGACCCATGTTCTTGATGATCGTGGTGGAACCCGGCTTCGAGGGGGTCTCGCCAGCCATCTTACGGATCGCCTCGACGGCAGAACGCTCGTCCCTGGCCTGGACCTTGAGAACGACTTCCTTCTCTCCGAGGATCTTGGACTCACCGATGGGGACCGCGAAAGCTGGCCCCCACTTGTCGTTCTTCTCGATGTCGTCCTGGATGAACTCGTGGGCTTCTTGCCGGGACATCGGCTCACGGCGTCGCACCTCGACGTCGGACTTCTCGGCGATGGTCCCGGAGTACCCTCCGTGCCCGGACTCGTGCCGAGCATCTTCGACAGCTTCCCGAAACGCTCGCTTGAGGTCCGGGATTTGGACGAAGTGCTCGAAGTCTGCTCCTCCGGCTTGACGCTGGAAACGGGCGGCAACGTTCTGGGCAAGCGGCATCTTGCCAGAGGCCCCTGATAGAAAGACTAGTCGGCGACCGTGACCCACTCGTTGTCGTACGCGATGGCCGCCTTGGCCTTCTCGTGGATCTCTTCGGCAGACCAGAGAGCCGCCGCCAGGTTACCCCCAGCGAGGTTCCAGACGAGCCGGTAGGGCGGCAGGGGGCTCTCTGGGCCAGCGAACGCCAGGACCGCCACGAGGACATGGGTAGGGCTCAGAGCGTCGATACGAGCCGCCTCGGCCGGGGTCACGTCGGGGTCGCGGAAGTAGGCGTCCCGGGTGTACACGACCAGGGCACAACCGGTCACCGGAGCAGCGAACTCCCGACGAAGGAAGGCGTCCACCCGCCCCCGGTGCTCTCGGCAGACGTAGTCCGAGGCGTTCTTCGACCGAGGGCCGACGCCCGCCGACACGAAGGGCACCAGCTCTGGGTACATGACGAAGCCCTGTCCAGGCACCTTCTGGGAGGCGAAGTCGTACTCCCGGATGGCCGTCGCGGCCACGCTCATGAAGTTGGTGTGGTCCGTGACCTTCGACCCGATGGTCAGGTCGTTGAAGGCCGTCACGATGTCTGCGGCTGCGATTCGGATCATGGTGAGAGGACGCCTTGGGGGTGGTGGATCTGACAACTAGAGAAACATCATGATGGATGCCCGACGAAGGGCTCGACGAGCCATGCGACGCACGGGCTCATCTCCATGCTGGAGCTGACGAAGAACCGCACGGCCGATGCCCCGGGTTCGAGCGAAACGATTGAGTTTGGAGCTACGTGGGATGAGGGTCATGTCCTTCGTAGACCGCCCGCCCCTCCGATCAAACGTCCTTCGCCCGGAGCCTCTCCCAGACCGTCTTACCTGGCCGCTTCCGAGCCGTACGCTTGGGCCTGCGGTAATCGCTCAGGGCATCTTCGACTTGCCTCTTCTGCTCCTCCGCTCGCGAAAGGAGCAAAGCATTTGAGACCACCAGGGCACACACACGTCCAGGGATGCCCTTGATCTCGACGAACCACCTCTGATCTCCGTTCCGGTCCAGGGTCGCGGCCGGAATGAGGATGACCTGAATCATCAGCCCGTGTGCTGCTTGGGCTGGGGTTCCGTCCGCCGGACGATCAGGGCTTGCGCCTTCCCGGCAACCACGTCCTCGGTGATTCGGATGGCCTCGACCGATGGGTCGGAGGGCATGTCGAACGAGTAGGGACGGAGAAGCGACTCGACGATGGAGCGGAGCCCACGAGCCCCCGTCGGCCGCTTCTTGGCCTCGATCCCGATGGCCCGGAGAGCGCCCTCGTCGAACTGGAGATCGACGTTGTCCATGTGGAAGAGAGCCTTGAACTGCTTGATCAGGGCGTTCTTGGGTTCGGTCAGGATGCGGACCATCTCCTCCTCGGTCAGTTCGAGGGTCGTGGTCAGCACCGGGAGCCGCCCCATCATCTCAGGGATGAGCCCGAATTCCAGCACGTCGTCTTCGCAGACGTTCATGTACACCTCGGTCTTCTCGATCTTCTTGCGGTCGCTGGACCCGAAGCCGATCGACGCCCCCTTGTTGAGCCGCTCCGTGACGACCTCCTCGATGCCTGCGAACGAGCCCGCACCGATGAACAGGATGTTCGAGGTGTCGATCACATCCGCCCCGCTGTCCGACATGACCATCTTGGTTCCCTGCCCACGAGGAACCACGACCTTCGAGCCTTCCAGGAGCTTGAGCAACGCCTGCTGGACGCCCTCTCCGGTCACGTCCCGGTAGCCAGTCGCACCCCGACCCGACTTGCGGGCCAGCTTGTCGATCTCGTCGAGGAAGATGATCCCCCACTGGGCACGCTCGGTGTCCCCGTCGGCTGCCTGGATGAGCCCCTGAAGCAAGCTCTCCACGTCGTCTCCGACGTAGCCTGCCTGCGTCAGACGGGTTGCGTCCCCGACGTAGAAGGGCACGTTGAGCATCCGGGCAATCGAGCGTGCAAGCTCGGTCTTGCCGGTACCGGACGGTCCCATCAGGAGGATGTTCGACTTCTGGATCTCGACGCCATCGAGATCCATGCCCTTCTTCTGAGCTTCACGCCGCTTGTAGTGGTTGTAGACGGCAATCGCCATGTCCGTCTTGGCCTTCTCCTGGCCGATGACGTGCTGGTCGAGCAGAGCCTTGATCTCCCGAGGCTTCCGAAGAGGCTCTTCGGCCTTGTTCTTCGTCTGGGTCTCGGCGACCTGGATCGCCGTCCACGACTCCTTGAGGCAGCGGTTGCAGATGAACGGTCCCTGGTCACCACCCGCGATGAGCTGCTTGACCTCGTTCCGAGGCCGATTGCAGAAGCTGCAACGGTGAATCGCCGTGGGGGGCTTGGGGCTCATGGTCTTCTAATACACCGAAATCAGGGGGGTAGCCGTGCTTTTCGCGTCCCGTTGAGTCAACCGGGCCTTCGCGTCCGCCGCCGCTTCTTTGGCGGAGGTGTAGTACGCCCAGTTCTCGGTCACGCAGACGCCCATTCCACCAACCGCCTGCGCCCCAAGGATCTGGTACGCGAACTCCTTGAGATCCTGCTCCCACAAGATGTCGATGATCTCGGAGATGGGGGACGGGTCACGGACGATCCACAACGCGGAGAGCTTCATGCTCCTCCTAGTACACCGGGGCGTCGGATCAAATGTCAGCCCATCATCTCCTCGAACCGCTCCACGATAGACGGGTCCCACGCACCCTTGATCCCGAAGTTCGAAATCGCAAATAGCTCTGCGAAGGACTCACCGCCCGACATCGTATCCGTCTGGCTGTACTTGGTCGTGAACCACTCAGGCCGCTCGAAGTCCGTTGGGAGCCGGTGCTTGTGAGCGAACCGATGCCCTATTTCGTGAACAATCACGTAGGTCAGGCCCCCGTAGCCCGTGCCGCCCTTTTCTAGCCGACCCCCGACAGTGGCTCGAATCAGGAGCTGATCCTTGCCGCTGCTGTACTTCCCTGAGGCGGTGCCTCGGAAGTCCTTGGGCCCCGCGAAGACGACCTGCACACCCCCATCGAGAGCCTTCTGACGCCAGCCCTTGAGCGTCGAGAATGCCCCCTCGATGGTGTCGATCAGCCCGTCGAACCGCTCCGCTGATGCCCCCACCATGTTGTGGTAGGTGTTCCCACCCACCTTCTTCTCGGTGACGAGCGCCTTCCCGGTCCCCTCCTCCGAGAGGTAGAGGATGATGTTCGGCATCTCCCGCTGAATGCGGTCCTTCCAGAAAGGCCCGTAACGCTCTGCGAAGTTGTAGACCGTCCAACGATCTCTGGCGGCATCGTCCAGGTTCTTCCAGAGGGTAGCCATGTCCCCTTGGGCAAGTTTCCCCTCTTTTGGGACACGTCCACCGAGCTTGAAATTCGCCGAGAGCCATGCACAGAACTCTTTGATCTCGTCCTGGGGCGGCTTAGGAACACTGGAGAGGAGCTTCTCCCAGCGTGCCTCCAGCTCGTTCTGAATGCCCGCCTCAATGAACCGTGCGACAACCCGGTGGGCGAAGGTCACGATCAGACCTCCGCGATGACGATGCAGTCCCTGTCCCAGAGCAGACCCGAGCACTCCACGGTGCCGTCCCGGGCGATGACGCAGATCCCGCCCTCCCCGAAGTTGTTGGCCGTCTCCCGGCCGTAGCGGTTCGAGACGATGAGAACCGAGCCGTTGTCCTCCACGAAGTCCATCCAGGACACGGCTGGGAAGCCCCCATCCCCCCAGTTGGCCGAGAGGCACACGATGTCCGCATCGCCCTTCTCGTAGAAGTCCGACCACTTCGAGTCCTTCTTGTCCCGCACGTCTCGGCAGATGAGGAGGCCGACCTTCTTCTCCTCCCCGCCAAGCATCAGCCTGGACACGGGAGGATTCGAGATCCCCGCTGTGGCCCAGAGGAAGTCGTTCCCCCACCGGTTGATCTTGGCGTACTTGACCCAGGTGCCGTCCGGGCTCAGCATGACCTGGGTGTTGTAGAGGAGCTTCGTCCCAAGATCCTCCTCGATCAAGCCGAAGACGAGGTGAACCTGGAACGCCTCGGCGAGCTTCAGCATCACCCGCATGGTCAGGCCGTCGAAGGACACAGGCTCGGCATCGACCCGAGCCTCAGCGGCGTTCATGTAGGAGTAGCCGGTCGCAGCCAGCTCAGGCATGACGATGAGGCTGGCCCCCTTCTGGGAAGCCTCCTTGACGAGCAAGGCCAGCCGTCGGAGGTTCTCCTCCTTGGCTCCCATCACCGGGGCGAACTGGATTGCTGCGACACGAGCCATCACCCTGTGCTCCTGATAGAAGCTCTAGCTCTGGTCTCGGCGTACCGTGCAATCAGCTCTGAAACTGCCGCTCCCAGTGCTTGATCTTCGGCCCTCGATACATCTGCGGGAGACCCCGAGGGGTCAGGTGCATGTCGGTGGCCGAGAAGTTGGCCCGGCGTCCCCCATGAACCGTGGACGGGAACTGGACGACGAACTTCCCGTCCAGGTGAGCCACGTAGCCACGGCCCGTCGCGACGAGGAGTTGATCCAGTACGAGCGGATGGCGGTCCAGGTCACTCCGGACTCGGAGGAACGGGCGCATCCCAATCTGGATGGTGTCCAGAACCTCCACACGGCGGAACAGGATTCCCATCATCTTGGCCGTCACACAGAGAGCCTCCACCGCAATGATGGGATTCTCCCGTGGTTGCATCTGAATGGCGAAGTAGTTGTTGAGGATGGGCTCGGTCGGAAGGAGGGCAGGGGTATCCATCAGGAGGGCGCTGTGTAGCACACCGCATGGTTTGAGCGAACACCTAAATCCCCCAGGGAAAACCGTAAGTCATTCTTGCACTTACGGTTTTTCCGCTTATACCGGAAAGCCTAAACGAGGCTTCCGGTTCTCCACGAGTCGGAACTCCCCTCCGAAGAGGGTGGCGATGAAAGCGTCTCGCACATCCTTGTCAGAGAGGAGGGCCGGGCCGTAGATGCAATTCAACTTTTCGGCCAGGTAGTCGGCGTTGTGCGGCTGCATCGGGAGAGCCTTCCCCGAGTGGGTGTTGGTCGTGGTGAAGTCGATGCCCTGAGTTTCCGCCCCACGACAGAGAGTGATGAACTCGTTCATCACCCCAGTGAACTCGACGAAGGCATGGGCTTTCGAGCCCATCTCAGCTTTGAAGACCATCAGGTAGAACTTGTCCGAGATGGCCTGCATCTCGGACAGGGTCTGTTGACGTTCCTCAGGGGTGAACCCATCGTGGTATTGGACGGAGCGTGTCATCCCCGTCCAATACACCGAGGGACGGAGCTAGCCGACGGCCTTCTTGAGGGCAGTGATGGGCTTCACGACGATCTTCTTTGAGGCGGGCTTGGCCTTCACGGTGATCATCAGGCCGGTGAAGGGGTTCTTCTGCTGCTTCTCCGGCTGCGCTGCCTTCTCCTTCACGACCAGCTTCACGAGCCCGGGGATCGTGATCTCTCCCTGGGCTTTGAGGGCCGCCGCGACGACCTCGGCGTAGCTGTTCACGAACTTCTCCGTGGCCGTCTGGGTGTTCCCGGTGTGCTCGGCCAGGAGGGTGATGAATTGCGTCTTGGTCATGTCGTGATCCTCACTTCGTGTTGAACAGATCCCAGGTGCGGGGGAAGCTCGTTTCGATGAGAGACCCCACGGCATTCGCGTACTGCCGAATTTCCCACTGAGCCGCACCATCCATTCGGAGGGTCAGGAAAGCAAGCCAGTTCCGCAGGTTTGCGGCAGCTCGCATCTTGGAGTACCGGCCCACGGGGAGGTGGATGCGGGCCAGCTCCTTCGGAACGCCAGCGTCCAAGGCCCACTTGTACAGGACTTGTTGGTCCTGGTACTTGTCGCGAAGCTCGTGCTGAAAGATCTTCGCCATCTCCTCGGTCAGAACACCGGCACCCTTCACGGTGCCCGCCTGCTTGTTCTTGCCGTCCGAGCCGATCATCAGCCGCTCCAGGCTGGGGACGTAGTTCTCGTCCGGCAGCGGCACGTAACGAGCGGACATTTCATTAAAAGACTGGGTTCTGTGCCGGTGCCACTCCCGGAAGACGAAGATCGGGGCTTTCACCTCGATGATGAGCCCGGCCATCTCGAAGGGCGTCGAGTGTTTGTTGTTGTAGAGGTAGGCGAGGAGCTTCTCGTCGCCCGCCACCGTCTTGAGAGAAGGGTCGTCGCACTGACAGTCCTCCGGCTCTCCATCGCCGAGGACATCCGTGCGTGTCCCGGCTCCGCAGAACCTACCGCAGACAGAGCACCTTGGCCCCCACCCGAGGAACCCCTTGTCGGTGCTCATCCTGGCGGCTTCGACGATGCGTTCGTCCGAGCCGTACGACTCGATGAACCTGACGTATCCGTGGTCCAGCAGCTTGATCTCGTTCATTTGATCTTGTCCTTTCGTTCCTCTTCGTCGGCCAACTTCCATCCGCCGCGTTGAAGTTGGCCGACGAAGTCGATGACGGCCTGACCGTGAAGGTCTATCTTCTGTCCGTCCTTGAATGTGACGGTGGCGGTCAGCCACCCATAAACGCCCCAGCCCGTTGATGGGAGGTGCGTGGCCCTCACTTGGATTTCCGTTCCTGTTTCTCACGGGCAGCGTCCAGAGCCCGCCTGACGACCTCCGAGACAGAGAGGCCCAGCCGTTCCGCTTCGGCCTTCGCCCACTCGATGTTGGGCCTGGAGAGGGCCACGCTGACCTTCTCGATGTTCTGACGCCTCTTGGGCGTCACCGGTTCTTTCACCACGGGTAGATGCCCTGCTTGAGCAAGGGGAGGTTGCCCGGGAGCCCCGCAACGATGAGGCGGACCTGAGCCCACGTTCGTACCCGGATTCCCACCCGTTCGAGTTGGTTGTACGGCTGGTCCCAGAGAAGACCGACCCCGTCGGGGTGCTCTGCCTCCCACGCTGCAATATTCGAGGGCCGGTCATCCACCAGCACGTCTCCACGGCAGATGTACTTCGCTGACGTGTGGACGACCTTCTTCGGCTCGATGCTGAAGTACTCCAGGAGCCACTGCTCCCGCTCATGGGTCCAGGTCGGGACGTGGTTCATCGGTGAGGTCACGATGTAGAGGTCGGCGTGCTCCCGGAGTCTGGTGACGCCAGCAATGGCGTCCTCGAAGACAGGGATGTCCCGACACCACCCGGGGGTATTGACCGCATCGTAGAACGGCTGCTCGAACTTCCGGGATACGGTGTCGAAGAGATCCCAGGTCGGAAAGTCGGAGGGCTGCCACCCCCGGCCGGTCAACCGGGTCAGGATGGTCAGCGAGGGCGTGAGGAAGTCAGCCAGGACTCCATCGACGTCGAGGAGAACACGGGGGCGAGGCATGAGAGCCCTGTACACCAACTAGCGGAGAAACGTCACGCGAGAACGGGCCAGGGCTTCACGAAGTGCGGGAGGATCTTCGTCCTCGTCGTTGGAGCCGATGGGAGCGTCGTCTCCAAAGTCGTTCACATCGCGAAGGAGTCGCGAGAACTGGTCGGAGTCCGTCTTCCAGCCGTGTAGGAAACCCTCGACCGCCGCCGTCACCTGATCCTGCTCGGTCGTAGTCTTCGCTCGTCGGTACATCAGCTCGAACCCCTCAACCTGTTCAGCGGACAACTTGGCCGCCTGCCCCTTGAACCGCAGAGCCGTGATCAGGTTGTTCTTGCGGGCTCGGATCCCCATGCCCCTAGATACACCGAACGTACCTGACCACCTCTTCTTCTTTCGAGGTGACGGTTCGGAGCAGCCCATCCTCGACCATCTCGTCCAGGATGGCTTCGGTGCTCTCCAGCGTCGCCTTCCACCCCAGATGGGTGGCGACCTCACCGATGGTCGCCGGTCTCGACTGTCGTTGAAAGAAGCAGATGATCGCTTCCCGCCTCTCCCGTAGGGAGGCAGAGGTCAACGGTGACGGGGGGGATCTCTTCAAAGTCATCGAGCCTGTAGTGGGCTAGCACCCGGACACCCTCTTCGCGAAGTTCCTCTACGAACTTGTCGAGATCAGGCACCACTTGGTTGAATACATCGCACCCCTGACCGATGGTCAGAAAGTACTTTGGGAGGATCACATCATCCTCCGCCCAGACCTTGAAGCTGTAGTGGGGCATCAGCGTGGGACGAAGCGGTTCTGAAACGCATCCACTCGCTGTGCCACTTGGGCCTCGATGGTCAGTTCTCCCAGCCCCCGCAAAGAGGTGTTGTTCACCACGTACTCGATGGTGGGGGTGTCTTTCACCTTTGGGTCCGCCCAAATCTCGACGTTTGACTCACCTGGGTCGGCGTCCGAGGTCTTGAACCCGAAGGGCTCGCCTTCCACCCAAGGGATGGGCACATCATCTACGTCTACAGGGGATGCCGTGTTGAACCCGATCCGGGTGCCGTCCGGGAATGTCGGAGGGACCGCAACATTGATGCGGGGGCCGACCGTGAACGAAGGGGACGTGGTGCCGCGATCCTCACCCACGAGCTGCACGGTCAGATAGCCTGTGTCGCCCTCCGTCAGAGGTACGGGCAACGTCCCGACGACCTGAAGGGCCCCCCAGGTCGTGATCGTGCATTCGACGATGTTGCCGTCAGGGTCCGGGAACATGAAGACCCGGCTCTCCGGGTCAGCAGCCCCGAAGCCCGTTCCGTTCAGGGTGAACGGCTCCCCGGGAGAACCTGACGTGACCAGACTTGTGATGGTGGCGGGCATCGTACTCTTGCAGGGCTATCGAGAGGCTATCGAGTCACGATCTCAACTGGCGGGGCATCTTGAATCGGGCAGTCGGTGATCTGGAGCGTCACGACGGACGACCAGTCGAGGTAGAGCTGGTAGGAGAATCGCCCCGCCACACTCCACCGTTCCGCCACTTCTCGGCCCTCGACGTGTAGGGACCCAGGCTCGATGACCAGGGCTCCTGCCGGACGATGGTTGAAGCCTACCGGCTGAGCACCCGGGACGTGAAGCACGGACACCCCAGGCACTCGGAAGAGGGCGGCTGAAATTGAAGGGTCGGCCACCCAGAACTTGCACTCCTGGAGCGTACGTTCCGTGACCTCAGAGAATCGCACCTCGGTCGCAGGCCACCGCCGATGGGCCTCGACGCTGACTCCTCGGGCGATCTCCCGTACCCACTCGTTGGTCAGGCTATGCTGCTGCCCAGACGCATGGTCGAACCGGTAGTTCACCGCCACGAGGTCCGGGATCATCATCCGAGTCCGAGCCAGGGCGACGCCGATCAGAGCTTGCGTCATCCCCTCTTGGGGTGTCTCGACGAAGTGCTGGAGGAACGCCTGGATCAATCCGGTCGCCCCAGACAGGACCTGCGTCCCCCGAGCCTGAATCTCCTGCTCGATGATCCGCCGACCCTGCCGGGTCGAGACGTTCAGCCGCCGGTCGCCCTCGACAGCCAAGAAAGCCGTCTGGTTCGTTCGAACAGCCAGGTCTGCTTGGAGCTTCGCCTCTCGCCCCTGTTCGTGTTCGTACTGGTACAGGAAGCCTTCGAGGTCAGGTCGAAGACGAGGCAGCGGTAGAGCCATCCCACCACTCTCGCGAGGAACAGCGGGAGGCTGCCAGATGTCGTCCTCGGTGATCCGAGCCATCGCCCGGCCCGTCTCGCGTGAGATAAGCAGGAGCGTGTCTCCGAACTGAAGAAACTCTGCCGCGAGATACAGGGCCGCCTGACGGACTTCACCCGGTGTACTCTGGAGAGCCTCCAACAGAGGCTCCTGAATGGCCTCCGCAAGCCTCCCCTCGTCCCATCCCTCGGCCTTTGCTTGCACGAAGGTGTCTTGGATGGCAGCCGACCGTTGGATGACACCACGGGCCGCCAACAGCGGCCCCCGGGCCGGACGGGCGAGCGTCCGAACCTCGGGAGCGAGAACTTGCAGTGCTTTGTCGGGGTCAGCCATCGCCGGAGATGAGCTTCAGCGTACCACCCTTGTTGTCCGGCTTGCCAGCGAAACGTGCCCGGACACCGTCGTCCGCCTCGGGGTCGTAGCCGACCCATTCGAGCACTTCCTTGACCTCGTCCACCATCGTCTTGACGATGCGGGGCTTTCGGGTCAGTTCGTTGGCCAGGATGTCCTCGTCGAGGCCCGTCTTCTTGGCGAAGAACGACTCCCGCATGGCAGCCTGGATGGCCTGCTCGATCTCACGACCGACCATGAGGCGGGACGCCTCAGCGAGCTTGGCGAGGTCGAAGTCCTCCGGGTTCTGCCCGGCCTTCTCCAGGTGGATCTTGATGATGTCCACGCGATCCTCTTCGGTCGGCATGTCGAAGAAAAACCGCTCGTCCATGCGGTTCACGAACTCGACCGGCAGCGTCTTGAGCGAGTTGGCCGTCATGGCCAGGCACACGGGTGCGTCCGTCTCCTGAAGCCACGTCGAGAGGATGCCGATCGTGCGGCTCGTCGTTCCGGCGTCCGACTGGGCAGAGCTTGCCCCGCCCGACAGCGACTTCTCCGCCTCGTCGATCCAGACGATGCAGGGAGCCGCCGACTCGATGATCCGGATGGCCCGGTAGACGTTGGCCTCCGACTCACCGACACCCGAGGAGCGGAGACGCCCCATCTCCAGCGAGACGACCGGGAGGTTCCAGGCAGAGCCCATTGCCTTCACGGAGAGCGACTTCCCGCAGCCCCAGACGCCCACGCAGAGGACGCCCTTCGGCGGCTTCAAGCCGAACTTGCGACCCTCGGGCGACCAGCACGAACGGGTCTTGTTCGCCCACTCCTTGAATCGGCCCGCCCCGCCGACCTGATTGAAGTTGAAGGCGTCCGTGTCCACGTACTGTACCAGATCCGTCTTCTTCAACTGCCGACGACGGAACTCCGCCACGATGCCGGGGTCGATGCGACGCGGGTTGTCCGCATCCGTCTTGGTGGCGATGATCGACTGGCTGATCGACTGCATCACCTCGTACGAGGTCAGCCCCTTGAAGAGGTTGACGGCATCCTTCGGAACCGTGGTCTTGAGGTTCGTGGCCGCCTCTTCGACGATCTTGGTGATCTCTTCCGGCTGGAGCCCCTTGTCGTGAACGACCTCGATGTAGCGGGCCAGCTTCTCGGGGATGACCTTGCGGGTGCCGACGAAGATCAGGGTCTTGATCGTCTTGTTGTCCTGGTGCCCCTGGTGCAGGATGTTGAGCACCCGACGCTGGACGTGGGCATCCGTCAGCCACCGCTCCGGATCCGTGATCACGTAGAAGTTCTGCGACTCCTTGGGGTCGTCCTTGTAGATGCGGATGAGCGTCTCGTGGATGCTCTGTGTCTCCGCGTCCGCCGCGTGAGCACGCGACGTCCAGTCCCGGATCATGTTCTTGATCGGGATGAGCCCCAGAGCGGCGTTGTAGACCCACGCACGGTCGGCGTACTTCTTCAGCACCTCGGTCAGCTTCACAATGAAGCGATCTTCCTCGTCAGTGACGAAGTAGACTGCTCGGGTCATCGACCGGAGGTGGAACACTAGCTCGGGGGTTGCCATGTTTCCCTATACACCGAAATGCTTGGGTTAGACGGAGAATCAACAGGAATTTAGCCCGACCCTGAAAAGCAAAAGGCCGCCGAGTTACCTCGACGGCCTTCCGCTCGACCTAGGATCGGCCCGACGACTCAGCCCATCGAGACGATGAGCTTGATCACGTTCTTCCCGCCGATGGTGTAGAGGACGGAACGCGACTCGACCTGGATGCCCTGCTTCAGGCACTCCCGGCGGTACAGCTCCTCGGAGTACCCCTGGCGGAGCATCCCGAGACCCGACTCGGTGTGGCCGAAGTCCGTGTCGCCCGAGATGCGACCCGTCTTGGTGTCGAGGACGGCGTTGTTGAGCTTGCCGCCCGTGAAGCGGACGGTGTTGCCCGTAGGCGAGCAGTTGATGCCCTGGGCCTTGGCGACCTTGAGGACGACGTCCATCTCGGTCATGGACGTTTCGGAAGTTACGCGGTGGGACATGTTCTGGTTCTCCTTGGGAGTGGGTGTGGGTGGGCCGATCCTAGCCCTGAACTTCGTGGACGGAATCGCACTCGGGGCCGATCTCCTCGTCGGAGAGCTGCTTCCCTACGGCATTGGTTACGCGGTACACCTCCGAACAGAGGTGTGATCCACGGTCCATCACCTGGGTCACAACCGTCCCGTCTTCGTAGATGAACACTTCCATCTTCATCGGCTCGCTCATGGTTTCATCGTCCTTTCGATCCTCCTATACACCGGGTTCACCCATCTTGACACGAGATCCGACAGGGACGACGGGATCTTTCGGTGGCTCCGGGGTTGCCCAAGGGTCACGGGGAGCAGCGGCCTCAGGTTGCCCCCCGATCATCTGCCCCTGCCGGGAGAGCGTGTTCGAGAGCAGAAGGTGCGTCGGAACACGCCCAGGGCTTCGGGGCTGAGCCTGAGGAGCCTCCTGGAGCGGGGACTCCGTAGGGGAAGGGGTCAGGTCCATCACAGCGACGGGCACCATGGGCATACCTTGAGGCGTCACAGGGGGCGTCGGCCGGTTCGCTGGCTCGTCCTGAAGGTCACGAGGGTCGGCCCACGAAGAGGTTCGTACCTCGGGCGTCCGGCCCGTGTCGATGGTCAAGAACTTCTTCCCTGCGATGGGTTGGAACCGAGGGTCCTGCGAATCCATCTTAGGGACGTTCTTGAAGAGACGATCCTCCCAGGTGTTGACCCGAAGGTCGAAGCGGGACTGTCCGTAGAGACTTCGTGTGCATTCGGGGTTGATGCAACGAGAGCAGAACCCCGTCTGGAAGTCATCCAGAGGGGCTTGCTTGTCGTTGCACTCCCGAAGGAGGTCACGCTGCGAGGGACCAGACACGAGGTTACCGTAGGGCTTTCTGAGCGACCTGTCGAGAAATCAAGCAGAGGGGGCGAATTTACCGTCCGACAAGTTCATGCTGAACAGAGCTTGGCTCAGCTCCTCCGCGTCGATTCGAATGCCCAGGCTGGGGTCAACCAAGATGGCATCCGTCAACCCGTCCACCAACCGCAGCCGGTGCCCGTCGCTCTTGATGTGTTGAGCACAGAGAGCCCGCACCTGAGCAATCGAAGAACGGGTCATCTTGGTCAGACGGAACGTGGCGATCTGCGTGAGACCGTTGGTCTTTTCAGCCGAGTGCTCCACCCGAGGGGCCACCGCCGCCCGAGGAGGAGCCGCAGAAGAAGGCGAGGGACTCCCGGTCGGGGTCGTCGGCGTGGATGGGGTCGTGGGGGGTACGACCCCATCAGGAGCGAGGATCTGGGCCAGCCAGTCGGGGATCTTCTTGAAGACCCAGTTGCCGTACTGCGTCTCCCCGTCCTTCAGGGGCACGTCCGCCTTGGCTCGATGGCAGCCCGTCTCGGCACCCCACGTCCGCCCGACCAACGGGTCAGTGACGAGCGGGATCTGCCACGGAGGGGAGTGAGGCGGCCTAGCCATCACGGTCGGCTTCTCCATCGCGGCCGTGATCATGTCGAGCGCCTCCAGGACCCGATGGTACTTGATCTCGAAGACGATTTCGTCGTGTACGGTCAGAAGCATCCTGACCGAGTCGTCTCCTCCGTTACGGAGCCAGTGGCGCTTGTGGCACTCTTTGTGGATGAGGATCATCGCGATCTTCATGATGTCCGCACCCCCGCCCTGGATCGGGTAGTTCGTGGCGTGCCGCTCACAGGCCGCCCTGATGCGGTTCGCGTCCTCAGCCGTGATGCGGTTGCCTCGGGAGTCAAGCTCCCCCTCCTTGATGAAGGCGTCCGGGATGGCAACCCATCGACCGAAGGGCGTGAAGACCCCCAGGTCTTTCTTGACCCTGGCGTGCTGCCCCTTGACCCAGCTCGCGAAGACCGGGAGGGCCTTGTCGAACGCCTGCTTTCGACGCTGGCCTTCGAGCTTGTCACAGCCGGTGGCCCGCATGATCGCCGCAGGGCCGCCGCCGTAGACCAAGGCGAAGTTGGCGATCTTGCCCTGCTTGCGTTCCTCTTTGCTGACCTCGGCCTTGTTGAAGAAGGCTCGGGCCGTGATGCTGTGGAGGTCGCCGTCACCCTCCTTGAACTCCTTGATCCAGACAGGCTCCCCCGAGATGTTCGTGACGATTCGCAGCTCTTCGCCTGCGTAGTCGCACTTGACCATCAGGTAGCCCTCACGAGCCTCGAAGCAGTTCCGAAGATCCGAGGTGCCAGGGATGCCGTGGATCGGGATGCCCGAGTACCCGTGCTCAGGGTCACCAGCCGGGGCGCTGAAGCGACCCGTGGCGGCCCCCGTCTGCTTGAACTGGAACCGAAACTCGTCGTTCTTGTCCCCGTTGGCGTCCATGCTCGCGAGGTACGTGCCGATCATCTTGTCCTGCTCGCGGAAGGCGACGATCCACAGGAGCACGGGAGGAGCATTCGAGCCCAACTCGGCTGTCAGTTCCTCCATGGTGGCGGCGTCCGTCTTGTACTGACCGGACTTCTCGTTCCTGGCGGGCTTCGGGCTGATGTCCAGACCCGAAGCCGTGAACAGGAAGTCGGAGAGCTGCTTGGGTGACCCAGGCTCGAAGTTCGGGAACCCCTTGCTGTCTGCGAGGTCCACGATCTTCTTACGGATCTGTTCACGGGTGGCGTCCGCCACGGCCAGAAGCTCGTGGACCTTGGCCTTGTTGACCCGGACACGAGGGCGCTCCATGACCCGCTTGACCTGGGCGGTCTGCTTCTCGATCCGGTACGTCTGCGAGAACTTCCGATTCTTCATCCCGCCCACCGACTCCGGGTGATCTCCAAGAAGCCGGGTGCAGATGGCGTCAGAGCAGGCGTACCTGACCACGCCAGGCTCGTCCGGCGAGAGGCTCGGGAAGTTGATCTTCCGGCGGTTCGGGAACAGCTCCTTCAGCTCGATCATCTCGTACGGGTTGCCGTCCGGGTCTTTCAAGAGCTGGAGAGCCTTCGGCTTGAGCCCGAGAGCCTTGTCGTCCGAGTACTTCACGAAGCAGGCCAGGTTGCCGTCCTCGAATCCATCTGGGTGCCACCAGTCGATGCCCGTGACCGGGTAGAGGAACTCTTGGTCGAAGCTGGCGTGCCAGAAGTCGATGATGACCTGGGGAGGCTTGAGCCACTTCTTGCCCGAAAGCTGGTCGGGTTCGTCCGGGTCCATCTCCGGTTGAGCCGCATCGCAGAGCCTAGTGATAGCCGTTTCCGTCTGCTCGATGGGCTCGACGTTGAGGGCGGGGCCGCCGTCTGCGGGCTTGTGCCTGACCGGGATGTAGAAGCCCTTCTTGGCATCCCCGTACGAGATGCAGTAGCCGACGATCTTGTGTACGGTCTCGGGCTCCCCTGCCTCGTTGTAGTAAATCCGGTTGTCGAGCCCCTCCGTCTCCAGGTCGAGGCTGCAACGTCCACTGGCGATGGCCGCCTCGACGATGGCCTCTACCTCCTCGACGGTCGTCACGAGCTTCATCTCGTGGTGCTGCATCCACGGTTTGATGATGTCGGGTACTTCCCGCTCGGACTTGATTCCCGACTTCTCCGCGAAGTCCTCCATCGAGTCGCCCGTGTCCGCGAATGACATCTGGACGGTACGCCTCGGAGCTACAGGTGGAGGTGGAGGAACCGCTGCCTGATCCAGCATCTCAGTCAGATCATCGAAATCCGTGTCACTCATGTCGGGTTCTCCTGTACTACAATTACGAACACGCCCTCACGCCAAAGGGCCACCACGTCGTACCCCAACTGTCTGGCCGCACTATCCTCTACACCGCTGGGCTGGAAGCAGTTCGGGAGTTTCTTGGCTGTTGGAAAACAGGAGGACTTGTCGAAGAACGGGCAGTCCGTTTTGTGGGCACAGGTGCGATAGGCTGTGGGTATCTTGTGGAGACAGCCCAGAGGCGGAAGCCCCAGTTGCTGGATGAGCGGCCGGGTCCACCCCTGAAGAGCCTGGTTCATCGTCTCCTTCGACACGACGGTGAAGAGGGACGCGAGCGGCGACGACTGAAGGGGTAGCCAGTCAGGCTCGAAATCAGGGCCATACTGGTAGATCAGGTACAACTCCAGAAAGCCCATCTCTGAAGAGGCGAGCTTCAGCCTTCGGGACACTCCCGCTCCTTCGCTCCGATCTTCTCCAGCATCTTGCGGAGGATCTGCTTGGCCTCCGAGAGGACGATGGTGCCCTTCTCGACCCTGAAGTAAAGCCTTTCGAGGAGGCTGCTGACCGTCAGGAACCCCTCCATCGCGAACGACTTCCTGGAGCCCTTCAGGCGGTGCTCGCACGCCTCGAAGAGCTGGGCTAGCTCGTAGTCCTCCGCAGCTTCCTCGATGACTCCCTCCGGCGGTGCCTCGGGTACCTCCAGCCCGTACGCCCGCTCCATCGACCGAAGCAGGGAGCCGAACGAGCCCTCGAAGCTGTGGAACTCTCGCCACAGGGTGATGGCGTCGAACCTCTTGTTGCAGCCGAAGCACCAGATGCCCGCCCGGCTGGTACCCTCCTCCGGGTGGTAGCGGGCTGCCATCGTCCGGGTGTTGCCGTGAAAGGGGCAGAAGACCTGCTCAGGTCGGGCCCCTCCGTACCGGAGTCGGATGCCATTCTCGGCCAGCACGTCAGCGGCAGAGACCTTGTTGTGGATGGCCTCGACCCGGGCCTTCATCCACCGACTGTGCTGGTCCGCCTGACCAAGCTCCCGGCGAGCCTCGTCCTCGAACCTGGACGCCACCGCTAGACCTCCATCATGGCCGTCAGGGCCGCCGCGTGATCCTCGACGCCCATCCCACGACCCGAAGAGCCCTGGAACATCGACATGTTCCGGATGCGCCGGGGGACGAAATCCACCTTCGCGGTGAAAGGCTCGAACTTCGGGTTGTCTCGGTTCTTCAGGTTGCAGAAGATGGTCGTGCCGTTCCGGCGGTGGTCGTCGTTGAGGTATGTGGTCGAGATGATGTCGGCAGACTTCTCGACCTCGTTCGCGTACGCGATGGCACTGGGCTTGTACCGGCCCTCGTTCTTGTCCGCCTCTTCCTTGCCCTGGCGGTTGATCTGGAAGAGCATCAGGACGGGGATCTTCTCCCCGTGGTTGAAGTGAAGGGCCAGCTTCTTGGCCTCTCGGACGATGGTGTTCAGCTCGACCACGTAGTCTCGGCTCGTCTTGCCCGCTGAGACAAGCTGCCCGTGGTCGATGACGATGAGCCCCACCTCCATCTGCTTGTGGAGCATCTCGGCTTCGAGCTTGATGTCCTTGATCGTCATGTCCCGGTCAGGGCTGATGATCTCAAGCTCGCAGTACTCCGGGTTCGTCGAGAAGTCCTCGATCACCATCTCGTAGAACGCCTCCTCGGCCGGAGTCAGTTCCCCGTCACGCACCTTCCGGTAGTCCAGAGGGGCGAACCCCTGGACGGCCCACTTTGCGTGGGCCGAATGCATGACGTAGAAGTTCCGACGAAGCTGCTCGTACGGCATCTCCAGCGAGAAGTAGACGACGTTGGACTTGTACCGGGTGACGAGGTTGTAGCACCAGTTGCAGGCGAACATCGTCTTCAGTTCACCCGGGAATGCGGCGTGAACCCAAAGCTCCCCGGGCTTCGCTCCGTGGCAGACCTTGTCGATCTCGTTCAGCCCGGTGAACCGCCCCCAGATCTTGTCCTTGTTGACCTTCGCCGACTGGTACTCGTCGTGCATCTGACGACCATCCTGCCGGATGTCGCCACGAGTCCGAGATGAGTACTCGACCTGGATGAGGTCGAACGCCTTCTGGGTGAAGTGGACAACG
>Ga0315288_10003279_pt1 | contig 20688 bp, 11 predicted proteins | sample YL17G11_20_MG_FD_203454 | JGI IMG/M metagenome (GOLD analysis project Ga0315288, IMG submission 203454) | Sediment microbial communities from Yellowstone Lake, YNP, Wyoming, USA - YL17G11_20 | ecosystem: Environmental > Aquatic > Freshwater > Lake > Sediment | place: USA: Wyoming | collected...
CCGATTACTGGAGCAGCTAAAATCGCAGCGCTAACCATATCAGCGGCAGCCCTGCTTGCAGGTTCGTTCGTATTCTCGCTTGCCCTGACGGCGCTGGTAAGAAGGCCGGCCGTTCGCTGCGGATTGGTGGCCCATCCCGCCGCCGACAGGTATCACCGGGCCATTATTCCGCTCGGCGGCGGCATCGCAATCTTCACAACGCTGATGTTCTTCATCCTCGCAGGGGCCGCCGCGATGAAACTCGTGCTTATCCCGGGCCGGTTTGCCTGGCTCGCCGAGCGGGCCAATATCAACCCTGCCGATTTCTCAGGCAAGGTCGGCCAGCTCAGCGTTATGCTGCTGGCGGCCTTCGCACTATTTGCGCTCGGCCTCTGGGACGACATCAAGCGCCTCGGCCCGTTCTTCAAGCTCGCCGTCCAGTTCGCAGTCGCAATAGTCGCCGCCGCATTCGCCGATATCAGGGTCGAGTTCTTCATTGAGAATAGAATGATTACCTCTTTGTTCTCGGCTTTCTGGATAGTCCTGATCGTCAACGCCTTCAACTTTCTCGACAATATGGACGGCCTGTCCGCGGGCATCGCCGCCATAGCAGGCTCTATTTTGTTCACTGCCGCTGCGATAAGCGGCCAGATATTTGTCGGGGGTCTGGCAATCGTCTTTGTCGGGGCGCTGCTCGGTTTTCTTGTTTTCAATTTCCCGCCTGCAAAGATTTTTATGGGCGACGCCGGCTCAATGGTCGTGGGCTTCTTCGTTGCAATGCTGACCCTCCGCACGACCTACTATCACGAGGCGCTTAGCGGCCGATGGTATCCGGTCCTTATGCCGCTCGTGGTTATGGCCGTGCCGCTCTACGATTTTCTCAGCGTGACTATTTTGCGTATAAGCCAGGGCAGGAGCCCCTTCGTCGGCGACACTCAGCATTTCTCCCATCGCCTGCGAAAACGCGGCCTGACCGACACCCAAACGGTTCTGACCCTGTATCTTGCGACACTCTGCACCGGTCTTGGCGCGATATTCCTCTATCAGGTCAATCTGGCCGTCGCGATACTAATCTTCGTTCAGACGGTTATGGTGCTGTCCATTATCGCCGTTCTCGAAACCACCTCGCCTGAAACTTAGGCCACAAAGACACGAAGCTGCAAGGAAAGTTGAACGTGAACTAAAGTGAGCTAAAGTGAACTAAAGTGAGCTAAAGTGAACTAAAGTGAGCTAAAGTTATTCACCTTTTGGACGTCATCGACTTCAGACACTTTAGTACACTCTTGACTTTAGGCACTTTAGTCACTTTCAACTTTAGGCCCTTTACACTTCTTTGAGTCTTTGTGCCTTGGTGGCTGATTTGGGTAAGCAGAAATGATGGAAAAGCTGATTAAATCCGATGCCGCCAGGAGCAAGGCCCTTGTCGTCCTTGAGTACGTTTTGCTCGCCTTGTGTCTTTGCGTGATTGCCCTTCGGACGACTTTCACCGAAAGCCCGACCAGCCAGTCCGCTGCCGCTATGCCCGGCAATCTCAGCGACGCTGTCTATAGTCTGTCGGTGTCGGGCGTTCTGATATTCTCTTTGATCCTCTGGCTCGTATGGAGCCTGTGCTCTAAGAAGTTCGTGTACCGCCGCACCGGCCTCGAAATCGGTCTGTCCGTTTTTCTCGTCGCCGCGGTTATTGCCGGCTTCGCCGCGGCCGACAAGCGCCTCGCAATCACCGATTCTGCAGTCCTCCTCGCGCCGCTCTTGATGACCATATTGCTCATCCAGATACTCGACTCCGGCACAAAAATCAGGCTCATCCTGGCCGTCATTGTCGCCCTGGCGGTTGTCAACGCTCAGCAGTCCGCAGACCAATTCTTCCGGGGCAACCGGATGGCGATTGAGCAATATGAGCAGGACCCCCAGAGCATGCTCGAACCACTCGGCATTGAGCCTAACACCTTCCAGCAGTTTATGTTCGAGCACAGAATATATTCAGGAGGCGTTCGCGGCTATTTCACAACGCGCAATTCCGCCGGCTCGTTTCTATTGCTGGCCTCTTTTGCCGCGGGAGCCATTCTCATCGACAGACTCAGAAATCGCAAGTCAGGTTCGAGCGATTTGCATATCCTGGCTTGCGGCGTGGCCGCCGCCGTCGTTCTGTTTAGTCTCGCTCTTACACGGAGCAAAGGCGCATTCATCGGCTTTTTCTGCGCCGCAGTATTGTTCGCGGCGCAGCTTCGCTTTGGCGGCTGGCTCAAGGCCCACAGAAAAGCCCTGTTCGCTGCCTGTGTCCTACTGGGCATTGTGGCCGTCGTTGTTGTTGCCTCATACGGATTGAATCACGGGCGCCTGCCGGGCGGCAGTTCAATGCTCGTCAGGTGGCAGTACTGGCGCGCTGCGGCCCGGATGTATGCCGACCACTGGTTGACCGGCGTCGGCCCGGGCAACTTCTCCGATTATTACACGCGCTACAAGCCCGACGCCGCATTGGAATCCGTTGCGGACCCGCACAATTTCCCGCTGAGCATCCTGACGCAATACGGCCCGCTTGGGCTTGTCGGATTCCTGGCGATGATTGTGATGCCGTTCTGGATGGTGTTATCTCCCTCTGGGCCGGGCGCGCTGCCCAAGGCTCCCGCATCGCGGCCTGCCCGCCCGGATTATGGCGGGCCCGCCTTCTATAAGCCGGCCGTCGCCCTTGCGGTTTGCATATCGGCTGCACTGTTAATCGTCAGACCGGCCATCTTCCCAATGCCGCCCACCGGCTCGTCCGAGGAAAGACAAGCCGGCATACTTGTCCTGTACATAATGCCCGTGTTCGTATTCCTCGTCGGCTTTCTGCTCGTCGCTGCCGGTCTGGGGCAGCCGAAAAAGTCTGGCCCAGGTCCCACCGCGTCCAGCGTGCAGCATGGAGCGTATGGGAAAAAACCGGACGCTAAACGCTATCCGCTAAACGCTGACAGCGTTATCGCCCCTGCTCTCTTCAGCGCCGCGATAGGTCTGCTGGTTCATAACCTGATAGACTTTGCCATTTTCGAGCCTGGCGTCTTTACAACCTTCTGCGCGATGATAGCCTGCCTTATCGCCACGGATTACAACGACAACTCTCGGCCATGCTCTGTTCTCAGGGCCGTGCCGGTTGTGCGTTTGACGGCGGTCGCTGCCGGGCTTGCGATTGTTCTGGCTTATCTCAATTACGCCCTTATCCCGGTGGCCGCAAGCGCAGCGGCGACCTACCGGGCGCAGCAGATGGTGTCTTTCGACCAATTCGACCAGATACATGGACTCCTCGATTCCGCCGCAGCCGACGACCCATTAGACCCGGCCGCGCTGTCCCTGAACGGACGGCTGTATCTTCGTCATTTCGAGCTGGCCCATAACGAAGATCGGGAACTCCTTGTCAAGGCCGAAAAGTGCTTCCTCGGCGCAATCGACCGCAACCCCACCGCCTTTAAGAACTTCGAGCGACTGACCGACGTCTATATGCTGCTCGCGGAGACCTCGCCCAAGCAGGACTCTGCAGCCTGGCTGAACAAAGCCTTCGGCGCCGCCTCGCAGGCCGTCGAACTCTACCCCGGCTGCGCGAGGCTGCGAGTCGAAACGGCGAGAATCGCCGAGCAGTTGGGCAAGACCGATATCGCAGTCGAACAGTACAAAAAGGCAATCGACATTGAGGACAGCTATGCCCGGCAGTTCAAGGCGATATACCCTCAAAAGCAGGAAGCCGTCAGCCGGCTTGGCAATGACAAATACCTCTACGCAAAAGAGCGACTAAAAGCGCTCTGTGAACAAAAAACTCCGTGATGCCGCCTGTCACCGGCGTTCACCGCGGGCGTTCCCCGCGTTGTGGCACGGGCGTCCCGCCCGTGTTTTGGTCTTACTGGAGCCCAATCGCCGGACGAGCCTCTCAAGCCCTGTCCGTGCGATGGGCGAGCCGCCGAATTTCGCGCTGAAGGTTTCGTCAGTTAGACTCAGCACCTCGTCAATGTCCAGTCCGGCCCTGTCGGGATAGAATTTCAGGTCTTGGTTTTTGCACGGCGGAGCATCTGTCCGATACGGGCAGGCAAGCACGCACTCATCGCAGCCGAACAACCTGTCGCCCATTGTCTCAGCCTGCTCCGCGGGTATTGGGCCTTTGTATTCTATCGTCAGGTAGCTGATGCACTTGTTCGCGTCGAATTGGCCGTCCCCTCGCAGCGCGCCCGTCGGGCAGGCATCCACACATCTGTTGCAGCCGGCGCAATTGCCCCCGCTCGGCGTATCGGGGCGCAGTCTCAGCGTTGTTACTATCTCGCCGAGGAATATCTGCGGCCCGAGCACGGGATGTATCAGCGTGTGGTTTTTGCCGATGAACCCAAACCCGGCTCGCAGGGCCACAGACCTCTCGGCTAACGGCGCCGAATCGACACAAATCCTGAATCGCACGCCCTCTCCCGCGATAGAAGTGACAAAGTCGGCCAGTTTGACAAGCCGTTTCTTTATGAATGGATGGTAATCTTCGTACTGAGCGTATTCGGCAATCTTGCCCGCCCAGGCTATGGCGGGCCTGCCTGTTGGTTCGGCAGGCTCTGCTTGCTTGGGCGGCTGCTTGGGCGGTTTGTAGTTCAGGCCCACGACAATGACCGACTGAGCGTTCTCTAAGAGCTTGGCCGGGTTAATCCGTTTCTCGAAGTTGCGGTGCATATACTTCATCTGCCCTGCATAGCCCGCCTTGAGCCACGCCGAGAGCAATTCAGCCTGTCCTGCGTCGATTGGCGAGGCGTCCGTTATGCCGACCGCATCGAAGCCTAATTCAATCGCCTTACCCTTTATGTCGTCCTCTAAGCTCATCATGGCGATTATACCTGATTCAATCACTCATTACACCGGCATCGACGCGCGCCCCGCACCAATTGAGGCATTGGTGCGGGTCTTGCCTCAGGTGCAGGCCGACTCGCTTTGCCGCTGGACAATTGGTCCGGGGGTTGAACAGTGCCGGGGTATCGGTTATCGTATCGTCCGGAATAAGAAGTTGCAGAAGAAAACGACGACCTTTAGCCAGACCAAACGCGTATGCAAGGAACCCTCGGTTACGTTGATATTGCCATTCTTGTTCTCTACGGCTGCATTGTGATCGGGATGGGCGCGTACTACACCCGCAAGTCGCAGACAGCCGAGCAATTCATGGTAGCGGGCCGCACCATACCGGCCTGGGCCGCCGGCCTGGCAGTGATGAGCACTTATACCAGCAGCATCTCGTATATCGCAACGCCCGGAATGGCCTTCGACAGCAACTGGCATCCCATAATCTTTTCGCTTTGCATAATCCCGGTGGCGTGGCTGGCCTGCAGGTTTGCCGTGCCGTACTATCGCAAGAGGCGCCTGATCTCCGTCTATTCCTTTCTCGAAGAAAGGCTCGGCGCGTGGGGACGAGTATATGCGGCGCTATCCTTCCTGCTTTATATGGTCGGACGCGTCGCCGTGATTCTGTATCTGGTCGGCTTGCTTCTGGGGACGTTTGTCCCGTGGAACATCGCCGCGATGATAGTGATCGTCGGCCTTGTCACAATCATATACACCCTGCTCGGAGGAATGGAGGCTGTAATCTGGACCGACGTAGTACAGTCGGCTATTATGATTGCAGGGGTGCTTTTCTGCGCGGCGTTTCTGTCCGTGCGCGTCCTGTCGGGCCCGCACCCGTTAATAGAAACGGCCGTTCAACAAGGCAAGTTCAGCTTAGGCAGCCTCAAGCTCTCCCTCAGCGCCCAGGAGCTCCTCTCCAGCCGGACGATATGGGTGATGATCATATACGGAATCACCGAGAACCTGCGGAACCTCCTGGCCGACCAGAACTACGTCCAGAAGTACTGCTCGGTCCCCACGGAGCGACAGGCCAAACGCTCAATCTGGATTGCGATGCTGATATATATTCCGCTTACCGCCGTCTTTCTATACATCGGCACGGCCCTTTTTGCCTTCTACTCTCAGAGTGGCGAATTGGCGCAGGCCGGCATAACCAGAGGCGACAAGGTCTTTCCCTATTTCATCGCAAAGCAGGTTCCGCCGGTGTTCAAGGGCCTGATCGTCGCGGCAATTCTCGCCGCCGCTATGAGCACCGTCGATTCGGCCCTGAACTGCTCGGCTACAGTACTGCTGCTGGATTTCTGCAAACGGTATTTCCGGCCCGGTATCGGCGAGCGGGCCAGTGTGATCTTCTTACGGACGGCGACGGTCGCCTGGGGCGTGCTCGGGACCGCCTTTGCTATCCTGATGATAAAGGCCAAGAGTGCGTTGAACGTCTGGTGGCAGATTTCCGGCATCTTCGGCGGCGGAATGTTGGGGCTGTTCATCCTGTCCTTGCTGAAGATCCGCCTTCGTCTGTGGCAGGGTCTTGTCTCGATTGCGGCGAGTATCGTCGTAATCACCTGGGCAACTTTTGTCCGACAGGATTTCGTAGCTGCTCATTTGCCTCAGTCGTGGCATTGGGTGCAGTGCAATCTCGACGGGATCATCGTAGGGGCCGCTGGGACCGCCGCCCTTATGGTAGTCGCCTGCATCTTCGCCCTCGCCAATAAGTGTCTCAATTCGACGCCCTCAAACAACACTTGACGTCACCCGGTCTGCAATATAGACTTCAGCAAAAACTCACAGAGGTCTCTATGCTAATTTCCCTATTCGATGATGGTTCCAAAGCGACTCTGCCCACGTTTCCCGCATTATTTGCCCTCGTCCTTATGTTGATTGCCCCAATCTCGGCGCACGCCGGGACCGTCGCCGAATGGGACTTCACCAAAGGGACCCTCGGCTGGACCCCGAATGCAAGGGTCAAGGAGCTAATCTCCACGCCGGAAGGTCTGCTTGTCAGATCAACGGGTGAAGACCCCTGGATAGAAGGCCCGTCCGTTGATTTGCCCGGCGTTGAAATCACCAGGGTCAAAATCCGAATGAAATCGACCGCTGACCCCGCTGCCGAGCTTTTCTACGGCAGGGTGTTCATCGCCGGAAACTCGGTTCGATTCAGCGTCCGCAACGACGGCGAGTGGCGCGATTATTCCCTCGTCATACCCGACAGGCTCGCGGGCGCCGCGCGCTTCCGCCTTGACCCCTGTATGGACGCGGGCGAACTGACAATCGCCTTTATCAGGGTCGAAACCCTCAGCGAGATAGTCCCTCCAACGCTGCAAAAACCCCAACTGCCGGACAAGAGCTTCGGCGCGCCGGCGTCCGTCAAGTCCGGTCCCATCGAGCTTGAGCACTACAAAGGCAAATGGGGGAATTTCACCGTCAAGGTGAACGGCGCGGAAATGGCCGCCGGCCACCAGGGCGGCCTTGTCTGCTTCGTTCTTGACGAGCAGCCCCAGTGGCTCGACCTCCGGGACGCAAAGGTGACATTCCAAAACGACGCGGACGGCTCCCTCACAATCGCCGCTCTGATCAACGACGGCAGGGGCGCAGTCTGGCAGTTTCAAACGACCATAAAGCCCGGCCCGCAAGCCCCAGGGGCTCCTAACGGAGGGACGCTCCTAATCAAAACACGGGTGAAAGTCGATAAAGACCGGGACATCGTTCACATACCCTGGCTCACCTTATTCCCTGGCCTCGGCGTGTTCGGGCAGTCCAAATACCAGGGCCTCTTCGCGGGCCTCGAATATCTCAGCGACGAGCCGAGCAGCAGCACCGCCGACATAACAACCTCTGAGCACGTCCGCCGCGTCCCCGACCCGGTCAAAATAACCTTTCCGCTTATGGCGATAGCCCACAACGGCGGCTACATCGGCCTGATCTGGGAGCCGTCCGACATAATCGCTGCCGTCTTTGATTCACCCGACAGGGTATTCGATTCCGGCGCGCATCTTATGTCACTTACCGGCCCCGCCGTGGGAGAGCGCCGCTTCGAGAACGCCTTTTGCGCACATACGCCGTTCCGGCTCGAAGCCGGTAAGACTCTTGAAGTCTCCGCAATGATTATCGGCGGCAAGGGCAAGACCGTCATCTCCGCAGTCAAGCATTACGTCGATTTGAAGGGCCTGCCCGATGTCCCTCAATTTGAGGGTGGCTTCGCCGCTGCCGTTAATCTGCTCGCACACGGCTGGCTCGATTCGCAGATAAACAACGACGGCCTTTTCAGACACGCGGTCTGGGGCAGTAGCTTCGGCCCGCAGCCCGCCGCCGACGCCGTGATGTATATCGACTGGCTCGCCGGCCACGTCGAAGATAAGAATCTGCGAGAAAGACTCAATGTCCTCAAGGATCAATCGCTCGGCAAGATACCTCCGGGCCAGGCGTTCTCAAGCGCCATCGGCCACGCGCATATTCAGTCGGCCCCCTTTGTTTTCGGCGGTGTCCCCGAATTTGTCAGGCAAAAGCGGGATAGCGCCATCGCCTCGCTTGGCGGCTTCGACGAAAACGGCATAATGCAGTACAGGCCCGGCGAAACAGACTATTCCACGACCCACTTCGCAAAGCACGCCAACGGTCTGGCCGGCGGGTCCGTCGTCAATATCCTCGAAGGCGCCGCCGTCTCCGCAGACAAAGAGCTGATTGCCAAAGCGCTCGACCTGCTCGACAAACAGACCGCTCTCTACGCCGACACCGTTCCTCGCGGCGCCCAGACCTGGGAAGTCCCCCTCCATACGCCCGACATACTCGCCTCGGCCTATATGGTCAAGGCCTATACCCTCGGCTACATCATCTCCGGCAAGCCCGAATATCTTGAGCAGGCGCGCTACTGGGCCTGGACGGGCATCCCCTTCGTATATCTCTATCCGCCGACCGCCGGGCTTGCCCGCCCAAGCACCGGCGGGCGAGTCGGCAATTACGCTACGATTGCCGTATTTGGCGCGACCAATTGGCAGGCGCCGGCATGGTTTGGCCGCCCGGTCCAGTGGTGCGGCCTGGTCTATTGCTCCGCCCTGCACCTGCTGAGCGAGTACGACCCGCAAGGCCCCTGGGAGAAAATCGCAAAAGGAATCACGTCCGCCGGCCTTCAAATGACCTGGCCGCTCACCGACAAAGAGCGACAGGGCCTCCTGCCCGACGTTTTCCATCTGCGCGAGCAGATATCCGACGGCCCCGCAATAAACCCCGGAACCGTTCAGGCGCACCTGCCCGAGCTTTACGCTATGGGCAAAATATATGACCTAAAAAAGCTGCTGGCTCACGGCTGGTTCGTTCACGCCCCCTGCAGAATACACCAGGTCAAGGAAGAAAACGATACGATTCTGCTCGCAGTGGACGGCTGGGCGCGAAAGCAGTATCACGTCCTGATCTCCGGCGTCGAGAAAGAGCCTAAGCAGGTCCTCGCGCGCGACTTCACACAGACATCGCCGGAGCCGCCCCCCCTGAAACCTGCCGACGCCAAATTCCACCCCGACATAAAGTCCCTGATAATCACCCTGACCACCCCGGCAGAAATCCAAATCCGACCCTGACGTGGCTGATTGTCGAGGTCATGGCGAGTCTAAGCGCGCCTGGATTGCGAATAGGTTGGCGCGCTATTGTTTCTTGCCGATGCAGTAGAGGTTCTTGTCCGAGCGGATGAAGATGCAGTTGTGCGAGACAGCCGGGCTGGCGCAGCATTTCTCATTTAGCTCGTTGACGGCGACCACCTTGTATCCCGAAGCGGCGTCAATGACCGTGGTCGTGCCCTGTTCCGAGAGAAAATATATCCTCCCGTCCGCCCAGACCGGAGAAGCGGAATGTTTGCCTTTTAGACGTTCGGTCCACAGGACTTCGCCGGTAGCGGCCTTGATGCACTCGGCCAGGCCGGTCTCCGTTACCAGAAAAAGATGGGGCCTTGCATAGAGCATTGACGGTATCTTGGGGACATCGCTCTTTGATTCCCAGGCGATGTGTGTTGAGGTGACGTCGCCCTTGCCGCCGGTTCGGATGGCCCGGATGGCGGGGTCGCCGAAGCCGGACGTGGCGAAGACCAAGCCGTCGCCGCCCACGAGGGAAGGCACAACACCCTCGCCCGAGTTCGAGACGGTCCATATCAGTTCGCCGGTATTCAAATCGAATCCCTGGACGACGTTGCCGGCCCCGCTTATGAGCAGGTCGGCGGCGTTTTCGGTGATGACTAAGGGAGTGACGTGGCCGATACAAGAAGCCCCGCGCCTGCCTTTCCAGCGAGGCTTTCCTGTGTTCTTATCCAGAGCGAGTATGAGGGCTTGGTCCCAGGGCTTCTGCCAGCCGAGGTACTTGTCCGGGCCGGAGCTGCTGCCGTCGAATGCGATTATGAGCGTGTCTTTATACAGTACAGGTGAGACCGCCAGGCCGTGCTCGCTGTAGAACTCAAAGTCGCTGTTGGTCCACACTACCGAGCCGTCGAGTGATACGCCGAGTATGGTCCCGTCGCAGGCAAGGACATAGACTTTTTGCCCGTCTGTCGCCGGGGTCGAGGATGCGTATGAGTTGAAAGGCTGCTTATGGCCGGGCTTCTGGCGAAAAATCTCCTTGTCCCAGAGCACCGCGCCGGTCAGGCGATTGATGCGCAAAAGTCGCAGCGATGCGCCTCCATCCGCAGCAGTTGTTACAAAGACATCATCGTCAAAGACGATTGGCGACGACCACCCCTCGCCCGGAATCGGGGTGCGCCATAGTATGTTCGACGCGGGACTCCACGTTGTTGGGATATCCTTTTCGTTTGATATGCCCTGACGTGTCGGTCCGCGAAAACAAGGCCAGTTCTCAGCGGATGCGGAAGTTGCGGTCAAAGCCGCCAGATAAATCAGGCAGAGAAATCGGGACAATGTGTTTGTATGTGTGATTCGCATCTGGAGGTTTGATAAACTCAACGGATAGTACTCTCAAACCAATGTTCGGCGATTTTACACGAAGTTCAATATCTAATCACACTCTGGCGCGGTGCAATTCAGCCATTCAGCCGCCATAAGCGCGAAATCAGTGAAGTCAACTCTGCAATCTTTATTCACGTCAGATTGTGGGTATGGATGGTCCAGGTCACCGCAACAGGGTGAAGGATTGACCGTCAGGTCGTAAAGTATTGGTGATGCTTCCTCCTCCATACTTTGGAGAGTCGCCATCACCTGTAGGTACCTTGCCTCCGGCGTCATTCGCAAGGCAGCGTAATTCGTAACCTCTTCCCAGTATGACCAATGCTCCTGGTCATTGGAACTTCGGACGCGGACTTTCAGGAACGTTCCTGCTGGCTCGGAGCTTGTCCATGATACCACGCCCCACGGCGAATTGAACTGCTTGGTATTGTGAATGACTGACCATGTGCCTATTCTTGTCGTTGCCGTCCTTGATACGATTCCAGTCATATCGCTGTAGCCATAGTGGGTTGTCCCAATAATCCTCTTGGACAGGTCAACAGTGTTGGTGTTCGGGTCGATTCTATGGATGTACTCGTCGCCGTTATCGACGACCCACACCTTGCCTTCGGCATCAACGGCGACTCCGGTTGGCTGACTGCCGATGGGAATAGTTGCCTTGATAATCCCATCGTTAGTCCAGCGAGTGACCGTCCCCGGGCTGGAGTTGGCTGTCCAAACATCCCCATCGTCGGTGCAGGCCACGCCTCTTGATTCATATACCCCGTCTTTGGTCCAATCAACCGTGGCGGTAGAAATGTCGATGCGGGAAAGTTTTGAATTTTGCCAGCCGGAAACAAAGAGATGCCCGAACCTATCCAGACCCAGGCCATATACGAGGTGGGGAAGCACAATAGTACTAAAAGAGTCGTTGGCGGGATTTAATCGCAAGACATGGGTTTTGTCCTGGCCGGACGACCATAAGATTCCATCTTCATCTACAACAGCGCCATAAGAGGTGTGGTTCACTGAGGAAACGTCGATTGTTTTGAGGATTTCCCCATTAGAGCCTTCTATGTAGTAATACTTCTTGCTGCCGTAGCAGCCTGCCCATATATTGTTGTAAGCATCTACAGCAATGCCCCTGGGGCCGGGGTTCCAGTAATCGTTTGCGTAAGGTCCCGGGTATTGACCGGGGATGTAAGTGCCTTCACTGCCTGGGATGAGCACCACCTCGTAAATTACACACTCGTCACTCGCCCAGGGCAGAATTTCATTGCCGGTTATTTCGCCATCGCCATTGAGGTCTCTGGAAGTTTCAATAATGCCATTGTAGTTGCGGTCCATGTATTGCCCATTTTCCAACAGCCCTATATTAACCACCGTTCCCGTGTTCCGGTTGCCGACCCAGCAATTACCATACAAATCAACCGTAGTACGAGATGGATTGCCGTTGGTACTCGGTCCCGTACGATATCTGCCCAGTTCACGGCCAGTTCTTGTATCTACTTTTGACACCGTCCCTTCATTTGAGTTAGGTACCCAAATAAATGGTAGAGTTGTGGATTCCACAGAAAGCTGCAACTGGTCGGGAACCGTTTGATGTTCCACACCAACGAGAGTCCCTTTGTCAAAATCTCCGTTGGTTGTATATGTTGTGCCCCAGGGTGCCGGTGGGGTAGTCGCTGAGAATGTTGTCGCTGCCTTTACTGCGTCAGACTTGTTAGCATCACTTATTGACGTAGCTGTGATGACCTGGTCCAACACATTGCCGTTAGGGATGCTTGATTTCGGCGTTACTTCTAACCTCAACTCCAAAGAGCCTCCTGCAATCAGGATAGGTGTTGTCCAGCCGGCTCCGGTTATGTCAGCAGTAATGTCACTTCCGCTTGAAATCTCATAGAAATTGACGTCCCAACACACACCGCCGCCGGAACCAGTAACAATAAGCCGGTCAACAGCAACTCTGTCGTTTTGCAGTCGAATATCGTATATGCTTGTCATATTCGGTCCCGATATCTGCGTCTTTGTCTGGGCCGGCAAATTATTGTATATATTGTCTCCGGTGTACATCGATTCATCATCCGTCCGAATTAGCAAATCCGGCTGAATACTATTCATAAGATCTGAAGACGCCCAACAAGGGTCATTGTACAACGTTCCGTTATTACCATTCCCAGAGGCATCATTGGCCATTGTCCCTGAGCCTTCATCAAGTTTCCAGTAACCAACCATATTCGGTTCACTACCGGTTGGTTGCACTAACATGTATGTTCTTATCTCTTCTGTGGTTAGCGCTCTGTTCCATATGCGGATTTCGCCCATGTAACCTTGATAATATTCGTCCCAACTCCAGTTACTCTTGGCTATGTAATTGTTAGCTCTAATGAGGTTATTAGGTACAATAGCAGCTCCCCTCGCGACCTCAACACCATTCTTGTAAACGATTACTTCTCCTGAAAGGTCCAATGTCGCAGCAAGGTGCTGCCACATATTGAGATCGATTACTTGACCAGCTTCGAGTCTTCCACGGCTACTATCTCCGATGTAAACCTCGAAAACCAAAGTATCAGAAGTTGCATTTCGCGCAAAGATTATGTTATCACTAGGCGAACCATTCCCAAAGTCGATAAACCTGGCATAAGATCTCGGACTCGTGGGATGTGCCCACATTTCTATCGTAAACCCATTTCTGAAGTCAGCAAACCCATCCGGCATATCCACATAATCATCAACTCCGTCAAATTGCAGACAGTAGTTTTGGCCCGAGTAAACGTGCATAGTTGACGATAACACAATGAAAAGAACGAAAAAGAGATTTTTTGACGTTTTCATTTTCTATCCTCCGAATTCGTAACCGTTCATGGGTATTTTGACCATATTGGACAACGCACCCAACCTTTGATTTTACCATAATAACACATATCCAGATACCGCTCAACTTGAAAAATACTTAAAATTTTTTACAACAGCCGTTTTTTCACGCAAAAAGGCCGTTAAGCCACGAAAACACAAGGCAGAATTTCGTAGTTTTTATCGAGACTGTAGTAGCTTTACAGAGCAAATAGCACTTAACGGCTTTGATTATAATGACTTATACAAGGCCCGAGTCAGCCAATCGGAGCTTCTGACCTACTGTTGCAGCAGATTCAAACGTGAAATTTGGGTTTTCCCATGATTCCGCCACAAATGACGATTGGTCGCCAAGCAGTACACTCTGTAACCTTGCTACAGTCTCTTTTTATCTCGTATTTTATACTGTGTGCCGCGCACTTTGTGTGGACTTGCGCTTGGGCGGGCTGTCAGAGATGACGATGTTCGACTGGCGCGCGGGACGTCGGGTGCCTTTGGTGGCCGGATCCCTCCACTGCGTTTCGCTCCGGTCGGGATGACAGAGTGCTCTATGGAAAGGGCCGGCCTTTGAACGGCCGGCCCGTGGTAAGTGCTTGGTTAGCGGCGTGAACGATCGGACTATAATCATCTGCGCTCGGCGGGTTCGTCAAGAGGCCGCAGTCGCGGCTGTTGGCGTTCGAGCAGTTGTTCGAGGAGCCGCCGGATTTCGGTCATTTGACCTCGCAGGTCGTTCACTTCTCCGCGTAGCTGGTCAATCTGACCTTCGAGGTCTCGCGGCTCGCGTCCGATTTCACGCGGCCTGTCGCGTCCGGGCGCACTTAATTCACGATCTATTACTTCGGCTTCCTTCCTGATTTGGCGTAGCTCGACTTTGAGCCGCTCGGCCTCGTCGGGACGCTCCTTTGCGACGTCCATGATCTTGCGTTCGAGCTGGCTTGCCCGCTCGTCGAGCTCGCGGCGGTGCTGCATAAGCTCGCGCATCTGCGGCTCGGCGTCGCGCGGCTGACCGCCTTCGCGGGTCGCCCTATCTCCCGGCCTGCCGATCTCGACATCAATCTTGCGTATCTGTTCGGTAATCCCCTGCAATTTAAGGCTGAGCTTCTCCCTGGCGGGGTTGTCCTCGCCAAGCTCTCTGATTTCTCGCTCGATCTGTTCGGCCCGTCCGCGGAGTTCCTCGCGGCGCTGGATGAGCTCCCCGCCTTCGCGGGGTGCCCCCTCGCGTCCGCCGCGACGGTCAAGCTCTTTTTGGATTGCCGCGAGCTTTTCTTTGAGCTCTTTGAGCTTGGAGTTTATCTCCTGCCTCTTGGGATTGTCCTCTGCAAGCCCCTTGTACTCACTGCTTAGCTGTCTGATAGCCTGCAGTATCTCCTCGCGCTGCTCGATAATCATTCGGGCTTCCGGACCGGGTTTACGCTGGCCGCCCAGGTCAAGGTCAATCTTTTGCATCTGTTGCGCAACCCCTTTTAGTTCGGCCTTGAGCTCCTTTCTTTCCGGGCGGTCTTCTCCAAGCTCTCCTATTTTTCGCTCAAGCTCGGCCGCCCGCTCCTCCAGCTCACGGCGGTGCTGCATAAGCTCTCGTGTGCGAGGGTCGGCGTCGCGAAGCATTTTTTCTCCTTCCGGCAGCCGTTTTTCCGGTGCGATGCCGCGGAACTCGGCCTGGATTCGATCCATTTCCGCTCGGATTTCTCCTAGCTTGGCCTGAAGCTCACGGGCTTCAGTGTCCTGGTCGTCCCGCAGACCCTTCAGCGCGCGTTCTATCTCGCTGGCGCGCTGCTCAAGCTCGCGCGCATGGGCCTTTCGCTCGCGGAGCTCGGCGGGATCCCCGCGTCCCGGCTCCTCACTGTCTCGCTTTGTCTCTCTGCCTTCCTCGCCCTCGCGGGCTACAGGTCGTTCGCGGTCCCGCTCTGCTTGCCCGCGTTCTTCACGCTCGCGGGCCGCTGGATTCGGGCGTTCTCTTTCCTCGCCTTTGGCGTCGGCAGGTCGCGCCTGGGCAAAGGCCATACCGATGGCCAGGCAGACGCCGATGATGCAGACCAGCAGGGTCCAACGAGGCCCGATGCGCGGGTTGCTGCACGTGTCCTTTACGATTCGGTGGATTCTCATTTTCAGATCTCCTTTCGGTCCCCTCAACCCCTGCAGCAGGGCAGGCTGGCTCACCGGCCAGAAGCCGAGTAAAGACTCCGCATACTCGGGCCCCGATTGGCCCGCAGCGAGAACCCAGTCATCGCAGGCCTGCTCGCTCAGCTCGGCGAGTCGCTGTTTTGCCCACCACAGCAGGGGGTGCCAGGGGAACAAAGAAACAATAAAGTTAGCCACAAGGCCGGTAAAGTGGTCGAGACGTTTGAAATGCGCCAGCTCGTGACAGAACAGGCTGACCCAGTCGGCGCTTCCGTTTTGTCTTCGAGCCTCGGCGGGTACGAGCAGCACAGGTCTTGCTGTCCAGCACCATATCACGGGGCTACGGATGTCGGCGCTGCTGCGCAGGTCGATGCGGGTGTTTAACGCGAGCTTTTCTCCGGCAATCCGCGCAGCCTGCAGTATCCGGGGCGAGCCAAGGGCCGTTGACCTTCGCAGCAGACGCAGGCCCAGCGCGAAGGTGACAACCAGTCGAAACAGCAGGGCAGCACTGACGGCTATCCAGGCCCACGCGAGGAACGTGCGCCATGCAATACCCGAAGGCCGGACGGCTGTGGGGCCGGAGGCTGTGAATTCGTGGTCGCGCGGATAGTCGTCTGCCGCGGCGACTGTGCAGTAACAGTTGTTGAAGATCTGTTGCGGAATTGTTATGTCGTCATCGGTCGGATATGCCTCGGCGGCAGGCGCAGCGACCGCTGTGGGACTGTCTGCGAGAAGGCCGAGGCCGTAGTGCCTGACCAGTTGGCTGAATGTGGGCGCCAAGAGGGCTGCCGCCACCGCTGTCAGTAGCGCCCGATGTGCCCTTGCCGGGTTTCGTCTCAGGATGTAGCTGGCCAGCAAGCCTGCCACGACAAATGCTGTGCTCTGCAGTATGAAGCTGCGAAGCAGAATATTATTGCAGAAGGCATCGGCGGTCATTTCTTTTGCTCCTTGCGCTGCTGGTCGATCATCAGCCTTAGCTGATGCAACTCTTTGTCATTCAGGTTCGTTTCGCGGATGAGGTGCTGGAACATCAGCACGGCGTCGCCGTCGAATACGTGCTTGATCAGCTTGCGCACCGAGCGTGCGCCTGCCTGCTCGCGGGTCCTGGCGGGCAGATAGATGTAACTCTTTCCGTCGGGCCGGTGCGTCAGCCAGCCCGTCTTCTCGAGCTTTTGCAGCGCGGTCAGGATGGTGGTGTAGGCGAGCTTCTTTCTACGTGCGATCTGCCTGCGGACCTCGTGAACGTTCGCCTGCCCAAGCTGCCAGACCACCTCGAGCGCCGCACGCTGCAGCTCGCCCAAATCGTCGAAAGACTTGCCGGTCATCAGTCGCTTCCAGATAGCCAAACGGTTAACAACTTTCTACGACAGTACAAAGTACTACATACCGTAGTAGTTGTCAACACAAAAATTGAAAATCCTCAAAACATTTTATTGCCTTCGGTTACGGCTGCAAAAACCGTGTTCAAGCGCCCCGCAAGGTCTTGTATAGACCGCCCGGACAAGCTGCCGTATTCGGCGGACTACTCTTCTTCCTTTTTCTTGGCGTATTGTGCGATTATCTGCTGCTGGACGTTGGACGGGACAAGCTCGTAGTACTGCATTTCGTAAGTCCCGCTACTATGCCGTCATTTCGACCGGAGCGATGCGCAGCATCGCGCAGCGGAGAAATCTCTTCCCATGACATACCGGCTTCTTCGCATAGTCGCCCTATTTATGAAATGCGGTAGTAGCGGCTGAGGGTCATCCGGCAGGCCCCGGCGGGCGGCGTGAATCGCTCCAGGGCCGCGTTTCAAAGAAGCCCAGATCGGGCAATTTCTCCCTAAGAAGACGCTTGCCCGCAGCGGTGATGCGGCCCCTTGTGGTGATATTGAGATACCTGAAGGGTTCGATGCGACCGAGGTAACCGAGACCGGCGTCGGTGATGTTCCCGTCGTCGATGGTCAAATGGTTGAGACTTCTCATTCCGGCCAAATGTCGAAGGCCGTCGTCGGTCAATTCCGGCCCGCCGATGCCGAGCCGCTCCATATTCGTCAGATTCGCGAGGCAAACAAGCGCTGTTAAGAATCCTCCTCCGGCCGGCCAGTCTATAGTCATCTCAGCGGCTCCTTGACGGGGATGTGCGATTCGCGTTGGGATTGGCGGCGGGCGCGGTTCGCGGAGGCGGCGCTGAGGGCTTTTCAAAATTGCGATAAAGCGTCAAATGCGGCATCTTGCTGCGGCATCGGGCGCCGGCCCATATACAACCAGCTCGCTCAGATTCACAAGCGAGTTGAGCTGATTCAGGCCCGCGAGCGTAATGTTCGATTTGCGTATTGTCAGTTTCTCCAGCGATTTCAACTCCGCCAGCCTGGCCAGGCCTGCGTTGGTCATCTGACAGTTGCCTATGTGAAGTGTCTTGAGTTTTGTGAGCGTTGCAATGCGTTCAATCCCGGCGTCGGTAATCTGGTCGCACCATAATGTCAACTCTTCGAGGTCTCTCAGCCCGGCCACGTAGCCGAGCCCCGCATCCGTAATCGGACCGCCTATGTACAGAGATTTCAGGCTCGTCAGGCCGGCAAGTTTCGCCGCACCGGCGTCGCTAATCGTGGATGGAAGGCTGATGGACTCGAGCTGCTTCATTTGACCCACATAAACCATACCCGCGTCGGTCACTTTGGATTCACCGCCGCTTGCATCCAGGCTCTTGAGTCTCGGCAGCGCCTGTAACTGACTGAGATTTCGGTCGGTCACGGGCAGCTTGCCGAGTTCGAGTTTCTCCAATTGAGGGCACTGGGCCAGGTAGGCGATTCCGGCCTCGGTGATCGGCAAATTCGGCCAGATTCTCAGATGCCTGAGCGATGGCGCGTCCTTTATGTACTGCAGGGCCGAGTCGCCGAACCCATACTTGCCTTTTTCATCCACGTCTTTGACCTGCAGGTATCGCAAATTCGGCAGTTGCGCAAGATGTCTCAAACCCGGCCCGCGAATGTTCTCCACCCAGAGAAACAGCTCTTTGAGGTTCTTCAGAGACGCCAAATGACGCAGCCCCTCGTCTGTAACCGGACTGCCTATGACCAGTGTCTCTAAGGACGAGAGCTCCGCAATGTAGGGCAGTGCCTGATCGTCGAGCGCCATTGAGGAAATCTCCAGGTAGTTGAGTTCTTTGAGGCCGAGAAGGTGCTGTATGCCCTTCTGTGTGACATTGGTGTTGGCGAGGGTGAGCTGTTTCAGACCGCTCAGGGCCACAAGGGGAGCAAGGTGATTGTCGCCCAATTTCGGCCCGCCGGAGTATGAACCGCTCAGGTGCACCGCGTAGAGGTCGTCCGGCTTGAGGGTTGAAAGACTTTGGAGATTTCGCAGTGTCTTCTCGTTGACAAAGAGCACCAGTCGCCTGCCCGCCGGCACAGCGACATCGCCCTTCGCCGCGCCAAGCACCCGGTAGTCGAAATCGGTGTTGACAATGCTCGGATGCCCCTTGGATGCTTCGATGGTCTTGAGCAGGCCCAGGTCCTTGTCTGGGGGGAAGTGGACCACGCGTTCCTTCTGTTGCGGAGCGGCTGACGCCGTCTGCGTCTGCGTCTGATACCTGCGTATCAAATCTAGGATGCCCGGCCCCTTCTGCTCCGCTGCCGTGGAAAATGCCGTCGCCCCGTATGTCAACATCAAGACAATGCCGGCAATGAAAGCCGGCCTAATGCTCCCGGCGCTCTTCAAGACAGTCATATCATCGTCTCCTTCGTGGTGCATTACGAGTGGAATTGTTCTGGCCGGCAGGGTTGAGCGGCCTCGCCGCGAACCTCCGGTATCATCCGATTCGGCCAGCCTAAAACGTAGTGATGCAAGGGCTTCTTATCGAACTGCGGCTCAACAATATACGCCCTCCCGATAGAGCGGTCTTGTGGGAGATGAACGATTCGCGTTTCCGCCCTGATGCTTGTGGTTGCGGCCTGCACCTGGGCGTACCGGGCCAGCAGTTCAAGAACCGCGGAACGGTACGGCCTCGGCGTACTCGGCACGGACTCCGCCGTACAGACAGACGCCGCAGAAACCAGGATCAAAAGCATAATGAACAAATTCCGCTCTGTATGTCCCACCGATGGCTCCCTTCGTAGTGCGATTGTCGCAGATGCCCTTATCACCTAAGCTCACGCCCCCATCCCATCTTGACGCTCAGCTTACTATTGTTCAGGGCTGTTGGGTTCAGGAGGCGGCGGAGGCTGTGGTGGCTCTGGCGGCTCTGGTGGTTGCGGTGCCGCATACGATGTGCCGAAGAAGGCCCCGCCCATTCCGCCATAGCCCGCTGGAGGTTCGTTTGGCTCAGCTTCGACGGGTTCTTCAGGCGTCTCGGCGGGGGGGCCTTCGGGGCCGGTGGCTCCCATCGCAAAGCCGGTAATTGGAACCTCTGCAGAAGGCTCGTTGGGCGTATCGACCGGCCCAGGAACAGGCCCGGCGGGAGGTGCGCCGCTCTTGTGCTCGGCAAATATCTGCTCCCACGCCGCCCTCTCCAATTCCGACAAGTCCGGGCTTTGTGCCCCGTTGGTCGTGCGGGGGCCTGGCCGCGCCGCCTCGGGCTCCGGCAGCCTCGCTGACGAGCCCCCGCTATATCGGGTGGTGGCGGTGGGTGCTGCGGATGGCGCAGGCTTTGCAGGCCGTGTAACCTGGTTATATGTGACGACCGAGCCGACGCCGACTACCGCTACTGCCGCTGCGGTGACTACCTTGATCTTGATGCCCGTGAGCACGCCGGCAGCAGCTTGGGCGCCAGCGCTGGACGCCGTTGCAGCGGCGCCTGCTCCGGCTGCCGCCACAGCCTGGCTTCCGACCAGCGCGATCTTGCCTAACTCTTTGAGGACAACCGCCGGGGCCGCCTGGATGACGTTCTCACCCAACAGGCCGAACAGTGCGGCTGTGCTGATCAATATCCCTTTCTTGCGGAGACTGTCCCGCAATCTCCTCACCCCCGATTCGATCCTGCGGGAGACGGTCGGCTGTGAAATGGTTTCTCTGAATGCAAG
>Ga0315288_10003282_pt1 | contig 20681 bp, 19 predicted proteins | sample YL17G11_20_MG_FD_203454 | JGI IMG/M metagenome (GOLD analysis project Ga0315288, IMG submission 203454) | Sediment microbial communities from Yellowstone Lake, YNP, Wyoming, USA - YL17G11_20 | ecosystem: Environmental > Aquatic > Freshwater > Lake > Sediment | place: USA: Wyoming | collected...
CAAGACATTCTGATCCATGATTAAATCGCCGACTCTCTCGTTATCCCGGAACACCTTGCTTTGTTTGAGCATGGCATCTACCAGGGTAGTTTTACCATGGTCAACGTGAGCAATAATGGCAATATTCCTGATGTCATTACGATAAATCATACATTCAGCCTAATTTATCCTCAGTCCCGGCACCTTTGTAGTCCAGCCTTTTCAGTATTACCAGCTCGGCTCTTTATAATAATCGCCACAGGAAGCCGCTCTATCTCTGAGATATTCAGGCGCTAAACCGGAGTCTCTAGAGGAAAGCAGGCACAAGCGGCGAGTTTAGCTTCGCACAATTGATAGTCGCAGCAAGAGATGCCAGATGCGGCATTGCGGTAATTCCGGGAATCATGTAATAACGTAAGCTGGAGCTATATAAATTATATACCAAATAGAGCCGCTACTCAAAAACAAGGTATCGTTCCCTTTTGGTTTAGATTAAATGGGGAGTCAATTATCAATTTACGGAAATGGTTGCTATTTACATCTTGATTGTTTTACTTGCCCCGAGGGTGATTGTATCGGTGACTCAATTCCGAAATCTCAACTAAGAAAGGGATTGAGATTAGGTAGGAATAGGCAGGTAAATATTCCGCTGCATATTTCCTTTAAGATACTCAATCCCAAATGTAAATATTGTGGTTCAGAGGCAACATCTAAATATGGCTTTTATAAAAGAGTTCAGAGATATATTTGCAAAATATGCAAGCGGAAATTTAAAGCGGATAATAATAAATTCCACATGAAAGTTAAATCTGAATATTTTGATAAAGCGATAAATGAATATGATAAAGGGCGCAGTATTAGGGATATCAGATATATTCTAAAACAGATTATAATTATTACCCCTCCAAAGCAACTATTCACAGATGGATTAAAAAAATCATATCTACCAAAAGGGACCGATACCGGAGTAATCGTTACTTGCTTAGTTCTGCAGGTTTGTTTGATATTAAGTGTTCAGGGAAGGACAAATGTTAAACCGGATGGGGTTTTTCTAAATTGCATTTCTCCGTATAATCACATCAGCCAGGATGTTGATTGAACGCACCTGAATAATTCGATTTTATTCTTAACGCCCAGCTTACGGTATATATTCTTCATGTGTGTATGCACCGTTAACTTGCTGATATAGAGCTTTTCTGCTATCTCGCCGTAAGACATACCCGCGATAATGCAATAAACAATATCTGCCTCTCTCCGGCTAAGGCGGAATCTTGCTTGCAGGGTAGCTTCTAGTCTCTCTTTGTTGGTCAAATCAGTTAGAGTAACCAGGAAGTGAGGTAATGTGATTAATCGGTCAGCTTTCCATATGAGTGAACATTCTATCCGGAACCGTTTGCCGTTGTCCGCGAAGATTATCCTTTCTTTTGGCCACAGTGTAAGCCGTTCCTCGGCTTTTAGCAGATTAAGAAGGTCACAGCAATCACTGATGATGCAGGACGGGATAGGGAATTCGCCTTTTTCAAGGTCAAGCGAACCAGGCTGTATTCTGCTAAACAGATACAGACAGATTTCACGTGATTTTGTGTCGGAGTAGATAGGTTTCAGCTTGTGGTCCAGCAGAAGAAGGCCGTGATTATTGGCCTCGTTAGTGAACTGTAGCTGTTGTTTTAAATTATTTATATTAGAAATCTTCTTGATATTGTTCACAGTGAGCATTAGATGGCGCGTAAGTATCTCAGCTTTAGATAGGTCATTGGTCTTGTAGTCCGGCTGTTTCCTGGAACGCCATAAAGTAATCATGCCTTCGAGGTTGTTTTTCCGCCGCAATGGCAGGAACATCTCCCAGTATAAATGCTGAGGCGATATGAATTCATTATAAAAGTCTGAACTTTCCCAATCTCTCAAAGAAATAGAGTCACCGATTTTAAAGATATTTTTTGAGGAAGAAATAGCTTCTTTTAGCAGGGGAGATTGTTGGTAATATCCGTCTTTATACAGCGAGGGATTATATTTATCTTCAACAGGACTTAGATCATCCGATTTAAACGACCTCGATTCGACTATTTTAACGTGCCGCGGGTATCCCTCAATGAGCTGAAAAGTAAAGCATTCCACATGGAACATCTGCATCATAGAAGAGCAAATAGTGCCGACCAGGCCATCCATGTCTTGGCAGCGGTTGACGGTATAGACCAGGTCTAAAATTTCATGATAATCTTTGCCTGTTATAGCGGTCATATTCGATTATATATCACTTTTCTTTCCAGATGTCAAAAAATACCCCATTCAGGGTATTCAAATTCGTGTTTTCCTGTGCCATACTTCTGTTAATCAGGCAGCTATTTTTTACTTGCCTGAACTCCTTTCACTCATTATACTGTTTCAAATAATGAAATACATAGAGGGCTACACTGAAAAAGTGAGAGTATAGTGTATTATGGCCATGTCTTTTTTGTTTCTTGTTAACCGTTATTTAACATCATGAGTCGAAAATATTGACCAATCGGGTCATTGTTTTCATAATGCTGGCGGTTAGGTTTTTCGTATACAGCCCGCATCTGCCCGCGATGCTGAAATCAGGAGATGAATAGAGTGACGGACTGGCAGGTCACCGCGACCACGATTTATTGTGATGCGGTGGATAACGACGTGACACTGATAGTGGATAAAGACTGGAATATAAGGTGTATCGGCTATACCAGGTACATGACGAATCTCGATAAAGAAACATGTAGAACTCTCAAGCAGAAGTCCCGGCGGCTGGGCAGGGACCTGAAGTGTGAAGGCCCGCAGGATTTCAGGGTAACCGATTACCGGGACAAGCTCATAGCCCAGGAAAAAACTGCCAAAAACTAGTGTGACGGAAAGGTCTAATCAGGGTACCGGGGAGGGATACTAATTTGAACGTAACAACCCCGAAGCCAGTTAAAATAAAGATTGATAACATTTCACTCAGCTTTGGCGGTGTCAAGGCCCTGATTGGTGTGAGTACAGAAATCCGGGATAAAGAGATTCTGGCTATTATCGGGCCTAATGGCGCCGGTAAAACAGCCCTCCTCAACTGCATCAATGGTTTCTATAAACCCCAAAAGGGCGAAATTTACTTTGAAGGGCAGAAAATCACCCGGATGCGCCCGGATAAGCTGGCTAAAATGGGTATCGCCCGCACCTTTCAGAACATCGAGCTGTACACCGGGCTCAGCACCCAAGACAACATCATGGCCGCCCGGCACCCGCTCATGAAGCAAAACTTCGTCACCGGGGCCCTGTACTTCGGCCCGGCACGCCGTGAGGAAATCGAGCACCGCCGCACCATCGAGGAGATAATCGACTTCCTGGAAATAGAATCGCTCCGCAAGACCGTGGTCGGCGTTTTACCCTACGGCATACGCAAGAGGGTCGAGCTGGGCAGGGCCCTGGCCCTGGAGCCGAAAGTCCTGCTCCTCGACGAGCCGATGGCCGGGATGAACATGGAAGAAAAAGAAGATATCGCCCGTTTCATCATCGATATCTTTGAAGGCCAGGGAGACACCTATCCCGATACGCCTGTACTGAAAAACGGCATCAGCTGTATCGTCCTGGTCGAACATGATATGGGGGTGGTGATGGATATAGCAGATAGGATTGTCGTTCTAGATTTCGGGAAAAAAATTGCCGAAGGTACCCCCGCCGAGATTAAGGCTAACTCCGAGGTCATCAACGCCTATCTCGGGCAGGAACTGGAATCGGTGAAATAGATGCGGTGACGGTATGCTGCAAGTAAACAATATCGAAGTCTATTATATGAATGTCATCCAGGTACTGCGCGGCGTATCACTGGAGGTGGGCGACGGTCAAATCGTGGCCCTGCTCGGGGCTAACGGCGGCGGTAAAACGACGGTGCTGAAAGCAATATCGGGGCTGCTGAAGACGGAAGAGGGCGAGGTGACCAACGGCAGCATCGTTTTTAACGGCCAGCGCATCGATAAACGGGGCCCCGAGGATATCGCGGCTCTGGGCGTCAGCCAGGTCATGGAAGGGCGCCGGGTACTGGAACATCTCAGTGTTGAGGAAAACCTGCTTATCGGTGCCTACCTCCGGAAAGACCGCGCCGGCGTCAAGAGGGATATGGAGATGGTCTTCGGCTACTTCCCCAGGGTCAAAAATCTCCGGCGCCGGACGAGCGGCTACCTTTCCGGCGGGGAGCAACAGATGCTGGTCATAGGCCGGGCGCTCATGGCCAGCCCCAAGCTCATGCTTATGGATGAACCTTCACTCGGCCTGGCCCCGCTGATGGTGCAGGAAATTTACGATATTACCCGGAGAATCAATAGCGAGCAGAAGGTATCGATTCTCCTAGTGGAACAGAATGTCCGGGCTGCCCTCGGTATCGCCCACCACGGCTATGTCATCGAGAACGGCAGGATAGTCATGGATGGCCCCGCGGACAAGCTCAGGGATAACGAGGACGTCAGGGAATTCTACATGGGGCTATCGGCTATCGGTTCCCAGAAAAGCTATCGGGATGTGAAACACTACCGGCGGAGGAAGAGATGGCTCGCTTAGAGGCAAGGCCCGGTGCGGTGCTGTCCGCGATAGAGCGGGTCTATCGCGAAAAGGGCGATACCTGGCCGAAAATACTCAAATACAACTATGAGAAATACGGCGATAAGCATATCGCCATGCGCTATAAACATCACGGCATCTGGCAGACCTATAGCTGGAAGGACTACTACCTCAATGTAAAATATCTGGCACTCGGTCTGCTGTCTCTCGGTTTCAAACCCGGTGATAAATTGCTCGTTATCGGTGATAATGCCCCCCAGTGGTATCACGCCGAGCTGGCGGCCCAGGTCAACCACGGCGTCGCGGTGGGGCTCTATTCGGATTTGACGCCGCAGGAAATAAAATATATTGCCGCAAACTCCGAGGCCAGGTTTGCCGTCGTTGAAGACCAGGAGCAGGTCGATAAATTCCTGCAAATCAAGGACGGGCTTCCCCGGCTGGAAAAGATTATTTACTGGCGCTATAAAGGTATATCCGGCTATACCGATGCTACCCTGATAGGCTACCGGCAGGTACAGCAACTCGGGCAGAAGTATGAAGAAGGACATCCCGATATATTTGAGCAGAATATCGCCTCCGGGAATGCCAGCGATATTTGTGCCATTATTTACACCTCCGGGACGACCGGGGACGTACCCAAGGGCGCTGTCCATACCTACGGGACGTTGCTACCCGGCGCGGAATATTATCTCCGTCTCAACCCGTGGTATGAGGATGACAATGTAGCCTCTTACATGCCGCCGGCCTGGATAACCGAGCAGTGGTTCGGCATCGGCTGCCACCTTCTCTCCGGTAGTATCCTGAACTTCGCGGAAAGACCGGAGACGCAGCAGCAGGATATCAGGGAAATCGGGCCGGACATCATATACTACAACTCCCGCATCTGGGAGCGGCAGGCCGTCACGGTGCAGGCGCGGATACAGGGCGCCGACCTCTTGAAGCGATTGACCTACCGCCTGTTTATGCCGGTCGGCTATAAAATGGCCGATGCCAGACTCAAAAAACAAGAGCCGGGGCTGTTTTTCAGGATAATCTACCCCCTGGCTGATCTCTTAGTATTAAGACCCCTCAGGGATACCCTCGGCCTGCCGAACGCCAGGGTCTGCTATACCACGGGCGCCATGCTCAGCCCGGAGGCCATCAGGTTCTATCATGCGCTGAATGTGCCCCTGAAAAACCAGTATGCATTGACGGAGGGTGGCACCGTGTCCTGCTCCCGCACCGATGATATCAGCCTGGAGACGGTAGGTACCATTCCCCGGGGGGTAGAGGTGAGAATCACCGCTAACGGCGAGCTTCTCTGCCGGCAGCCCGGCGTTTTCCTGGGCTATTACCGTGACCCCGTTCAAACCGCCGCCGTTCTCAAAGACGGCTGGTTTTACAGCGGCGATAGCGCCCGCATTAATGAAGAAGGACACGTCGTCTTCATCGATAGACTGAGAGACCTTGTTGATTTAACCAGCGGCGATAGACTGGCTCCCCAGTTGATTGAGAGCCGGCTCAAGTTCAGCCCGTATATCAGGGATGCCTGGGTGCTGGCGGGACCGGCTAGAGCTTATGTCTCGGCCATTATCACCATCGACTATGAAAATGTAAGCCGGTGGGCTGACCGGAGGAGGGTGGTGCATACTACTTTCAACGACCTGTCTCAGAAACCTGAGGTTTACGAGCTTATCCGGCAGAATATAGAGAGAATAAATAAAACTCTGCCCCGGGGCTGCCGGATAATGAAATATACCAATCTGCACAAGGAATTTGATCCGGATGAATCTGAACTGACCCGGAACCGGAAGCTCAAGAAGAAATTTGTTGAGGAGCGCTACCGCGAGCTTATCAATGCGATATATAGCGATAAAACCGAGGCGCCGATAGAAGCCCAGATAAAATACCGGGACGGAAGGACAGGGATAATCAAGACAACTATCAGCATCAAATCTGTTGAGGGGGCCAACCGATGACATTCTTGCTGCAACTGGCGGTAACCGGGTTCGGACTGGGCATGGTCTATGCCCTTATCGCCGTCGGTTTTGTCATCATCCTCAAGTGCTCCAAGGCATTCAATATCGCCCAGGGGCAGTTCGTGATGATAGGCGGTTACCTGGGCTACACCTTCCTGGTAACATTCCATCTGCCGGTCTGGGCCAGCCTTATAGCCGCCGTAGCCGTCGCCGCTATTATGGGTCTGTTAATTGAGCGCCTTACCCTGCGCCCCCTGGTGGGTCAATCGGTGTTGGCTATCATCATGATGACCATCGCCCTGGGGACGGTACTGGATGGAATAGCGACTTTGGTCTGGGGCGGCGAATATAAGGCCTACCACGGGGTACTGCCGACGCTGACCCTGAAAGTGGGTGAGATATCCGTACCACCGGAGACATTAATCGGTATTATCGTATCTATTATTGCGGTAGCGATACTCATGGTTCTTTTCCGCTACACCAAGGCTGGGCTGGCCATGAGGGCTACCGCCGAGGATGAGCAGGTAGTGCAAAGCTGTGGCGTAAGGGTAACCACGGTCTATGCCTTTTCCTGGGTGATTGCCTGCGTGGTTGGTGTTATCAGCGGCATTCTCCTCGGCGGCGTCTCCGGGGCTTCGACAGCGTTGGCCGAGGCCGGTATGAGGGCGTTCGCGGTGGTGCTGCTGGGAGGGATTGACTCAATCGGCGGGGCCATTGTCGCCGGAATTATACTGGGTATACTGGAGAATGTCGCCGCTGGTTATCTGGACCCGCTGCTTCCCTCCGGCGGCGGACTGGCAAATGTCTTCCCATTTATCGTTATCATTATTGTGTTAACCCTTAAGCCCCACGGGCTATTTGGCACGGCTAGAATTGAAAGGATTTAAAGGGAGTAAATAAAGTCGTATGAGTTTACCCAGCGGAGTATTTCAGGGGAGCTTCGGGCAGGATATGGCTATTTTCCGCACCAGGACACAGTGGATATTATTGCTGGCTTTCCTTGTCCTGCTCTTTGCCATGCCTGTGTATTCCAGTGATAGACTGCTTACCATAGTGACCATCATGGGTATTACCATTATCAGTGTTCTCGGACTTAACATCCTGACCGGCTACTGCGGTCAAATCTCCATCGGTCATGCCGGTTTTATGGCTGCAGGCGGGTATGTGTCTGCCGTCCTTACCGCCAAGCTCGGCTGGCCGTTCTGGGCGGCCCTGCCCTGTGCCGGCCTGGGCGCGGGATTAGTAGGTATCATCTTCGGGCTGCCATCATTAAAGATAAAAGGCTTTTACCTGATTATGGCCACGGTCGCTGCCCATTTTATTATCATCTGGGTTATCCTCCAGTTTTACGGTATTACCGGCGGCGCCGACGGGATGTCCGTACGCCGGCCCGAGATAGGCGCTTTTGTATTAAAGTCCAAGGCCAGCTATTTCTATTTGGTGATGGTCATCACCTGTATCGCGGTCTACCTGGCGAAAAATATCGTCCGGACGAGAGTCGGCCGGGCTTTTATCGCTATCAGGGATAATGACCTGGCGGCCGAGGTCATGGGCGTCAATCTATGGGCATACAAGTTAACCGCCTTCTTTATCGGCTGTGTCTTTGCCGGTGTGTCCGGGTCGCTGCTGGTGCACTATTATGCCTACATCAGTACCGACCACTTTCCTTTTATGAACTCGGTGTGGTACCTGGGTATGCTTATCGTCGGCGGTATGGGCAGCACGGCCGGGGTAATCTTCGGCACCGTGTTCCTCAAGCTGCTGGATGAGGCGGTTACCGTTTTCGGGCCGATGTTAGCCGCTATTTTCCCCGCTATTGCTGCCCAGGCAGCCGCCTCGCTCGGCCTTATCATGCGCGGGCTGGTAATCATTCTCTTCCTTATCTTCGAGCCCAGGGGCCTGGCCCACCGGTGGGAGCTTGTCAAATCATATTTCAGGCGGTGGCCTTTCTCATATTGATTGATTAAATACGGATGAAAGGAGGTGGATGCATCAGAAAGAGTTCTTATATTCATTTTATCGAATCAACTCATAAATTTTTAAGGAGGATATATGACCAAATTTAGACTATTTTTTGCCGTTTCTCTCGTTATCATGCTGGCAGTGTTAGCGGCACTGCCTGCCTGCACCACGGAGAAGACAACCACGGCCACGGCCACAAAGACAGCCACCGCGACCGTCACGACCACCGCAACCCCTGCCCCGACCACCGCCCCCCCCACCGCCGTAAAACCGGTAACGCTCTATATAGGTGGCACCTTCGCGCTGACCGGCGCCTATGCCGAGGACACGGCGGCGGTTCTGGCCGGTTTTCAGGACTATGCTAAATATGTCAATGAAAACAAGAAGCTGGCTCCGTGGCGGACGGAGACATTCCCTGCTAATGTTAACCTGGAAGTGCTGTGGCGGGATGACGAGCTCAAGCCTGAAAAGGCTTTATCTATCTATGATGAGCTCAAGGCCAAGGGTATGCTCGTTTATAGGATATCGGCCTCACAGACAGCGCTACCGCTGATGGGACTGCTGAACGATGACCGGATAGGCGCTACCAGCATGGCCGCCGGCCCCTACCTGCTGTCACCACCGAAGACCATCTTCACTAACTATCCTCTCTATACCGATGAGCTGGGCGCTATTGCCAACTGGTACCTGGATACCTGGAAAAAAGCCGGTAATACTGCCAAACCAAGAGTAGCCTACATCACCGCCGATAGTGCCTCGGGAAGGTCGATTGATATTCCTGAGATGGAAGCTTACCTGAAGAAGATAGGCTACGAGTTCGTCGGCAAGCAGTTTGTGCCCATGGTGCCTACCACACCGCCGACCACCCAGCTTTCATGGCTGAAGGAAAATAAAGTTGACCTGGCCCTCGGCTGGATGATCAACCCCGGCTCCCAGCCCACCATTAAGGAAGCGGTCAGGCTGGGTATGGGCACCAATCTGGACTACAAGATAACCTTCGGCTTCTCTGCCCCGAGCCACCTGGCGGTCTTCGCCCCGGCCATGGGTACTCTGGGTGATGGCGTAGTCGTCGCCGGCAGCTACCCTCCCCTGACTCACAAAAATCTCCCCGGTATCGCCTTCTACGATCAGTTACAGGCCAAGTACCGTGCCGATAAGCCGGTGACCCACATCATGTACCTGGCGGGTATAGTTGAAGCCATGATCCAGACTGAGGCGCTGCGGCTGGCCATGCTGAAGGTGCCGGCTGGCCAGTTAAAGCCGGTTGACGTACTGGAATACGGCTTCTACCAGATTAAGAACCTCAGCACCGGCGACATGACACCACCACTGACCTTTGGCCCCAGTGATGTCGAGGGAGCTGATGTTATGCGTATAGACCAGGTCCAGAACGGGCAAGTTGTGTTACTGGGCAACTACCCGATTCTCGGCATTTACAAGCACGAATAATCAATCGTCCGGGGGCTCCGTCCCGGAGCCCCCGGAAAAACCCGGCTATTGCTTGAAACACTCAGGTTATAACAGCCTGATAAGCGACATATATTTGACCTGCCCCGATAATTTGGTCCACCTTTCAAGTTAGTGTTTTTAACATGATAGCTTCAGGAGCAGGTGGCCGGTAACCCAGGGAACTATGGGGTCGGATGTGATTATAATCCATTCTCCACTGCTCAATCAATATCTTCGCTTCCATCAATGTCGTGAAGGCTTCCCGGTTCAGCAATTCATCCCTGAGCTTGCCATTGAATGACTCAATATACCCGTTCTCCCACGGACTTCCAGGTTCGATGAACAGTGTCTTTACTCCCAGGCGATCTAACCAACTTCTAACTGCTTTAGCCGTAAATTCCGGCCCATTATCCGACCGGATGTGCTCTGGAATCCCCCTGAAGACAAATAGCTCAAATAATACATCAATCACATCCTGTGATATAATACGTCTCTTTACCAGAATGGCCAGGCACTCCCTGGTGTATTCATCGATGATGTTGAGTAATCGAAAGGCTCTGCCATCAGCGGCCCTTGCTAATACGAAGTCGTAGCTCCAGACATGATCCCTGTGCTCCGGTCTCAACCTGACACACGAGCCATCGTTAAGCCATAATCGCCCTCGCTTGGGCTGCTTCTGGGGCACCTTCAAACCCTCTTTCCTCCAGATCCTTTCTACTTTCTTGTGGTTTACTTGCCAGGATTCCTCCTGTAGTAAGGCGGTTATTCTCCTATAGCCATACCTGCCGTATTGAGAAGCCAGCTCAATAATCCTGTCAGCCAGCTTCTCTTCTTCGGTGCCGATGTGAGGCAGATACCTCTGGGTAGTGCGATACTGTCCAAGCGCCTGACATGCCCGCCGTTGGGAGATAGATGCGGTTTGCATGATATGTAATATCATCTTTCGTCTCTTCGACGGGCTTAGAAGTTTCCCCGGGCGGCTTCTTTCAGGATAGAATTATCCAGAGAAAGATCGGCAACCAGCTTCTTAAGACGGGCATTCTCTTTCTCAAGCTCTTTGAGTCTCTTCGCCTGCTCGATTCGCATACCGCCGTATTCCTTACGCCAGCGATAATACGTCTGTTCAGTAACACTTATCTTTTTACTGGCTTCTGAAATAGTGGATCCCTGGCTGAGGAGGATTTCTGCCTCCCTCAACTTGCCAATGATTTGCTCCGGTTTGAACCCTTTCCTGACCATTGGTTTGCCCACCTTTTCTATTTTGCCAGTCTAACATAAGAACTGGATCAGTTTTTAGGGGGCAGGTCATCTACCTTTCTAGTGTAACTGTATTAAGTTCTATAGACTCTATGATACACTATCGCGGATTTTTTTTATGAGTAGGGGGACTGCTTCATAAAGGTCACCCACAAGCCCGTAGTCAGTTATTTCGAAGATAGGAGCGGATTTATCCTTGTTGATGCCAACTATTATCTTTGCATCACGGATACCGACTATATGTTGAATCTGGCCTGAGATACCTAAGGACAAGCAAAGGCGCGGTTTGCATTTTTTACCAGACAGGCCGACTTCTCTCTGCTCAGACAGCCAGTGCCAGTCGTGTGACAGCGGCCGGGTGCAGCCAATCTCGGCATTCAAGGTTTTAGCAAGGGCTTCAACAAGCGCAAGGTCCTCTTTTTTATTCAAACCCCTGCCCACACAAATCAGGGTCTGCGCCTCCTCAATGTTGACGGTCTCAGACTGTTTGGCTTTCCGTTCTACAATTTTCAGTCTTGAATCTTGAAGCTTTACGGAAGCCTCTACGACCTCGCCTAGTATCGGTTCCTTTTGCCCTAACTCAAAGGTCTTCGGCACGACAGAGACTACTTTATGTGGTGCCTTTAGGACTCCAGCGGATATAGTAGCTCCACCCATAGTATATCTGCTAACCACCAACTCTTGGTCTTTTGTATTAAGCGCAATGGCATCAGTAACACAGGCGGCACTCCACTTCTGGGCAACCCTGGGAGCTAGTTCCTTGCCTCTCCGTGTAGAGCCAATCAGGAGAAGCTCAGGGCTGGACATATTTATTATTTGATAGAGGGCTTCAGCATACACGTCAGCATAAAAATCTGTAAGTAAGGTATCATCACTCCAATATATCTTATCAGCACCATAGGAGAAATAACGGGCTGCTTTTTCCTTGGCATTGTTACCTAAAATTACAGCACTGACTTTAGCATTATTACTTTCTTTGACTTTCCTGCCCCAAGATAAAAGCTCAAACGCAATCTCTTCAATTTCAGAAAAAACCAGAATATCCAGCATGTTCAGACTCCTAAGACACCCTCTTTTTGCAAAGCATTAACTAATTTATCAATATTTTCGTCCAATTCGCCTTCAAAAATAACTCCCTTTCTTTCTTCCACAGGTGCAAAGTTACTGATAATTTGGTAGTCATCTCCAGTAAAATCTGCGGAGGTAATATTGACAGCTGATGCATTCCATTCTTGTACAGGTTTCTTGGATGCCTTGAGAATCTGCATTAGAGAAGGGAGCCTCGGTTCATTTATCCCGCTGGTTACCGTTATCAGAAGAGGAAGGCTTGATTCGACCAATTCAAGGCTTTCTTCCATATTTCTGGTTGCGCGTATCTTGTTGTTTGCATATTCTATATGTTCAACATAGGTTATCGCCGGTATATCAAGTATCTCGGCCAACCTGGGTCCAACTTGCCCGGAGTAATTATCAGTAGACCCCTCACCTAGAACAATAAGGTCATATTTACCAATCTTTTGTATTGCTTTGGCCAGAATTTTTGCTGTCTTCGGAGAATTGATTTTAGTGAACATGGGGTCGATAAGAATAACCGCTTCATCAGCTCCACCCGCGAGAGCATCCTTAATGGTCTCTTTAAGATTAGCTGAACCCGCTGATACAGCAATGACCTGCCCGCCAACTTTTTCTCTCATGCGGACCGCTTCTTCAAGTGCGTTCCGGTCCATGTCTCCGAATATGAAGGGCAAGCCATCCAGCATTGGCTCTCGGGTTTCTTTCTTGATCCTGACCTGTGTCATATCGACATTTTGCTTTAAGCATACTATTATATTCATCTAGAACTATCTCCTAACCGAACCTGTACTGGATGCCATACCCAGCTCTCGGATAATTCCACTCCAGGGCATTCTTTCCACAAGCGATTTCACAGGTGCCGCATTCCAAACATGCATCGAGTTCCAACTCTATCTCACCATTCGCACTTAGTGTGTATACACGTGCCGGGCAAACGTAAAGACAAACCCTTTCCCGGCAGTCTTTACATATTTCCCTTTTAGCCGCTATGTGTTTCTCGGAATCAACCTTGATAGTGTTCTTGCCCAGTTTGGCCTTTATGTTAACGTCCACATTTATATCCTTAAAGTCTTGCAGCCATCTTTAAACATATTTATACCAATTTTATTTGTTATTTCTCGAATTGCCGTTTTGCTAAGTTTCTCCTTCGGACAATCACCGAAATACATCATTTTTTCCAGAATATCGCAGACCGTCTGCGGATACAGAGTCATCAACCGGGAATTATCCAGGAAATCAGGTACATGCTTAAAATTATTCAGGTCCTTGAATACAAAGCTATCCTTAAGTAAATTCTCATATTCAGCTAAATATCGGCTTGAGAAATCATTCTTATTTTTCGCCGCAACTATCGCCTTGGCGGCCAACACGCCGGAAGCGATGGCAAAGTCCATCCCTCTTACGGTTAGCCCATGATTGAGCGTGAAACCGGCCGCATCACCGGCAACCAGTATACCATCCGAATATAAGCGGGAAATCCCATTAAAGCCAGCCTCCGGAATAACGTGAGCGGAATACTCAACCATGTCTCCGCCATCGATAACATTCTGGATTTCAGGCCGTTGCTTGAAATCTTCGAATACCTGGAGAACTTCAATCTGGGGCCTCTTCTTTATCAAATCGTTTATCTTTACTACCAGTCCAAGAGAGATACTGTTTTTGTTTGTATAAAGGAAACCTCCTCCAAACATACCCTTGGTTATGGCTCCAGCAAATACCTTAGCCATTCCTTCATTTTCATTTAGGTTAAACCGCTGTTCGATGGTTTGGGCAGGAAGCTCAATTACCTCTTTAATACCTACCGCAAAGTCTGCCGGACTAAGCCTATTTTTTAAACCTGCTTTTTGGGCGACTAAGGACATAACTCCGTCAGCAGCGAGGACAACCTTAGCCTGGATTTTATCCTCTCCAGCGATAATGCCTCTGACTTTACCGCCGTCTAAAATAAGATCATCCACTTTGATCTTGGTTATCACCATACCGCCGGCTTCTTTAGTTTTCTCCGCAAGCCACCGGTCAAATTTTGCCCGAAGAATAGTAAAGCTGTGGTAAGGTTTTTGTCCGAATTTCTGGCTCGATAATTCTATCGTAACTGAAGAGTCTTCACCCATAAGGCAAATACTCTCTTTGATGACGCACCTTTCGAGCGGAGCTTGGTCCCAGTTTACAGGGAGGAGGTCCCTGATCGGATTCAGGTATAGCCTCCCCCCGGTAACATTCTTGGCCCCGGAATAATCACCTCGCTCAATTACCAGCACGCTTACGCCTTCTTTGGCCAGACAATATGCGGCCGATAGCCCAGACAGTCCGCCACCAACTACGATAACTTCAAAATCTTCCATGGATGGTCCTTATCCGAGTAGCTAGACTATTTATCGACGAATTCTTTACCGAAGGCATCTCTGGCAATGATTATCTTCATGATATTTGCGGCACCCTCAGCACCTGCAACATAAGACATAGCTCCTCTTAATGCCATTTCCAGCGGCGATTCTTTAGTGTAACCAAAGGCACCCAGTATCATTATTGCCTGTTTTGCCGCGTCCACCGCCAGTTGCGGAGCCAGCCATTTACATTGAGCGACGACGATGTTAATATCCTTTTGTGTAAAACTACCCGGCTCGGCATAATATCTGTCTATCATCCATGCCGCTTTCTGCAGGTTGAGTTTTAACATTTCAAGGCGTGTATATGTTTCAGCTAAATCGAATGATATGCCCTGGAATCTGGACAACGTCTGTCCGAAGGCTTTCCTCTGTTTAGCATAATCCACAGCTATTTCAAGGCACTTCTCGGCTCCCCCAAGACATGCAGCGGCGACAACGACCCGCGCTACATTAAAACCTTCCATGCATGGATAGAATCCTTTCCCCTCTTCACCCAGAAGGTATTTTGCGGGAATTTCAACGTTTTTGTATGTAAAACCTCCGGTAGAGAGACCCATACGTCCCATATCTTTGTAAACGGTACTGGTGATGCCTTTGACCTGGTTCGGTATCACGGCCAGGAAAGTCATTGCTTTACTGCCGAGAGAAGGGTCTCCAACGAATAGGCTGCAATGGCCGCCGCCTCTTTGCTGACATTCGGTGACCTGGCTGATATAGGCTTTTTCACCGTTAACAATAAATGTATCACCTTTCTTCACCACAGAAGATTTTGCAGCTGCTACGTCTGAGCCGCCGCCCGGTTCCGTAACCGCAATACCCCATGACCATTCACCAGAAGCTAATTTTGGTAATACTTCCTGTTTTATTTCTTCACTAGCGTATCGGCTGAGGAACATCCCTCCCCAGCCTATAGTCAGTAAGGTGTAAACGGGTAGGGACATGCTGAGTTCAGCGCGTCCCAGTTCATGAATGGCAATATTGGCGTATTGCATTTCCTCACCTGGTTGAGCCGAACCGCCGTATTTCTCCGGTACAGTGCAGCCAAATACTCCAAGCTCAGCCAGCCCTTTTATAATTTCATCCGGAATGCCCGCTTCCTTCTCGTCGATCTCTCTTGACCTTGGAGCAATATATTTTTCGCAATATTTTCTAAGTGATCTTTTAAAGAGTTCCTGTTCACGCGACAATCGAAATTCCATCGTCCCTCCTTATTAGTAGTATTTAACACCCTCTTTGTTGGTAATTTAGAAAGAGAAATTAATTATTGAAGCGCTTATGGATCATGAAAGCCCACATTGCCGAGAATTTTCATTTGGATTCTTCCTGTTCTTTAAGTATTTTTCTTAAGACTTTGCCTACAGCATTCTTGGGAAGTTCACTAATAAACTCGACCTCCCGAACCTTTTTATATGGGGAAATTTTTTTCTCGCAGAACTCCATAATTTCTTCACCGGTAGCGTTGCATCCATTTTTTAAGACCACGAAAGCTTTGGGTATTTCACCGGCTACGGTATCAGATTTGCCAATTACGGCACATTCCTTCACCGCCGGGTGTTCATAGATTATAGCTTCGATTTCGGCAGGGGCAATAGTATATCCCTTATATTTTATGGTTTCCTTTTTACGGTCGACGAAATGAAAGTATCCCTCATCATCCATAAACGCCAAGTCGCCGGTAAAAAGCCAACCATTTCTTAGCATTTCCTTATCGTCTTCAGGGTGATTTAGGTATCCCTTCATCACCTGAGGGCCTTTTATTACCAGTTCGCCGATTTCCTTAGGCGGCAATTCCAACTCGCCAGTTTTAGCATCCATGATTTTAGCGTCGGTATCAATAACCGGTATACCTATCGTTCCTATGCGGACACGCTCCGATGGACAGTTGTGTGTTTCCGGGGAGGCTTCGCTAAGACCATAGCCAAGAACCATGGTTATTCCAGTTTTCCTATCCCATTGCTCCTTGGTTTCCGGCGATACGGGCATTGCACCGACTTTGACATATTTCAAACTTGAAATGTCATATTTCCCTAATAGTGGGCTGTTGAGCAACATAATAAAGAGGGAAGCCGCACCGTATAAGATAGTTGCTTTTTCTGTCTCAATTGTCTTTAGTAATTCTTCTACATTGAAGCGTGTCATAATTATTGCCCGGGCACCACAGTAAATCACTGAATTCATACTGGTGCAGGCTCCCCAACTGTGATAAAGAGGAAGTACACCCATAATAGTGTCCTCATGGCTCCACCGCATCCAGGTCACATTCTGTATGGCATTCGCGACCAGGTTGCTATGTGTCAACATTACCCCTTTTGGAAGCCCTGTAGTGCCCCCTGTATATGCAATGACAGCGATATCATCCGAAGGATGATAATCGAGTTTGAGAGGTTCGGGAGGATATTCTGCCAAAATTTTCATAAGAGATACTGTCTCGGATTGCCCATCTTCGTCAATTAGTATTACGGTATCCGGTCTGATTTTGTCGTCGATTCTTTGGATGACAGTGAAACATTCCTTGTCTGTGATAACACATTTAGCCCCAGAATCACTGAAATTGTGTGTCAGTTCGGTGGTTTTATAAAGCGGATTTAGAGGTATGACGGTAGCGCCTGCTTTCAGTATTCCGTAATAACTGACAATAAATTCCAGACTGTTGTGGAGCAGGAGCACGACGCGGTCGCCCTTTTTTATACCCAGTCTATTTAGGCCTCTTGCCAGCCTGTAAGTCTGTTCATTTAATTCACGATATGTCAATTTATTATTCTCATGAACGAAAGCGATATTGTCAGGATATTTTTGAGCGCTGTCTTCTAAGAATCGGAAAAGCGGTATTTCAGGAAAATCTATATGATGCGGTACACCCCTTGGCCAGAACTTGAACCATGGCCTATTTCTTTCTGTTTGCATAACACTCCTATTGACTAGTCCTTGCCATACATAAAATAGAAGTCAATTATTCCTGATTAATTCAAGTAGGCCCAATTCTTCCAACCTTGATTCAAAGGGGTATCCTGTCTTCTGGTCCCATCCTAGCGCTTCATAGTATTGCCGTCTCAAGAGATCGAAATCTACAGGGACACCAGTGTATGGACCGTTAGTCGCTGGCATACTCAATCTCTGTGGCAGTAATGAGTCCTTGGGGTTAATCCCTTCCCTGATATTAAATAACTGGCGTAGTGTCTGGATTCTTTCGCCGGTCATTAGCATTTCATCAATATTGAAATCCCATCCGGTCGCCGCATTAATGAAATCAATTAATGGCCATGTTTCCTGCCAGAAAATAAACTTACAAATACCTGCTGAAGCCGCTACCTGTTCATACCTTATACTGCCGCTATAAATAAGGCTTTTCAGTCCGTAATTACGGTAGTCTACTTTGGGACCCCAGATCTCTGGGTAAGGCCCGGGGATACCACCTCCCTCTAGTAGCCTCCCGGCCATGAAAGTGGTGTGTCTTCCCGGTGTCGCGTCGCAAATATATGCGGTACCGCGAGCAGGAATTAACCGTGGGTCATGAAAACCAAGTTCCTGTCCACCGACATTCACAGCGCACTCTACTGCTCTTTTTCCAATTATTTCTACCGCTTTTTTTGTCCCGTCCGCCAGCACAGCTCCAAATCCTTCTCTTCTGACCAGCTTTTCCAACAGGGCAAGGATAGCCATAGAGTTGCCCCAGGCCAACTCGATCCCATCGGTATCCTGTTTAGTTATTATTCCTTTTTCATAACATTCAATCGCAAAAGCGATACTCGTGCTGGCGGAGATGGTATCAACGCCATAGCGGTTACAAATATCGTTAGCCTTGATGATAGAAGCGACATCGTTATTCAAGCACATCGGTCCGAAACCGGCCACGGTTTCATATTCCGGTCTATCCCACTCAACTCCAAGCTCTTTTGATTTTAAAATTCCCCCGCAGCCGATGGGGCAACCCGCACATGCAGTTTTCCTTACCACGTACTTATTGATTCTTGTCTCATATGGTTCATGGTCGGGGACCGCTTTTAAGAGGGCATCCAGACCAATCAGATTCCAATTCTTAATCGGGGTAGCCCCCGCCTCGATAAAACTTTCAGTAGTTCCAACTGTCCCTTTATCCCTTATTGTGCTAATGAATTTAACCTTTGTCTCTTTAATATCTTTAATGAATCGCTTTCGAAGCTGCTGTACCCGTTCCTCGTCCGCTACAGGCACTAAGTTTTGTCCCCTGACTGCGATAGCTTTCAAACGCTTGGAACCCATTACAGCCCCAAGTCCTGACCTAGCAGCTGCTCTGCCTTCTTTTCCCTCGGCCATTATTGCCGAAATAAGAGACTCCTTTTCCCCAGCAGGACCGATACAGACCACCCTGAGCCTATTATCTTCCAATTCCATACGCAATATTTCTTCTGTCTCGATTGTATCTTTGCCCCAGAGATGGGAAGCATTTCGCAGCTCGACTTTACCTTGACGTATTAATAAATAAACTGGCTGCGGGGAAACCCCGTGTAGCAATACGCCGTCATAGCCGGCGCGCTTCAGTTCATAGCCTATATAGCCCCCAAGGCTTGCATCACCCCATCCTCCGGTAAGAGGAGATTTAGATACGATAGTCAGCCTCGATGATCCAGGAACAACAGTGCCGCTTAATAACCCGGGGAAAAATCCCAGAATGTTTTGCTCGCCCAGAGGATTTATCTTACCAGGCTGATGCTCATAAATCAGCCGCACACCAAGCCCCACCCCGCCGATAAATTGACGGTAGAGATTGTCATCCGGGTGTTCTTCTCTTATCTCACCCGAGGATAGGTCTATAACCAGAAGTCTATCGGTAAAACCTGGCATTTCAAGCTCACTTATTTCAACAATTCAGGCGCATAGCCACGTAAGTATGCACTTCCTTTTTTAAATTTTTACTCATAGTCAATTCTAACTAGTCGCTAAGGAACCTTATCATTCTTCATACTCGTAAAATCCGCGGCCCGTTTTGAGGCCGAGATGGTCATCAACTACCAATATTTTCAACATTTCCGGCACGGCGTACTGTGTGTCTCCGAGCTTCTGGGTATGATCTGCCTCCACAAAGGTTACCACTTGTTAAGTTAGATTTACCGGCATTCTAGCCTCAGAAGCAGGTGTCCGGGGTTCACCTCAATCCCCCTTTTTACGATATTATAGCTGGTCCCGTTTTAGAGGGCAGGTCATACGGACTCAATCAAACAGAAGTTTGTATGTCTCGCAAATCTTTAAATTTGTTTATGGTATAGGCACTTAGCTCTTGATACCAAATAGTCTCACTAGCAAATAGTGAATACGACTAGGCTATTTATGTCCGCCAAAATGAAAGAATGGACGATCTACTCTTCTATGGATTAGCGGGCAGTGTTTCAATCCTGCTGGAATATAGACAAGGCAACTCTTGGTCAGTATGTGTTTTTCATCCCCCAACCAAAACTCAATTTCTGCCCCTAAATCATCAGGGTCGTCGGGGTTAGTGCCGAAGAATCCTAAGACTTCATCGAAAGGATGTGTATGAGCTTCAACACCAATTTTTTCCGAAATACCGGGTCTTGGCCAGAACCATTCGGTAGCCACAGTGAACGCCCCTGGAATCACTTCGCTATTAATAGCGGCCATATGCGTCATTGTGCCTCCTGGAATATTATTGACAGGTTCATGCCGATAAGATGGGACTTTTCTGTTAGCCGGAGGTTTGGTAACTATGTATTTGCTATATTTTGACTCAGTCATCTTTCCTCTCCTTTCCAAATATATTAAAATATTTTTACTAATTGGTAATTCTGTCTCCAATATTCTCATTATGATTTTCTGTGATAGAATTTCAAATGGTACGTCCATAATCAGTTAGCTCAAGAAAGATAAACATAACCCACTATAGTCGCTGAACAATTTATGTCCGTGGTAAAAGTTAATAAACGTTCTCATTCGCATGGATCGCCCCAATTGTATCGCCAGATTATTATCTCAGAGTCCTCTCTATCTAAAAAAATGAGGCACCAGCCAAGCCGTTTTTTTATGTGAGTATTTTCTTTATAGAAATCGTGATATGCGCCAGAACATGGTAAAAAGACAA